>Ga0315283_10003645_pt1 | contig 13214 bp, 6 predicted proteins | sample YL17G09_0_MG_FD_204541 | JGI IMG/M metagenome (GOLD analysis project Ga0315283, IMG submission 204541) | Sediment microbial communities from Yellowstone Lake, YNP, Wyoming, USA - YL17G09_0 | ecosystem: Environmental > Aquatic > Freshwater > Lake > Sediment | place: USA: Wyoming | collected...
CCTGCGAAAGAATTGTCGCCGATAGTAACAGTGGATTCGTGTAGATAAAGCTCTATAGCGTTGCTTCCCGATCTCGCTATTCCATTACCATAATACCCATCGGCTCCTCCGGATACCAGATAGCCAGATGCGGTTTGTGATATGACCGAATTATGCATCTCAATGCCTAGTTGCCCGTTTGTAACGCACGCACCAGAATTTACTACCCACGGCACTGCAATGTCGGTATCGTATAGCCGAATTCCTGCCCCCAAGGCTCCAGTCCCGGGAGGTATCCTTATCAGAGCACCCTTGAATACGGTGTCTGCATTCTCTATTCTGCAATTCTTAAAAACGAGATAATCGTAATGGTATGTGTTGACGTTGAATAGCGGCCCACCAGAAGCATACTGCTGTGTGAAAGTAATGTTCTCAAATGTAAAGGTTCTATGGACGTTTTGTGCCGACTGACCCATCACGAACACACCTGACAAAGACGCATTCGTAAAATCGACGATAGTACCAAAGCCTCTACCGCGGTCAGACGTGTAGGCGCCAGACCGGTTCGCAGCCCAGCTTCCGACGCCGACAAACGTGATGGGTCCTCCTCCGGACGCTATCATGATCCCGGACGTGACCCTATGCCTGCCTTCGCGCAGCATAATCGTGCCACCCTGAGGTGGCAGGGCTGCTACGGCAGTACGGATTTCGGCAAAGTCGCCATTGCCATATGGGTCGACCACGAGCGCGACGGGCCTGGGATTGGCGGGGCCGACTGGAACAATGTTGACGTCGACCATACCGGAACCGGGACCGAACGTGCCGACGGTCTGTAAGATCGGGTTCATGATCCCGGAGATGGCCGCCGGCCTGGTGGTAGTGAGCGTACCAGACCCGCCAACCCAGATTGTACCTGACGAAATCGCTCCTGACATACCAGTAGATAACCAGCCAGAGAAAGAGATATATCCATTTCTGTAGACCCTGGCAAGGCTGCCGGAAAGGATGTTGTCCATCACGACGCCGATGGCCGGCATTCTTGGCGACGTCTGGGGCGTAAGGCCGGAGCCGCCAAGCATGGACATCGCGATGATGACTTGTCCGCTCCGACCGAGCGCTACCGCCCTCCCGCCAGAGATCGTCTCCTCAGCGATGAAGTAATCCGCAAGGTAGGACTCACTATACTTGCCGACGATCATCCCGGAGCTGTTGGCAACCGTCCCGATGATCTGGCTATTAGGAAGCGTAGTCAGAGCTCCGGACTGGCCGACGAAGACCGGCGTCCCCTGGGGCTGGCCGGAGAAGTTGAGTGAATAGTGCTGGAGGCGTCCGCCGAGATAGCAGAAGATCTTGGCACCGGATCCTAGCGGAACGTCGAGTGATACGCCAATGGCAGGCATGCGCCCAGAAAGTCCGGGCATAGCTACCGCCAGGCCATTCCCGGGTCCCGCGCAGATGGCCCGCGGACCCGCGAAGATGTCGACCGTCCCACCCGCCCTCGTGTCTACGAGCTGGTCGCCCTCGAAAACGACCTTTGGATTATAGAGATTATCAATTCTGCTTGTGGCAGATCCGGACCAGCCAGTCTGATTCACGTCTTGATTCGCCGCGAATCTTACGGGCCACCCCCCACCAGCACTACCGGAGAAATTATCTATATCCACTAATAAAGGCTTATTTGTTGATGAATAACCAGACTCATTAAGCATCCTACACCCGACTACGCTCAGACTGCCTCCAACGTTACCCTGGAAACGCATACCACCGCTAGTAAATTCCGGACCGAAGGTACAATTCGTTATGGACACACAGCCGCCAGCGGCTGCCTCAATGGCATATTGGAGCGTCCCGGAATATATAGGCCCGATGAACCTACCGCTATGGACTGCATTAAACTTACAATTTACTGCATTTAAATTCAAAACCTGCAACTGAACCGCATTAAATATACATCCATCGAAGCAATTGTGGGTTCCTGCACCGGATCCCGTCGGGACGATGCCGAGTATGATTGCCGGCTGCGTATTAGCAGTGCCGTTAAAGATCGTATCCTTTGCGAGAATTGACGTAGCCTGAAGATAGCAATTATAACTATTATTTGTGTTATAGTCGACTATGTCGTATTCGCCACCGCGCAAGATGACGTTCGTCTCAAGATCCATATCGTCTGAGAAAAATGCTGCAGTATTCGGATCATAAGTTGGCGGATTGGTCGTGTTCGCAACGAAGCGCGTGTCAGTAGCCTCAAAATTGAATATTCCACCCTGTCCAGACATGAATCCCGCATTATCAAAGACTCCTCCGCTCGTACGGCGTACTACGGATCCCATTATTCCATCGAATCCGCTTAACTGGGGTATGCACTTGGGAAGATCCCATGTGCAATTGTCCATCTTCACGTTGAGCTGGATGCCACCGCGATCCAGCATGTCTATGATATTAGTGACGCCCTGGTAAAAGTTGCAATTCTTGAATTGCAGGTTTATTATGCTTCCGGATTGTACACCGCGCATGTTAATAACAGCCTGATCCGGATTGACGCCATCGGTCGAATAGAAACCGATATTCTGGAATATTGTTTCATGCGGAGTGCCTTCAAAGGGTTCTCCATACTGGCCTGACATCATGAATGCTCTTCCGCCAGATATATTAAAGGATATGAGAGCACTGACCATATCCTTGTCTTCGCCAATAAATATGTGTGAATAACGAGCTGGCCTTAATTCTACTACCCTACCAGAAGTAATCGAATGATTACCTCTGATGTATACTGTGCCTCCGGTCGCGGGGAGTCCGCTGACGGCATCCATAATATAATAGAAATCGCCTGTGAGGTCGGAGTCCACTACATATGTCGCAGCTCTCGGGCCCACGTCCCTGCGTAGGGCTCCCACGAAGAGCCCAGAACCATCTATGGCTACACCAATTCTCTGAGAAGATTGTATGAATCCGGATCCAGTCACTACGCCGACCGTGTTAATGTGTACCGGACTCCCGACATATCCAGAGAAATTGAACCCGGAAGCGTGGATTCGCCCGAACGTGTGGACGTAGGCTGGCCGACCAGAAGACACGTTGCCACTGATGATCAGGCCGATGGCGGGCGTGCGGCCGGAAGCCCCGGTGTACCTAACTAGCCGTCCGCTCGCATTGATGGCAACGGTTGGTCGGTAACCGGAGATAGGCTCGGCCGCGATGAAGTTCGTATCGACCATGAATTGGGCGGCGTCGATGATGGCCCCGGACGTGATCGTCGGCGAGATCCCATGCAGGAACACGCCAGAGCCGTTAATTACGACGCCGAGCGGTTGCTGCTGAGGCGTGAGGACCCCGGAAACGCTGGTGGGCAGCGCGCAGGTTATCTCGCCCGAATAGCCGACATAGATGGTGTTACCGGCCCGGTAACCGGAGAAGTTGAAGTTGCCCTGGGCACGTCCCTTATGCCAGACCGATAGCACATAGCCCTGGGGCGCCCCGCTATTGATGATGCCGATGGCTGGCATCCGGCCGGACTGACCAGCCATGGCCGTGACGAGCTGACCGCCCGAATTCAGGGCGACCGCGAGCGATCCGAGAGTGCCCGGAGAGATGCTCTCGCCGGTCAGGAACCGTGTGTCGATCTGCTGCTCGTCAACGATCCGGGAAGTACCAGCGCCCGTCGTCGTATCGATCGGCGGGCGTGTCCGAGCAACCCCCTCATAGATTGAATTCCCTGTATAGACGTTACCCCATGCGCCGGAGCACTCCACTACCAGTTGCTGGTCAATAGTGTTGCATCCAGCAACGGTACTTCCAGCATCGACTGCCGACGGCCCGCCACAGATAACAATATCGCCGGACAGATAATTAGCAAAGACGCAATTCGAGACGTGAACGCTCACCCCGCTGACCGTAGAGATCGCGGTTGTCCCGGATACCGCCGCTACATCCGGAATCGTCCCATCGAAATAACAATCCGCAACGATTGTGGGAACGCCAAAAGAAGGCCTGATCCCGTGACCGTAAAATCTGCACCCAATGAAATGTGCTTGATTTGTAAAGGTTATGTCGCTGAAATCCCCACCATAATTCCAGAATTCCGTGTTATTGCACTGGACGTATTCTAGGCCGGGCATCACTCCGCCATGTATCACAGAATCAGTAGAATAGAGAGAGAATCCGACTCCAATAGCCCCCAGCATCCCAGAAATCGGAACGATATTGATTTGCCAAAGCGTTGTCCGATCCAAGACGACTATGCCGCCACCGCCAGAAGTGCAGAATACCCCGCCGTATTCTCCTCTTTGAACTATTGTCGAGTTCTTGACTTTGATGGTTCCGGCATATGTAGCTTCATTCAGAATCGTGCTAGCATGTGATGTAGTCGTAGTATTGCCAATGATGCAGTTTTCTATTTCAATGTTGGGGCTGCCAATCGCCGCTATGACAGAACTGCCAGACAAGCCCCTACCACGAATATGCAAATTCTCAAGTCGTATAGTCCCGGCCCGCCCGCTCAGAACCGGCCACGCGCCAGAATAATTCGTAATGACAGAGCCATAAGCAGGCGATGTCGTGGCTGGATGAATACCCCTAATCGTAAGAGATTTGACCCTTGTACTGCCAGACCCGTGCAGGATTAGACCGGAATACAGGTCATATTGGGCTTCACGGAGCTGAACCGTCCCGCCACGCTTCGGCAGGGCATTGATTGCAGCTTGAATATCTCTATAATCACCATTTCCTGTTGGGTCAACGACCAGCGTGACCGGGCTTGCTTGCGGGGGTTCAAGAAGGATGAGTCCGGAACTACTCGCTGCCTCGCCGATCTTCTGGACCATGCAACCGCCGGACACGATCACACTGCCGCTATAGATGGCATTCGGCGAATCGTTGATGAGGTCGCCAGACGCGCCGACGTAGATCGACTTGGTAATGTATCCAGAGAAATTGAATGCGGTATTGGAGAGATACCCTTGTTCATAGAGCGTGGCGGTCTGGCCGGATTCAACGTTGTCTACGACCATCCCGACGGCGGGCATTCTGCCAGATGTCGCAGGCGCGCACATCGCGATTTGCAGATAGCCGCTCTGAGTAAAGGCCACTGCCTTCACGCCAGAGATCCGCTCGGAAGTGACGAACCTGTCGTCTGAAAGATTCCGGCTGTTGTCGATGATCGCGCCGGACGCGAAGTGATGCGTGGAGACTTGCCCGGAAGCGATATTCCCGGAGGTGATAATGCTGCCGGAGTTATATCCGCCAAAGATGTGCAGCCCAGAGTTATTAAGAACTTGGGCGATAACTTGCTGGGAAGCCGGGTAGGGCGGTGGCGTGTTTACAAGGAAACCATTATCACCAGACCCCACCCAGACAAGCGAGCCCGGAGCCCAACCAGAGAATGTAATCCAGTTATTTGGATGGAATAGCTTGCCAAGGACATAAGTCGGCTTTAGCGCGGTATCGGCAACAATGCCAATAGCGGGCATGCGGCCTGATGAAGTCGCACCAGCCATTATCCAAGTATCAGACACTCCACCGCTGGTGGTTATCGCGACGGCTCTTGGGCCAACAACAGCCGGATTGAATCCTTCTCCCGGAGTAATCGTAGAATTTACTACAAGCTCAGTGTTCGGATAGAAGCCGCTGGCGAGTGATCCAGAGACGACTGCGCCGTCGCCGATGAAACCAGAGGTGACGCAACCAGAGGTTAATGCTACACTGGGGCCTTGCCAGCCCTGATAGCCTTGATAGCCTTGCCAGCCTTGATAACCCTGGAATCCTTGCAGACCTTGGGTGCCTTCACTCCCAGGGCCCTGCCAGCCCTGACTACCCTGGAGCCCCTGCCAGCCTTGATAACCTTGCCAGCCTTGGTTCCCTTGCCAGCCTTGGAAACCTTGCCGCCCCTGGTATCCCTGCCAGCCCTGATTTCCCTGATAACCTTGCCAGCCTTGGTTCCCTTGCCAGCCTTGGAATCCCTGACCGCCTTGATAACCCTGCAGGCCTTGGAAGCCCTGCACCCCAAACATTCCCTGCCAGCCCTGCCAGCCCTGATTCCCTTGCCAACCTTGATTACCTTGCCAACCCTGCCAGCCCTGCGTACCCTGGAGACCTTGCAGGCCTTGCCAACCTTGCCAACCTTGGAATCCCTGACCACCCTGACGGCCCTGAAGGCCCTGCACACCTTGTACGCCCTGGAGCCCCTGTAGGCCTTGCCAGCCCTGCCAGCCTTGCTGGCCCTGCTGACCCTGATAACCTTGTCCACCGCCGCCTTGCCAGCCCTGATTACCCTGCTGGCCCTGCAAGCCCTGCCAACCCTGATTCCCTTGATAGCCTTGGGCTCCTTGGTAGCCCTGCTGGCCCTGCCTCCCCTGCTGACCCTGCTGGCCCTGCTGGCCTTGCTGACCTTGTAGGCCCTGCCAACCCTGCCAGCCTTGCTGACCCTGCTGGCCTTGCTGGCCCTGATAACCTTGTCCGCCGCCGCCTTGCCAGCCCTGACCACCTTGTTGACCTTGTAGGCCCTGCTGACCCTGGACGCCCTGCAGGCCTTGGAGTCCCTGCCAGCCCTGCCAGCCTTGCTGACCCTGCTGGCCCTGGTAGCCCTGACCGCCACCGCCCTGCCAGCCTTGCTGGCCTTGCTGACCCTGAACGCCTTGTAGTCCCTGCCAACCCTGATTCCCTTGCCAGCCTTGAGCTCCTTGGTAGCCCTGTTGGCCCTGCCTCCCCTGCTGGCCCTGCTGGCCTTGCTGACCTTGTACGCCTTGCAGGCCCTGAAGTCCTTGCCAGCCCTGCCAACCTTGCTGGCCTTGCTGGCCTTGTTGACCCTGATAACCTTGTCCGCCGCCACCTTGCCAGCCTTGATTACCCTGCTGGCCCTGCTGGCCTTGAAGTCCCTGCCAGCCCTGATTCCCTTGATAGCCTTGAGCTCCTTGATAACCCTGACCACCCTGCGAGCCTTGAAGTCCCTGCAGTCCTTGCCAGCCCTGCCAACCTTGGACTCCCTGCTGACCTTGCTGGCCCTGCTGACCCTGTCTTCCTTGCTGGCCTTGCTGGCCTTGTACGCCTTGGAGTCCCTGGAGGCCCTGCCAGCCCTGCCAGCCTTGTTGACCCTGCTGGCCCTGAAGTCCCTGAAGTCCTTGCCAGCCTTGCCAGCCTTGACCACCCTGCTGGCCTTGTTGACCCTGATAGCCCTGAAGTCCCTGAACGCCATAACCCTGCCAGCCCTGCCAGCCTTGGCCACCTTGCTGGCCCTGCTGACCTTGAAGTCCTTGTACGCCTTGGAGTCCTTGTACGCCTTGGAGTCCTTGCAGGCCCTGCCAGCCTTGCCAGCCTTGCTGGCCCTGCTGACCTTGAAGTCCTTGTACGCCCTGAAGCCCTTGCAGGCCCTGCCAACCTTGCCAGCCTTGCTGGCCCTGCTGACCTTGGCCGCCCTGATAGCCTTGTTGGCCCTGTCTACCCTGTTGGCCTTGTTGGCCTTGTACTCCCTGCAGACCCTGGAGTCCTTGCCAACCCTGCTGGCCCTGCTGGCCTTGGAGTCCCTGCTGGCCCTGTAGGCCCTGAAGTCCTTGCCAACCTTGCCAGCCTTGGCCGCCTTGCTGGCCCTGCTGACCCTGGTAGCCCTGCAGGCCCTGGACGCCATAACCCTGCCAGCCTTGCCAGCCTTGCTGACCCTGCTGACCTTGTACGCCTTGAAGTCCCTGGAGTCCTTGCTGGCCTTGAACGCCCTGCAGTCCCTGAAGTCCCTGCCAGCCTTGCCATCCCTGCTGACCCTGTTGACCTTGTTGGCCCTGTTGGCCTTGCTGGCCCTGTTGGCCCTGTTGGCCTTGCTGGCCTTGCTGACCCTGCTGACCTTGTACGCCTTGGAGTCCCTGAAGTCCTTGCCAGCCCTGCCAGCCTTGTTGACCCTGAACACCTTGAAGCCCCTGCTGGCCCTGCTGTCCTTGTTGGCCTTGTTGACCCTGATAGCCCTGAAGTCCCTGAACGCCATAGCCCTGCCAGCCCTGCCAGCCCTGCTGGCCCTGCTGGCCTTGGAGTCCTTGTTGGCCTTGTACTCCCTGCAGACCCTGGAGTCCTTGCCAACCCTGCTGGCCCTGGCCGCCCTGTTGACCTTGCTGGCCCTGGTAGCCTTGAAGTCCCTGCCAACCTTGCCAGCCCTGTCCGCCCTGCTGGCCCTGGTAGCCTTGTCCACCTTGCTGACCCTGCCTACCCTGCTGGCCCTGCTGGCCTTGGAGTCCCTGTACGCCCTGCAGGCCCTGAAGTCCTTGCCAGCCTTGATTACCTTGCTGGCCCTGCTGACCCTGAACGCCTTGGAGGCCCTGAAGTCCTTGCCAACCCTGCCAGCCCTGCTGGCCTTGGAGACCCTGGTAGCCCTGCAGACCCTGAAGTCCCTGCTGGCCTTGGACGCCCTGCAGACCCTGAAGTCCCTGCCAGCCCTGCCAGCCTTGGCCACCTTGCTGGCCCTGGTAGCCCTGCAATCCCTGAACGCCGTAGCCCTGCCAACCCTGCCAACCTTGTAGGCCCTGCTGGCCTTGTTGACCCTGGACACCCTGCAGACCTTGCAGGCCCTGCCAACCCTGCCAGCCCTGTTGGCCTTGCTGACCTTGTACGCCTTGCTGGCCTTGTCTTCCCTGCTGGCCTTGCTGGCCTTGTTGACCCTGGACACCCTGCAGGCCCTGTAATCCTTGCCAACCCTGCCAGCCTTGCTGACCTTGCTGCCCTTGCTGGCCTTGTACGCCCTGCAGGCCCTGTAGTCCTTGCCAACCTTGCTGGCCTTGTTGACCTTGTTGACCTTGGAGACCCTGATAGCCCTGCAGGCCCTGAACGCCATAACCCTGCCAGCCCTGCCAGCCTTGACCACCTTGCTGGCCTTGTACGCCCTGATATCCCTGGAGTCCTTGCCAGCCCTGGCCGCCCTGTTGGCCTTGTTGGCCTTGGACGCCTTGCAGACCCTGGAGTCCTTGCCAACCTTGTTGGCCCTGCTGGCCTTGGACGCCTTGCAGACCCTGCTGGCCTTGTACGCCCTGCAGGCCCTGGAGACCTTGCCAGCCTTGCCAGCCTTGCCAGCCCTGTTGGCCCTGTTGACCCTGAACGCCTTGGAGGCCCTGCTGGCCCTGCTGGCCTTGGACGCCTTGCAGACCCTGCTGACCTTGTACGCCTTGCAGACCCTGGAGTCCTTGCCAACCTTGCTGGCCCTGCTGGCCCTGGACACCCTGCAGACCCTGAAGACCCTGCCAGCCTTGCCAGCCTTGACCACCTTGCTGGCCCTGCTGGCCTTGGCGGCCCTGATAACCTTGATTGCCCTCGTCTCCTTCTTCACCTTGAACGCCCTGCTGGCCCTGAAGTCCTTGCCAGCCCTGCCAGCCTTGCCATCCCTGCTGACCCTGTTGACCTTGTTGGCCCTGTTGGCCCTGCAGGCCCTGAAGTCCTTGCCAGCCTTGCCAGCCTTGCCAGCCTTGACCACCCTGCTGCCCCTGATAACCCTGACCGCCGCCGCCTTGCCAGCCTTGGAATCCTTGGCCGCCTTGCTGACCCTGCTGGCCCTGAAGGCCCTGAAGGCCCTGAAGACCTTGGAGGCCGGATGGTGCTATTGGACCCTGCCAACCTTGGGATCCTTGCCAGCCTTGAAGTCCTTGCAGACCTTGTAGGCCGGATGGTGCTATTGGACCCTGCCAACCTTGGGATCCTTGCTGTCCTTGATAACCCTGCAAGCCTTGAACACCATAACCCTGCCAACCCTGCCAACCTTGACCACCCTGCTGGCCCTGCTGGCCCTGATAACCCTGAAGGCCCTGGACGCCATAGCCCTGCCAGCCCTGCCAGCCTTGGCCACCTTGCTGGCCCTGCTGACCTTGTACGCCTTGCCAGCCTTGAATTCCCTGCTGGCCCTGCCTACCCTGCTGACCCTGCAGACCCTGAAGGCCCTGGAGCCCCTGCCAGCCTTGCCATCCTTGGACGCCCTGTTGGCCCTGCTGACCTTGGACGCCTTGGAGTCCTTGAAGGCCTTGCCAACCCTGCTGACCCTGCTGGCCCTGTTGACCTTGCTGGCCCTGCTGGCCTTGAAGTCCTTGGAGACCTTGCCATCCTTGGCCGCCCTGCTGGCCTTGCAGACCCTGGAGTCCTTGCCAGCCCTGCCAGCCTTGCCAACCCTGCTGGCCCTGCTGGCCCTGAAGCCCTTGGAGTCCTTGAAGTCCTTGCCAGCCCTGCCAGCCCTGACCACCTTGCTGGCCCTGATGGCCCTGAAGTCCTTGAAGGCCCTGCTGACCCTGCCAGCCTTGCCAGCCTTGACCACCTTGCTGGCCCTGCTGGCCCTGAAGTCCCTGAAGTCCTTGCCAGCCCTGCTGACCCTGCTGACCCTGCTGACCCTGCTGGCCCTGAAGTCCTTGAAGGCCCTGCCAGCCCTGCTGACCCTGCTGACCCTGCTGACCCTGCTGACCCTGCTGACCCTGCTGGCCCTGAAGCCCTTGGAGTCCTTGTTGGCCCTGCTGGCCTTGCAGACCTTGGACGCCTTGCTGGCCCTGCTGGCCTTGCAGACCTTGGAGTCCCTGCCAGCCTTGCCAACCCTGCTGGCCTTGTAGACCCTGGAGTCCTTGCCAACCTTGCCAACCCTGCTGGCCCTGAGATCCTTGGAGTCCCTGAAGGCCCTGAATTCCTTGCCAGCCCTGAAGGCCTTGAAGCCCTTGCCAACCTTGGCTGCCTTGCCATCCCTGACCACCCTGGAATCCCTGAAGGCCCTGCCAACCTTGCCAACCTTGACCGCCTTGCTGGCCCTGTTGGCCCTGTTGGCCCTGGAGTCCCTGCCAGCCCTGCTGGCCCTGCTGGCCCTGCTGGCCTTGAGCTCCTTGATAGCCTTGCTGTCCCTGCCTTCCCTGCTGGCCTTGAACGCCCTGTACGCCTTGCAGTCCCTGAAGTCCCTGCCAGCCTTGCCAGCCTTGCCAGCCTTGCAGGCCCTGAATACCCTGGTGTCCCTGCCAGCCTTGCCCACCCTGCTGGCCCTGCTGACCCTGGAGGCCCTGGAGTCCTTGCTGGCCCTGAACGCCTTGGAGGCCCTGCCAGCCCTGCTGACCTTGCTGACCTTGCTGGCCCTGCAGACCGTCTATGCCCTGCCAGCCTTGTAGACCTTGGGTGCCGCTTGGTGCGATGGGACCTTGCCAGCCCTGCCAGCCCTGCAGGCCGTCTATACCTTGCCAGCCTTGCTGACCTTGTACGCCCTGAAGGCCAAAGCCCTGCCAGCCTTGGTCGCCCTGCCAGCCCTGCAGACCGTCTACGCCTTGATAGCCTTGGGTGCCGCTTGGTGCGATGGGACCTTGCCAGCCCTGCCAGCCTTGAAGGCCGTCTATGCCCTGCCAGCCTTGCTGGCCCGGGGCGCCCGGGTTGCCCGGGTTGCCTTGATCTCCTTGCCAGCCCTGGAGGCCATCAATGCCTTGGAAGCCTTGAGTTCCAGGGCTTCCGGGTCCTTGCCAACTCTGACCGCCTTGTAGGCCATCAAGACCCTGGAGGCCTTGCAGACCTTGCAAACCTTGTGGTCCATCCTGGCCTGGTTGGCCAGGCTGACCTGGCTGGCCAGGCTGACCTGGCTGGCCTGGCTGACCTGGCTGGCCAGGAACGCCTGGCGGTCCCTGCGGGCCCTTGCCGCCTGGAGTGCCGCCACCGTTTTTGATACGTTGCTTTTCTGACCAGGTGAGTCCAGGTTTGTCGCAGCCGAGGGCCATTTTCTTCTCACGTGTGGTTAGGGTACATCATATATTTTCTCCATGGACAGTGAGGAAGCGGTGAATAAAGTGGAAGTGAAACGCGACTCAGAACTTGATAATCGTGCCGCCCAACCCCCACGCCCACTTGTGTTCTTCGAAGTCGTAACCGCCCCAGCCGCCGACGGTCAGCTCGAGGATGCTGATGATCCTCTTGCCAAAATAGAGCTCACTAAGCTGATAACCCATCCCGGCTTGTGCACTGAACCATCTCGCGTATGGCACCTTCACGTCGAATAGGTCGACGTTGACGACGGGCGTGATTCGGGCGTGGGGCTGCATTTCGATCATCAGGCCGGCCGAAACGTCTGGGAAGCTTAAAGCGGCTTCGACCTCAGGCACTTCCGGCTTGTAGACGCCGCACTCGTCGGTGTGCCCAGGCTTTGCCGTCGATACGTCGACGCCCTTCTCCCATCCGAATCTGAACTCGAACGGCTTGTCGTCGCTCCCGCCGAAGTCCAATACTCGGAGGACCTGGCAGCCACAGAGGAGTGGAAGAAGGGCGATCAGGATTTTCATTTCTTAACGGGTGGTTCATCTCGCCAATCTTCCGGATCGTAAAGCTCGGTCGGCCAGCCGCCAGAGCTCACGTTCGCTGTTATGATGCCGTGTACTCTGTTCCGTTCTGCCTGTTCCCATCTTTCTAGGTAAGCCATCATGCGCGTCGCATCCAATTTGTCGCCGGATTTCTTACCATCAGGGATGGCCCATTCCGGAATGTCGATGGCCTGGGCGACCCTCTCGCGTTCCTGTCGGAACCGCCAGCTATGCGGGTGCGACTCGCTCGCCTCCTGATGCGTCTGATCGAGGTAGGCATGAATGAGCTCGTGCGCGATGACGCCCTGGAAGTACCAGTACGGCTCCCAGTACCACTCGGGGGCGATGTGAATCAATTTGGAAGCCGGAGAATAAAGGCCATGATGCCTCCAGCACTTGACGTCCTTGTTGCGGTCGCAATAACACAACTTATACTGCAGCTTGCCTTCGAAGGCTGTCTTGTTGATTTCATCTGCCGCCGAAACCATGTAGTCCGTCGCCACCTGCTCAGTCCAGGCGCATCCGAAACAGGAGACGGCCAGCAAAGCTGCTAAAAGCTTCTTCATAGTGAGACTCCTACTTCTTTTGCAGCACCCACGAGCTTATCCAACCATTGGGTAATTGTATATTGCTGCTTTCTGAGCCTGTAATTTTGGAAAATGATATATACTCTTCTGAGGGCTGAGCCTAATTCTTCCAGCTCCTGCTCCGACAGGTGAGCATCCGATATGCGGAGCAGGAGCATGTTCCAGGTCTTGACCAGCAGCTCGCGGAAGAACAGATCGTCGGACCCCGGCGCTAGGGGTCCGACGAAAGTCTCTGTCACCACGTCCTTGAACAGGTACGTGAGCGCCGTGACGTCCTTGGCCTTCGCGCGGCCTTGGATGAATGCAACTATGGCTTCTGCACTGGCACCGTAGGGTTTACGCCGGTCTTCTTGAAGACGGCAATGATGTCGTTGATCCGAGGCGCACC
>Ga0315283_10003646_pt1 | contig 13213 bp, 8 predicted proteins | sample YL17G09_0_MG_FD_204541 | JGI IMG/M metagenome (GOLD analysis project Ga0315283, IMG submission 204541) | Sediment microbial communities from Yellowstone Lake, YNP, Wyoming, USA - YL17G09_0 | ecosystem: Environmental > Aquatic > Freshwater > Lake > Sediment | place: USA: Wyoming | collected...
CACCGGCGCATCGTCGCCGCCGGTGCGGGCCGGTGCCCGCCCGGCCGCGCCATCCCTGGCGGAACCGAAGAATCCGCTGTCGCCGGCGGGCGCGCTCAAGGTCATCGGCGCACTGCGGCGCGCGGCCGGGCGGCGAACCGCCGGGGCCGCTTCCTCGCCCGCCGCGGGCTTCAGCCAGAACAGGTAGCGCACGGACTCCTCGTCCACGCGTGCCTTCATGTCCTGGAACAGCGCGAAGCTCTCCTTCTTGTACTCGACGAGCGGATCCTTCTGGCCGTAGCCCCGCAGACCGATGCCTTCCTTCAGGTGATCGAGGCTGTAGAGGTGGTCCTTCCACTGGGTGTCCACGATCTGCAGCATGATGTCCCGCTCGACACGCTGGAGGATGTCGCGCCCGACGGAGGCTTCCTTCTCCCCGTACGTCCGCGAGACGAGCGCCCAGATCGCCGACTGCATGTCTCCGGCGGATCGGCCCTCGAACGGGAGCGACGCGAGGTCTGGCGCCTCGAGGCCGAAGGTCCTGGCCACCTCGCGCTTCAGCGCGTCCAGGTCCCACGTGTCGGCCTCCTGGTCCTCGGGGCAGTACGTGTCGAGCAGCCCGTCCAGCAGTCCTTCGCCCAGATGCATGAGATAGCCGCGGGAGTCGAGCGCGTCGGCCTCGGCGATCGTGATGCGGCCCTCGAGCAGTTCCCGCCGCAGCGCGTAGATGTTCTCGCGCTGCTTGTTCATCACGTCGTCGTACTCGAGGAGGTGCTTGCGGATGGAGAAGTTCTGGCCTTCGACCTGCTTCTGCGCGCGCTCGATGGCGCGCGTCACCATCCCGTGCTCGATCGGAACCCCTTCCTCCATCCCCAGCTTTTCCATCAGCCCGGAGATGCGCTCCGATCCGAAGATGCGCATCAGGTCGTCTTCCAGCGAGAGGTAGAAACGGGAGGAGCCCGGGTCGCCCTGGCGCCCGGCACGCCCGCGCAGCTGGTTGTCGATGCGCCGCGCCTCGTGGCGTTCGGTGCCGATGATGTGCAGGCCTCCCACGTTGACGACCTGCTCGTGCTCGGCGTCGCACTGCGATTTGAAGTGCGCGGACGTGCGGTCCCAGTCGGGCCGCTTCACCCGGTAGAACGCATCGAGGTGATGGAAGTAGACGAACTCGTCGTCGTCGATGAACCGTTCCTCGCCCTTCGGGAGGCGATCGGCGAAGTCGTCGGCCAGGCACTTCTGGCGGGACATGAACTCGGCGTTGCCGCCCAGCAGGATGTCGGTGCCGCGGCCCGCCATGTTGGTCGCGATCGTGACCGCGCCGAAGCGGCCGGCCTGCGCGACGATCTCGGCTTCCTGCGCGTGGAACTTCGCGTTCAGGACGACATGCTTGACGCCGCGTTTGCGCAGCATCCCGGCCAGTCGCTCCGACTTCTCGATCGAGACGGTGCCGACCAGCGTCGGGCGGCCGATCGCCTGCTGCTCCTCGATGTCGGTGACAATGGCGTCGTACTTCTCGCGTACCGTGCGGTAGATCGCGTCGGGCAGTTCCTCCCGCCGCAGGATCCGGTTCGGCGGAACGACCACGACTTCGAGGTTGTAGATCTTCGCGAACTCCTCGGCCTCGGTCTCCGCCGTGCCGGTCATGCCGGACAGCTTGGCGTACTTGCGGAAGTAGTTCTGGAAGGTGATGGTCGCGAGCGTCTGGTTCTCGCGCTCGATCTTCACCTTCTCCTTGGCCTCGACCGCCTGGTGCAGGCCGTCGCTCCAGCGGCGCCCGGGCATGAGGCGGCCCGTGAACTCGTCGACGATGACCACTCCGCCGTCCTTGATCATGTAGTCGACGTCGAGGCGGAATAGCGTATGCGCGCGCAGGCCCTGGTTGACGTGGTGCAGCAGCGGCATGTTCGCCGGGTCGTAGAGGCCGCCCGGGTTCATGCGGTGCGTCAGCAGCTTCTCGGCCTTGGCCATGCCGCTCTCGGTGAGCGTCACCGTCTTGTGCTTCTCGTCGACCAGGTAGTCGCCGGTGGCCTCCAGCCGCTCGCGGTCCTCGGCCTTCGTGTCGCCGCGGGTCACCGCACCCGGCGTCAGCTTTGGGATGATCCGGTCCACTTCGTAGTAGAGGTCCGTGGACTCGTCGGCCGGGCCCGAGATGATGAGCGGCGTCCGGGCCTCGTCAATCAGGATGCTGTCGACTTCGTCGACAATCGCGAAGTTGTGGCCGCGCTGGACGTACTGCGCGAGATCGAACTTCATGTTGTCGCGCAGGTAGTCGAACCCGAACTCGTTGTTGGTCCCGTACGTGATGTCGCTGGCGTAGGCGCGCTGGCGCTCGGCGTCGTTCAACTCGTGCTGGATGACGCCGACGCTCATGCCGAGGAACCGGTAAATCCGCCCCATCCACTCGGAGTCCCGCCGCGCCAGGTAGTCGTTGACCGTGACGACGTGGACGCCCTTGCCCGAGAGCGCGTTGAGATACGCCGCCAGCGTCGCCACAAGCGTCTTGCCTTCGCCCGTCTTCATCTCGGCGATGTAGCCGCGGTGCAGCACGATGCCGCCGATCAGCTGGACGTCGAAGTGCCGCATGTTCAGCGTGCGGCGGCCCGCCTCCCGGACCACGGCGAACGCCTCCACGAGCAGAGCGTCGAGTGTGGCGCCCTGGGCCACCTGTTCCCTGAACGCCGCCGTGCGGTCCCGGAGCTGGCCGTCGGTCAGCGCGCGGACGCCGGCCTCGCGCTCGTTGATCTGGGCGACAAACGGCGTCAGCGTCTTGAGCGTGCGCTCGTTCTGGGTACCGAAGATCTTGGCCAGGAGGGTATTCAGCATGTGAGGTCAGCGACACCGGGGGTATCAGCCGATTCTAGGGGACGGTCGGCTGCGCGTCAAGAAAGCGGACTGGGGAGGTCAGCGGGGGAGACGCTACCGGGCCACCGACAGCAGGCTGAGCGGGTTGACCAGCTGCCCGTTCGCCAGCACCTCGTAGTGCAGGTGCGGCCCCGTCGCGCGGCCGGTCGCGCCGACGTAGCCGATCAGCGCGCCGCGGTCGACCTTCTGGCCCGCGCTCACCGTGAACTGCGCGAGATGCCCGTACCGGGTCTTGATGCCGAACCCGTGGTCGATGACCAGCAGGTTGCCGTAGTTGCCGCTCCACGAGGCGCTCTCGACCACACCCGCCGCCGGCGCGACAACCGGGCGCCCCTTGTCGGCCGAGATGTCCAGCGCCGTGTGGTAGCTCGGTTCGCCCGTGAACGGATCCGCGCGCTCACCGAAGCCGGCCGAGACCCAGCCGATGGTCGGCCAGAGTGACGGGGTGGCCGCCGCCAGCGCTTCCCGGCGCTCGACGTCCGTGCGGACCGTGCGCAGCCGGCTTTCGAGACGGCCGAGGACGTCGCGCAGCAACTCGAAGGTGTCTCCAGGAGAGGCGAGGGCCGTTGCCATGAAGTCCGTCGGCCGCGCCGACGGATCGCCGCCCATCGCCTTCGCCTTCACGACGGCCGGCAGGCTCTTCATGGCTTTCGCGGTGGCCGGGTCGAGGTTGCCCCGGGTGGCGAGCTCGTCGATGACGCTTTGGAGCGAGACGATCTGCGTGGCCAGTTCGCCGGTCGCCGCCTTGTAGCTCGTGTTCTCCATTTCGAGCGACGCGGTGTTCGACCGCAGGCCGCTCAACTCCGCCATCGTGCCCCAGCGAATGCCGAGGCCGATCAGCACGGGCACGGCCAAGCAGAATGCGACCGTGGCCACCGTCCAGTCCAGCCGGACCGTGAAACGCCGGCCGACACCACTGGTGCGGTCAACGAATACGACGGTGTAGCGACGGGACAGGAAACTCGCCATTCAGGGATCTTCTAAGACGTTTCGGGAGAACAGACCCGGAACAACAGACATCGGCGGACCGCGCTCGTTACGCGCGCGCCCAGCCGTGGTCAGGTGACTGTAGCATACCGGCGCCGGAGTCGAGAAGCGGGAATTGGATGCAGGCGAACAATTGGCGAAACACACCCGCACGCTCGAACGTCTGCTGCAGGATCCCTACGTCGTCATACGGTACTGCACGGCCTCGGCTACATGCTCGGCTCCGACGTCGGGCGAGCCTGCCAGGTCGGCAATCGTCCGCGCCACGCGCAGGATGCGCTCGTGCGCCCGGCCGCTCAGGGCGAGGCGTCGCACGGCGGCGTCCAGCAAGGCTCGTCCCTCAGGGTCAGGCCGGGCGCATCGCCGGAGCGCGCGTCCTTTCAGCAGGGCGTTCAGGCGGACACCGGTGTCCCCGTGCCGTGCGGCCTGACGGGCACGGGCGCCCAGCACGCGTGTCCGGATGGCGGCCGAGGCTTCCTGCGGCTGCTCGTCTCCCATCACATCCGGCGGCAGCCAGGGAACCTCGACGCACAGATCGAGGCGGTCCAGGAGCGGCCCGGAAATGCGCCCTGCGTACCGCTCGCGCTGGAGCGGCGTACATCGGCAGGCCCGCAGCGGATGACCGGCGTACCCGCATGGGCACGGGTTCATCGCGCCCACCAGCGTCACTCGCGCAGGAAAGGTGGCGGTGCGGGCCGCACGGGCGATGCGCACCTCGCCGTCCTCGAGCGGCTGACGCAGAACCTCGAGCGCGCGCCGTTCGAACTCGGGCATCTCGTCCAGGAACAGGATGCCGTTGTGTGCCAGGCTGAGTTCGCCGGGCCGGGGCATCGACCCGCCGCCGACCAGCGCCACGTTGGAGATGGTGTGATGCGGGGCTCTGAACGGCCGGGCCGAGAGCAGTCCGCTGCCCGGCGGGAGCAGCCCGGCCACCGAGTGAATGCAACTCGATTCCAGCGCTTCGTCAAACCCGAGCGGCGGCAGGATCCCGGCCAGCCGTCGGGCCATCATCGTCTTGCCCGAGCCCGGCGGTCCGCTCAGCAGGACGTTGTGGCCCCCGGCCGCCGCCACTTCCAATGCGCGGCGCGCAAGCGCCTGGCCGCGCACGTCGGCGAAGTCTCCCCACATCTGGGTCGCGTCATCCGGGTTGGCGGGAATGGGACGGGGGGCCGGCGCCCATCCGTCGGGAGACACGAGCGCGTCGGCGGCCTCCGCCAGGGTCAGCACCGATCGCGCGCAGAGGTCAGCCACGACGGTCGCCTCCCCGTCGTTGCCGGCCGGCACCATGAGGCGTCCGACGCGGTGGCGCGCCGTCGCCACCGCAATGGGCAGCACGCCGCCCACACGCTGGACACAGCCGTCGAGCGAGAGCGCGCCAATCACGACGGTTTCGGGCATGTCGCGCACGGGGATGGCGCCAGTCGCGGCCAGCAGCGCCAGCGCGATCGGCAGGTCGAACGCCGCGCCCTCCTTCCGCACGTCGGGAGGCGCCAGGTTCACCGTGATGCGCTGGCTGGGGAACTGGTAGCCGGAGTTGCGGATGGCCGATCGGACGCGGTCGCGGCTCTCCCTGACCGTGGCGTCCGGCTGCCCGACCACCGCGAAGTTCGGCAGACCGTCGTGGACATCCACCTCGACGGTGACCAGCGTCGCCTCAATGCCGGAAATGGTCGCGCTAAGAATCGTCGCCAGCACGCCCATTGACGGTGCAAGGCGGACGCCAGTCTCGCCTGCGCGAAAACAGGCGTGAATGCCTCACCGGCGCGTACTGGCGTGGCAGAAATTAACTACTCGAGTCTGACCCCACTGGTCAATTTCTGCCACGTGAGGGGTCAGGGGCGTGGCCGGCCGCCGCCGCCGCGATTCGTGTAGATCGTCAGGCGATCGCCGGCAACGATCCGGTCGCCGCGAAGATTGTTCCAGGTGCGGAGCCGATCGACCGTCGTACGATGGGCCGCGGCGATGGACGTCAGGGTGTCGCCAGGTTTCACCCGGTACGTCACCTTCGTCGGCTCCGCGGGAGGCGCGGGCAAAGTGGCGGGGGCCGAGGCGATGACGGCTGACGGGCGCACGGCGGCCAGCACCGAGTCGGGTCGGTCGGGCCGCGCCGCCAGCAATTTGGTTGTCGTGCGGGGAATCACCAGTTTCTGCCCTGGCGTCACCGCCGACCCCGCCCTGAGGAAGTTGGCCTCGGCCAGATCCGTGCGGCGAACCGCCAGCTTGGTGGCAATCGACTGCAGGGTTTCGCCGCGCTTGACCGTGTGCCACTGCAGCACGGTCAGTTCTTCGGTGGACGCCGAACTGAGCTGTTCGACCACGCTGATAGCCGTCCCGGTCGGCACCTTCAGGACGTAGCTCTCGTACTTCGCGCTCTGAATCGGCGTCGTCATGCGACTCAGCTCGGGGTTGAGCCGCCGCATCTCGTCCACCGTGACCCCGGACCACTCGGCGATGCGGCGCAGATCCACCGGGCCGGACACCGACACGCTGTCGGGAACCTGCACGGTCGCGGGCTCGAGCGTGAATCCGTACTGCGCCGGATTGCGCGCGATGACGATGGCGGCCAGCACCATCGGCACGTACTCTTTGGTTTCGCGGGGCAGATACCGGCCCTTCTCGGCGAGTACCCAGAAGTCGTTGACCTTCCGGCGGCGGATGGCCGACTGCACCGTGCCTGGCCCGCCATTGTACGACGCCAGCGTGAGGTGCCAGTCGCCGTCGAACATGCGATTCAGCATCTTGAGGTACTTGACCGCCGCGGCCGTGGCCTTTTCGGGATCGGAGCGCTCGTCCACGTACCAGTCGTACTTGAGCCCGTTCTCGACGGCCGTTCCCCGCATCAGCTGCCAGACCCCTTTGGCCTTCGCCCGCGACAGCGCGTCGGTGCGGAAGGCGCTCTCGACGATCGGGATGTAGGCGAGATCGAGCGGGAGCCCTTCGGCGCGAAACGCGGCCTGGATCATCGGCATGTAGGCGACCGAGCGCTGAAGGGATATCTGGAACCAGTCGCGCAGCCGTCCCTGGAAGAGGTCGACATACGCCAGGACCTTCGCGTTGGCCGGGATCGGCACGTCGTGTGCCGTGCTCGCCAGGTCCGCCTCGACGGTGTGCTGGAGGTCCGGCTGTACCGCCGGAGTCTCGGCCGGCGCGATCGCAAGCAGTTCGTCGAGGGACGCCGGGACCGACGGCCGTTCCGCGAAACCGTCACCCTCGGCCAGCGCCCTGAGCTCGAACGCGCTGATGCGCACGACGAGGCGATCGAAATGCTCCCGCATCCGGGCGTCCGACCGGGCGCCCGCCGGGTATTCGAGCAGGACGTCCAGGGCCTGATTGAACTCGGCCTTCGCCTTCTCGAGATGCCCCCGCTGCAGTTCGGCCTGCCCCGCGTCGAAGTGCGTCTGAGAGGCCGCGATGATCAGGAGCACGGGATCCGGCTGGGGCGCTGGCGGCGCCACGGGCGGGGCTTCGGCCACCGGCGGCCGCACGGGAGGGGGCGACGTCACGGGCGGCTGGCTGATCGCCGACCCGCCGCAGGCCGCCGAGGCCAGGACGAGGCAGGCCGCCGCGAGGCGCGACCATCGGGGTCGTCGGAACATCATGATCGTCAGCAGCAGATCGAGGCCCGTCGCGCCCGGCGACATCGTCTCCAGGGTTTCGACCTTAACATGCCGGCCTGGGTCGGTCAACGATAACCCCTGCACCGACAACAATAGCGGCGCTTTTCCTGACGGTGCGTCGTTGACGGCGGTGCCCTGCGGCGGGTACAATATGAAGTTTGCGGGGCGACCACTCGACTGGACAGGTGCGCACATGAAAGTTCGACTGCTCGTCGTGACGATGATACTGGCCGTGACCGTGGCCGCGTGCGGCAAGAAGGAAGACATAGCTACGCCGGTCGCGACGCCCACCGTCACGTTTAACCACACCCGCGTACCACTGGGCAGCCCGGTTGAGGTGACCTACAGGTTCCAGGTGGCGCCGTCGGCCGCCATCTCGGGGAATTACCGCGTCATGGTGCACTTCCTCGACGCGGACGACGAGTTGATGTGGACCGACGATCACAACCCTCCGGTTCCCACCAGCACCTGGAAGCCGGGCCAGATTGTCGAGTACACGCGGACGGTCTTCGTCCCGTTCTACCCGTACGTCGGTGACGCGGTGGTCTCGATCGGCCTCTACGCGCCCGACAGCGCCCAGCGACTGCCGCTGGCGGGGGAAGCCGCGGGTCAGCGCTCCTACCGCGTCGCCAGGCTCCGCCTGCAACCGCAGACCGACAATATCTTCCTCGCGTACGTCGAGGGCTGGAACGGGCCGGAAACGGCCCCGGACAACCAGATCATCGAGTGGCAGTGGACGAAGAAGGACGCGGGCATCCGCTTCCGCAACCCGAAGCGCAACGCCACGTTCTACCTCCACTACGACGGCCAGCCGGCGATGTTCGACGCCCCGCAGACGGTGAACATCTACCTGCGCGATGCGGTCGTGGACACCTTCCAGGTGACCGGGACCGACGAGATGATCCGCCGCGTCGCGCTCACGGCGGCCCAGTTCGGCGAGGACGAGATGGTGACCCTCCGGATTGCCCTCGACAAGACGTTCGTGCCCGCGCTGGCCAAGACCGGCAGCAAGGACGTCCGCGAACTCGGCATCCGGGTCTTCCACGCCTTCGTCGAGGCCCAGTAAGCGCCCCGTCCAATCCCCGTTTCGCGTTGTCTAAAGAGCTGAGACGGCGCCGGTTCGTCGCCGGTTCGTCCGCGAAGGGCAAGCCGACTCTGCTATAATCGCGTCCGATTCACGGCACTGTCGCTAATTCGCTGATTCCTCATGGCTTGCGATGGAATATCGCTGTAGGTTGGGCACCTCGACCGGGCAGATCGTGGAGGAAACCCACGTCTCCGAAAACGAGGCGCGCCTTCGCCACGATCTGGAACAGCGCGGATTCTGCGTGCTGGGAATCCAGGCCCGGGGTCTGGCCGGCCGTGTGGCGCTCCCGACCTTCGCCAGGCGCCGGCGCGTCCCGACGCGAGAGTTCCTGGTGTTCAATCAGGAACTGGCCACGCTGCTCAAGGCCGGCATGCCGCTTGTGCAGTCCCTCGACATCCTCCGCAGCCGTGTCGACCACGCGACCTTCAAGGCAGTCCTCGACGATGTGCACGATCGTGTGCGCGGAGGGAGCGCGCTGTCCGAGGCTTTTGCGCAGCACGGCGATCTGTTTCCCGGCGCGTACGGCGCGTCGCTGCTGGCGGGGGAGAAGAGCGGAAGCCTGGACGGCGTCCTGCGGCGCTTCGTGGCCTACATGAAAGTCATCGGCGACGTGAAGCGGCGCACGCTGTCGGCCCTCATCTATCCCGCGGTGCTGGTCGGCCTGTCGCTGGTCGTGGTCGCGATCATCATCCTGAAGGTCGTGCCGGAGTTCGCCTCGTTCTACGATAGCTTCGGCGGGCAGCTCCCCCTAATCACGCGCATCATCGTCGCGAGCGCCGGGTTCATCCGTGCGCAGTTTCTGCTCATCATCGGCGTGTGCGCCATCGCCGGGACAGCGCTCTGGAGCTGGGGCCGGCAGCCCATACAGCGCACGCGGCTGGACCGCGTGATTCTGCGCGTCCCCTGGGCCGGGTCAACCGTCCGCCGGTTCGTCACGTCACAGGTGTCGCGGACGCTGGCGACGCTGCTGGGAGGGGGGCTTCCCCTGGTGGAAGCGATTGACATCGCGTCGCGCTCGACCTCCAATCAGCACATGGCGGCCGAACTGCGCACGGTCGGTCTGCGCGTGCGCGAAGGCGAAGGGTTCTCCGCGGCCCTGGCGGCGCGCGGCGTCTTTCCCGACGTCTTCGTGAAGATGGCGGAGGTCGGTGAATCAACCGGGGCTCTGCAGGAGATGTTGTCGAGCCTTGCCGACTTCTACGACGAGGAAATCGAGACGGAACTGGGCCGATTCGTGACGCTGGTCGAACCGGCGCTGTTGGTGATCATGGGCGTGGTCATCGCCAGCCTGCTGCTGGCGCTCTACATGCCGCTCTTCCAGCTGAGCTCGGTGGCCGGCGCTCCGGCCAGGTAGGCGAACAGGGAGGCTCGCGATCGTGGATGCCCGTCACTCCGCTCCCGCGCCCCAGGCCGCGGCGGATCTGTACATCGACCGCGGGGCGGAGCTGTCGGCCGATCCCGCCCAGGAGCAGGCGCAGGCGCGGCGCCTGGCCGAGCGGTACGGCCTCGAGTACGCGGATCTCGAGCGCTTCCTGATCGATCACGACCTGTTCCGCTCGATTCCCGCCGACCTGATGCTGCGCTACGGCTTCGTCCCGTACCGGCGTGACACGCGGGCGCTGGTGATCGTCGTCTCCGATCCGAGCGACCTCCCGATGATCGACGAACTGGAGGTCCTGCTGGCGACGCCCCTGCGCGTGATGGTCGGGGCGCGGTCCGCGATCGATTCCATCCTCAAGAAGAGCGAAAGCTCCCAGCGCGTCCTCGAGGAAGCGACCGAGAGCTTCCAGATCCAGCTCCTCAAGGACGAAGACGGCGGCGACGACAACCTGACGGTTGAGCGGCTGACCAGCGACATCAGCCCCATGATCCGGCTGGTGGACTCCACGATCTACACGGCCATCCAGCGCCGCGCCTCGGACATCCACATCGAGACGCAGGACGATGCGGTCTACGTGAAGTACCGGATCGACGGCGTGCTGCAGGCGGCAATGCGGCCCATCGCGAAACAGCACCACGGCACCATCATCTCGCGCATCAAGGTGATGGCCGAGCTGGACATCGCCGAGAAGCGGGTGCCCCAGGACGGCCGCTTCAAGCTGCGCGTGCCGGGGAAAACGATCGACTTCCGCGTGTCGATCATGCCGAGCGTGCACGGGGAGGACGCGGTGATCCGCATCCTCGACAAGGAATCGATCAGCGAGCAGTTCAGCGAGCTGAGCCTCAACATCCTCGGGTTCCCCGAGTCCGAGCTGCGGCGTTTTCGGAAGTACATCGCCGAGCCGTACGGCATGGTGCTCGTGACCGGACCGACGGGCAGCGGCAAGACGACGACGCTGTACGCGGCGCTGTCGGAGATCAAGTCGTCCGAGGACAAGATCGTCACGATCGAGGACCCGGTCGAGTACCAGTTGAAGGGCATCACTCAGATTCCCATCAACGAGAAGAAAGGGCTGACCTTCGCGCGGGGCCTGCGCTCGATCCTCCGGCACGACCCCGACAAGATCATGGTCGGCGAAATCCGCGACCCCGAAACTGCGCAGATCGCCATCCAGTCCGCACTGACGGGCCACCTCGTGTTCACGACGGTGCACGCCAACAACGTCGTCGACGTGCTCGGACGGTTCCTCAACATGGGCGTCGAGCCTTATCAGTTCGTGTCGGCGCTCAACTGCGTGCTCGCCCAGCGCCTGGTGCGGATGATCTGCACGCACTGTAAGCGGCCGGTGACCGTCTCGGCCGCGCTGCTGGAAGAGTCCGGCCTGCCGCCGGACCTGCAGCACCGCCAGGTCTTCCACGAGGGCGCCGGGTGCATCGAGTGCGGCGGCACCGGCTACAAGGGGCGCACGGCGATTTGCGAGCTGCTGGATCTCTCGGACCAGATTCGCGAGCTGATCCTGGCACGCAAGCCGACCTCGGAAATCAAGAGGGCGGCGCGCGAAGAAGGGATGCGGTTCCTGCGCGAGAGTGCCGTCGAGCAGGTGCTGAGTGGTGTCACAACGCTGCGCGAGATCAACAAAGTGACCTTCGTCGAATGAGCCTGACGTCCCTGTTCCGCACGCCGCCCCCGCACGTGGCGATCGACATCGGCCCGCGGCACATCGTGGCCGTGGCGATTGCCGGCGGCCCGGGTGCGCCGCCACAGCTGATGGCGGTCGCCGTCGAGCCGCTGCCGGAAGGCGCCGTCGTGCCGTCGCTGACCACCACGAATCTGGCCCGGCCGGCGGACGTTTCGGCGGCACTGGCGCGGGTCTGGGATCGGCTCGGGCAGCGGCCCCGCCGGATCGCGCTCGTCGTACCTGACGCGGTGGGGAAGGTGTCGCTGGTGCGGTTCCAGCAGACGCCGGCTAAAGCCGCTGACCTGGACGAACTGATCAAGTTCCAGCTGAAGAAGACCGCCCCGTTCGGCGTCGAGGACTCGCAGATCTCGTACGTCGCCGGGGCGACCACCGGCGAGGGCCAGGAATTCGTCGTCGTTCAGGCGCGGCGCGACATCGTCTCGGAGTACGAGCTGGCGTGCGCGAGCTCGGGCGCCGTGGCCGGGGCCGTTGAACTGGCGACCTTCGGCGTGTCGCATTGCGTGCGCGCCTCCGTGGGCTCGATTCCGGGCGACTGGCTGCTGATTCACGCGACGGCCGACAGCACGTCGCTGGCGATCTTTCGTGGCGACGCCCTCGTGTTCTTCCGCCATCGCGGGGCCGACGGCGACGGACACCTCGTCGAGATGGCCCACCAGACGGCGATGTACTACCAGGATCGCCTCGGCGGCCGCGGGTTCTCGCGTGTGATCGTCGGCGGCACGCCGGCCTCCGCGCTGCACGCCGAAGGCTGGCGGCAAATCCAGACCCGGCTGGGCGTGGCCGCGGAGGTCGTCGATCCCGACCGCGCGCTGACATCATTCGGACAGTCTTCCTGGTCACCGGGCACCCTGGAGACGGCGGTTCCAGCCCTGGGCGTCGCGCTGTCGCTGCGCACCGAGCGCTAGGGCGGGCACACAGATCATGCGCCGACGCATCAATCTCTCGACCCGCCCGTTCTACAACGAGCGGGCTGTGCACGCCGTGCTCGGCCTGCTCGGGGCCGTGGTGCTGGCCGTCACGGCCTTCAACCTGTGGGAGGTCTACGTGCTCTCAGGAGGGCAGGCCGAGTTCCAGGGCCGGGTCGCCGCGGCCGAGGCGAAGGCACGCGAGTACCGGACGCGGGCGGCGCAGGTCCGGGCGTCGATCAATCCCCGGGATCTGGCGCAGACCATCGCGGCCGCGCACGAAGCCAACACGCTCATCGACCGGCGCGTGTTCTCGTGGACGGATCTGTTCAATCACCTCGAAGTCACCCTGCCGCCGCAGGTGCGGATTTCGACGATCCGCCCCCGCGTGGAGCAGGACGGCGCCATTACGCTGGACCTGGTCGTCATGGCACGCAGCGTCGACGGCGTGAACGCCTTCATCGAGAACCTCGAGAAGGCCGGGCCGTTTACCGGCGTGCTGTCGCGCGAGGAGTTCCTGAATCAGGACGGGCTCATCCAGGCGAGGCTGGAAGGCCGGTACCAGCCCGCACGGGGCCGGGTGGCGCCCCGGTCCGGGAGGGCCCGATGACCGGCCTGGCGCGACGCGTTCTGCGCGAAAAGCGGGCCGTCATCCTGCCGCTGGCGGTGGTGCTCGCCCTGAATCTCATCATCGGC
>Ga0315283_10003648_pt1 | contig 13208 bp, 12 predicted proteins | sample YL17G09_0_MG_FD_204541 | JGI IMG/M metagenome (GOLD analysis project Ga0315283, IMG submission 204541) | Sediment microbial communities from Yellowstone Lake, YNP, Wyoming, USA - YL17G09_0 | ecosystem: Environmental > Aquatic > Freshwater > Lake > Sediment | place: USA: Wyoming | collected...
ATCCCTCATTAATTGCTTCAGCAGCTAAGCCAGTCACGTATAGCATTACCAGAGCATATAAGGCATTTTCCCAGCTGAAGACCAGACCAGCTAAAAACACAACAATGGAATCGGTTATCAAATAGCTTTGGGTTAATGAGATGCCACGCCAATGGTTCAAAATGCGCGCCAGGATATCACTGCCTCCACTGGTACCTTGACCACGATAAACCAACCCATAACCGATCCCGCTTATGATTCCGCCATAGAGAGTATTCAATACCGGATCTTGCGTCACTCCATTTTGCGGCAAGAAGGGCGCTAAGAAATCGGTGAAGAACGAGAGCATCATGATTGCAAAGCCAGTTCGAAGTACAAACCGCCGGCCACCCAGGTAGCGCCAACCTAACAGGAAGAGTGGCAGATTACCGAGAAGAATCATCAATCCGATCGGCCAACCAGTATAGTGGTTGACGATCTGCGCCAGGCCGCTCACACCCCCGCTTGCCAGGTTTGCAGGCACCAGGAAGATGCGCAACGCCAGAGCTTGGAATAGAGTCCCGCAGAATATTAAAATACAATCACGACCATCTTTCCATGAAAATTGTATTGCAACTTTCTTCTTAGGGTTTAATGTAGAATTCATATTGATTCATTACACTCCTTGCAGAAATGCATGCAATGATGGATACTCCAGTGTTATAAGAATTATAACTAAAACTAGACTGGAGCAGGTATTAATAAACTAGCAGGCATCGAAAGAGGCTGAATGTCTAAAGTTGCACTGGTTTTCCCCTATTTCCGGACCAAGGCACCGACCGAGATGCTCTTCTCTCCGCTTGGTGTGGCGAGTCTAACCGCTCAGTTGCGCCGGCTCGGCATAGAAACTCGCATTTTCGACTGCACCTTCAAGACCTTTGACCAGATCAAAGACGATATTATCGCATTCCACCCGGATATCCTGGGAATCTATTCGATGATCACTCTCAGTCGGAATACTTACCGGCTTGCAGAAATAGTAAGGACATATCTACCGGCATGCCTGCTAGTGGCTGGTGGTCCGATGCCAACCCTCTATCCCGAACGCTATAGCGAGCGATTTGATGCTGTCTTCCAAGGAGAAGCGGATCTGAGTTTTCCGCGTTTTTGCCAGGATTATTTCGATCTAAAGATCTCTAGAAACAGTCTTCAACGGATGCCATTGCAAAATTATGCTGGATTGTTTATTAATAATCACCTCGTAACGATAGACAACCCGTGTATACACCATTCAGAAGCAGAAATCGGAACCTTTCCTTTGCCCGATAGGAGTGATTTCGATCATTTGGCTTATCAGAGAGAATGGTTTCAGAAAACCGGCTCCAAAACCACTTCGATCATGACAACCTTAGGTTGCCCGTTCAATTGTGATTTCTGTTCAAAACCGGTTTTTGGCAATCTATTCCGCCGCCGGAACCTGGATTCGGTTTTTGCGGAAATCGAATCGATCCTTCACCTGGGTTATGACAGTCTGTGGATCGCAGATGATAACTTTACTCTAAGTCTGTCCTATTTGAAAAGCTTTTGCCAGCGGATGGCCGAACGCCAATTAAACTGGGCCTGTCTATCTCGTTCGACTGGAATTGATCAGGAAATTGCCGCTCTTATGAAAGGGGCGGGTTGTAAGCGAGTTTATCTGGGGCTAGAATCGGGTAGCCCGGCTACTCTCAAACTGATGAATAAAAAAGCCACGCTTGTGGATGGCTTGAATGCCGTCTACCATTTTCAGAAAGCCGGAATTGAAGTAGCCGCTTTCTTCATTGTCGGTTATCCCGGAGAAAGCAATGCTGACATCGAAGAGACATTCAAGTATGCCTTGAAACTGCCTCTTGATGAAATATCTTTTAACGTCCCTTTTCCCTTACCTGGGTCAAAGCTGTTTGAGCGTGCCAGAGAGATTGACGAAGAAAAGGATTGGGATAAAGAAAACGAGGTCACCTTCGTCTACCAGACCGAGTTTGACCAGACCTGGTTGAAGCAGCGTATCGATCAAACGATGCAGAAATTTAAAGAAAATAAGCCGCTCAATAAGATCTAGGAATCGAGCAACTATCTAAATCTATCTCGCTTCGACCTATTTCAGAATCCGAAATAAAATGTCTGTGAATTTCTCAAAAAGGGGCAACAGGAATTCTCCCGTTTTCCCCATTCGGTGCTTTATGCCAAACTGGAAGTGTCCCTTAATAATCCCAAACCACATCTTTGCTTCCGAGAAATCGGATTTATAGGTCAGCACATGGCTACCAAATAGGCTCTCTTCAGGCTGCCAGGGGCGGTTGATCAGCGGTTTTACCCTTTCATATAAGGCAGTTCCGGGGAGAGGGTAGGGCATCGACAGACCCAGGTAGTCTAATGGCAGAGATGTAGCAAATCGCAGGGTATTGAGTACCGTTTCGTCTTTATCTCCAGGGTAAAACAGGATAAAGAACGCGCCCGCCTGCAATCCAGCCAGATGGGCTGCCTCGACCGCCTGGCGCGCCTGCGTAGAGGTAATTTGTTTTCTCATCAGCTCTAAAATCCGGTCATCGCCGGATTCAATACCGAAAAAGATGCGCCAGCAGCCGGCTTTTCTCATCGCAACGGCAGTTGCATAATCCAGTGCATCCACCCTGCCCAGACATTCCCACTGGAAATGAAGATCACGACGCTGGATCTCTTCACATATTTCGATTACCCTGTTTGGTTTCATGGTAAAAACATCGTCAGCAAAAGAAATCCGCTCATAACCCAAACCGAGCGCAACTTCAATCTCATCCACTACATTTCTAGGCGATCTCTCCCGGTATGAACCACCGAAGACTACATTACTACAAAATTCGCAATGATATGGGCAGCCGCGCGTACTCATCACCGTTGTAATGGCATAACCGTATTTCTTTTTCCCATATTGGATGTAGTTCTCATTGGGAAGCAACTCGCGGGCGGGAAACGGGATTCGGTTCAGGTCTCTGGCAAAAGGACGTCTCGGAGTATGACAGGTTATAGAAACCTCTTCGGGCACACACTCCTTAGAGCGAAAAACGATCCCCGCAACTGTTTTCAAGTCAACACCAGCCTCAAAAGCGCTTAACAGTTCCGGCATTGTCTCTTCACTTTCGCCCTGTACAGCTACATCGAAATGATCCAGGAAAGGTTCGGGGTCACAGGTCGGCAAGGGACCTCCGGCGACCAGCAACCGGCAATGGTCACGTAATTGCTGCGCGAACCAGATGCAGGCTTCCCACATCGACACCATACAATAGATGCCGATCACCGCATCTTCTTCCTCGAGTGCAATTTGCAGGGCTGCTTCTCTTTTCAAGAAAGTGCAATCCAAGATACGGACTGAATGACCGGCTTGACGCACAGCAGCTGCCACATAACAGATACCGAGCGGTGGGAAGCGAAAAACAGAGCGATCCCCTCTCTGCCTGAAATACGGGTAGATCAACAATACCTCAGTCATTTAATCCGACCAATTTTCAGCTGGTATTCAAAATGGTCGAGATGGGCAGGACAGGAATAGCCGAAACCAGCCCAGGACAACCGAGACTCGACAAATTCTCTGCCGCGATAAAGTATAGCGCCCGTCACCCGCTCCAAGGCAAAAGCCACTTCATGGGCAGGGCTGATAAATGAAGCCTCTTGTGCGGTCACTTCATCCCAACAGCCAATTTCGTGTCCCTGTAGCGCGTTACCGGAAGAATCGAGATAATGGTCAAAAGTTTGCGCCCCTTGTTCGTTCATTACAACCATTTCTGTAATACCTGATGTGCCCATATCCAGCTTCTCCACTGCAACATTCACAATCCCGGCTTGCTGATTAATCGCGTATCTCATCGCTACTTCAAATGAAAATTCGGATTGTTCATACATAGTTTCCCATCCAAAAACTCTTCGCAATAAATTAGATATGGACGTCAGTAATCCACGCAGGCCAGGCAATTTACGTATAAGCCCAGCCAGGTAATTCTTTACCGTATACAGCAGCTTGCTTTCGATCTCCTTCTGGGATGGTTTCCCGATTTTCTCTTCAAGATTGAGAGTATAAATGGCTCTCACGACCTGGAGCGGACCATCTTCAGAAAGGTTGAGCTGGATATCCCCCGGGAAAATAGCTTGGAGACCTCGCATTATCACCGGCACCCCAAATCCTACCCCCTCCTCCGCCAATTCCTCACCCTGGTCCAACAACAGGAGGCCTTTCTGCAAGCGTGCAGTAGGAAATCCTGGCAGATTTTCAGGGGATTTCATGATAGTCAAGGCTAATCCCGCTCCAATTGGGATGACCAATCTCATACGAATGATCCCCTTTCAAGCCAATCGGGCGTCGGACTGGAACTGCTGGGCTGCGGATTGTTTTTGGCGCAGGCAATTGAATACGATCCACCAGCCGGCTATCTGCCACGGAATTACCAATATCGTTCGCGCCACAAGTCTCAAGCTGCGAAATTCATCCGACCAGAGCAGGATTTTTTCCATCATTTCAGGGAAGCTGAGGAATAGCAATTGAGCTGGAGACGTGTTGAAGATGGTAAAGACCAGCGGGACGACCCAAATAATGGTTAGCGCCAGAGGATGGAGCTCGCCAAGCGAAACCAGGATCACTAGAAAAGGAAGCAGCAAGACGATATTAGGCTCCGATAACCAGGTACGGGTAAGGAATAAAACCAAGATAAAAGCCACGCTTTTCCGCAGCAGATCTCGCAATCCGGCAACCCCGTGCCTCATTCCAAGCATTGCGATCCCCAGTGCCGGCATCCAGATCAAACCGATCAGCCACCAGTTCCCCGGTAAAACATAAGTATTTTTCGTTAGCTCGTAGAAGGAGAGAAAGGAAATGCCTCCGCCGACGGTGAAATGAGCGTTCCAATTATTCAAAATAGGTGTTGGATCCCAACCGAAAATAATAAAAGGAGTAACACAAAAAAAGAACAAGCCAGCCATCAGGATAAAGAGATAGCGAATCGCTTTCAGCGGAGATTTTCCGATCGAATAAACGATCACCACTGGAACGACCGCCAATGCGGTCGGTTTAAACGACAGGGATAGAGCCAGCAGGATCGCTGAAAGGTCTGGCTTTCCGGCATCGAGCAATACCAGGCTCATCAAGACCAGCAGGGCTACAATGGAGTCAAACTGTCCCCAGGCAGCTGTGGTATACAGCAAGAGTGGATTGAAAAGGAAGAATAGCCAGGCCTGGCGCGCAACAGCCTGCTCCACCCGCATATCTTTCAAGATCGCCAACACCAGATAAGCCAGGCTGATATTGGCGGCTATGATCGGGATTTTTATCGCTAGATTGTAGATATATAAATTGGGTATCGTGACGTAGAAACTTCTATATATGAGCCCCAACACCAGCGACCAGGCAGGAGGATAACCGATCGAGGTCATCCCCTGAAAAAAACTATTATGAAAAATTGCCGTGAGATCCTGCGGTATATAAGGGTTCTGGCCTGTTCCCACCAGATAACCGGTTGCCATATAGATCCGCTGATCATATACGTGACCAAAAAGAATACCGAGCAATACCTGTAATCCAATGCTCAACACCAGGAGTGCCCGGTCCATCCAAACGAACTTCTTAGAGTTACCTGCGAATAGGTATTGAGAGGGTACCGACATCTCAGCCGGCTTTCTCTTGCTGACTCTGCCAGACTGTCATAGCCAATACAAAAGCATACGCCAGTGTGTAAGGGACCAAAATCAACAGCACCACGAAATTTGAACGGCTGATTGCGTATGCCATGGCAATCCCACCTAACAACACCAGAAGCAGCTCCATAATCGCCGTCAGATCGAGTGGCACTTGATATCGCCGGCTTCGCCATTCGTCCCTGCCAGATTCGACCGCATATTTCGGAGTCCGCTTAAACACCCAATCTCGATTCGTCAGTAGCGCCTTGCCAGCTTCAATAGTGTTACTCATACTGATACCGAAACCAAGCAAAAAAAGTATTAGCAAGCTCCATAAATTGCCTGAGACGGGCAGGTTTTGGACTTTCAATGAGGCGATCGGGGTCACCCAGGCTGCGATTGCACAGAACAGGATCATCGAGCCTAACAAGACCCAGGTCAGGGTTTCAAAGATGAATGCACCGTTAGCATTCATCGAGTGTGGTTGGTTGGCGTATTGCAGGATCGTATTAACGTTTTCGATTCTGAAACTATTCACACTGAGAAACGTCGCTGATAAAGTCAGGACGAAGGAAACAAACATAAGCGGATGGACCATGTATCCGGTGAGATGGATAAAAGCTTCCAGGCGTTTCTTTAGCCCAAGTTTTCGGTTAGACAAGATTGAAGGTAGCACCTTCCGGGCAGTCCTCAAAGATCCATTTGCCCAGCGACCTTGTTGTTTCTTAAAGCTCGGTACGGTTGGGGGGATTTCGCCGGGACTTTGCAAATCATTGATATATAAAAATCGATAGTCCCGCAGCTGGATACGATAACTGACATCCAGGTCTTCGGCCAGTGTATCTGACTGCCAGCCTCCTGCATCCAACAAAGCCTTTTTCCTCAAGACGCCCCCACTCCCGTTAAAATTCTGAAAGCATCCCGAAGCATACCTGCCAGTCTGTTCAATTAAAAAATGAACATCGATACCGATCGCGATCGCTTTCGTCAACGAGTTATAGTTACGGTTCGTATGGGTCCAGCGGCTTTGGATGATACCCAGGTTGTCATCAGATAAAAAGTAAGGAATAGTACGATTTAGAAAATCTTCCGCAGGAATGAAATCCGCATCGAAAACCACGATGAAATCTTCTTCAGTTATTTGCAGAGCTGCCTGCAATGCGCCTGCTTTAAAACCCTGTCGGTTATTTCGGCGTAAGACTTCAACTTTATAGCCTTTTCCTTGATATTCTTTCACTACTTCATCGACCACACGGATCGAGTCATCTTCAGAATCGTCAATAATGATGATTCTCACTTTGTCAATCCCATAAGCTTTCGCCATCTTGCTGCAAGCTGCTATTAGCCTGTGGATAACATATTTTTCATTATATATAGGCAGGTGGATGCAGACGGCCGATCGTGCTTGTGAGCCAGCACCTAGATTGGGAGCTATATACCTACGAGCAGAATATAGCAAGAAATAGTGGTTAAATCCATACAGAAAGAAGAGCAGGGTAAGAACCATCGAAAGACTGATGAACAGGATTTGTAAGAACATTCTGCTGCACCCTTTAACCTGGAACAGCAATCTTATAAATGAATATCAAAATCCATATAAAATCACACCACCTAAAAATCCCAATACGGCGGCAATGGCGAAACTCACGAAGAATGCCAGAATATAGACGACTTTAGCATTGCGAGTATGGAAAAGGTCTGGATGACGCCAGCGATAAAGCGCGGTTGTTGTGGTTACTAAGAAAAGGGTGCTTGCCAGGACAATCTTTGCAGTATGGTTGGGGGCCAAACCAGCGTAATAATAGTAATTATCTCGCATACCAACTATAGCCGCCACAATTGTGCTTACTGCTGCCAAAGAAAGATTGGCGAAGGCCACCTGTTCCAAAATATCGCTATGCCGCCACAGCGCCAGAAGGATGAAGAATAAGGCCGCGCTGGTTAATGCGATTGGAAAATGAACAAAAAGCGGATGCGGGGGATGTACTTGTGTCAGATCGTGGATGATGCGAAGAATGATATCCATTTGGTCTTCCTTCTTGATGTCTCTCTCCAATTTCTCCGAATGCTCCAATTAGCCTCATTCTTTGAGATGATTGACAGTCATTCGATTGACCGCTCAATCAACCCCGCAGCTAGAAGTCATTACATCCCAATGATATACGCCATAATATAGACCACCACTCCTAATAGTGTGGCAAGCATATATATGCTATAGGATGTGCGCATGAAAAGCTTGTAATTCTTGAAACGCAAGCTTTTAGGAACCAGTTTATTCGCCCGCAAGACAACAAATATACCCAAAATAAGCCCGATCGCGCCTACCAGTCCGTGTAGGGTCGTAGCCCCGTAAGAACCCTGAAATAGCTTGGCTGGGATACCGGGCATGATATAAACGATAAAAACATTGATCATCGCCAGCAAAACGACAATGGTATTCAGGATTGCCGCACTGGTTTGGACCCAGCGGTGACCTTCATAGCGTTTACGTATTGCTAATCGGTAGCCAATCGTGAACAGGATCGCTGTAATCAAAATGAGGATCAGAGTGATGTCTGATCGAACTGGCGCTTTTGTCCCCAGAAAACCTAGCTGATCAAGAAAACTTTCCATTTTCTCCTCCACAGTCGTCCCATATTTTGATCCATAATTGTATCATCCAGGCGGCGCAGCAGAGAAATAATATTGGATAATTGATTGACAATTCCTCTTTATACAGGTAAAATAATTTCCAGTGGGAGATTAACATGAAATGAAAATAGGTAGCAGGTCTTGGTCGAGGAGCTTGGAATTTTGCAAGGTCTTGAGATACCAATTACCGGTGTATACTTTCATAGCATGTTTCGAGAGATGCAAATTATTGGTGACCAAATTGAAAATGGTTATTAAACTGAAGGTGGACTTCAGTTATAGCAATGGAAACCCAATCGGGAAAAAACATTCGCTAAGGAGAAAAATATAAATGAAACACGCTGCACCTCTATTCCGTAGATGGTTTGGACTGCCGTTGATTATTCTATTGCTCTTCATGAGCATGACAACGGGCTGTGCATCAGAAAAAGCACTTAAGATCGGGTTCATCACCGAACAAACTGGCGTCGACGCCTATGTTGGTCCGGCTTCGGTGCCTGCGTTGGAAGATAAAATCGCAGAAATCAACAACGCCGGCGGGATTGGTGGCTACAAATTGAAGTTGATCGTCTACGATACCCGCTCCGAGGTCACCGATGCAGTTACTGTGGTAAAGCGCTTGATCGATCAGGATAAAGTGGTTGCTATCATCGGACCTTCGTGGTCAGCAGCCGGTATCCCGATCTCAGACATCGTCGATGCGTCCAAGGTGCCAGCTATTGCGACAACTGCTTCGAATGTCAATGTGACTGTCAGCGAAAGTGGCCAGCTGCATCCCTATATGTACCGTGTGTGTTTCATTGACCCTTACCAGGGTTATGCTCAGGCAGATTTCGCCTATAATAAATTAGGATTGCGCAAGGCTGCTCTGCTGACCGACATTGCTTCACCATACACTGTCGGCCTTCACCAATTCTTTGAAAAACATTTCGTTGAGCTGGGCGGAGAAATTGTCGCCAAAGAAGGCTACACTGGCGGAGACGCTGAGTTTCGAGCTCAATTAGCCAAGATCAAAGACTCGGGCGCCGATTTGCTGGTCGCGGACGCCTATACCTTCAAGGATGTCGGTCTGATTGCCCAACAATCAGAAGCGCTCGGCATGAAAATCCAGATCATGGCCGGAGATGGTGTATTCGTCCCCGACCTGCTCGACATGGCTGGCCCTCAATTGGAAGGCGCAATTGTGACTACCGGCGTCTCCGAGAGTTCGCCTCAATACGCCCAATTCAACGCTGACTTTGAAAAGAAGCATGGCGTAAAAGCGAATATCTATACCTACTATGGTTTGGATGCCTTGATGGCTATTGAATATGCCATCCGTGAGGCGGTCAAGAAGGGCGACCCGACCCCCACCGCCATCCGCGACGCACTCGAAACCATGACAGATGTCCCATTGTTCACCAGCAATGTCACTATGGAACAAGATACGCATAATCCCCATAACAAACCGCTGCTTATTATGACCATCAAGAACAGCCAGTGGGAGCTTGTTGAGACCTTTGTACCCAAATAATCTCTAAATCCATGGTGGGGTGTTTGCCAAACAATTGCAAACACCCCACTTAATTCTGGAAAGGGAAGCAGATATGGAATTATTTCTGCAGCAACTCATCAGCGGGATTTCGATTGGCGCGATCTATTCGCTGCTTGCAGTAGGCTACGCTTTGGTTTACAGCGTCTATAACTTCACCAACTGGGCCTTTGATGCGTTCATGGCATTTGGCGCCTTTATGGCCTTAACTGCAATTTCATCTTTTTTCCTGCCCTTTTGGGCAGCGATGGTTGTTTCGATAATTCTAACCATCATCCTGTCCGTAAGTGTTGAAAAACTGGCTTACTCCCCTCTCCGCCGTCGTAAAGCACCGCGCCTCTTCATGATGATCTCAGCCATGGGTGTAAACCTGGCGATAGTAAACATGATCAACCTGGTATTCGGTGGCATCTACCGCAAATTCCCGATTGAAAAGGTCCAGCCAATCTTCATTGGAAATGTTTCCATCGGCCGGACGGATCTGATCGCCGGGATTCTCTCGTTTGGGGTGCTTGGCCTCCTTTGGTTATTCCTTTATCGCACGCGATGGGGTCTGGGTATCCGAGCCAGCGCGATTGATATCCTGACTGCTTCTCTAATGGGAATCAATAATGACGCTGTCGCGTTTACCATCTTTGCTATCACAGGAATGCTTTCATCTGTTGCTGGGGTGTTCTACGGCATAAAGTATGCGGTATTCCCTCTCATGGGGGTTGTGACCATCAAAGCCATGATTGCCAGCATCATTGGCGGCTTGGGCAGCTTACCAGGCGCCATCGTGGGAAGCATGATCCTGGGTATCCTCGAAACCCTGGTATCCGGATACATCTCATCAAGCTATCGAGACCTATTCTCCTTTTTATTTTTGATCATTGTCCTGCTATTCTTTCCAAACGGGCTTATGGGAAAGAGCGGCGAGGAAAAATTATAAAGGAAGGCTGGCGGAATCATGGGTTATATTAATGCAATACTCATCCTTGGCGGAATCAACGTCATTGCATCATTGGGCGTCGCCATCCTGACCGGATACACCGGGTTGTTTACCATCGGGCACGCCGGTTTCATGGCGCTTGGGGGTTATATGAGCGCCATCATGGTGAAAGAGTTAAACATACCCTTTCCTTTAGCCTTATTGATTGGCGGCGTTTTTGCTGGCCTGTGTAGTTTCATAATTGGCTATCCTGCCTTCCGCAGCCGGCTGCGAGGCGACTACTTTGCGATCGCTACCTTGGGTTTCGCAGAATCTATCCGCCTGCTGCTCAATAACACCAAAGTCCTTGGAGGTCTTAAACTCGGTGGCGCTTTTGGGTACATGAATATCCCAACCCACACGGATGTTTATGCGATCGTCCTGATCGTAATTGGTGCTTTGTATTTTGCTCATATGTTCGTAACCTCGCAATATGGTAAGAATTGCATCGCTATCAGCCAGGATGAGGTTGCCGCGGAAATGATGGGTGTAAATTTGATGAAAACAAAGCTCACCGCGCTCTTCATCAGCGCCTTCTATTGCGGTATAGCGGGTGGATTGCTCGGCATGTATTTTGCTTATCTCAGCCCATCTTTTTTCACCACCGTGCCATCCGCCGGCCTGCTGGCAGCTGTTGTCTTTGGCGGCATCCAATCCCTGATCGGTCCCTTTATCACCGCCTTCATACTGGTGTTGGTTCCCGAATTGCTACGCTCCTTTGCCGAATGGCGCTTGATTATCTACGGCTTTCTATTTGTAATTGTGATGATCTTCCGGCCCCAGGGCTTGCTGGGTTATGTCGAGATGAATTTCACTTTCGTGCATGTATTTTGGAATAAAATATTTCATCGCAACCAGACTGGAGCGTCTGAAGGATAAGTGCCTAAATGAATTCAGAGATGATTAACCCGAACGAAACCCTGACGATCAGAAACCTGACCGTTGATTTTGGTGGCGTCAGAGCTGTCAATGATGTTACCATGTCAGTCCAGAAAGGCGAACTGGTCGGACTGATTGGACCGAATGGGGCAGGCAAGACCACTGTGTTCAACCTGATTACGAATGCCTTTCCCCCTACTTCTGGTCAAATCATGCTTAATGGGAAAAGCATTTTAGGTGTATCACCCGATCAGATTTGCCGTTTGGGTATCAGCCGGACATTTCAAAACATCCGCCTGTTCCCTCAGATGACTGCTTATGAAAATGTCGAGCTGGGATTTCATAGTGTCCCACACTATTCGATCGCCGAAGCTTTCATCCGGACACCCCGTGCAACTCGGATTGAGAAAGACACTCATAAAAAGGCATTCGAGCTTCTGGAGATCGTTAACCTGAAAGAGCACTGTGATGAACGAGCGTCCAGTTTACCTTATGGTCTGCAACGCCGTTTGGAAATGGCGCGTGCCATGGCCGCTTCACCGCAACTACTCCTGTTGGACGAACCTGCAGCTGGTATGAATGAAGATGAATGTAAAGATCTGATCAAGCTCATCCGTCTAATTCATGAGACAATGAAGTATACAATTATCATGATCGAGCACCACATGAATGTGGTGATGGATTTATGTAGGGGTTATCGTATATACGTGCTCAGCCTGGGTTCGCTCCTGGCGATTGGAACCCCTTCAGAGATCCAAAATAACCCCCAAGTGATCAAAGCCTACCTGGGAGAGAGAAAAAATGCCTGAAAAAATGCCGATGTTGGATATTCGAGACGTTTCAGTTTATTATGGCGGCATTTGCGCTCTTAACCAGGTCAGCCTGCACGTAGACCAGGGCGAGATCGTGGCTGTCATTGGCGCAAATGGCGCCGGTAAGTCCACCCTGATGAAGACGATCGTAGGAGCAAAATCACTTACCTCTGGAGAGATGAAATTTAAGGGTGAGCCCATAGAAAAGGAGGCACATAAGGTTGTTGCAAGTGGGATTACTCTCGTGCCCGAAGGGCGGCGCATATTTGCCCCGCTCTCGGTACGTGAAAACCTGCTTGTGGGAGCTTATACCCGGCCTAATCGCCAGGAATATGATAAAACCATCAAAGAGGTTTTCCAGCTCTTCCCAAGGTTGGAAGAACGACTATACCAACGTGGCGGTACGCTATCTGGCGGCGAGCAGCAGATGCTGGCTGTAGGGCGTGCACTTATGTCACAGCCACAGCTTCTGATGCTAGATGAGCCTTCCCTCGGTCTCGCGCCAATCGTTATTGATTCAATGTTTGAGGCTATTGTACGCCTGAACCGCGAAATGGGTTTGACAATCCTATTAGTGGAACAGAATGCAACCTTGGCGTTGGAAATGTGCCAACGTGCCTACGTGCTTAAGACTGGCCAGATCGCAATGGAAGGAAGTGGTAAGGACCTGCTTGAGGATCCGCGCGTCCGGAAGACTTACCTTGGGATCACCGATTAGGCAACGCAATAATCGGTGATTACAGTTTTA
>Ga0315283_10003649_pt1 | contig 13207 bp, 5 predicted proteins | sample YL17G09_0_MG_FD_204541 | JGI IMG/M metagenome (GOLD analysis project Ga0315283, IMG submission 204541) | Sediment microbial communities from Yellowstone Lake, YNP, Wyoming, USA - YL17G09_0 | ecosystem: Environmental > Aquatic > Freshwater > Lake > Sediment | place: USA: Wyoming | collected...
GGCCTCGCGCTCATGGCGCTGCCGGGCCCGATGGCGCGGCTGTTCTCCACCGAGGCGCCCGTGCTCGCCGTCGCCACGCTGCTCCTGCCCATCGCCGGGGTGTTCCAGGTCTTCGACGGGATCCAGGTGGTCTCGATTGGCGTCCTGCGCGGGATGGGGGACACCCGTGCCCCGGTGCTCCTGAACGTGCTGGCCTTCTGGCTCATCGGTCTGCCGGCCAGCCTGTGGTTCGGCTTCGGGTTGCACGGTGGCGCTGCCGGCCTGTGGTGGGGGCTCGTGGTCGGCCTCGTGCTCGTCGCTATCGCCCTGCTGGCGCGCGTGCGCCAGCGGCTGAGGCGCTCGCTGACCCGGATCATCGTGGATGGGACTCCGGCGCCGGTCTGAGCGGGTGCCGCGCTCGCCTAAGTAGTGCTTGCACAAGGGAATCCTGACGGCTAACCTGCGTCGTTCCCTGGGGAGTGCCGTCCTGGACGGATGCGCTCCCTGCTGTCGAAGAACACCCCACCGGCACTGGGTCCCGTGCTCCGGGATGGACCAGGCTCGCGCCGGCCGCCTGCCGCAGCTCGTTCGTATGGAGGAGCGACAATGGAGGAGCAGAAGAGCAAGTCCTACGTCCCGGCCACCTCGACCATGCGTGAAGTCTCGATCAAGGCGCTGCTGATCGGCCTGATCATGTGCGTGGTGCTGGGCGCGGCCAATGCCTACCTCGGCCTGAAGGCGGGGATGACCATCGCGGCCACCTACCCGGCGGCCGTGATCGGCATGGCGCTGCTCAAGGTCTGGAAGGGCACGATCCTCGAAGAGAATTACGCGCGAACCGTCGGATCGATCGGCGAGTCGGTGGCCGCGGGCGCGATCTTCACGCTCCCGGCCTTCCTGATCGCCGGCGTGTGGACAGAGTTCTGGACCCCGCAGCACTACTTCGAGGCCAGCGCGATCCTGCTGATCGGCGGCATCCTGGGCATCCTCTTCGTCACCATTCTGCGGCGCGTGATGGTCGAGGACAAGGAACTCCCGTTCCCCGAGTCCGTCGCGGCTGCCGAGATCCACAAGGCGGGGCAGGGCGGGCAGACCGGTGCGAAGTTCCTGTTCTACGCGATGGGGCTCGGTGCGGTCATCCAGGCGATGCGCTCGCTGAACGTCTTCGCCTCGAGCTGGGAGCGTTTCATCTCCTTCGCCGGGAAGAAGATCACGCTGGGCAACGGCGCCTCGGTGCAGGCCGGCGGCGGCGCGCTCATCACCACGCCGGGCGTGAGCCCGGCCTACATGGGCGTGGGCTACATCATCGGGCCCAAGCTTGCGGCGCTGAACTTCACGGGCGGTCTGCTGGCCTGGGGGCTGTTCGTGCCGCTCCTGCTGTACTTCGTCGGGCCGCAGCTCGCGGCCTCGCTCGAGGGCACGGGCGTGGACGTCACCGCCCACGACACCTGGGTGACGATGGCCAACCAGGTCTGGCGCGGCATCGTGCGCCCGATCGCCATCGGCGGCATGCTGATGAGCGCTGGCTTCACGCTCTACCGCATGCGCAAGAGCCTGGGCTCCGGCCTGTCGCGCGCCATGGGCGACGTCAAGAGGGCCGCGTCCGGCAAGCACGACGTGGTGCGCACCGACCGTGACCTGCCCTTCAACTGGGTGTTCGTCGGCATCGTGCTCTCCACGATCGCGGTCTTCGCACTCTACCTCTACTTCACGCACCACGTCACCGCGGCGCTGGTGGCCACGATCGTGATGGTCGTCGCCGGCTTCTTCTTCTCCGCCGTGTCGGGCAACCTGGTCGGGCTGATCGGCTCGAGCAACAACCCGATCAGCGGCCTGACCATCTCCACGCTCATCATCGCCGCGCTGCTGATGGTTGCTCTCGGCGTCTCCGGGATGCCCGGCGTGGCTGCGGTGCTGGGGGTGGCGGCGGTCGCTTGTGTGACGGCCGCGGTCGCCGGCGAGATGCTGCAGGACCTCAAGGTCGGGCATATCCTGGGCGGCACACCCTGGAAGATGCAGCTCGGCGACATGGTCGGCGTCGCACTGGCCGCGGCCGTGATGTTCATCCCGCTCGTCATCCTCCACCAGGGCGACATCGCGATGGGTGGCACCGGGCTGGGCGGCAAGGCCTACCCTGCACCCCAGGCGAGCCTGATGGCGATCCTGGCGAGCGGCATCGTCGGCCACGACATGGCCTGGCCGCTGATCATCGTCGGCATGCTGATGGCGTTCGGCTTCATCCTGGTGCAGGTGAAGAGCCCGATGCTGGTGTGCGTCGGCATGTACCTGCCGCTCGAGACCTCGTTCGCCATCTTCATCGGCGGACTCATCAAGGGGGTCTTCGACAGCATCGCCAAGCGCCGCGGGCTCAACGAGGCGCAGACCATCCGGAGCGGCAACAACGGCACCCTGCTCGCCGCCGGTCTGATCGCAGGGGAGGCCCTCATCGGGCTGCTGTTTGCCGGGCTGGCGGTCGCGAATCTCAAGTACGACAAGTGGCTGCCCGAGCTGTCTGGCTTCTTCCCGGCGCCCTTCGGCGTCAGCCTGCTGGTGTTCCTGGTGATCGGCTGGGTGCTGATCCGTGTGCCGCTCGCGAACGCGGGACGCCCGGAGGATCCGGCACCACCGAGCGCGATGGTCTAGAGGGCCGAAGCAACAAGGAGTATCGAAGGATCTTCGTCGGGAGTGCGCGAAGGGACGGGGCGCGAGACCGGGCGTCCGGGAGTCCCTTCGCGTGTTCCCTGGACTCGAGAAAGGAGCCTGGCTGTGCCGAATGCGATCGAAGGACTGAGGCCTGAACTGCTCTGGAAGTACTTCGCGGCGATCTCGAAGATCCCGCGCGGCTCCAAGAACGAGGCGGCGATCACGAAGTACGTGCTGGGGGTCGGCAAGCAGCTCGGGCTCGAAGCCCGGGCCGACAAGTTCGGCAACGTGGTGGTCTGCAAGCCCGCCTCGCCCGGCCGCGAACGGGTCCGCACCGTGGTGCTGCAGGGCCACCTCGACATGGTCTGCGAGAAGAACAAGGACACCGTGCACGACTTCCTCAAGGATCCCATCGTGCTGGTGCGCAAGGGCGACATGCTGATGGCCGATGGCACCACGCTGGGAGCGGACAACGGCGTCGCCGTGGCCACCAGCCTCGCAATCATGGAGGACAAGAGCCTCGAGCACGGGCCGCTCGAGTTCCTGTTCACCGTGGACGAGGAGACCGGCCTGACCGGTGCGAACAACCTGGGTCCCGACTTCCTCACCGGGAAGACCCTGCTGAACCTCGATTCCGAGGAAGAGGGCGCGGTCTACGTCGGCTGCTCGGGCGGGCGGAACACGGCAGCGCGCTGGGCCCTGACGACCGACGCGGCGCCCGCGGCGTCGATGGCGGGGCTGCTCAAGATCACAGGGCTCAAGGGCGGCCACTCGGGCCTCGAGATCGACAAGAACCGCGGTAACTCGATCAAGCTCCTGGCGCGCACGATGTTTGCACTCTCGGAACTGGGTGTGCGGATGGCCTCGATCGAGGGCGGCAACAAGCACAACGCCATCCCGCGCGAGGCCGAGGCGCTGGTGTTCGTGCCGAAGAAGATCTGGCCGGTCGCGCTCGAGCTGGTGGCCAAGTGCCAGGCGACCATCCGGGCCGAGCTCGGGATCGCGGATCCCGGCCTGAACCTGACGCTGACCGAGGCCAAGGCGATCCGGCGCCGTGTCGTGTTCAAGAAGGCCGTGCAGATGAAGGTGCTGCAGACGCTGGTGGCGTTGCCGCACGGTGTGATCAAGATGAGCTCCGACATCCCTGGCCTGATCGAGACCTCGACCAATGTCGCCGTCATCAAGAGCACGGCGAAGTCGGTCGAGCTGGTGACCAGCCAGCGCAGCTCGGTGGCGTCCGAGAACGCCGAGATCTGCGACACCGTGAAGGTGATCCTCGAGCTGGGCGGTGCCACGGTGAAGCAGGGCGACGGCTACCCGGGCTGGAAGCCGAACATGGACTCCGCCATCCTCGAGGTCGCCAAGTCCACCTACCAGGAGCTCTACGGCAAGACCGTCGAGGTCAAGGCCATCCACGCCGGTCTCGAGTGCGGCATCATCGGCGAGAAGTACCCCGGGATGGACATGCTCTCCTTCGGGCCGACGCTCGAGGGCGTGCACTCGCCGGACGAGAAGATGCACATCAGCACGGTCGAGAAGTACTGGGACTTCCTGATGGGCATCCTGAAGAACGTGAAGTAGCGAGCACTGACGCGCGCTCTCCGGCCCGGGTCCCATCCGACCCGGGCCGGCCGCGCGAAGGCTGCGGCGCGGGCGATCCGGCGCTGTGGCCCGGGACCGCCGAGTGGAGCGTGTGCGATGACTCGGAGCCTTTCGTGGCTCGGATTCCCCGTTCTGGCCGTTGCCCTGACGGCGCTCGCCGCGGACGCCCGTCCGCCGCGGGCCACGAGCCCTTCCGCGGAGGAACTCCTCGCGGCGCGCGCGAGCTACCCCGCCCACTGGTGGGCAACTGTCCCACCGGAGGGTGTTCCCGACTGGGAGATCCTGCCTCAGGCAGCCGGGCCGGGGGAGGTGATCGTCTCGAAGCGCCACGAGTTGGGCCTGCTGTCCAACTTCGCGGCGACCCCGTTCACCTTCCGTGGCAGGCGCTACGCCAGCCTCGAGGGCTTCTGGCAGATGATGCTCTACCCCGAGGGGCCGGACGATGCGCGTGCGCGCTACCCCGGCGTGACGTGGCCGTACGCGCGCGAGCAGGTGGCGCAGATGACCGCCTTTGAGGCGAAGCAGGCGGGCGCGCTGGCCGAGCAGAACATGATGCGCATGGGTATCGGCTGGGTGACCTTCGAGGGCCGCCGTTTCGCCTATCGCTCCGCGCGGCCCGGCAGGCACTACCGGCTCATCGTGGCGGCCATGCGCGAGAAGGTGTGGCAGAACCCCGAGGTGGAGCAGGCCTTGCTCGCGACCGGCGACCTGATCCTCAAGCCCGATCATCACGAGGAAGCGGGGGCCTGTCCAGAGTGGCGCTACTGCGGTATTCTGATGCGCATCCGCGCGGATCTGCAACGCGCGAGGCGGTGAGCGGGCGTGCGGATCGTCTCCTCACGCGGTGCGGCCCACGACGCCGTGCGCCTTCCGCACCAAGGAGTCACTCTCGTCCGCGCGCGCGTCTGGCGAGGGCACGGCGGTTGTGCGGCGTGCCCGGGTGTTCGGAGAGGAGGGGTTCGAACGTGCGAAGGTCACCGGCATTGGATCGTGTGGCGGGGAGCCAGATAGGCATGGCCGCCGTGCTCCTGTTCGGCGTGTTGCTGATGGCCGACGGCTGGTTCCAGCCGAACCAGGTGGTGCTTGCCGCCGGTCTGCTCGTCACGCTCGCGGGCGTCATGACCGGGATAGTCGGGATCGTCGCCTGGCGCCGCGGCTGAAGCTCCAGCTTCCTGCGACTGCCGAACAACGAACCCCCGCAGATCCGCAAGTCCCTGTCGTGGCTCCAGAGTGCGCGCGGGGCCGGATGGCGGCCCGCCCCGCGCGCCTCGGAAGTGAGGGCTCACCAAATCCGGATCATCCGTCGCGTCACGCGGTCGCTCCCGGCCACGAGCTGGTAGAAGTAGACGCCGGCGCTCAGCGCCACTCCGTCGTCACTGCGTCCGTCCCACCTCACCTGATGCTCGCCCGGCTCGAAGCGGCGCTTAGGCACCAGTTCGCGCACCGCCCGTCCGGCGATGTCGTAGATCCGCAGCGACACGTCGGCCGCACGCGGCAGGCCGAAGACCACGGTCGTGCTGCCACGGAACGGATTGGGCGCATTCGTGCGCGCGAAGAAGGCCTCCGGCAGGTCCGCCTCCTGCTGCACCTCGAGGACCGCGCACCCCGAACCGAGGGCCCCTATCTGGGCGGCACACGAGTTGTTCGCGGGCAGGCAGCAGGAGTTGCTGAACACCTCGAGATCGCCGATCTCGGCATCGCAGAACAGCGGGTCCAGGTTCAGATTGCCGCGCAGGCTCTGCTGCCCGGCGAGGAAGCCGGTCCAGTCGCCGCCCGTGTTTCCCCACAGGTCGGCACAGGACAGCGTGGGGTTGTTGTTGGTCTCGAGCCGCGCGATCGCCCCGCCCTGAGTCGAGCCGGCGATCACGGTGTGCCCGATCGGCGGCGACGAGCTGTTGCGGCAGTAGATGCCGCCCCCGGCGGGAGACGCGTTGCCGTTGAAGGTGCAGCGCTCCACGGTCACTTGGGCGTTCCCGTAGCAGTTCAGCCCGCCACCCTCGCTGGTCGCGCTGTTGCCGCGGAAGAGGGCATCGGAGACCGGACCGAAGGCGTAGACGAACATCAGGCCGCCTCCCCGGGCGGCGCTGTTCTCGAGGAACTGACAGCCGTTCAGGATCGGGAAGCAGTTCACGCTGAACAACCCGCCGCCGCCCCGGTTGGCCGCGTGGTTGCCGCTCATGGTGCAACTCGTGAGCCGCGGGCTCGACCAGGTGCTGAAGCACATCCCGCCGCCGTCGTTGTCCGAGACGCAGTTCGAGACCGTCACTCCGGTGACGACCGAGTTGCAGCTGTCGGTGGCGCACATCCCGCCGCCCTCGTCGGTGGCGTGGCAGGACGAGATCACGAGGTTCTCGAGCCGCGGGGAGGAGCCGTCGAGCAGGATGCCGCCCCCGTCCACGGCGTAGCCGTTCCGGATGGTGAAGTTCTTCAGGATGGCGAGCGAGTCCTCGTGGCCGTGGAAGTAGAAGCCCCGGCGCTGCGATCCGGCCGAGCCCTGGCAGTCGATCACCGCTCTGGTGCGGTCGCCGCTCTGCGAGCGGATCGTGAGCCGCCTGCCGTGGAAGTCCAGGTCGCGGTTCCCCGCGCCCTGGAACGTGCCGTCGGCCAGCTCGATGACGGTGCCGCTCGGGCTCGCGTCCATGGCCGCCTGGATGGTGGCGTAGTCGCCGCTGCCGTCGGCCCGCAACGTGACCACGAAGTTGCAGCCCACGCCGAACCGCCCGATCTGGCCGCAGCCTCCGCTGTTGTTGGGGGCGCAGGGCGACTCGCCGTCGAGCATGAAGTTATCGGAGGACGGGACGCAGAACTTCGGATTCGCGTTCTGGTTGCCCCGCAGTCTCATCTGCGACTCGAGGAACCCCTGCCAGTCGCCGCTGCCGCCGTCGTTCATCCACAGATCCGTGCAGCTCAGGGTCGGGTTGCAGTCCGTGGCGTAGCGCTCCAGGGCCGGGCCCCCGTATCCGTACGCGATGATCGTGTTGCTGATCGTCGGTGAGGAGCTGCCCCGCAGGTAGATGCCGCTGGCGTACTTCCCGTCGTTGCCGAAGAAGGTGCAGCGCTCGATCGTGGCCTGGGCGTTCCCGTAGCACTGCATGCCGCCGCCGTAGTCGGCGGTGTTCCCGGTGAACAGGCAGTCGCGCACGGGCCCGTAGGAATAGACGAAGGTGAGCCCGCCGCCGTTCACGCCGGTGTTGATATCGAAGAAGCAGTACTGGAGCGTCGGAAAGCAGTTGACGCTGAAGAGCGCGCCGCCACCCCGGTCCGAGGACTGGTTCTTGCGGAAGGAGACATTCGTGAGCCGCGGCGACGAGTAGTCGTGCGCGTAGATCCCGCCGCCGCCGACCGCGAGCGCGGCGCAGCGCTCGATGTCGCAATCCTCCAGGATCGGCGAGGAGTGGTCGAGCAGGATGCCTCCCCCGCCGTCGACGTTGGAGGTGCAGTGATCGATGCGGAGATTCACCAGTCGTGGCGAGGCGTTCGAGCAGTAGATCCCGCCACCCCGGACGGCGTAGCCATTCATGACCCTGACGCCCTCCAGCACCGAGCTGGAGTCCTCGCTGCTGGTGAACAGGAAGCCGCGATGATAGTCGGCCCCGCTGCCCTGGCAGTTGATCACGCACTGGCTCGGGACTCCGTTGCGCGAGTAGACCCGGACCTTCTTGCCCTTGAAGTCCACGTCCCGGTTGCCCGTCCCCGTGTAGGTGCCGTCTTCGAGCCGGATGCCGGCATAGTCGCTGGCCGCGTCGATGGCGGCCTGGATGGTCGGGTAGTCACCCGTGCCGTCGGCCCGCACGGTGATCGCCAACGTGACCCACATCCGGGCCGACAGGGTCCGGCAGTTGTTGCCCTCGTCGGATTCGGCCACCTGCCCGTTCACATCGGCACAGGCCACGAACGAGTGGGTGCCGGCGGGGAAGGACCCGGCACCGCAGGTGACGATGGCCGAGTCTCCAGCGGGGACGCTGGGCGTGGCGATGGCGTTGCACTGGATGTTGCCGTCCACCGTGAGACGGGTGCTCGAGGCCGTCGCTGACGCGGTACCCTGGTTGCGGACGGTGATGTACACCGTGATCGGGACTCCGGCGAAGACCTGGGAGAGTTGCACCCGGCTCACGACCAGGTCAGCGATGGCGATGCTGATGTCTTCGGAGCGGGTGTTGTTCTCGTCGGTCTCCGCCACCTGCGCGTTCAGGTCCGCCGTGGCCTCGAGGGTGATGGTCCCCGCGGCCTGCGCCGGGATGGTGCAGGAGACGGAGGTGGTCTGCCCCGCCGCCAGTGCCGGGGTGGCCAGATTCCAGGTGGAGCCCCCGACCAGGCGCACCCGCGTGGTGGTGGCCCCCGCGGCGTCCTGCCCCTGGTTGCGGACGTAGACATGGGCGCTGAACGATTGGCCCGGTGGAGACACGTCGGGGTCGATGTGATCGATGACCAGATCGGGCCCGGCGATGACCACTAGCTTGTTGAGGCAATTGCTCTCGTACTCCTCGGGAATCTCCTCGAGATAGTCGGCGCAGGCAACGTAGCGCGTGTTCGTCGCCCAGTTGACCGACCCCGCCGAGCACTGCACGGATACCATCCCGCCCGCCAGGATGGAGGGCGTTTCGATGGATTGGCAGATCGGGTAGCTGTGCATGTTGGGGAACGTGCCAGTGTAGCCGCCGAAGTAGGTCCTGGTGGGCTGAGCGGTGGAGTAGCCGCTGTTCTTCACCCAGATGGTGAACGTGGCGTTCTGACCGACGTGCAGCGCATCCGGCTCGATGTGATCGATGCCCAGGGCGGGGGCGTCGATGTAGAGGGGCTCCTCAGCGTAGTTGTCCGATTCGTTCGACTCGGCGACGTGGCCGAAGACGTCCAGCAGGGCCCCGAGATGGTGCGCGACCGGGGGAGCGGAGAGGGGGCCGACGTAACTGAAGGAGGCGAGCACCGTACTGCTGGCGCCGCACCCGATGACCTTCGTGTAGCCCCAACTCGCGCCGTCCACCTCGAGCCGCACCGTGAAACTGTCGGCATTCACGTTGCCCGCGTTGCGGATGTGCACCTGGCAGAGGAACTGGTTTCCCGACCGGTAGAAGTCTGGATCGATCGATTCCACCGTGAGATTGGGCAGGTCCGTTTGAGGCGTGGCGGGCCCTGCTTGCGCCTCAGCCCGCCCCGTCGGGATAGCCAGCAGGGGAACGGCCAGCAGGGTAGAGACGAGGCGGCGCAGGACGGCGCCCCCGGGGAGGATGCTGCGGCGGGGGAGTCTGGGGCGAGACATGGAGCGGACCCTCCTCTCTTGGGACTCGGGGGCAATGCAATGGAGCTTCTCCAGCCGGCTCGCAAACGCCGACGGAGACGCAGCGCCTGCCTCTCTACTACTGCTGAGACGCGGCGGATCCGCGGGAATCACAACCCCCAGGGGTGGGTGTCAGCGGGTCAGGCGAGTGCGCGTTCGGGCCTGTGCGGGCAGCCTTGGAGGCCGTTTCCAGCCGTTCGGTATGGCGGATCGACAGGTACTGCCCCCCGCGATGCCCCCGACGCCCATGTACCGGCTGCCGTCGGCGCCCCCCCGACTCGCCGACGCTCCACCCGCCCCCTGCTTCCCCCCGTCGGGCGCCGGTGCCTGCCTGGCACCCGCAAGAATGAGCTTGATTCGGCCGCCTCGGCGGCGCAGACTTCGCCCGTCGAGGTATCTTGGACGGCGGCGCGCAGCATCGCTCGAGCCGCCGGGTGCAGCGGATGCCACCCTCGGTCCACTGGCCGATCCATGAATGGGCGCTCGCGCCCCCCGCTATCGGCTTGCTGCCCGTTTGGTGTCTCCGGCCCTGGGCACGACCGATGACGCCGTGTCGCCCTCCAGGATCTCCCGAATCCTGGTCCACGCGGCCATGCATGCGCCCACATCTCCTGGAGGTGACACGATGGACACAGCTACCAGATTGCGGCTACGCATCGCGACGATTGCCACGCTCGTCGCGGTGACGCTGTTGACGTGCGGGACCTTCGAGGGTGCTTCGGCAGCCATCCCGCTGCTGAACGGCATCCCCGCGACCCAGAGCTTCGACGTGATGGGCACCGTGCAGGTGGCGCCCCTGCCCACGGACTTCAAGGCGGACAAAGTCACGACCGTGAGGACGGTGGGGACCTGGGCCGCCGCGGTCACCGCGACGACGCAGTATGCGGGCAACAACATGAGCACCACCGCCGCCAATGGCATCTACAACTACGGCGCGGGCGTGTACAACCAGGCGCTCGATCGGTCGCTCGGCTTCCTCTCGTCCGGCACTGGGACGCAGTCGGGCAATGCCTACGCGCAGTACGCCAACGAGACGGGCAGCCCGGATCCCAGCCTGGCCATCTCCTACAAGGTCGAGAAGTACCGCCAGGGCTCGAACAGCGCCGGGTTCAGGATCCAGCTCTACTACTCGCTGGACGGCTTGAACTGGACCTCGGCCGGGCCCGCCTTCCTCACCACGTTCCCGGCCGACGCGAGCAACAACGGCTACGCCTCGGCGCCCGGCGTCACGGTCAACGTCTCGAACAACCTGGCCGTCCAGGGCCTCGCGCCCGGCGGCAGCCTCTACCTCGCATGGAACTACTCGGTGACCTTGGGCTCGACGGTGACGAACGCCCAGGGGCTCGGCATCGACGACGTCTCCGTGACCGCGACGGGGTCCACTCTGCCTCACACGGCGAAGCTGGGGACGGTGGAGTGGTCCATGGTGCAGGAGGAAGAGGTCGTCCGCTTCCACCTGCGCTGGACCAACCCCGATGCCTTGACGCCGAGCGAGCCCACGAGCGGCAGCCTGAGCTCGCAGGCGTTAGGGGCGTTCCTGCCCGACTTCGGCACCATCGGCTCGTTCAGCGTGCCGCCGATCGCGCCGAGCAGCTTCTTCGACGTGTTCTTCGACGTGCCGCTCTCCCAGTTGCCGCCACCGCCCGAGAAGGTGCTGCCGAACGGCGGGCCGCCGCTGAGCTGGCCGTGTCCGCGGGACACGGTGTGGGCCGGCAACGTGGACGTGCTGTGGGACAGCCTGGGCGTGCCGGTCAACGTGCAGTGGCACTGGACCCAGGTGCTGGTGAACCCGGGAGTCGGCCCGAGCCTGATCCACGTGGTCACCAACTGCCACAGCCCGGCAGCTTGGGCGATGAACGGGCTGTGCCCCGCGTTCAATGCCACCCTGGTGAACGAGGACAGGACGACGCTGGCCCCCAACCCGCTGCCGGCAGGCTGGACCGGCTACATCCTGGTCAGCTCACCCGCGGGCACACCGGGTGGTGTCGTCTGCTGCTTCAACGTGGTGCTGACCTGCAACGGAGTGCCGGGAGTGATCCGGGTTTGCGCCAGGACCTGCATCTGGCCCGGGCCACACGCGCCGACGCTGGAGACGGTGGAGTGGTCCACGCTGGGGACCGACATGGTCCGCTTCCACCTGCGCTGGGCCAACTCCGATGCCTTGACGCCGAGCGAGCCGACCAGCGGCACCCTGAGCTCGCAGGAGTTCGGAGCGTTCCTGCCCGACTTCGGCACCATCGGGGCGTTCAACGTGCCGGCGATCATGCCGGAGAGCTTCTTCGACGTGTTCTTCGACGTGCCGCTGAGCGCGCTGCCGCCGCCGCCGGCGAGGGTGCTGCCGGGCGGCGGGCCGCCGCTCGGCTGGCCGTGCCCGCGTGACACGGTCTGGGTCGGCAACGTGGACGTTCTGTGGGACAGCCTGGGCTTGGTCGTCCACGTGAACCGTCACTTCGGCAACCTGCTGGTCAACCCCGGCGTGGGGCCGAGCTTCATCCATCTCGTCACCAACTGCGCCGTCCCGACGCCGTGGATGATTGCCGGGATGTGCGACGGGTTCCACGCCACGCTCGTGAACGAGGACCTCACCCCCGCACTCAACCCGCTGCCCGCGGGTTGGACCGGGTTCATCTCGGTGACCGCGTTGGCAGGCGTGCCGGCGGGCCAGGTGTGCTGCTTCCGGGTCGTGCTGACCTGCAACGGGATCCCGGGGGTGATCCAGGTTTGCGCCACCACCTGCGTCTGGCCGGGCCCGCATGCGCCGAGCCTCGACGTGGTGGAGTGGTCGATGGTGAATGCCAGCGAGGTCCGCTTCCACCTGCGCTGGGCTAACCACGACCCCGAGACGGCCAGCCAGCCCACGAGCGGCAGCCTGAACTCGCAGGAGTTCGGGGCGTTCCTGCCCGACTTCGGTCCCATCGGGGTGTTCAACGTGCCGGCGATCATGCCGGAGAGCTTCTTCGACGTGTTCTTCGACGTGCCGCTGAGCACACTGCCGCCGCCGCCCGCGAAGGTGCTGCCCAACGGCGGGCCGCCGCTGGGCTGGCCGTGTCCGCGGGACACGGTGTGGGCCGGCAACGTGGACGTGCTGTGGGACAGCCTCGGCACGCCGGCCAACGTGCAGTGGCACTGGACCCAGGTGCTGGTGAACCCGGGGGTGGGCGCGAGCCTCATCCACGTGGTCACCAACTGCGCCACCCCGGCGCCGTGGGTGATCAACGGGCTGTGCCCGGGGTTCAACGCCACGCTGGTGAACGAGGACAAGACGACGCTGGCGCCCAACCCGCTGCCGGCGGGCTGGACCGGCTACATCCTGGTCAGCTCACCCGCGGGCACACCGCCCGGGCTGGTCTGCTGCTTCAACGTGGTGCTGACCTGCAACGGAGTGCCGGGGGTGCTCCGCGTCTGCGCCACCACCTGCGTCTGGCCCGGCCCGCATGCGCCGAGCCTCGACGTGGTGGAGTGGTCGATGGTGAATGCCAGCGAGGTCCGCTTCCACCTGCGCTGGGCGAACCACGACCCCGAGACGGCCAGCCAGCCCACGAGCGGCACCCTGAACTCGCAGGAGTTCGGGGCGTTCCTGCCCGACGCAGGCCAGATCGGTGTCTTCAACGTGCCGGTGATCGAACCGGAGAGCTTCTTCGACGTGTTCTTCGACGTGCCGCTGAGCACACTGCCGCCGCCGCCCGCGAAGGTGCTGCCCAACGGCGG
>Ga0315283_10003650_pt1 | contig 13204 bp, 11 predicted proteins | sample YL17G09_0_MG_FD_204541 | JGI IMG/M metagenome (GOLD analysis project Ga0315283, IMG submission 204541) | Sediment microbial communities from Yellowstone Lake, YNP, Wyoming, USA - YL17G09_0 | ecosystem: Environmental > Aquatic > Freshwater > Lake > Sediment | place: USA: Wyoming | collected...
AAAGCCAAATGTAATCAAAACTACAGGTTTACTTACTTCCCATTTATTATTAACCATTAATCATTATTGAAAATCCTTATAGTCTGCAGCGGCCTTGATTTTATAAACTACACCCGGCGGGCCACAATAGAAGCTATTCATAAGTTAAACCCGGATCTTGAGGTTCTGGTGTTTAACTCTATTTTGAATCTTAGAAAAAAGAAAAATTTATCTGATAATATTAAATTTTATTTTTATCATTTCTGGATTGTTGAAAAGTTTAGAAAGGTAAAAGTTCTTCCATCAGCTGAACATTTCCTCAGATATTTTAAATGGGTTTCATTTTTTCGCCGTTATGATCGTATTTTTTTTATAGATCCCAATCAATATTACCTTCTTCCCTATTTGAAAAGGGATCAAAAATTAATCTATCTCCTTCGTGATCCAAGTATTTTACTTTATGCTGATAATTTTAAAAAGGAGTTACCAATTATTAGTCGGGCAAATCTGATATTAGCTGTTAGCAAAAGTCTTTGTAGTTATTATTTTAAAAGATACTATGATAATACCCCAGAAAATGTAAGATTATGGCCAAACACAGTAGACATTGATCTGTGGAATTATTATAAATGGATACCTTTTATAAAAAAAAAGGTAAACCCATTGATCGGATTGGCAGGTAATATTGATTATGTTATCGATATTGGGTTACTTATTTTTATTGCGAAGAATCTTCCCGAATATGATGTTGAATTAGCAGGGAAATTGAATTTAGATTTTGAAGAACAGCTCTTGTGGGATAAATTATTGACTTTTTCTAATGTTAAATACCTTGGTTTTATTCCATTCAATGATTTTCCTGGTGTTGTAATTAATTGGGATATTGGGCTGGTTGCTGCAAAACCCGGACATGAATTTGCCAAATACCTTAACAATAATAAGCAATATCAATATTTAGCACTTGGGAAACCTTTTGTGAGTTACAGGTTAGATTCTGAATATGACGACTTTGAGGATCTTGTATTTATTGCAGATGATCAGTTGGATTTTGTAAATAAGATCAGGCAGGCTGTTATTAAAACCAAAGACAAAAGTGTAATTGAGAAAGGAATTAGGATTGCATCAGAGCAATCATCAGTTTGCAGGGCAAAACAGTTTTTAGAAATCGCCAATAAGTTATAGTAACCAATGGGTTGGACTAATGCTATAGGGAAGAAGATTACAGTATTTATATTAGTACTCTTTATAGTTCTGTACATGGTTTTCCCCGGCAAAATCTACAGTATTGACTGGATAGCTGCTGCAATTATGATCTCGATTCTAACAATTGCAGGCATAAGGATGCTGTCAAATAGCAGGGGTGATGTTAAGGAAAGAAGTTTTATTTATAAGTTGTTCTGGAGTGCTTTAATAATCAGGATAGTTGCAATGTTTGTCCTTTTACTCATTTCCTATAAAACCTGGAGTATGTTTTTTGTTGTTGGTGCAAGAGATGAAATGGTTTATTACCGTATCGCTTCGGAGGCAGTTGATATCTGGAAGGACCAGTCAATAAGTAATGCTTATCTTCATATTTATGACAGTTATAAAAATGATATTTCGAATACCGGATTCTCAACATTCCTGATGCTCCCCATTCTTCTTTTCGGGCAATCTCCGGTTGTAATAAAAATCTTCCTGTGTTTTGTTGGCAGTATAGTTGTTATTAGGGGATATAAATTAGCCAGGCTATTGATTGAAGAGCCTGCTGCAAGATTGGCTGGGATATTGCTTGCTCTCTATCCGATTTCCTGGTTTTATTCAGCTATAATATTAAAGGAAAGTATAATGGTTTTATTAATGATCGAAGCCCTTATTTTACTTGTTAAAACACAAAAATCTTTTAAACTGCATTATCTGCTTATAACCCTTTTATTCATAATTCTCTTGTTTTTCTTCAGACCTGCAATAAGTATATTATTATTAATGGTGTCTGGATTTTCATTCTTTATGCAGTATAGAAAAAGGCCATTAATTCTGAATCTTTTATTGGCCTCAATTATTATATTTACCTATGTTTATTTTCTAAAATCAACCGGCAGGTTCGACGAATATTATGATCAATACACAAATATTGAAGAATTCACACAAGAACGGTTGTCCTACATGGAAAGAATAAATCCATTTGTGACATTGATTGGATCTCCGGTATTTGCTGTTCTGTCCTATATATCCCCCTTCCCAAGTGTAGTATTGGTGCCAAACGCAGGAGGATTACCACATTCGGAATACTATTATCATATAGCTGGGAATATTTACTGGATAGTTCTTGCATTTTTTAGTTTCTATGGTTTATATTATTCCATCCGTTTTAAAAAACAAGAAATGGCTGTTCTCATGGCATTTGTAGTTGGCTATCAGTTTATTTTGTTGAAAGCTATGATGTTTACTTCAGTACGCTTTTCATATCCTGTCAAACCATTTTTGTTAATTTTAGCAGCTTATGGGATTTTTAAGATGAAAAACAAAAAATGGTATCCGGTTTATCTTGCTGCGATGGTGGTTATGATAATTGGATGGAATTATGTCAGACTTAAAGGAAGAGGAGCATGAGATTCCTGGAAAGTGAAATTAAGATCACATGCATAGGTGATCTGATGCCATCAGACACTTATTATACTTTAGGTCAGGGAATAGGAAGCAATATAAAGAACCTGACTACGATCTATTCTCTTCCTGAAAATAAGTTATTCCCCGATTCAGATATTATTGTTTGCAACCTTGAGTCACCCATATTGAAAAATTCCGGTGATAAGAAGATTCCATTTGGAGGCAGATCTGGGGTGATCAACCTGCTGAAGAACATGTCAATATCGATTGTATCTGTTGCAAACAATCACATTCTTGACCATGGACCTGAAGTACTAAGGGATACAGTTAAGATCCTGACTGAAAATAGAATTGGAGTGATAGGCATTAAAAAGGGAAACATTTCCGCGATCTATACTGTAAATATTAAAAGCAAGAGAGTTGCTCTGGCTGCATTCAATGCGATTCCGGATCATCCTGAAAATACAACAATCGCTCCGTTAGAAAGAGATATACTTTTTAATACTTTATACGAAATCAAAAAACAATCTCCCGATTTTATTATTTTCAGTTTCCACTGGGGGAATGAGTATGTAACCTTCCCTTCGCCATCACAGGTTGATATTGCTCATGAACTTATTAATAATGGGGTAAACATTATTATCGGTCATCATCCGCATGTTGTGCAGCCGGTTGAAAAATATAATGGTGGTGTTATTATCTATAGTCTCGGCAATTTTCTGTTTGATATGTTCTGGTCAGAGAAAGTCAGGAATGGGATGCAGGTTGATTTACTGCTGAATGACTACAAATCTGTTGATTACGAAATTATACCCTTCAGGATAGAAACCAATTTCATTCAGGATTATACAAAAACCAAAGCGGTTTTTTCAATACTTGGAAAGGCCGAAAAAAAAATGAAAGCACTTCAGGATGGACCACGGGAGGATTATGAGAGAGAATATTTGAGGGAATGTAAAAAGATGAGAAGGGAAGCCAGGATTAAAATGAAATTATATTTATTAAAGAAAATATTTAGCCTGAGTTCACAATCGAGAGAATTGTTATTCAGAAACATTAAACTGAAATCCAGGTTGTTGTGGATAAACAATTAATATGTTTTCTGGTCGTCGGAAGAATGGGGAAATCGCTTATTTATTCAAAAGCAGAACCTTTCGTCATCAACCCTGACATCAGTTTAATTTACATATTCAGAGAGACAGAGGGATTCGCACTTCCTAAAGTATCATACATAACACTTCCTGAGTGGATATTGCGGCTGAGACCAGGATTTCTGTATAGGTTAATAAGGCTGCTGGCTGAACCTGTTCAGCTGATCTGGCATTCGGCAAGGAAACGGCCTGACATTATAAATGGGTATCACCTAATTCCAAAAGGAATAAACAGTCTGATTGCCGCACGCTTAACTGGTTCAAAATGTATTATTTCCATTATTGGCGGGATTTCTGAAATTGATACCTACAGCCGTTTTAAATGGTTTCTGAAACCCATGAATCTTTGGGCTTTAAAGAAATCTGATCTGATAACGACGAAAGGAGGTGTGGTAAACAGATATCTGAACAAACATGATATTCCTCTTTCAAAAGTTTTAGTTTATAACGGAGCAATAAACCTTGAGAAGTTTTATTTTAATCCCTCAATACCCAAGGACATTGATATTCTTTTTGTCGGAACTTTCCGCAATCTTAAGGGACCCGACAGGGTATTGCATATTCTAGCTGCTTTAAAGAAGGATTTCGCTGGAATTAAGGCTTGTTTTATAGGTCAGGGTTTTCTTTTCAATTCATGTGTTGATATAGCTAAATCTCTGGGCATTTCTGAAAATGTTCTATTTACTGGTCAAATTGATAATCCGGCAACTTATTTTCAAAGATCGAAAATTCTGGTTATGCCATCCCGGAGCGAGGGACTTCCTACTTCAATGCTAGAAGCCATGGCTTGCGGATGCGTTCCGGTCGTATCAGATGTAGGTAATATAAGGGATGCCGCGATACATTCAGAAAATGCCTTTGTGATAGATGATTACATGAATATTGAATCTTTCACAAATTATATTTACAGGTTGCTTAATGATGAAAAGCTTCGTGCCGGAATGGCGCTTAAGAGTATTTCCACTGTCAGAGATAAATACACACCAGAGCGACAGAGTGAAATTGTTAGCATGATGATTGAAAAACTCTTTTAGGAATGTCTCTTCTTAACCGGATTGAGGAAAATATAATTCTACCGGCAAATGATATTTTAACCGGAAACTTGATCTCCCAATCACTTAGATTCCTTTTGAAGAGCCAGGGATGGCAACATGAAAGACATATTGAGTTCCAGAACGAAAGGTTGCGGTTTATTATACATCATGCGTATGAAAATATTCCTTTTTATCATGACCTTTTCAGGGAGAAAAAACTCGTTCCATCCGATATAAAAAATATAAGTGACCTGCAAAAGATTCCGGTCATCAACAAGGATGACTTCAGGAAACATCCTCCGGAATATTATCATACCCGTAATATTTCCAGAAGGAATATCATTCGATTGAATTCAAGCGGTTCAACCGGCGAACCATTTACTTATTATATTGACAGAGAGGCATTCAGTATGAATTATGCTTCAGCAATACGGGGCTGGTACTGGATGGGTTACCGCCTGGGGGACACCTATGCTAAACTAAGTCAGAATCCTCGCTCTGGTTACGGCAAAAAGATCCAGGACATGTTTACACGCAGTCTATATCTGTTCATCAGAGACCTGACAAAGGAAAATCTTCTCAAAGTTTTGTACAGGCTCAATAATGAACAACCGGAATACATAAGATGCTATCCCGATCCTCTCCTTTTTATCTCTGTTCTGATCAATGAAGGAAATGAATTACAATATTCTCCAAAGGCGATAAATACGACCGGAAATATTCTAACCCCGGAATCCCGTGAGAAAATTGAAAAAGCATTCCGTGCTCCTGTTTTCGATTCATATAGCTGCGAAGCCAGCGCTCAGTTTTTTGAGGGACCTGACAGAGATGTATATTATGCATCAGCGGAATATGCTGTTACAGAGGTTATTGACCACATGAATAATCCTTCTGCAATGGGAAGACATATTACAACAGATTTATGGAACATGGCTATGCCTTTCATCCGTTACGATACACAGGATATAATAGATAGAGCTGACAGACACCAGAACCCGGAAATTCATTTACCAGCTTTTAAGCAGATTAAAGGCAGGAATTCTGATATTCTTATAACCCCTTCGGGAAAGTATTTAATTGTTCATACCTTCACAATCTTTTTTGAATATTTTGAAGAAATTGATCAGTTTCAGGTCATTCAAAATAAACCAGACAGCATTAATGTACTGCTGGTTGTAAATGAACGATATGATAAAAAAGCAGAAAGAGAAATTTATGAGGGACTTGTAAGGTTAATCGGGAATGATGTACTCATTGAATTAAGTACCGTTAAACAAATCCCAATACTTTCTTCAGGGAAAAGAAGATTCATCGTTAGGGAAGAATCTATAAAACTTGCACTTTAAAGGTTAAGTAAATGAACAGATATTTCGATTTTACATTGCATAAATTCACTGAAATACTGGATAGTCTGATGAATAGCGGCTATTCATTTCAGACCATGGAAGAGTTTGTTTCCAGACCGGATGAGAAGGTTATAATTATACGGCACGATGTTGACAGATCTCCATTCAATTCATTGCAAACAGCAAAACTTGAGAACTCAAGAGGAATAAAGGGCACATACTACTTCAGAATCGTAAAGCAAAGCAATAATCGGGAAGTGATAAAAGAAATTGCTGAACTGGGTCATGAAATCGGCTACCACTATGAAGACCTGGCTCTTTCGCTTGGTGTGCAAGAGAAAGCAATTGAGGCTTTTGAAGCAAATCTGAATTATTTCAGGACTTTTTATCCTGTAAAAACAATCTGTATGCATGGGAGTCCCACATCCAAATGGGATAACCGCGATCTCTGGAAGAACTATTCGTATAAAGACTTTGGGATAATTGCTGAACCCTATTTTGATATTGATTACAGCAAAATGTTGTATATAACCGATACCGGGAGAAAATGGGACGGTGAAAAATCGAGTGTCCGTGATAAGATATATCAGACCGGTTATCAAACACTTAAAGGAAAATTGAAAAATACAGACAACCTGATTGCAGCTGCTGTGGCCAAAGAACTCCCTCAGCAAGTGTTAATCACTTTTCATCCTCAGCGCTGGTCTGAAGATTTATACTCCTGGACATTGGAGTTTGGTATGCAAACATTGAAGAATGGGATTAAAAGAGTGGTATTGGTGCGATGAAATTTATAAAAGGAACGAAGGGAGTTATAGTCATAGAGGGTCACGTTCAGGGTCTTGCTAATACAAGAGCTTTGGGCAGAGCAGGTATTCCGGTGATTGTTCTGAGTGAACACAACTGCCTGGCCCGTTATTCCAGGTATTGTAAGAAGTTTTTTAAATGCCCTGCATATTTATCAGATGAATTCATTGACTTACTATTAGGACTGGCTATTTCTGAGGATATTAAGGGCTGGGTATTACTCCCTTCAAATGATCATGCAGTATTTAATATTTCCAGTAATATTGATCGTCTGAAAGAATATTATAGCATAATCTCCCCTGAACCTGAAATACTTGAGGTAATATATAACAAGGAGTTGCTTATTAAACTCTGTCAATCGATTGATATTCCTGTTCCTTTATCGTGGTTCCCTGAATTCCCGGAGTCTGTCATACAATCGGAATTTGTTTTTCCTCTGCTGATAAAAGGTAAGAATGGTCTTTCTTTTTATAGAAATACCGGCAAAAAAGCCTTTCTGACTGGGAACATGGAAGATCTCGCTAAAACTGTAAATGATATCATTATTGAATCTCCATTTTCCAATATCTATTTTCAGAACTTACTTCCATTTGAAAAGAATAAACCAATATCTTTTACTGCTTTTTCGATAAAAGGAGAGATAAAATCATTCTGGATGGGAGTCAAAATCCGGGAACATCCGCTACATTTTGGTACGGCAACATACAGCAGGGCTGTTCATAAACCCGAATTGATTCCGCTGGCAGAAATACTGTTAAAGAATCTCTCATTTACCGGAGTTTGTGAAATTGAATTTCTCCTTGATACACGGGATAATATGTTTAAGCTTATTGAAGTAAATGCAAGAACGTGGCTTTGGGTAGATATGGCGATTAAGAGCGGGATCAATTACCCGCTTATGATATTTAATTACCTGAATAATACTGAAACCATTTATCCGTTAACCTATTCTGCTAATCTTGAATGGATTCATTACCTGACAGATATTCCTTATAGCCTGCTTGGCTTACTAAGAGGTCATTATTCTCCTGGTGAGATATTCAAATCGTATTTCAGATTACCCGAACCTGCTGTTTTTGACCCGGCAGATATTCTTCCTTCGATTGCGGAAATTATACTTTTACCATTTTTAATTCTGAAACGATAACGTAATAATTTAGCACTATCGAAATGGATATAATAATTATTATTTTAACATCTTTTGCTTACAGTACAGCAGCTTTTATTTTCTGGGTATCGAAGGGAGGATTCAATAAGAGGGTTTTATATACCGATAATATACTTTTAGGTGCCGCAATCTGTGGGTTTTCGTTAGGGATATATACAATTACCTCAATTGATTTACGATTACTTGTGTTAGTTTTTTGTCCGGGGATTGGATTTATATTATTTGTAATCCTTTTTCTATACCGGTTTTTAAGAAATCCTGTAAGGAAGATAACAACCGACACTAATGAAATTGTCTCCCCTGCTGACGGAAGGATTATTTATATAAAAGAACTTGAAAAGGGACAGATCCCGGTTTCAGTGAAGAAGTACCGTCTGGCAAGTATAGAGGAAATTACCAAAACTACTATTATTGAGCAGCCTTGCTATTTATTAGGAATAGCTATGACATTATTTGATGTTCATATAAACAGAGCTCCGGTTGGAGGGAGAGTAATCCAGGTTAAACATACGCCCGGAGAATATCTGGGGCTTAATAAACCGGAATCAACTATTGTAAATGAGCGTAATACAATTGTGATTCAAAGAGAAGACGGGGTTATGGTTGCGGTTGTTCAGATTGCGGCCCGTTTCATCCGGAGATGTATAATATCAGTAAGTGAAGGAGAGGATGTGGCTCATGGAGCTATAATTGGGCGGATCAGGTGGGGGTCTCAGGCTGATCTGATTATTCCAAGAAACTGCGATATTTTGGTTCGTGAAGGAGATCAGGTATATGCAGGGGAAACTGTAATTGCTAAACTTCTGAAGTAAACCGGGCTAACCGGTTTTCCCCGGATTCATATGAAGATACTTGTAGATATTGGTCATCCGGCACATGTCCATTTGTTTAAAAACATGGCCCATGAAATGATCAAAAAGGGACATGAATTCTTTTTTACCGTCAGGGAAGGAGAACATCAGGCACAGCTGCTCAATGATAGTGGGTTTAATTATACGATAATAGGGAAAAAACAAAAAGGAATGATCAGGAAGTTCCTTGGCATATTTATTTTTTCCTATAGAATATACTTTATAGCAAGACGTTTTAAACCGGACATATTTTTAAGCCATGGTTCGATGTATGCAGGATATGCTGCGTTTTTCTGCGGGAAGAAACACATTGCACTTGAAGATACAGGGAATATAGAGCAGTTGGCATTCAGTATGCCGGTAAGCGATGTGATTCTATCTCCGGAGTCACTTCAGGTTGATCTTGGAAAGAAACATATCCGGTATAAAGGATTTCATGAACTGGCATACCTTCATCCCCATAGATTTAGTCCTGATATTTCTGTACTGCAGGATCTAAATTTGAAGGAAGGAGACCCATTTGTTATTTTGCGTTTTGTATCTTGGAATGCAAGTCACGATTTAGGACAATCCGGTTTTACAATAAACGAGAAAACTAACTTGATAAGAGAGATAAAAAGGTACGCAACTGTGTTTATTTCAAGTGAAAAACCGCTTCAGTCAGAATTTGATGAATATGCTCTCAAAATTGCACCTCATCGTTTTCATCATGCCCTTTTTTATGCAGCAATGTATATTGGAGAAGGTGCTACGACAGCTTCGGAATGTGCTATGTTAGGGACTCCGGCTATATACTTAAACACAATTAGTGCAGGTACAATAGAGTGTCAGAAAAATTATGGGTTAATATTTTGTTTTCAAAACACAACAGGTTTGATTGAAAAGGCAGTAACTCTTTTAGAAACTCCCGGACTTAAGGATGAATTCGGGCAAAAACGAAGGAAAATGCTTAATGAAAACATCGAGGTAACTTCCCTGTTAGTCTGGTTCGTTGAAAATTACCCTGGCAGCGAAGATGTGATGAGAACAAATCCGGGATTTCAGTACAATTTTAAATAGTTTTTTGGTTATGGGACTGAACAAAGTTTTAATTGTTTTTGGTACAAGACCAGAAGCTATAAAAATGGCACCTGTAGTAAAGGAATTTCAAAAATACCCTGAACATTTTCGAACAATAGTTTGTGTTACAGGCCAGCATCGCCAGATGCTTGATCAGGTACTTAAAGTGTTTGATATCAAACCGGATTATGATTTAAACATAATGCTTCCAAACCAGGATTTATACGATATATTTACTCAAACTCTTCTTAATATCCGTAACATTTACCAGGAAACAAAACCTGATCTGGTCTTTGTCCACGGAGATACATCTTCCTCAACTGCAGCAGCTCTCGCAGCATTTTACCAGCAAATTCCTATTGCGCATGTAGAGGCAGGTTTACGCACAAATGATATTTATAGTCCATGGCCCGAAGAAGTTAACAGGCAGCTTACTTCACGGTTAACAACATATCATTTTGCGCCAACAGAATGGGCAATGAACAATCTTGTTTTAGAAAATATAAACAAAAAACAGATAACTGTTACAGGAAATACAGTAATTGATGCTCTGAGGATGATATTGAAAAAAATAAACACATCAGAGGATTTATTAAGAACTATAAAGACCCAGATTTTTGAAAAAGGATACAACACTGACAGGTTATCAGATTCCAGGAAGTTAATATTAATTACAGGTCATCGTCGTGAAAATTTTGGAAAGGGCTTTAGTAATATTTGTAATGCAATAAAGACATTATCTGAATCTTTTCCTGATGTAGATTTTTTATATCCGGTACATTTTAATCCAAATGTAAGACATTCCGTAAATACGATATTAGGAGAGTCGCCTAATGAGAATGTTTTTTTGACAGATCCTATTGACTATCTTCCTTTTGTATATTTAATGCAGCATAGCTATCTTCTGCTTACTGATAGTGGCGGGATACAGGAAGAAGCTCCTGATTTAGGAAAGCCTGTGTTAGTAATGCGAGACATAACTGAGCGACCGGAAGCTTTGAAAGCTGGAACGATTGAACTGGTTGGTACGGACCAGAATAAAATTATATCATCAGTAAGCAGATTAATTAAAGATAAAGAGGCTTACAATAACATGACAGGCAAGAAGAATCCTTATGGTGATGGTAAAGCCTCAGAAAGGATTATTAAGTTTTTGTTAGATTTGAAAGGTAAGAATTAAGTTAGATATGATACCTAAAGTAATTCACTATTGCTGGTTTGGGAAGGCTCAAATGCCCAGGCTTGCAATTAAGTGTATCGATTCATGGAAAAGACATTTGCCAGATTATAAACTCAAACTTTGGAATGAGGATAATTTTGATCTTTCAGTTAACCAATATGTTAGTGAAGCTTATCAGGCTCGGAAATACGCTTTTGTTACAGATTATGTAAGATTAGAAGTGCTGTTTAAAGAGGGAGGTATTTATATGGATACTGATGTTGAAGTAGTTAAGAATCTTGATGAGTTTCTTATACTGCCGGCATTTTCTGGTTTTGAAGGTGAAAAATATGTTCCAACAGGAATTATGGCTAGCGAAAAGAATGGTTTTTGGGTTAAGGAGCAACTAGAGTATTATATTGACAAACATTTTATTTTACCTGATGGCACATCTGATCTCACTACAAATACGCAAATTATATCCGGAATAATGCAGTCAAATGGTTTCGTTTTGAAAAACGGTTATCAGATCTATAAAGATTGCATGCATATGTACCCATATGAATATTTTAATCCTTTACAGTATGGCAAAATATTCCTGACTGAGAATTCTCATTGTATTCATCATTTTGCCAGCTCGTGGAATCCTGAAAAAAGGAAAATTTATAAATTTATATTAAAAAGAATAGTTGGAGGGAACCTTACCTATTTTTTGGTGAAACTTAAGCGTAAGATACTTAACCGGCCATTCCTGATGAAAAGCTTTCTTATTTTGCTTCAACTCTTATTGAGGAAATGAAATTTTCAGGAATACAGTTTTGTCCTTTAGCCTGTATTCTGCCAGGGAGCTTAAAGAGAGGCTGTTTCAATCAATGATTGATTTTGATTTTTTACTCTTAATTAATCTGGCATTGTTCAATCTTTATTCGTGCAATAATAAATCAAAATTGTGCAAAACCTGAATAACTTCTTACTTATTTCCGACTCACATGTTTCTGAAGAGATACTTGTAAGAGTTGATGATCGACTGGAATCTAATTATTCTCCTGTTTTATATAACGGGCATTTCTGTTTTTATCATGGAATCTTTCATAATAGTTCTAAACTTTTTTCCCTATCCGGAAAAGATCCGGAAACCATTGAAACGGCATTAATTGAACTCTATCTTAACAATCCGGAAAAATTTCCTTCACTCCTTTCCGGATACTTCTCTCTCGTCATCGGGAACGAAGAAAAATTATACCTTTTGCGTGATGGGAATGGGTATGAAAATATTTACTTTTCTACAGACCCTTCAGATTATGGTAGTCTGATAATTAGCAATTCAATTAAGGAAATTCTGAAGTTCCGAAAACTGGAAGTAAATACAGATATACTTCCGAGTTACTTTTTACGTACGGATGTGAATTCCGGAGCTACATTTTTTAAGGACATCAGAACACTTTCTTTTTTTGAGTTTGGAATAATAAACAGAAATACGCTATGTGTTGAGACAGGATTTTTTGATAGCTTTTTTTCGAGAACTGAAACACTTCGCGATGTCAATGTTAAAAATGTCATTGATGAATGCGATCATCATCTTGGCAGTATCATAAATGAGAAATTCAACCTACTGAGTCCTGATTTTAAAGTAATAAATGCCCTGAGCGGGGGCACTGATTCATCTTTTATCCAATACTACCTTAAGAAAAATAATTCGAATATCGCATACACCGCAAATTTTATTAATGGAGGACTTGATCATTCTTATGCCACCGATGTTTCCGGATTAATGGAGCTTGATCAGAAAACAGTTCACAGTGATACGGCTGATCTTATTAATAGTATGCCATCCGGGATCTTTATTTCAGAAAAGCCCTTCATGTTTGCAGGCGAATCTTTACTTTTAAATATGTACAGGGAAGTAGGAAGAGATTTCAGTGTTCCTGTGGCTTGCTTCGACGGAACCGGAGCGGAAGGTATTTTTGGAGCTTCAAGAATATTATATGAACTTAGAATAATTCGTAAATATCATTTCCTTTTCGGGCTTATTCTCCTTTTTTTCAGACTAAGATCAAAAAA
>Ga0315283_10003651_pt1 | contig 13202 bp, 17 predicted proteins | sample YL17G09_0_MG_FD_204541 | JGI IMG/M metagenome (GOLD analysis project Ga0315283, IMG submission 204541) | Sediment microbial communities from Yellowstone Lake, YNP, Wyoming, USA - YL17G09_0 | ecosystem: Environmental > Aquatic > Freshwater > Lake > Sediment | place: USA: Wyoming | collected...
AGCCGCGACGAAAATTTCCCGCAGATCCTCGTCCCAAGAGCGAAAAAGAGCCGATGCTAGGTACTGCCGATGGACGGCATCCAAGAAATCGTAAAATATCCCCCTGAATTCCTCCACGGACATGTAATCAAGCAACGGCAATTCCCGCAGAAAAATTTCGGCCAAGAGCTTTTGGGCTCTTTGCGGAAAAGGATCGTCGGGGGACGCCGACGGTCTATCGCTTCCGATCATTCCGGCGACTATCGCGTTCTCGCGCCAGACGGAGAACATTTTCCGCTCTTCCCCTTCGAAGAACGAAAACCGCCCGGGAATCTCGAAGACCTGGTAAAACCTGACGATCCCCGAACGGTATCTTTTCGACGCCAGGAAAGACGACAGTTGCGCTTCGCTTTCGTCCGTCGTGATTTTCAAGACGACATTCGGATCTTCCGTAGCGTACACGCACCCGAAATACCCGCACCCGAATAAACCCTTGGACGGAACCATGATTCCGCTCGTATCCGTCTTAATATGCGCTTTCGGACTCAGAAGTTTCGCCTTTCTCAGAATCGCCTTGTTCAAAGGTCCCCGAATAAGAGTATCGAAAGACTCGGCGCTCACGCCCGATCCGGACGACGATGCAATGCGCCCATGAATTTCGCCCGACGTTCTCTTCACGATTAACTTCCCCTATTTCCAACTTCCCATCTACCCACGCGCTCCTCGATTTCGGGCATAAGGGAAGTTGCCGAATACCACCCGAGGGTCACGAAATCGACCAATTCCGCCCCAAGAACTTTGCAACATATACCCGTAACCACGCCCAAGCGAAGATCCGGACCCGACGGAGAACTGTCCCCCGAAGGATGATTATGGACGCACAATACTTTTGATCCGCCCGACCGGAGAAAATTCCGAAACAACGAGAAAGGAGAAACAAACGTTTCCTTGATCCCCCCGTGAGACTCGTACCCCGGATCTCGGAACCGATTTTTGTCGTCCGGAAAATACGCACGAAAAATTTCCCTATCTTCGTAAACGTATTCCGGCGAAAGAAACCCGTGAATGTCCTTCGGAGATACGTATTTTCCGACACGCGGTTTTTTCTTTACGAGGTATTCCCCCGATTCACGGTATCCTTCCGGATTTTTCGCCTGGGTTACCTCGCGAGGCATGGATTTCCATGCGTCGTCGTTTACTCCTTTATAAACGACGGCCTCTTGCAGAGACCATGTTTCCCGCATCTCGAAACCGCTCCATCCGATCCAATCCAAAAAGTGCAAATCGAAGATAGGGAAAATGTATCCGAATTTTTTTAAGCGATTTGCCGCGCTCTTCTCGAAAAGAGACTTTACCGGCATTTTTTCGGACATATACTCGAAAATCGCGATAGCGTGCCCTCCGCTTTGCAAAGCGCCTTTAGCCAAAAAGACGCCCATATCCCAAGAAGATAAATTCTTGGGAAGATGTCCGACGAAAACCAGCCTATGACGAACGTCGCAGAAAAAAACGATATACAATTTCGCCGCATCTTCCAAACTCAAACCCAAACTCCCGTCGCGAAGTCCGTCTTCCCCCGCTTTCCGAACGCTGTCCGGATCGGGGAACCTAGGGTAACGGCTACGAAAAAACCGATTTTCGGGGATTAAGTTTCCGTGAAAATCGCGAACATACTTCTTACCCTCGATTTCTTCGGGAGTTTCTCCCACGGGAAAAGAATACTCAGTATACTTTGCCATTCTTTTCGCCTTTCCCTAAGCCAAGACGAAACATGCGCCTCTTCTCGAATTTGTAAACGAACCTGCGTCCGACGTTTCTTCCCCTTTTCCGGTTTCCTTTTCTTTTTCGCGAATGCACTCTCTTTCCACGGGAATTCAAGCGCTTTCTCCGCGAAAACGAAAGAGGATAAGACAACCGAAGACTCCATCCCCTCCGGACTCGAAACCTATTCGTCCCCTTCCTCCTCTTCCCCTTCGCCATCTTTCGTTTCCTCTTCATGCGATGGTTCTCCCGTTAATCCCGGATGGGGAAATTTCTTGGAAATCGACCAACCGCGTTCCCAGCGAATCGGCAAAGGCGATTCTCCGAAAGCTTTTCGATACACGGACCCGTAGTCCTCGATTCCGGTCGGATCTCTTTCGAGCTTGACTCCCGCCCACACGGCCGCCTGGAAGTCCCGTGGACACGGAGAGAGACCCGACTTCACTCGGGGGTTGGAATTCGCCAAGCGAGGATCCGGAACCGTTCGGGAAATTTGCCTTACTGCGTCCGCAACGACGGCGTATCGGTAAGGGTACTTTTCCCTGGAGCCCATGGTCCTAAGACGCAAGTCGGGAATCCGGACTTTTTCCAGGGTTTCCGTTCCGTCCCGCGTGAACGTCCGCCAAAGACCGGCTATTTTGTACGAAATTTCCGTGTCGGAAATTCGCACGTGTCTTGGTCTTCTAAGAAGGGGTTCGGACATCCGAAAATCGGACTTAAAGATTTTCCAAGCCTCGATTTCGGGAAATCCGAGGGAATTCTCCCCTTCCCGAGATTCCGAAGATCCCGTGGCCTCCAATACCCACTTGTCCACGGTCACTAACCACTTGTCCCCGAGAAGGTTCTTGAAAAACGAATAGACTTTGGGACCCAGAAGAAAATCGCCGTTTAAAATCCTCCGAACGCACGCCATGGCGTTTTCCATTATTCCATATTCCTTCTCCTCGATTTTACCCGTGGCCTTTATTTTCATGTACACGGACGAGGCCAGTCCCAAGTTCGCCTTGACCGGAACGCGGGGGGAAGTCGCCGCCAGAAGACCCAAGAACAAAAATGCGTCGTCCCCGAAGACGCCTTCGAAAAACCGCCTGGAATCGTCGTACCAGTCAAGGGCCGGAAACTTTTCTCCGTCGCGAACCGATATGCCCGCCTCGTAGTATTTTCGCAGATTGCGCCCGACGAGACGCATGTTCGGCTTTATTTCCGTTCTCCCGGTATTGGCCGCGTGAAGTCTCGGAATCTCCCTCCGAAAGTCGCCCATGGCCGCCTTTCTTTCGTAAATCCCTTCGCAAGCGAAAGTCCAATCGAGGTTCAAGACGGCCGCTTCGATCAAAACGAATTCTTCGTCGTCCGAAGATTCCCCCGCCGAAGTCAGAATTTCGGCCAAATTCCGGACGGATTCGCGGTGATCGGGGGTACCTCCCCTGCGCACGTTGTCCAGGAACGACGACACGGACTTCCCGAACCTGAAGGAAAGCAGAAAATCGGCCGTTTGCTCGCGGCCGAGAGAATAGATTTCCATTTCGGTCCCGGCCATGTTTTTCCCTTAATAGTTGTGCGCGAAAAACAATGCGTTACCCCGATTCATGCTCCCGGAAGCTCCGAACACGACCGATGCGATCCCGGAGATCTTCGGGTTGATCAAGTTTCCGGAGGCCCCGAACACGACCGATGCGCTCCCGGAGATCTTCGGATTGATCAGGTTTCCGGAGGCCCCGAACACGACCGTCGAGGTCCCGGCCATAAAACCCTTGCCGACGAGAGTTCCCGAGGCCCCGAAGACAACCGTCGCGGTCCCTGCCAAAGCGCCTTTCCCTCGAAGAGTTCCCGAGGCCCCGAAGACAACCGTCGCGGTCCCTGCCAGAGCGCCTTTCCCTCGAAGAGTTCCCGAGGCCCCGAAGACAACCGTCGCGGTCCCTGCCAAAGCGCCTTTCCCTCGAAGAGTTCCCGAGGCCCCGAAGACAACCGTCGCGGTCCCTGCCAGAGCGCCTTTCCCTCGAAGAGTTCCCGAGGCCCCAAAAACGACCGTCGCGGTCCCTGCCAGAGCGCCTTTCCCTCGAAGAGTTCCCGAGGCCCCAAAAACGACCGTCGCGGTCCCGGAGATCTTCGAGTTGATCAAGTTTCCGGAGGCCCCGAAGACGACCGTCGAGGTCCCGATCAGGACCCCAATGCTCCCGACGTCCGAATCCAGAGGTAAAGAACCAAATGGACCCAACTGGTCCAAGGTGCCGTCGCCGCCGGTCGGTTCATCGGCGCCGTAGGGGCCTAAATTATCCAGTTCGTCAGGCAATTGGATCGTCCTCGCCCATGGCTACGGCACCACGGGGGCCCAAAACGTCAAGGCCCCATTTCTTTTCCGGCACGACGGGAATAGTCAACCCTCACCAGCCTTGAACCTTGATATGAAAAACGGTTAACCAGTATCGGTGAGATCCTACAATGGCGTTAATGCCAAGCCACTGAACCTCCTTTTTCTCCAGGTTATACACTCCGACTTTATCCAGTTGCGCGGGAACGTCTTTCATCACCACCAATAAAGGTTCGTCCAACTTAGGATAAATATACGCGACTTCTCCGATTTGAACGTCCTGCAAATACCATGTGGCGATAGGGGAGTTAATCCCTTCTTTAGTAATCGTCGCCTTGACTTCGCTCATCTTGGAATCTCCTTTTTCCTTGTCCGGAGACAAACCTCCGGACGGACCCATGATTAACGCGGCCGCTCCTCCAAGAGCGGCGACAATTCCCCCGATCCCGACTAATGGTTTGTTCATCGTCGCGTCCTCCTACGGCGTTTTGCTCACGTCGTCCACGTACCCGATCCGAGTATCCGAAGTGGCGTAAAAAATCGCGTATATGCTGACGACCACGGTGGCCGACGGCGTAAACGTTACCGACAACTGTTCCCATGCGCCCGTGGCGGAAACCTCGGCCGAAGAGTACGCTTCCGCCGAAATACCGGGCTGCAACGGCAGATAAAGCCAACAGTGCATATCGGCATGGTTTTTCCGCATGTACGCGCTCACGGTGGCCGCCACGGAGGCTGGAGTGCTTTTGTTGTAAATGCGATACATTATCGGAAGACTTTTGGACGTATTGGCCGAAGTGGCGATAGTGCATTTCCAGGAATAACCGGACGCAGTATGGCGAACGACGGACTCGTTTTCGATGGTTCCCGCCGAGCAGTAAATTTTCACCGCGTTGGGAACCTGGTTATGGTCCTGCGAGAACAAAAACGCGCCCACGGCGCCAACGCCCGTGCGCAAAAAAGTAACTTCCGGGGTCCCGTCGAGAAGGCAATTATAAATGGACAACGACGCCGGGGAATACATGAAAAAACTTTTGTTCGTCGTCCCCATGTACGAAAACTTACAGGAATCAAAAGTGTATGCGGGCAATTCCGCCCGCTTTGACGCTACCCAGGAACAACCCCATGCGGCGTTTTTTAACCTGCAATTCTTAAAAAAATAATTATTGGATGCCGTGAACGAAGCCGCAGAATCGTTTCCGTAAAGATTTTGAAACGTACAATCAACGAAAACATTAGTAATGTCGCCGAAATTGCTTGCGCTCGAATCAGTGTAACCGTATTGACTGCCGTTAATTTTTACTCGCGTCGCCAAAGTCGCGTTCGCTTTTAATCTATAGTTAAGCGCCTGCGCGGATGAATTTAAGTGCAAATCCGTAAAAACACAAACGGACCCGCTATCAAGATAAAGCCCAATACCTCCTCCCGATATTCCGAACGCTCCCATAGTCACGTAATTTTTTTGATTTGTGTTTATTCCCCTTCCGAACGCATTCGGACTTCCCAACCAAGTCATATAAGTTTGCGTGGTCATGTCCGTCCTGTTCCATCCTCCGGAAAACGTTATTTGCGATCCGTCCGTCCCGGAATCCTGAATGGACCCGCCCCAGGTATTGTTATTGTCGATAACGGGAGTAAGCATAATGCACTTCGTGGCGTAGGTCGTTACCGTCGCCGTCGTTTCCCGATAATTGACGCCGGAAACGCCGGGGTCTCCGCCTACGTTTAAGCCAACCCCGATGGTCGTTCCGTTTACGTAGTTTATTCCGTACCACCCGCAAACGTCCACGGCGGTGGCGATCCCGTTGGTTTTCGATACGAGACAAGACAGCGAAAGCTCGTCGGCGCTTCCGACCGCTTTGACGGCAAAAATATCGTCAATTAAGATCGTCGGGGTTCCGGGGTCGAGCAGGCAATACAAGGCGACGCTCTTAATCGGGTCGCCTAAATTCGACCCTTTGTTGACGGTAACCCTATGCCAAGCGTTAACCGGATTTATCGCAAACGGAATCGTGAAAGTATCCACTTCGACGGCGCCGGAATCGTCGCTGCACAGAGAAACCTTAAAAGTATTAGCTGCCACTACGGCGTTGGACTGAATCCAGAAAGAAATTTGCTGATACCCGTCCAACGTGGTGGTGTCGGCGATATCGGAATAGGCGGCTAATCCGGTCAAAAACCCGGACGCAAAAACGAAAGAGGCCGATTTCGTGCCCTCCTTCCTGGTCGTGCTCGTCGAGCACGTCACGTCCGCGCTCGCGGTCCAGTCGGCGTCGCAGGCGCTGATAAGCTCCGTGCACGCCGTCGCCAAAACGACGGTTTTGGTATTGTCCGTCCAAGTGGCGTTTCCAAGCGAGCCCGGAGACAACGATCCCATGATCCGAATCGTATCGCCGGGGGCGATCCTGGCGGCGGTGGCCCCCGCGTCTATCGTTTTCCATCGGTTAGCAAAACTTGTTCCGTCGTTGGCGTCGTTCCCGCCCTCGAAGTCCAGATAAAACGTACTGGCTCCGAGGGCGGGAAAAGCGAGAAGCGCAACGACGGCCAACGCTGTTTTTATGCGCACGGGGCTCCCTCCTTTTCCCGAGCAAACCGAAAACCGCGTTAATCGGCGGTCAAAACCATCTGGTCAATCGCGAATTCCGGAGTGACTCCAGCCGAGATTGCCAACGGAACGGCTAAAAGCCCGGAAAACAGGAGCTTTCCGGCGCCCGGCGAAGCCACGGTGCCCACTCCGAAATGCGTCGCGGTCTCGGGTGCCCCCGTACACGCGGGGAAAGTGACTGCCGCCGCGTTTTTCGCGGTAGCGGGGTCGGCCACGGCCACGTTCCACGAAGCCCCGGCCCTGGTAATGGCCACGCGAACGTATGAAGTATACGCGCACTCGTTCGTCGTTTGGTCTCCCGTCTCGCCGGGATCCGCCGTATACAGACTCCCATACAGACTTCCGGCGACCGCCGACCCCCGCAATCCTCCGGCGTCCCCGATTCCGGTCATGTCCGCGTTTTCGCAAATCAACGAAAGAAGATCCGCAGCTTGCTGGTTCGGCATGCTCATGACATCCGCTTCCTTTCTTGTCCTTCGCTTCCCTTGCGACGATTTCAATCGCCGCTTCCTCTTCCTCTTCCTCTTCCTCTTCCCCTACCCGAATTTTTGCGAAGCCTGCTGATAGTACGTACTCCCGTCGAAGTAGACCGAAATTAAATCCTCGTTTCCCAACGCGGGGGAAATAACGGGAATAACCGACGACGGCCACTTCACGGTTCCGGGCCACGTAACGGTATATCCCCCCGCTCCTCCTTGCACGAGCTTTAAAATAAAATTCCCGACTCCCGGGGGATCCGTATAGGAAATCGCGCAAGCGGCGGTCAACGTCAACTTCTGCTTCTGGCCCATACCCCAGTCGATGGTTTTCGCGGCTCCCGAATTGCCGTTATCGACTTCACCCCGGAAATCGCGGACTACTCCGTCTTTCGCTTGTTGAACTATGGTGGGCATTCTAGTTTCTCTCCTCCGAGACGGTCGTCCCCGAGTCGCGGCCGACGGTTTCCAGGAACTGAAAAACTCCTCCGAGCAGAACGCCCACGGACGCCCCGATTGCGACGTTTCGGGCCCTCCCGGTCAAGAATCCGGCTAAAGCGCCCACCGACGCATACCCGAGAAGCAAGCTAAAATCCGACTTGCCTAAAGAACCCATGGGCATTCCGTGTCCGTTCGACCCTTCCTTCATTTTATTCCCTCGTCTTCAAGGTCTTCCAAAAACTCTTGACGGGGTTGATCTGCTGCATCCACGCAGCGGACGAGATGACGGTATCCCCGAAAACTTTGTCGAATTGGGGACTCAAGGGCTTTACTTCCGGTCGAATCTCGTGGAGATCCAACGTCCACCCGTGAACGAAATCGTCTTCCTTGGTTTTCTGTTCGACCTTTTTGAAATCGTGCGGGAAGTAGTCTTTCTCCAGAAATTCGTAGATTTCCTGCATAACCTTTTCCGGATTTTTGCAAAGATCGTCGAAATCGACGAGAATGCAATTTTTCCCGAAACCCCTCCCGAAAATGTCTTGGATCATGCACACGGGGGCCCCGACAAGCTGGTTCGCTCGGAGCAAGTAAAGAGCCCGATCAAGAGCCGTCAGAGTGGCGAAATACTCGGCCATTTCGGTCGGGGGTTGCCTTTCCTTGGCCGTCCTCCGGAAGAGCTTCTCGAAACTGGCCAAGACTTCCCGAATGTCCCTCACGGTCAGGATCATCCGGAAATTCTCCGAATAGTGAGCGGCGACGAATTCGGCGTGCGCCGGCCATCCCCTGTTCTTGTCGAAGACGATGGGACTCTTCGAGTCGGCATGGTACGCCTGAAATATGGCCCTGGAAACGGCGTCCCTCTTGACCCCCTGGACGACACGATCCATGGCCCTATGCCAAACGATGTTCTGCCACTGGTTTCGATGAAAAATTTGGACATCGGCCAACCCCGAGGTCGAGCAAACGTCGAATTCCGGATTTTGCATCAGGATGTTGGACAGCAAAGTCGATCCCGACCTGGGAAGGCCGGACAAAAAATGAATGATCTTGTTTTCCATGTTTTCGCGCCCCCTTTAGTAGATACGGTTTAACCCAGTTTGGTTTTAATTTTCTCGGCCAAAGCGGCCAGAAATGCCTGAGTTTCGGGCCAACCCATGTACTCCTTTTCCGAGAACGTCATCATCGGGAGATTGCCTCGAAAAAATACGTTCAAACTTTTCTCGGGAAAACAGACGGCGACTCTCGTCAAATCCACTTCGGTCAGATTCACTTCCAACTTTGGCTGAACCACGACCTTTCTTTCGGGAAACTTGACATTCATCCGCTCTCTCCTTTTTTCCTTGACGCTGACTTTTCCCCAAGAAGAATCCGAGGAAAAGTCGCTCCTTTCCGCAATCTCCATCAGGAGGCCTTTACTTCCGCCCACAGTGCGGAACCCTCCTGAACCACGTTCCTCGTGAACAAACCGGCCGAAGAAGAAGCGAACGTCAGAGTTCCCCCGAGGGTCCCCTTCGCTTCCACGTAGGACATCCCGGATCGTCGTTTGGCGATCAATCTGTACTTGTCGGCCGATACTTCCTCGTTCGCCCCTACCTGCGCCGGCTTCAGGACCAAAGCCAGGAGAGGCTTTCGCGCCTTGACGGCGAGATAAACGACTCCGGCGACTCCGGCTCCGATCAGGATTTTCTTGCCCAAACCCTTTCCGGAAACCGACTTTCGAATCCCGGCGAAAATTCCTTTCGCCCTCCTCCCGAGCGACCCGCTCCGGCGGACACCCGAGGTTTTTCCTTTTTTGGAACGAGCAAAAAGCCTAAACATGTTTGCGATCCTTTCTCCAGTTCCTCCACCATTCTACCTCGGTATTCCGCCGGAACAACGCAAAAATCCGTGAAAAGTCCCGGATCGTCGAGGACCGTCGGCAAATCCAGGAAATCCCGAAAATCCTCCGGCTGGTCCATCTCCCAAATCGCGCTTTTGAGCTTTTCCTCGTACCGGCATAGTTTTACCCTGTCCTTCAATTGAATGGCCAAGTGCAACACTTTGCCCACGCGGTCAATCCTGCACGGGAGGGAAAAAAACAACCCCCTGAAATTTTTTCCGTCCTTAAGCAAGATTCTGGCTTGCCCTCCTTGCAAAAAAAGATCCTTTTTCCAAGAAGTTATCTTGGCTTTTTTCCAGGCCCAGTAGGGTCTCGGAAATCTCGGTTTCTTTGCCACGTTGCGCCCTCGCTCTCCAGAGTATCTCGGATATCGCCTCTTGGTTTTCCCGAAAAGCAGACTCTAACCGACTACGCACGATTTCCGGGGACATTTTTCCTCTCCTTGACTTGCACGGGACACTGCGCCATGCTCCGGGCCACTTCCCGCAGAGCGTCGGTGTTTCCCAAAACCACTTTCAACATTTTTCTTTCTCGATCCACCGCTTCTCTTTTCTCCCTTTTCAGTTGCCGAATAAATAAAATCATCGTTCCCACGTACAGAAAAATGAAAATTCCGGTTACCCCCAATTTTTCGTAAGCCATCAACGCATCGGTCGGCATGAACATCCCCAAAAATTATTCGACGGCGTATTCCGTCACGAATCCGGAAGCCTGGACATAAGGCTGAGCGTAAGACTGCATGGGAGTCTGGGCGGAAGTCTGGGCGGAAGTCTGGGCGGAAGTCTGGGCGGAAGTCCGCATATTCAGACTCTCCAGGACCAGCTTCGACTTGACGTATTTTACGGCGGCCGCACGGGCCATTTTCTTCTTGTCTCCGGGAATGGAATACTTCGGGACTCCCGCCTTGGTCGTCGCGACTTGCGTCAACCAACCGCGAATCACGCCGATGTCGCAAAGATCCTGCTGAGCATCGAGTTTTTCCGTTCCCTTTTTGCCCGCGTCGTTGGGCATGGGTATCCACTGACCCCGCACGTTGACCATGGTCGGCAGGAGTTCCGCCGTCTGCTTCGGGGTGAGCTTCTTTTTCTTCCCGTCCGCCGTCGTCATCTGAATCACGCCCGGCTTCGTTTCGACGACCTGAACTCCAGGTTTGAGAGTCGCCGTCGGAGAAGGAGCAACCGGCGTCGTCAATCCCGGCTCAAACGGTGTCTGCCCTTGCTGCGCGGGAAACAATCCGGAAGGAAGAAGTCCCGCCGGACCAAGCTTCGTCGGAACGGACGGCGCTTGAGCCTGGGCCCGGAAAGAGCCCCTCAGCTTGTACAAAAGAACCGCCCCCACTACGGCGACTCCGCCAATGGCGACCCATTTTCCCCAGCCCCCCGATGCCCTCCTCTCGCCCACGGGAACGACGGAAGGTGCGCGAGGGGCGGCATAACTCCGAGCGAACGCGGATCTTCGCGAACGAGCCCCTTTCGCCGAAGAACGGCGACCCACGACTTTCCCCGAAAAATTCCCTCGACGACGGCCCAAAAAACGCACTCTTTGTCCCCGAGACATGCTTTTACCCTTTCCTCTGAACCAATTCGCCGTTTTTGTTCTCCCAGACACCCTCTTTCAAAATCAACGATGCCCCGGGATAAATCCGGCGAAAGCACTCTCCCGGAGACGAGGACCCGTAAATGCGGTTACAAGGGAGTTTCACGGTAAAAACGCCCCCCGAACCGTCGGTAACCTCGAAAACGCCCTCCGGAGACTTTTCGCCGACTTGCACGATCTTTTTGGGTTTCCCCAAAATCGCCTCTTTCAGGAGATAGCGCCACAAAAGCCATCCCCCCGCGAGAAGCAAACAACCGGCCAAAATTTTGCCCTTCGTTTCGGTTTGCATGATTTCACCAGGTCATAATCTCTTCTTCGGCAATGGCCCCGGGGGATCTCGTGCCCATGGGCCCCATCTGCTCTTGTCCTCCCCAAGCGACTCCCGCGCTCGGGGTCCGCCCTTGCGCCTGGGACTTTGCGCAATAAATCGCCAAGACTTCCATTTCCCCGAATTCGTCCTTATATTTCTGGGGAAACTTCAGACCGGCGGAACACTCGTCCGATATCGCGCTCACCGCTTCCGGACTCAAACCGGCTCCGGGGCTCAAACCGAATTCTTCCGGGCCGAAACCCGGCATGGGGATACCCTGGGGAACCTCCTGGAACGGATACGCTCCGGGACCCGCGCTTCCGCCTGCGCCCGCTCCTCCTCCCCCGTAGAAATCGGTCGGAATCCCGAAATCCGCTCCCCCTCCGCCCGTATCGTACCCTTCCGGGTAATCTTGCCAACGTGCCCCGGGTCCCGCCGGAAGACCGCCGGAAATCACGCACGACCCCGTTGCGGGATTAGGCACATACCCGACGGGGCATGTTCCGGGTCCGGGGCCGGAAATCGGAGAACATCCGCCCCAACCGTCCGACCGGTAACCGGACGGGCAACCTCCGAGAACGGGACCGGAAATCGGATAGCATCCGCCGTATCCGTCGTCCGCGTAACCGGCGGGACAACCGCCCTGTACTCCTCCTCCTTCGCATTCGCCGGTTAAGGCGTTAATCACTTGCCCTGCCGGACAAAGATTCTGCCAAGGACCTAACCGAGAAGAAATCGGGATGCAAGTACCGGAAGCCGCGTCGAGGTAATACCCCGTTCCGCATCCGCTCGGCCCCAGTGCGCCGGGCATCGCGCAAGTTTTGGTCTTCGGTGTCCATTTGCCTCCGGCTTGGCGACAAGCCTTTTTGGTGGTCGGCGAAAACGGGAGCATCGGCGAAATCAACGGCTGATCCGGATAAACGAAAGCGGACGACGCCGGTTTCGTCCCCGCGTAGCAGTACTTCCCGCCAATGTCCCATTGGCCGCCTTGTTTCTTGCACTGGTTTTTGTTTTTGACCGTAAGGACATACCGAGTACTCGGGACTCCCGCCCGCTCGGGCTGAACGACACCCGGCTGATCCGGCTGAACGACGACGGGAGAAACGGGTTTTACCGTCACGTAGCAGTACTTCCCGCCAACGTCCCAGATGCCGCCTTGCTTCTTGCACTGGTTTTTATTTTTTGCCGCAACGGTGTACCTCGTAGGCGCGACGACCGGCTGATCGGTAACGACATCGGGTAAAGAAGGTTTCGTCGGCGTGTAGCAGTACTTCCCCGCAAGGTCCCAAATACCGCCTTTATTTTTGCACTGGTTTTTGTTTTTTGCCGCGATAGGGTATTGCGCGGCCTTCTGGGCGACCAGCGTCGTCGGCAGGGTTCCAGGGGCGACGCAAGCCGATCCGGTCCACTGCAACCCCTGAACATCCGTACAATGACGCGCCTTGCTAAGGCACTGATTCGGATCAACCCAAACCATGCCTCTCCGTTGACATTGCGCCTTCTGCCTCGCCTTTTCGGCGGCAACTTGGTCCGCCTGCCTTTCGGCCTTCTTGGTCTCTTTATCCGCCTGCTTTTGCGCCTTGTCTGCGGCCTTCTCGGCCTTCGTTTCGGTACGAGGAAGAGTCTTTCGACAAATTCCTCTACCCGCATCCCAAGTTCCGCCGGCGGAGGCGCACGCAGTCTCCTCCGTCGCCTTGATCCTCTTGGCTCCCAAGAAACCCAAAGCGCCGGATTTTTCCAAGTACCCCATTTCCCAATCGGAACCGAACATGGCTTTTCCTTTCTCTTCGCTACTTGCACCGTCCCAGGCAAGCAAAGTAAGCCGTATTGTAGGGAGACGGAGGAGA
>Ga0315283_10003652_pt1 | contig 13199 bp, 13 predicted proteins | sample YL17G09_0_MG_FD_204541 | JGI IMG/M metagenome (GOLD analysis project Ga0315283, IMG submission 204541) | Sediment microbial communities from Yellowstone Lake, YNP, Wyoming, USA - YL17G09_0 | ecosystem: Environmental > Aquatic > Freshwater > Lake > Sediment | place: USA: Wyoming | collected...
CCACACCATCGATCGGGCGGCGTTGGCGCTGAATGGAACGAAGGCGCCGTGAACGGCCATGCTCGATACCGACTACGACGAGCGTTCGCTCTATCCGCGGCAGGTGTTCCTCCCGCTTTCCGGCGCCAAGGACGGCTGGAACAAGCTGCGCCGCGACATCACGGCCGAACTGAACGAGGAGCTGCTGCAGCACTTCCACGGCACCGTGTCGCTGCCGTTCGAGGCCGGCGCGTACCGCAAGGTGGCGGTGAAGATCGTGGATGACCGGGGCATCGAGTCGCTCAAGATCATCGAGCTTGCGTGATGCTCTCGGAAAGCGGGATATGGTGGACGACAAACCAATTGACCCACTTGCCAGAATTAACCAACTAGGTTAATGTTGGCTCGAGGAGAAAGGCACACCTCACTGCAAGTTGCCGGTCGTCAGAGCATTGGTCGCAGCGGGCAAGGTGCGCTCGACCCTATCCGCGCTGGCTGGCGGCGCCGCGTTGGGTTTCGACTTCGCGGGAATCGTCGACGTCGTCATGGCGCTCGTTCCGACAGACTTCCGCAAGTGCATGACCACGCACGCCGACCACCGGGTCTGGCAGGACGTGTACCAGCCGACCACGCCGGCAGGGGAGGTCTACCTGAAACTGACGGTCATCGACGACGTGCTCATCGTGTCGTTCAAGGAGCTATGAACATGAAATGTCCAGCTTGCTCGGCGGCGGAACTGGTGCACGACACGCGCGACCTGCCGTACACCTACAAAGGCGAATCGACCATCATCCCGGCCGTGACCGGAGACTTCTGCCCGGCCTGCGATGAGGCCGTCCTCGAGTTGGGCGAATCGGTGCGCACCAGCGCGTTGATGCTGGAGTTCAACAAGCAAGTCAATGCGGCGATTGTTGATCCGGGCTTCATTGCCAGCGTTCGCAAGAAGCTTGCGCTCGACCAGCGGGAAGCCGCCGAGATTTTCGGAGGCGGAGTCAATGCCTTCTCTCGCTATGAGACTGGCAAGACCAAGCCGCCCTTGGCGCTGGTGAAGTTGCTCAAGGTGCTTGACCGTCACCCGGATCTGCTGAGCGAAGTCAGGACGGCATGACCGGGGCAAGCTGCGCCGCGACATCAAGGCCGAACTGAACGAGGAGCTGCTGCAGCACTTCCACGGCACCGTGTCGCTGCCGTTCGACGCCGGCGCGTACCGCAAGGTGGCGGTGAAGATCGTGGATGACCGGGGTATGGAATCGCTCGAAATCATGGAGCTTGGGTGATGCTGATTAGCCGTTTGAAACTGAAAAACTGGCGAAACTTCAAGAATGCTGACGTTGCGCTCCGTGAGCGGGCGTACATCATCGGCCCAAATGCATCGGGAAAATCGAACCTGCTCGATGTGTTTCGCTTCCTGCGCGATGTGGCGCGGCCGGACGGCGGTGGCTTGCAGAAGGGTGTCAAGGACCGTGGCGGCATTGCGAAGCTTCGTTGCGTGTTGGCGCGCAAAGACCCTGAGGTTCTGATCGAGGTCGATATTGCCGAGGGCGTCGACGAGGAGCCGGCCTGGCGTTACACGTTGGCTTTCAAAGGCGAGGCCAAAGGTTTGCATCGGGTGCCCGTCAGCCAGGAGCGCGTCGAGGATCTTCGCACGAAGAAGGTGCTGGTCAATCGCCCGGATTCGGAGGACCGAAAGGACCGGGATCGGCTGACGCAGAGCTGTCTCGAACAGATAGGGACCAATCGAAGGTTTCGTGACGTCGCCAGTTTTCTCGCATCGATTTCCGGATGCAGCGGCTGGTTTTCAAGGCCGCCCGCAAGGCATTTGAATCCATGCGGGGGCGGTTCCGGGGCTTGCCCGAATGTCTGGTCGTGCAGTTGATCCGGTTGGTGGAGGTGTTCGTCGCCGGGGACCGGCTCGTCAACGGCAAAACGTTGGCGCTGGAGATCAAGGGCGAGGATGCCGAGCAGAACCGGGCCAAACGCGCGGCGATGGAGGCTTGGGTCGGCGCGGTCAACGCCAAAGGCGGATCCGGTGTCATCGCGCTGTAACGTTGCGCCGCGACAATGCGCGTTGTCTGCAACTCGAGAGGATCACGACCATGCGCAAGCACCTGACCCAGGGTTTCCTGGCCGCCGCGACCCTCGCGGTCGGCCTCTCCGCGCAAGCCATCGACATCACCGGCGCCGGCGCCACGTTTCCGTACCCGATCTACGCCAAGTGGGCCGAAGCCTACAAGGCGAAGACCGGCGTCGGCATGAACTATCAATCCATCGGCTCCGGCGGCGGCATCGCCCAGATCAAGGCCAAGACCGTCGATTTCGGCGCGTCGGACATGCCGCTGAAGCCGGAGGACCTGCAGGCGGCGGGCCTGATGCAGTTCCCGGCAATCATCGGCGGCGTCGTGCCGATCGTCAATGTCGAGGGCATTGCGCCCGGCGCGATGAAGCTGACGGGTCCGGTGCTCGCCGACATCTACCTCGGCAAGATCAAGAGCTGGAACGACAAGGCGATCACCGGCCTCAACCCCGGCCTCAAGCTGCCCGCGGACCCGATCACGGTGGTGCGCCGTTCCGACGGTTCCGGCACCAGCTTCATCTGGACCGACTACCTGTCCAAGGTCAGCCCGGAGTGGAAAACGAAAGTCGGCGCCAACACGGCGGTCGCCTGGCCGGAAGGCGTGGGCGGCAAGGGCAACGAGGGTGTGGCGGCGTACGTCCAGCGGATCAAGGGCTCGATCGGCTACGTCGAATACGCATATGCCAAGAGGAACAAGATGACGTACACGCAGGTGCAGAACAGGGACGGTCAGTTCGTGGCACCCGACGATGACACCTTCCAGGCCGCCGCGGCGTACGCCGACTGGAAGGGCGCGCCCGGCTTCTACCAGATCCTGACCGACCAGCCCGGCAAGGCCAGCTGGCCGATCACCGGCGCCAGCTTCATCCTGATGCACGCCAAGCAGGACAAGCCGCAGAATGCCGCCGAAGTCCTCAGGTTCTTCGACTGGGCGTTGAAGAACGGCCAGAAGATGGCCACCGAACTCGATTACGTGCCGATGCCCGACGCCGTGATCAAGGTCGTCGCCGACGCGTGGAAGGCGCAGATCAAGGACGGCGCGGGCAAGGCGGTCTGGAACTGAGAATTCGTGTTCGCAGTCCGGGCCGGAACCCGCGAGATGAGGATAAGATGACGGCTACCGCCGGTACCGCTTCCCTGCCCATGTCCGCCGCCGCCAATGCCGAGCGCCCGGAGCGCGCGCCCCGTCCGCCCGCGCCGCGCAAGGGCGCCGCACCCTGGCAGGACCTGCTGTTCGAGCGCACGACGATGTTCTTCGCGCTCCTCGTCCTGTTCATGCTGGTCGGGATCCTCGGTGCGCTGGCGTGGACGTCGGTGCCGGCCTTCCAGAAATTCGGCTTCGGTTTCTTCGTCACCAACGTCTGGAACCCGGTGACGATGGACTTCGGCGCGGTGGCGCCGATCTACGGCACGCTGGTGACCTCGGCCATCGCGCTCGTGATAGGCGTGCCGGTGAGCTTCGGCATCGCCATTTTTCTGACCGAGATGTGCCCGTCCGCCCTCAAGCGGCCGCTGGGCACGGCGGTCGAGTTGCTGGCAGCGATTCCCTCGATCATCTACGGCATGTGGGGCCTTTTTGTCTTCGCGCCGGTCTTCGGCGACTACATCCAACCGCTGCTGACCAGGGCGTTCGGTGACCTGTGGATCCTCGGGCCGCTGTTTCGCGGCGCGCCGAACGGCATCGGCGTGCTGTCGGCGGGCGTCATCCTGTCGATCATGGTGATCCCGTTCATCGCGTCGGTGATGCGCGACGTGTTCGAGATCGTGCCGCCGGTGCTGAAGGAGTCGGCGTACGGGATCGGCGCAACGACGTGGGAAGTGGTGTGGAACGTGGTGCTGCCCTATACCAGGGTAGGCGTGATCGGCGGCATCATGCTGGGTCTCGGCCGCGCGCTGGGCGAGACGATGGCGGTGACGTTCGTCATCGGCAACGCCTACCGGATCAGCGCGTCGCTGTTCGAGCCCGGCAACTCGATCGCCTCGGCGCTGGCCAACGAGTTCAACGAGGCCGCCGATCCGGTGCACCGTGCGTCGCTGATCGCTCTCGGCCTGGTGCTCTTCCTGCTGACCTTCGTCGTGCTTGCCTGCTCGCGGATGCTGCTTGCGCAACTCGCCAAGGGGGAAGGCAGGACGACATGACGCTCATCTACCGCAAGCGGCTGTTCGTCAACCGGATGAACCTCGTGATGTCGCTGCTCACGATGGGCTTCGGCATGTCGTTCCTGCTCTGGATCCTGTGGGTGCTGTTCGCCAACGGCTTCTCGGCGCTGTCGCCGACGCTGTTCACGCAGATGACCCCGCCGCCGGGCTCGGCCGGCGGGCTCGCCAATGCGATCTACGGCAGTGTGATCATCGTCCTGGTGGCGACGTTCATCAGCACGCCGATCGGCATCCTCGCCGGCATCTACCTCGCGGAGTATGGCAAGGATGGCTTGGTCGCCAACCTCACCCGCTTCATCAACGACATCCTGCTGTCGGCGCCGTCGATCGTCATCGGCCTCTTCGTGTACACGGTGTACGTGATGCAGGTCGGTCATTTTTCGGGCTGGGCCGGCTCGTTCGCGCTGGCGCTGATCGCGATCCCCGTCGTCGTGCGCACGACGGAGAACATGCTGCACCTCGTGCCGGCCAGCCTGCGCGAAGCGGCCGTCGCGCTCGGGGCACCGATGTGGAAGGTGATCCTGATGGTCACGCTGAAGGCCGTGCGCGGCGGCGTGATCACCGGCGTCCTGCTCGCCGTGGCGCGGATGTCGGGCGAGACGGCGCCGCTGCTGTTCACGGCGCTCAACAACCAGTTCTGGAGCGGCGACATGAACGCGCCGATGGCCAACCTGCCGGTGGTCATCTTCCAGTTCGCGATGAGCCCGTTCGAGGACTGGAAATCGCTGGCGTGGGCGGCGGCATTGCTCATCACGCTCACCGTGCTGCTCATCAACATCGCGGCGCGCACCCTGTTCCGGCAGGCCGCCGCCGGCCGGTAGGCGCGCGGCCGAAGCGAAGGAAAGCGACAATGAATCCCGATGCCGTGGCCGCGCGGCCCGAAACGGCGGCGCCGGTCCGGCCGCCGATGGCGCCCAAGATGTCGATCCGCAATCTCGATTTCTTCTATGGGCGCTTCCAGGGCCTGAAGGACATCAATCTCGACGTCGCGGAGCGGCAAGTCACGGCGTTCATCGGGCCGTCCGGCTGCGGCAAGTCGACGCTGCTGCGCACGCTCAACCGGATGTATTCGCTCTATCCGGGGCATCGCGCCACGGGTGAGATCACCTTCGACGGCGAGAACATCCTGGCGGACGGGGTGGACATCAACATGCTGCGCGCGAAAGTCGGCATGGTGTTTCAGAAGCCGACGCCGTTTCCGATGTCGATCCACGACAACATCGCGTTCGGCGTGAGCCTGTACGAAAGCCTGTCGGCGCGGCAGATGGACGAGCGCGTCGAGTGGGCGCTGACCAAGGCCGCGATGTGGAACGAGGCCAAGGACAAACTGAAGCAGAGCGGGATGGCGCTCTCCGGCGGCCAGCAGCAGCGGCTGTGCATCGCGCGCGCGGTGGCGGTGAAGCCCGAGGTGCTGCTGCTCGACGAGCCGACCTCGGCGCTCGACCCGATCTCGACCGCCAAGATCGAGGAGCTGATCACCGAGCTGAAGGAGGACTACACGATCGCCATCGTCACCCACAACATGCAGCAGGCGGCACGGGTGTCGGATTTCACCGCGTACATGTATCTTGGCGAGCTGATCGAGTTCGGCGCCACCGACGATCTCTTTCTCAAGCCGAAGCGGAAAGAGACCGAGGACTACATCACCGGCAGGTTTGGTTAGCGGCGCGAGCCTGGGAGCAGGGGCTCCGCGCAGCGGGGATGCGACCGGGGCGAGTCGACGCTCGAGGCCGACAAACGGACCTGCGCACGGCGTGGCTGGCGCATGGAGGCCGAGCTGCGCGGCCGCACAATGAGGAACCGAGATGAACGAACACACGCACAAGCAATTCGACACCGAGATGGAGGTCATAAGGAGCGGCGTGCTGGCGATGGGCGGGCTGGTCGAGACGCAGCTCGCGCGCGCGATCTCCGTGCTCGGCGACGACGAGGCCGAGGGCACGATCGACCACGTCGGCGCCGACGAGCGACAGATCAACCAGATGCAGGTGACGATCGACCAGCAGTGCAGCCAGATCATCGCCAAGCGGCAGCCGGCGGCGATCGACCTGCGGATGATCCTCACCATCACCAAGATCGTCAACGATCTCGAGCGCATCGGCGACGAAGTGAAGAAGGTCGCCTACAAGGCGGCGCAGACGCGCGGCAACGACCAGCTGACGAGTGTCCGTCGCCACGACGTGGCGCGCACCGCCGCGCATGCGCAGGAGATGCTGCAGATCGCGCTCGACGTCTTCGCTCGCCTGGATGCCGCTGCCGCGGCGGAAGTCATCGACCGCGACCAGGAGATCGACGCCTCCTTCCACGCGATCATGCGCCAGCTGATCAGTTACATGATGGAGGATCCGCGAACGATCACCTCCGCTCTGGAAATCATCTTCATCGCCAAGTCGATCGAGCGCATCGGCGACCATGCGAAGAACATTGCCGAAGCCGTGGTGCAGGTGGTCATGGGCAAGGACGTGCGCCACGCGTCGGCGGACCAGATCCGGGCCGAGGTGGCGGAGGAATGAGCGTCGGGGCGCACCAGGCCATCCTCGTCGTCGAGGACGAGCCCGCGATCCTCGAGCTGATCACGGTCAACCTCGTCGACGCCGGCTTCGAGGTGCGGGGCGCGCCCGACGCCGAAACGGCGCGGGTCCACCTCAAGGACGAGCTGCCGGCGCTGGTCCTGCTCGACTGGATGCTGCCCGGGCAGTCGGGCCTGGCGCTCGCCCGGGAACTGCGCGCGGACGCCCGGACGAAGGACCTGCCGATCATCATGGTCACGGCGCGCGGCGACGAGGCCGACCGGATCGCCGGCCTCGAGGCGTGGGTCGACGACTACGTCACCAAGCCGTTTTCGCCGCGGGAACTGAAGGCGCGAATCAAGGCGGTGCTGCGGCGGCGCGCGCCGGAAGCCGCGCAGGAGCCGCTGCAGGCGGGACCGTTGAAGCTCGACCCGTCGACGCATCGGGTCACCGCCGGCGACCAGCCGGTCGCGATCGGCCCGACGGAATTCCGGTTGCTCCGGTTTTTCCTCGCGCGTCCGGAGCGCGTGCACACGCGCACCCAGTTGCTCGACCAGGTCTGGGGCGACCACGTGTACATCGAGGAACGCACCGTCGACGTGCACATCCGGCGGCTGCGCCTGGCGCTGGAACCGTTCGGCCAGGATCGGATGATCGAAACGGTGCGCGGCGCCGGCTACCGGCTCGCGGTACCGCGCTGATCCGATGACCACGGCGCCCGCGGTCCCGGCGGCCGATTCTCCCGCGAAATCCAGCCCGTGAGCCCGCTCCTCCTCGAGGGACTCGTCGCCCCGACCGGCGTCGTTGTCTTCGCCGTGCTTGTCTGGATCGCGTTCGGCGCGCCGTGGGCCATCGCCGCGCTGGTCGCCGGCGGCGGCGCCATCATCACGTTTCATCTGTGGCACCTCGACCGCCTCACGCGCTGGGCCGAAGCCGCGCTCGACGACGCGGTGCCGGAAGGGCGCGGCAGCTGGCGCGCCGCCTTTTCCGCGCTGCACCGGCGCGTCCGCGAACGGACGGCCCACCAGCAGGACCTCACGCAGACCATCGAGCGTTTCAGGAGCGTCGCCGAAGCGATCCCCGACGGCATGGTGGTGCTGGACGCCGCGAACCGCATCCGCTGGGCCAACGCGCGCGCACTGACGCACCTCGGCCTTGACCTCGCGCACGACGCGGGCCGGCCGCTGGTCAACCTCGTGCGGCAGCCCGGGTTCATCCGCTATCTCGAGACGGGCGATTTCAGCGATGCCGTCGTCATCGATTCGCAGCGCGCGCCGGGCATGACGCTGTCGATCCAGGTCGTGCCGTTCGGCACCGACGAGAAGCTGCTCATCAGTCGCGACATCACGCGGCTCGAATCCGTCGCCCGGATGCGCCGCGATTTCATCGCCAACGTCTCGCACGAACTGAAGACGCCGCTCACCGTGGTCAGCGGCTTTCTGGAGACGCTGCAGGAACTCGAGCTCGAGCCGCGGCAGCGCGACCGCTACCTGCAGCTGATGAGCGGAGAGGCGCGGAACATGGAACGGCTCGTCGACGACCTCCTGACGCTGTCAGGGCTCGAAAGCGAGCAGAACCCCCCCGTGGAAGCGACGTTCGCGCTGGCGCCGCTGCTGGTCGAGGTGTCCGCCGAAGCCAGGGCGCTGTCGGGCGGGCAGCACGACATCAGGCTGGAACCGGGCGACGCGGCGGCGCTGACCGGCAGCCGCGACGAGCTCGCCAGCGCGCTGCGCAACCTCGTCACCAACGCGATCCGCTATACGCCCGGGGGCGGCACCGTGACGCTCGCCTGGCGGCGCGAGGGCGACGGCGGCGGCAGCTTCAGCGTCACCGACACCGGCATCGGCATCGCGCCGGAGCACCTGCCGCGCCTGACCGAGCGCTTCTACCGCGTCGATCGCAGCCGCTCGCGCGCCACCGGCGGCACCGGGCTCGGGCTGGCAATCGTCAAGCATGTCCTGCTGCGCCATCAGGCCGTGCTGGGCGTGACGAGCGTGCCGGGCGAGGGCAGCACGTTCAGCGTGCGCCTCCCCGCGCGGCGCGTTGCCTACCAGTAACTGAGCGCCGCGCGAAAGAGGCTGTTCAGGTCGTCGCGCGAGACGTCCTTCGGCGCGTTCCTGATGACGCGGTACTGCGGCTCGGCGCCGGCCGCGAGCGCGTCGAGGTGGGTGGCGTCGAACCCCAGCGCGGTCAGGCCGTTCGGCATGTTCGTCGCGCGCATCAGTTCGATCACGCGGCCGGCGAGAACTTCGCCGGCATCGCCGGGGCGCGCATCGTCCGTGCGCGCGCCCAGGCAGTGCGCGCCGTGCAGGTGCCGCTCCGGCGAGCACGGCGCGGTGTAGCGCCACACCGAAGGATTGTTCAGCACCACCGCCATCCCGTGCGGGACGAGCGTCTTGCCCTCGGGATAGCCCGGCACGTGCCAATCCCGGACGAGCCCCGAGACCGCGTAGGACAGGCCGTGCGGCAAATGGCAGCCGGCGGCGTTGAAGGCGATGCCGGCCAGCATCGCCGCATACATCATTTCCGTGCGCGCTTCGCGATCGGAGGCGTCGTTGACGGCGCGCACCAGGAAGCGGCCCACACTGCGCAGCGCCGCGGCGGCGAGCAGGTCGGAAAACGGATTGGCCCCCTGCGAGACCGGCCGCGCGATGCCGTGCGCCGGGCTGGAGCGCCGTGGCCAGGCCCGGGCGGTGATCGATTCCAGCGCATGGCTCATGCAATCGAAGCCGGTCGCCGCGACCGCGTTCTTCGGCAGCGTCAGCGTGACCTCCGGGTCGATCAGCGCGACGGTCGGGATCAGCCGCCGCGAGATGATCCCCGTCTTGGCGTTGATCGAGCGCAGGTTGAAGATCGAGATGCCGGTGGTCTCCGAGCCGGTTCCCGAGGTGGTCGGACAGGCGATGTGCGGACGCACCGGGCCCGGGACCTTCTGCCCGGCGCCGATCGGCGCGTTGACGTAGGTCATGAACTCCGCCGGGTGCGTCGCGTAGAGGTTGGCGGCCTTGCAGGTGTCGATCACCGAGCCGCCACCGACGGAAACATAGCCGTCGAAGCTGCCCTCGGCGGCGAAGCGCGCCGCGTCCTGGAACGACGCGTCGGTCGGCTCGATGCTCACGTCGTCGTAGATCGCGAAGTCGACGCCGGCGGCAGTCAGCGCATCCGCGACGGTGGCGAAATACCGGCTTCCGCGCAAATGCCGGTCGGTGAACAGCGCGACGCGTTGCAACCCCTGCTCGCGCGCGTTGTCGCCGGCCTCGGCCAGCACGCCGGCGCCGAACGTGAACGTCGGCATGCCGATGGTGAAGCCGCGGTCGCTGCCCTCGACGAGGGCGAAATCGGCATGACAGCAGGACATCGTCGTTACCTCGCGTTGGCGTCGCGCAGGATCATGGCGGCGGCTTTCTCCGCGATCATGATGACGGGCGCGTTGGTGTTGCCGGACACCAGTGTCGGCATGATGCTGCAATCGACCACACGCAAGGCCTCGATGCCATGCACGCGCAACTCGGGGTCGACCACGGCGAGCGGGTCGCTCGCCGGGCCCATCCTGCAGGTGCCGGCCGGGTGGAAGATCGTGGCGCCCTTGTCCCTGGCGAATTCGAGGAGGTCGGCGTCCGTCGCCGCCTCGGGCCCCGGCCGGTACTCGCCGGCGACGTAGGGCGTGAAGGCGCGGGTGGCGGCGAGGCGCCGTGCGAGGCGAATCCCGGCGACGACCGTCGCGCGATCGTGCGGCGTGGACAGGTAGTTGGGCTGGATCGCGGGCGCGGCGAGCGGATCGGGCGACTTCGGGCGAATGAACCCGCGCGACTCGGGGTTCAGCTGGCACACCGACAGCGTGAAGCCGGAGAACGTGTGGACCGGCGAACCCGCCATGTCGGAGGACAGGGTCGCCAGGTGGAACTGCACGTCGGGGCGCGGAAGCCCGGGATCGGTGCGCGCGAACATGCCCCCCTGGTTGATGCCGATGGCCATGGGACCGGTGCGCGTGAGGACATAGTTCATCCCCATCGCCATCTTCCGCCACCACGACTTCAGCGTGTCGTTGGTCGTGATCGGCTTGGTGCAGCGGAAAATCACGCGCGCCTGCAGGTGGTCCTGCAGGTTTTCGCCGACACCGGGAAGCGCGTGGAGCACCGGGATGCCCAGCGCTTGCAGCACGGCGGGCGGCCCGATGCCGGACAGCTGCAGCAGGTGCGGCGACTGCAGCGCGCCGGCGGCGACGATCACCGCGTGCCGTGCGGTTGCCGTCACCTCGCGCCCGCGCTGCCGGTAGGTCACGCCCCGTGCGCGGCGGCCCTCGAGCAGGATTCGCGTGGCGTGCGCCTCTGTCTCCACGGTGAGATTCCTTCGGCCCCGCACCGGACGCAGGTAACCGACCGCCGTCGAGCAGCGGAATCCCTTCCGTGTCGTGAGCTGGTAGTAGCCGGTGCCTTCCTGGGTGGCGCCGTTGAAGTCGGCGTTGCGCGGAATGCCGATCTCGGTGCCGGCCGCGATCAGCGCTTCGACCAGTTCGTGCTTGGCGCCGATGTCGGACACCCACAGCGGGCCGTCGGCGCCGTGCCATTCGCTCGCGCCGCGGACATTGTGCTCGAGCTGGCGGAAGTACGGGAGCACGTCGGCGTAAGCCCAGCCCGGGTTGCCGAGCGCGGCCCAGTGGTCGTAATCGGCGCGATGGCCGCGGATGTAGATGAGCCCGTTGATGGCACTCGACCCGCCCAGCGTGCGGCCGCTCGGCCAGTAGATCTCGCGCCCGTTCATGCCAGGATCGGGCTCGGTCTTCATGCGCCAGTTGTAGACGGGGTGGAACATCGTCTTGGCATACCCGATCGGCACGTGGATCCACGGGTAGGTGTCGCGCGGGCCGGCTTCCAGCAGCAGGACCGACCGGCCCGAATCCGCGGACAGGCGGTTGGCCAGCACGCAGCCGGCCGTGCCGGCGCCGACGATGATGTAGTCCCAGGCGGCGGCGGTCATGAGCGAGAAGGGAGGCGGGGGAGGCGTGAAGGTGGCTGCGGGTGGCCACGGCGCCGACGGCCGTGGCAGCGCCGCGGGCCCGGGTAGTTTAGCGAAAATGGCGGGTTGTCGGCGCGTTCCGCGGCGGCTACCTGATTCCGGGTGCTCAGCTGGGCCGCTTCAGGGCCCCCGCGGTGAACATTTTCGTAGTATAATCAAACGCTTGTCAGCGCTTCCCCGGCGCTCGCGCCCGCGGCGCCGGACAACGCTCAACGGGGCGCGAGCGTTTGACACGAGGGTATGGAACTTGCTAATATCGTCCGTTTCGTCGGAGGGGTTCCCGAGCGGTCAAAGGGAACAGACTGTAAATCTGTCGGCTCTGCCTTCGAAGGTTCGAATCCTTCCCCCTCCACCATTTCAGGAACCAGAGGTCAGGGATCAGGAATCAGCAAGGCATCCGGGCGCATCCGAACGCCGTGTCCAGTGTCCAGGGGGGGGGTTCTGATCCCTGATTCCTGACCTCTGATACCTGATACGCGGGTGTAGCTCAATGGTAGAGCAGAAGCCTTCCAAGCTTATGACGAGGGTTCGATTCCCTTCACCCGCTCCAAGGGTAGCGGCGCTGACAGCGGTGGATGCGTGCAACAGGGGCTCGCCTGGCGGCGTGCCGGCAATCGGCTAGAGCCCATGTAGCTCAGTGGCAGAGCACTCCCTTGGTAAGGGAGAGGTCGCGTGTTCAATCCACGCCATGGGCACCACGAACAATTTAGTGCGTATTGAGTGTGAACTGAGTGCGAACATAGTCTAGGAGTCTCAACATGGCCAAGAGCAAATTCGAGCGGACGAAGCCGCACGTGAACGTGGGGACGATCGGTCACGTGGATCACGGGAAGACGACGCTGACGGCGGCGATGACGATGGTGCTGGCGAAGAAGTACGGCGGGGAGGTGAAGGCGTACGACCAGATCGACGCGGCGCCGGAGGAGAAGGCGCGGGGGATCACGATCAACACGGCGCACGTGGAGTACCAGACGGCGAACCGGCACTACGCGCACGTGGACTGTCCGGGTCACGCGGACTACATCAAGAACATGATCACGGGGGCGGCGCAGATGGACGGCGCGATCCTGGTGGTGTCGGCGGCGGACGGTCCGATGCCGCAGACGCGGGAGCACATTCTGCTGGCGCGGCAGGTGGGGGTGCCGTACATCATTGTCTACATGAACAAGGCGGACATGGTGGACGATGCGGAGCTGCTGGAGCTGGTGGAGCTGGAGGTGCGGGAGCTGCTGACGAAGTACGATTTTCCGGGGGACAAGACGCCGATCGTGATTGGGTCGGCGAAGCTGGCGCTGGAAGGCGACACGAGCGAGATGGGCGAGGGTTCGATCATGAAGCTGGCGGCGGCGCTGGACAGCTACATTCCGCAGCCGCAGCGGCTGATCGACGGGCCGTTCCTGCTGCCGGTGGAGGACGTGTTCTCGATCAGTGGTCGGGGGACGGTGGTGACGGGGCGGGTG
>Ga0315283_10003653_pt1 | contig 13199 bp, 11 predicted proteins | sample YL17G09_0_MG_FD_204541 | JGI IMG/M metagenome (GOLD analysis project Ga0315283, IMG submission 204541) | Sediment microbial communities from Yellowstone Lake, YNP, Wyoming, USA - YL17G09_0 | ecosystem: Environmental > Aquatic > Freshwater > Lake > Sediment | place: USA: Wyoming | collected...
GTACGGCGGGCGCCCCGGCCCCGGCGGCGGCACGCCCCCCGCGCACACTCGCGCGACCGCGGCCGCGCCCGCGTCGTCGTCGAAATCGGACCGCGGCACGGCAATGGCGCGTGCGTTGACGCTCGCAACCACCGCCACCAGGGCGGGCAGCGGGCCGCCAGAGGGGAGGGTGGAGAGGAGGACAGTCGCCGCGCGCGACGCAGTCAGCGCGGCGGCGATGTTGGTCCGGGAGCGCGCCGTCTCGATGAAGTGCGTCAGCGTCAAGCTGAGGAGAGGGGTGCCGAGGGGTGGGAGCGGGTCCGAGGGCGTTCCACGGCGCGACGGCCGCCCCCGTCTCTTCTCACCGCCCGGCGCGCGTGCTCAAGCAGGCCAGGCCGACCTCACCCGCCCGGTTTTCGACGAGGGCGGCGATGGGGGCGTCGGGGTCGCCGGGAGGAGGGGTGGAGGTCATGGTGGTGGAGGAAGGAGAGGGAGAGTGAGGCGGCGCCGTCCGCCGCCGCCTCCCCACTCTCTCCTCCCCTCACCATGCCTCCCCCTCACCGCAAGCGGGACCAGCACACGCACCGCCATGGCCTGGCCGAGGACATGGAGTCGCCCTGGAACAACGGTGTCCGGGTGAGAAGGAGAGAGGGGGCGGAGGAGCCGCCACGGGGAATGCGGGGGCGGCGCGCCCCGATTGGCGTCCCGCACGCCCACTAACGACGCCTCTCACAACCCCGCCACACCTCTTCCAGCCCAAACCGCGCAAAAAGTCGCGCGCCACCGCCGCCGGCTCGGACGACGACGACGACCAGCTCGACGCGAGCACCTCGGCCCGCGTGCTCAAACAGGCACGCGCGCAGCAGGCCGAGCTGCGGGCGGAGGAGCACGGGGGTGGAGGGAGGAGGGGCGGCAGCGACAAGGTAGGAGGAGAGGGAGGAGGGAGAGAGGGGCTGGGCTGGGCCCACCCTCGCCGCTGAAGTTGGGGGTGCAGGGCCGGGCCTGCTATGCGCGCGGCGCCGTTTTCGGGCGCTGGCGACCCCGCGCGCCTCGACCCACTACCCCCTCTCTTCTCTTTGCAGCTTCTGGCCGCGTCCCTGGCCGCCGCCGCCGCCGCGTCCGACTCGGACGCCGATGACGGCGTCCCGTCCTCCGACGGCGAGGGCGCGCCGTGGGAGGGCGGCGTCGTCCACGTCTCGGCCGCCGACGAGGCCGCGCTGGCCGCGTTTGCCCGCCCCGAGGGGAGCGTCCCCGCGCGCACTCTGGCCGACGTCATCCTGGACCGCATCAAGGAGCGTCAGGAGGCAGGGGAAGCGGGCGAAGGAGGCGAGGATGACGACGCGGCCGCCGCCTCGGACATCGACGCGCGCCTGGCCGACGTCTACCGCGGGGTCGGCCGCGTCCTGTCACGCTACACCGCGGGCGCCCTGCCCAAAGCGTTCAAGGTGGTGCCTAGCCTGCGCGACTGGGAGGGCGTGCTCGCGCTCACCGAGCCCGACCTCTGGTCGCCGCACGCCACGTTCCAGGCGACGCGGTTGTTTGTGTCGAGTTTGAACTCCAAGATGGTATGAGAGGAGGTGAGAGAGGGGGGGAGGGGGAGAGTTAGGGGCGGCGTGCCTCACGCGCCGCCCCCACCTCTCATCTCTAGTCGCAACGCTTTCTCGCGCTCGTCCTGCTGCCCGCCATGCGGGCCGACATCCGCACCAACCGGCGCCTGCACTTTGCGCTCTATCAGGCCATGAAAAAGGCGGCGTACAAGCCGGACGCGTTTTTCAAGGTCAGGGTTTCAAGGATTGTTTGGAAGTAGAAAATGACCAGCAAGCACACGTGGGCCAATTTTTTTTCACTTTCCAACCCTCCCATGAAAACGCCTCTTCTCTTCTCCCCAGGGCCTGCTCATCCCGCTGTGCCAAGCCGGCGACTGCACGCTGCGCGAGGCGGTCGTCGTTGCCTCGGTGCTCAAGCGCGTGTCGCTCCCCGCGCTCCACGCGGCGGCCGCGCTCCTGCGCCTCGCCTCGCTCCCCTACGCCGGCACGACCTCGTTCTTTGTGCGCGTCCTGCTCGACAAGCGGTACGCCCTGCCCTACCGCGTCGTCGACGGCCTCGTCGACCATTTCACGTCCTTCCGCGCCGACGCGCGCCAACTCCCCGTCGTCTGGCACCAGTCCCTCCTCTGCTTTGTCCAACGGTACGGGCACGAGGTGCGGGACGAGGACCGGGAGGGGCTGAAAGCGCTGTGCAGGGTTCAGTATCATCATGCGGTCACGCCGGAAGTGCAACGCGCGCTCGCGGCTGCGCCGCGCCGCGGCGCCGCGCCGCCGCCAGCGACCGCGCTGCGCGCGGTGGAAGACCCGGGGAAGCTGCCGCCGGTGGAGCTCATGGAGGACGATTGATGAAGAGATGCGGCGAGGAGGGGTTGTTTTGTGAAGAGCGCTCTTGCTCACACCTCTGCCGCCCATTGCCTGCCCCTCCCCGGCATGCGCGCCCTCGTGCTGCTGCTGGCCGCGCTGGCGGCCGCGGCGGCGGCCGATGGCGGAGGCGACGCTCCGCCGCCGCTCGTGCCGTACGCCTACCGGCGCGCTGTCGCGCTGCAGCCTGGCGGTGGAGACGATGACACCGACCCGGCTAGCGGGCTCCGGGTCGTGCGCGCGCCCGACGCGCCCGCGGGCGCGCCCGGCTTTTCGCCGGCCGACCCCGGCTTGGTCGCCTGGGGCGAGTACGTCGCCGCGCCCTCCACCCGGTCCTACACTGGCCAGCTGCACGTCGGCACGGCGGCGGGGGCGGGTGACGGCGCCCAGATGTACGGCGCGGGGTTGGTCGAAGGCTTTCTCTCGGCGCGCGCCATCGCCGACTACTTTCTCAACACGCGCGACTATTTCGCGGCGCCGACAGGCCTCAATGCGTCGCTGGCGCACGGGGAGATGGACTGGCTGGAGGAGCAGGATCGGGCGGCGCGCGCGGCGGTCGCCGGCGCCGACGCTGGCGACGAGCCTCTCCAAGCCTTGCGCCTGCTGCTGCTCCAATTCGACGGCCTAGTGGCCGGCTACCAGGCGGCGGTGGACGAGGAGAAGGAGGCGGACGAGAAATCTAGCCTCCCTCCTCTCACCGCCACCGACTTTCTCTTCCTCAACGGCAACGGCGACTTGTACGACCTCATCGAATGCTTTCGTCCAAGCCCTTCCCCACCACCGACCTACGCCCGGCTCGCCACCGCGGGCAGGTGCTCCGCGCTCGTCGCGGTCGCGCCCGACGTCTCCGACCTCTTCATCGGGCACGCCGTCTGGGACTCGCTCTCGCAGGCGACGAAAGTGTACAAACATTTCACGACCTGGCTGCGCGTGGGCGGGCCGGGGGCGCAGCGGTCGTCGTTTTCGTCGTTCCCGGGGGAACTCTCGTCGGACGACGATTTCTACGTCACGGCGTCCAGCAGGGCGTCGCTGGCGATTGTGTCGACGACCCTGCACATCATCAACCCCGCCCTCTACGCCGACGCCTCCCCAGCCTCCGGCTCCCTCCTCTGCTGGCAGCGCGCGCGCCTCGCCACCCTGCTCGCCCGCTCCGGCCCCCACTGGGCGACCCTCTTTGCCGCCAACAATTCCGGCACCTACAACAACGAGTGGCTGGTGGTCGATTTGGCCAAATTCGAGCCGGGCGCGGAGCTCGCCGCGGGCCTGCTCACCGTCGTCGACCAAATCCCCGGCCTCGTCACCGCCGCCGACCGCACCCGCTCCCTGGAGCGCGGCTACTGGCCGTCCTACAACCTGCCGTCGGACCCGCGCGTGTACAACGCGTGCGGGTTGGGGAGTGGGGACGCGGTGGAGGCGCACACCGCCCGCGCGGGCGCCGCCGGCGCGCGCTGGCTGTCCTACCAGCTCGCCCCGCGCGCCTCGATCTTCCGCCGCGACGGCGGCGGCATCTCCTCCCTGTCCCGCTTGCGGGACGTCGTGCGCGGCGTGCACCGCGCCCCGGGCGGCGCCCCAACGCTCGACCCGCTCGCGCGCGGCGACGCCCTGGCCTCGGTCTGCGGTCGGGCCGACCTGGAGGCCGACCCCGCCGCGCGCGAGCCGCGCGGCTGCTTCGACGGCAAAGTGACGAGCTGGAAGGAGGCGAGAGGAGAAAGGGGAGCGGGAGGCGCCCTCGCCACCACCCCCTCTCTCGCCGCGCACGTCGTCACCGGCCCCTCGACGCACGGCGGCCTGCTCCCCCCGTTTAGGCCGGGCGACTGGGGCGGAGTCATGCCGTCGCGGGGGATGCCGCCCGCGTTTGATTTCGCGTGGGAGCGTGCCGAGAGCCGGGTGAGGGAGGGAGGAGAGGGTGGCGGGGTTGCTGCAGTGTGAAGGGTTGAACCGAGTGCCTGGTTTGGTTGCACGGGCGGCGGAATAAGCCCTTGTCCCTCTTTCTCTCGCTCGTCACGCGACGCCCGCAAAGACGCGCTCCGCGGCTCCAGTCATGAAGACCGTCCCGTCATCCCCCTCCCCCTCCCATTCAATAAATAGGGGCCCACCCGGCAAATCGACCCGCACCGCACGGTCCAGCCTCCCTTCGAGCACGCCCGCAACAACCGTCGCGCACGCCCCGGTGCCGCACGCGAGCGTCGCGCCCGCGCCGCGCTCCCACACCGCCATGCGCACGTGGGACCGGGATAGGATGTGGACGAATTCCGTGTTTGTGCGGGCGGGGAAGGCGGGGTGGGATTCGAAGAGGGGGCCGATTTGGGCGAGGTCGAGCGCGTCAAGGTCGATGCCGTTGGCCGCCGTCGTGCCAAACGTGACGGCGTGCGGGTTGCCCATCGACACGCAGGTCATCAACCACGTCGCGCCCGCGACCTCGAGCGGGGCCTGGACCGCCGCGCCGCCGCGCGTCGGCGCGAGCGCGGTCGGCACCCTGACCGCTTCCAGAATCGGCGGCCCCATGTCCACCCGCACCATGCCGTCCTCCATCAACGTCGGCCTGATCAAGCCCGCCCCCGTCACAACCGCATGCGTCTCCAGCGCGGGCGGGACGAGCGCCGCGTCGCGCGCAAACCGGGCCAGGCACCGGATGCCGTTGCCGCACATTTCCGGTTCGCTGCCGTCGGAGTTGTAGATGCGCATCGAGTAGTCGGCGCCCCCGCCCGCCGGCGCGGGTAGGCAGAAGATGACGCCGTCACCGCCGACGCCCGTGTGGCGGTCGCACAACGCTGCCGCCTGCTCCGGCGTCAGCAGGGGCGTGGGCGACGCCATGTTGTCCACGAGGATGAAATCGTTGCCCAGGCCCTGGTACTTGACGAAAGAGAGGGGAGAAGAGGAGATGGAGGCCGCGCGTGCGGCGGTTGGGGCGCGGCGCGCGGCCGCCGCCATGCGACGGTGATGGCCAGGCCGGCCGCGGGCGAGCACGTGTGGGGCCGGCATCGGTAGGCGGGGTGTGAGGCAGGCAGCGCCGCCGCCGGCCACGCGCCTTCGCACTGCCGCCGCGGCGCGCAGCCGCGCGCCATCGAGAGACGCGCGCGCACGCGTCTCTCCTTCTCCCTCTGCTACCCTCCGCAGCTGCATCCATGGCCGGCGCGGCCGGCGATGCTGGCGCGTCGCCGTCGACGACAGCGACCACCACTTCTTCTCCTGTCGACTTTGACGCGCTGTGGTCCCGGGAAGGGCGCGCTCGGCGCCTGGCCGGCCTGCGCGAGGTGGTGGCGGCAGCCGCTGCAACCCCCGGCACCATCGGCCTGCACGGCGGCTTCCCGCCCGCGGCCGCGTTTCCGCTGGCTCGCATCACGCTGACGACGACGGACGGCAGGGACATCGTGATTGACGGCGGGGAGGCGGTGAATGCGGCGCAACAGTATTCGGTCGCGCTGCGCGGCGAGCCGCGACTCCACGCCTGGGCCGCCGCCCGCGTCGCGGCCGACCACGCGCCGCCCGCGCCGCACGACGTCGTGATTACCGCGGGCAACAACCCGACGCTGGACGCCGTGTTTCGGGCGTTTTTGGACCCTGGGGAGAGAATGCTCGTCGAAGAATTCACTTATCCCCACATCGCCGAGTCCTTGGTCGCCCCGCCCGGCTTTGTCGCGGTGCCGGTGCCGCTCGACGGAGGCGGAATCGTGCCGGAAGGGTTGGAAAGGGTGATCACGGAGGAGATTGAGGCGGGGCGGCGCGTTCCTAAGCTCCTGTACACGGTGCCCGTCGGCCAAAATCCGACGGGGGCGGTGACAACAGCCTCGCGCAAGGTACGGGATGGGTGGAAGAGGGGTGGGTGGAGGAGGGTGGGAGATGGGCCGACCGACCAACGCCACCCCTCTCTCCTTCCCCTCTTCTCCTAGCGCCAAATCTACGCCATCTGCCGCGCGCACGGCATCCTCATCGTGGAGGACGACCCGTACTACTACCTCCAGTTTGGGCCTGGAGGAGTGGAGGGGGGCGGTGGCGACGGCGACGCCGCCTCCCTCGCCACCCCCCGCGGCCTCCACAACCTGGGCCCTTCTTACCTCTCTCTGGACGTCGACGGCCGGGTGGTGCGCCTGGACTCGTTCAGCAAGGTGCTGGCGCCCGGGCTGAGGCTCGGGTGGGCGACCGCCGCGCCGCCCGTCGCCGCCAAGATCGCGCACCACCTGCACGGCGTCCTACTGGGCGCGCCGGCGCTGGCGCAGGCGGTGGCGGTGGCGTTGTTGTCAGAGTGGGGCGAGGAGGGGTTTGAACGGCACGTCTGCCGCGTCCAGCGCGAGTACGGCCGCCGCGCCGCCCGCCTCCACGCCGCGCTGACCCGCCACGCCCCCCCTCCACTCGCCTTCTACACCCTCCCTCGCGCCGGCATGTTCATCTGGGTGCGCCTGGGCGGCGGCGTCGCCGACGCGGGCGCCGCGCTCTCGTCACTCACCGCCGCCCGCGTGTGCGTCGTCCCTGGCGCGTACGCGCACTGCTCCGGCGACCGGTCCCGCCCGTGCCCCCACCTGCGGCTGTCGTTTGCGGGGGCGAGCGATGGGGAGATGGAGGAGGGGGCGGCGCGGTTGGGGGAGGCGCTGAGAAAGGGTGTGGGAGGGGGGGAGGGGTGACGGCGCGACTGTCGGTCTTTTCTTCTTCTCGGGGGGCGGTGGTGATGGTGCTTCAGCCCCGCGGAGGCCGGGCGGCCCTCCGGTCGGCGCCACGTGCCGGCGTCCAGCGCGGGGCGAGGGGGGCTGGCGGTCGTGCCGGGAGTGGCGGCGGGCGGCGGCGACGGCGGGCCACAAAAATGTTGCCCTAGCCGCGCCGCCCGCCCCTCGAACCCCGCGCCGCCCCGGCAGCTGCCGTGTGGCACATGGTGGAGCGTCGTGGGGGGCACAGAAAGGCAAAAAATTGGGCCGTTCCGGGAATTGAACCCGGGACCTCGCCTATTTCCGTCACCGTCGTGCGGGGGTGTCGTTTCGACGCGGAAACGCGATAAACTACCCGAAAGGCGAATCATACCACTAGACCAAACGGCCGCGAGAGGAACGACGCGGGAGGAGGGCCGGAGAGGGTGCGACGCGTCGCGAACCTTTCGGACCCTGCACCCCGGATCGATCCTCAGACACGCCGCGCGACGCAGGGCGGTCGCGCGGGCGCGTGCGCGTTGACTCGAAATCATTTTCGGGGGATTATGAAGGCGCCAGCCGAGGCAGCGGGCGTGCTGCGGCAAAAAGGCCGCCGCGCACGCCAAGAAGAGCGCCGACGAGGCCGCCGCGCGCACCAAGAGGGCGGCACCGCGCGCCAGAAAGGCGGCCGCGCGCAAGGAGTGATGCGGGACGCGAGGCGGCCGGCCGCGGGGCGCCCACTCTTTCGGCCGCCCGCCCCCTTTGTTTTCGCCCGCCCACCACCCTCACCCCATATCACCGCCCTCTGTGCACCTGTTCTGCTTGCCACAGATCGGTGAGTCTGGTGAGTCTGGTGAGGCTCTGCGTGCCGATCAACACCGCGCGCGCCGGCCTCCTCACGCGCACGCAACCCAGCAGTCGCGCTTTCACCCCGTTTGTCCTGCCTCGCGGCTGCCACTACCTGCAGCAGCCTGTCACCGCGAGCGGACGGGCGACAAAGCCGCGGAGCGACTCTCGCGGGCCTCGGAGCGGGCGGCACGCCGCGCGGCGATGCCACGCGGCGGCGGCCGCCGCCGGCGACCCCGACACCCGACGGTCGCACTCTGGAAGACGCCGGGCGGCGGGCGGCCCCGGCGGCGTCCAGCGCGCGGCCCAGGGCGGGCGCGCCGCGCGGCGCGGCGCGGCTGTTGTCCACCACGCCCGAACCGCGGCCAACGCCCTCCTTATCCCCCCGTAAATGCAATCGAGTCAACGCGCACGCTCGCGCGCGACCGGCCTGGGTCGCGGGTGCGCGTCCGAGGATCGACCCTGGGTGGGTGTCGGGAGAGGTTTGTGGCGCGCCGCGCCCCTTTCGTCCTTCATCCGCGTCTTTCCTCTTGCGGCCGTTTGGTCTAGTGGTATGATTCTTCTTTAGGGCACGCGTTAAGCAACGGTCGAGCGGCTCGCACGGCGGCGCAGACGGTGACGCGCGGCGCGGCAACGCGCTGCGACCACCACCGCGCCCGCCTGACCGCCGCGTCTAACCTAGAAGAGGTCCCGGGTTCAATTCCCGGAACGGCCCATATTTTTTGGGAGGGGGAGGGATGGAATGATGAAAGATAAACACTCGCACCCGCGTCCCGCCACCCCGCACAAGCCGGCCCGCATCACCGCCCCGCAAAGCCGCGCCAGGGAGCCGACGCCGTGGCCACGAGGCAGCAGAGGGTGTTGAAAAGGAGGAGAGTCGTCGCCGTCGCTGCCCCCCTCGCCCCCCGCACCCACAAACGCTCCCCCCCCTCTCCCCCCCCCCTCCCGCCCTGGGGCGTGTGCTGTGGCGGCGGCGGCGGCCGCAACGTTCATGGAGAAGAAGAAGAGCCGTGGCTGGGGTGTCTTCGGCCGCTGCTCCGCGCGCGCGGCCAACACCGCTCCACTCTTTCTCCCCCAATCCTGCGCGCGCCGCGCCGCTCCCGGCGCCCCATGCGAGTGCGCCTCCTCGCCACCACCGCCGCCGGCAAGCCCGTCTTCTGCCTTCCCTCTCCGGAGCGCGAGGACGAGGTGGCCGGCCTCGCCGCCGCGGGCGCTGCGCTCGCCGAGTACGCTGCGGGGCCTGCGGGCGGGGCGCTGCGGTCCGTCACCTTTCCACCACACACTCTCTCTTTCACCGCTCACGGCGGCCTGCGCTTCCTGGCGTCGTCGGCGGTGGGCGAGCCCGCCGCCGCGCTTGCCGCTTATTCCGCCGCCGCGCACGCGGCGGCCGTCGCCCTCCTCACCTCCCGCGTGCACGCCGCGCTGGCAAAAGACCCGCGCTACGACGCGGGCCGGCTGCTGGGCGGCGCGGGCCCCGCGCTCGCGGCCGCGGTTGGGCGCGACCCCGACCGCGTGCCGACCGCGGTGGCTGGCGCGTTCGTGCCGCTGGCCATGGCTGCCGCGGTGCGGACGCGGGCGATGGCGGCGCTGAACGAGGCGGTGCGCGCGGCGGGGTGCGTGGCGGGCATGGTGCTGATGGTTGGAGACGAGGAAGGGGACGAGGGCGGCAGCGGCGGCGACCCCTCCTGCTCCTCCTCCCCTCAACCTCCTCGCGTCCTTGCCCTGGCTGGCTCTTCCCCTTGGCACCCGGTCGATGTCGCCACTGTGGCCGCAATCGTGTCCGCAACCGCGCCCGGCGACGGCCGCGAGGCGTGCTCCCCGCTCGCGCTCCCCGTGGCCCGCCCGGCCTCATTTTTGCACGCGTATGTCGCCAGAGTAGAAATGATGGAGGAGGAGGAGGGCAAAGTGGTCGCCGGCGGCGACGATGACGCCGCCTGCCCTTCTTCTACCTCCTCCTCTTCCCCTTCCTCTTCTTCTCTTCTCACCATCGTGCTCTTGGCCGAATCCGCCTCATCTTTCGACGCCATGCGCCACGCCGGCCGCGGCTGCGGCGCCCGCCTACGGCGCGAGGGCGTCGCGGCGGCCGCGTCCGCAGCGGCCGCTGACCCGGTCGCCCTCGCCCACCTGCCCGCCGACTCCGCGCTGACCCCCCTGCTCCACTTTGCCGCGCGGTCGTCCGCGCGCGGCCAGCTGGTGACGTCCCGCCTCGCGCCCGGCGCAGCCGGGCCGCCGCCGGGCGGCCTGGCGCGCGCGCGAGCCGCGCTCGTCGGAGGAGGGACGCGCCTGGGCGTGGACGCCGCGACGGCGGGCCGTCGAGGGGCTGCACAAGGCCAAGGCGGCCAAGGCGGCCAAGGCGACGACGCCACCCCTACCGCCACCGCCACCTCCCTGCGCCCGCCAGCGCGTTGCTACTGGGAGCAGCCGCAGCCAGGGCGCGCCCCAGACGGACGACCAGGTGTCGGGAGAGAAAATTGAAAGAGGGACCAGAGGGCGGAGCTGCGCCGGGCGCAGGCCGCCCACGCGCACCACCCTCTTCCCCCTTCCCTCAGCCGTCGGCTTGCTCGCCCTCAAATCGGCCGAGTACGAGCTCTACATCACGGTGCGCGCAGGCGCGGGCGCGGCCGCGGCGGCGGCCGCTGCGCGCTGCGTCGGCGCCTGGGTGCGGGCGCGCGCGGCCGACCTGTTTGTACCTGGAGCAGGAGCAGGAGGCTAGGGGAGGAGAGGAGAGGAGGGCAGGAGGATAGCTGAGTTGTTGTTTTTGTTGTCGCTTTTGTTTAAACCGCCCTCTCTCTCTTTCCCCTCCCTCACCCCTCCTCTTCTATCTGCTGCTGCTCCCGGCGGGCCTCGTACGCCGCCCGGATGACGTCCGACCTCGAAAAGAGGCCGATGAGCCGGCCGTCGCCGTCGACGACGGGCAGGCGCCCGACGCGGGTCGCCATCAGCGTGCGCGCGGCGGCGGCCAGCGACTCGGTGCCGGACACGACGACGGGGCGGTTGGTCATGACGTCGGCGACCGTCGTCGCGACGGCCTTGGCGGCGGCCTCGCGCGACGCCAGGAACGAGGCCCAGTCGGCGCCAGGGGCGGGGAAGACGCCGCCGCCAGCGCCGGGCGCGGGCGCGCCGGCGCCGCTGTCGAGCGCGAGCAAGTCAAAGTCCGACACGACGCCGACGACACGGCCGCCGGCGTCAACGACGGGCAGCCCGGTGATGCGGTGCGTGACGAGCAGGCCCAGGGCGGCGTCCACGCTGGCTTCGGGGGCCTGGAGTTGAAGAAGGGAGGAGGGGAGGTGGGTCGACGGCATCGGTGGGCAGGCGGCGGCGTGGCTCCCTCCACCGCCTCCCTCTCTCTCTCTCTCTCTCTCTCTCTCTCTCTCTTCTCTCTCCCTCTCCCTACCACGGTGTACACGCTCTTGGTCATGACGTCCGCCACGGTGCGCAGCGTGGAAGACGGCCCGGTGGCGCGGGATGCCGCCAGGCGCGCGGCGGCTGGCGCGCGCCGGGGCGCATGCGCGGGGCGCGGCGGCGGCGCGTGGCGCGGGGGCGCGGTGGCGGCGGCGGCCTGCATGGCGGGGAGAGGGGTCGTGTGCGTGCTGGTCGCCGCCGGCCGCCCGCTCCCTCTCTCCTCTCCTCTCTCCCGGCCGCCGGCGCTGCGTGCGCTGCCGGGCTTGCAGGCTGCGGGCGGCACACCGTGCGCCCAAACCGCGCGGGGCGCTCGGTGGGACGCTCGGCCGCGCGCGGGTGCTGGCCGAGGAGGCCAACCCGCCGTCGCTCTCAGCGCTGCGCCCGCACGACTGCGCGCCCGGGGCCGCCCCTGCCGCCGCCGCCGCCCGCCCGCCGCCAGCCCTCCTGCCTCTCCACCACGCGCGATAGGCGACGCAGAGGTCGCTTGCAGTGCCCGCGACGCGCCCCGCCCCCCCCCCCTCCATCCCATCACCCTTTGCCGACCGCCTTGTCGACCGCTGGCCCGAGGCACGCCGCCACGACCGCCTCGTACGCCAGCGGCGCCAGGTGCACGCCGTCCGGCATGGCGTCCGCCTTGATGCGGCCGGCGGGGTCGAGCAGGGCGGCGTTGCAGTCGACAAACGCGACGTGGGGGGCGCGCGCCGCGGCGACCGCTTTTAATTTCGTGTTGGCCGCGTTGATGGCGGCGGTGTACTTGCTCGGCTGCGCGTGCTTGTCGGGGGAGCCCTCGTCGCCCCTCGGCGGCACGGCCATCACGACCACCGTCGCCGAGGGCGCATCCTCGCGCAGCGTGTCGACGATCGCGGCGACCGCGTCGGCGAGTGCCCCCCCCGGCACGTCGCCCGCCTCCAGGTCGGCCGGCTCGCCCTCGACGGCGGCGCGCTTGATGTCGTTGGTGCCGACCGCGACGACGAGCGCCTTGGGGCGCAGCGTCGAGGGCCACTCGCCGTTGCGGATGCGCCACAGGACGTTGGACGCCGTGTCGCCCGAGACGGCGAGGGCGAGCGCGTCTTTCTTAAAGTGCTTGGCCCACACGTCGGCGACGGGGGCCAGGGAGGCTTGGTGGATGCCGATCTTGGAGCCGCGAAACGCTTCAAACGTCGCGTCGCCGTAAAACACGGCCTCGACCCCGCCCGTCTTGGCCCGCGTCTCGATCTCGTACACGTACTTGGCGTGCACGCCGAGCCACTTGTCGTCCTCGCGCGGCTCGTTGCGGGCGTGGACTTTGGAGGCGCGCGGGTCGTGGACGGACCGGACGGCCGGGGGGGGTTCCGTGCCGGCCCGCTCGGCCCGGGATGTCACAGCAGTGCCGCCACGACCCGCCTTCGGCGGCGGCGGCACGGCGGAGCGCGCGTGGAGCATGTAGCCGGTGAGGAGGAGGCCGATGCCGGCAAACACGGCGTAGCGGTGCCGGTCCAGCCAGGCGCCCGCGGACGCGTCCGACGCGGCGGCGCCCCGGGGGCGGGGCGGCGACATGGTGGGGCTGGGGGCGGTGGCGGCCGGGGTCGGCGCGCCGCCGCGCGCAGCTGGCCCGCGTGGCGTGCGGCGCGGCAGCGCCAGCGTGTCGCGTCTGGTTCGCCGCCCGCCTCGATGGGCGTACTGCATTGCTGCAAAGCAACACGCGGCATCCCGCCCCCCAATCCCTCCTCTCGGCGCCCTCCGCGGCCCGGCAGCGCCGGCGCGCGCGGGCGATGCGCGGCCTCTTTCCCTCCTTGCGCACCTGTCGGCGGTCGTCCGCGATCGGGGCCGGTCGCGGGGCGGGGGCGCGGCGGTGCGCGCGGGGGCGCGGTGCGCGGGGAGAGTGGCGAGCGCGCGGGACGAGCGGGGGCGCTGCCGCCGCCGCGGGGGGCCGTGTTTTGCGGCGGGGCGCGCGCCCGGGGCGGGCGCG
>Ga0315283_10003658_pt1 | contig 13194 bp, 10 predicted proteins | sample YL17G09_0_MG_FD_204541 | JGI IMG/M metagenome (GOLD analysis project Ga0315283, IMG submission 204541) | Sediment microbial communities from Yellowstone Lake, YNP, Wyoming, USA - YL17G09_0 | ecosystem: Environmental > Aquatic > Freshwater > Lake > Sediment | place: USA: Wyoming | collected...
GCATCCAAAACATATACCCCCACCACGAGTACCCCGCACAGCATGATGACCGCTGCCAGCGCTGCCCCCAGACCGATCAGGATTTTATTTATTCTGCTCATTGCACTCTCCCGTGCCTTCGACGCACCCTGTCGTCGCGGCTATTCCACCGTCACCACTTTCGTCTTCAACAACATCTCCCCAAACCATAACTCCATTTTATATTCTCCTGCAGCGAGGTCCTGTGCCGCGTTGTAATCCCCATACCCATTCATCCCTCCCGCCACGCTGTAGGTCTTTTCCAGCAAGGTTTTCCCCCCGCTGTCCACCAGCCTCACCGTGGCTTGGCCGCACTCGATCGGATCGATCACCATGGCATAAATATCCTCCCCCCCATGGAACATGCTGACTGGCTCACCGAAATCACTGTTGGAAACGATCAGCTCCATGGTCTTGTAGCACTCGGCCCGCTGGGTGCCCGTTAACGTCGGAACAACGGACAGGGGTACCCGCTCCACCATGCTTCGTGCCAGGCTTACCGCAAACCCGGTGGCAGCCTCATCCTCTTTGCCGATCACCTGCACCATCCCCGAGCATTGACCTTGAACGAATGAAACCGATACTGCCGGCTTGCCGATCACCGGGCCGTGGAAGGCCATCGATTCCTGTCCGACTGTGGGGGCATCCACCTGCACCGTATCCGCCCATTGCAGTGACAGGTCCGCGACCCCCAACGGCGAGGCTGAGCAGCAGATCTTGCTGTACACCTGCAGGCCGTCCGGGGTCATGTACGACACGGCATAATCCGTGCATTCGGGATGGGGTACCTCCTGGTATTGCAGCACCCTGGTCCCCTCCGGCAGGTCACCCGGCTGGACCAGATAGCCCGGCAGCCCGCTGGTGGGGGGCGGAGTTGGGCTCGCAAATAGCTCTGTCAAGAGGTTACTCACCCTGGGTGCAAACAGGACATACCCGATGATCAGCACCAGGGCACCCAAGACGATTACGAGCGAACAACACTTCAAAAATCGCTTCATATGAATTTTGAGCTTTCCGCCGTACTTTGGTCAGGCGGGGCGATGAAATTACGCAAATTGAATCCCCCGTGAAATTGTTCGAAATATCACAAAGTACCTTTATTGAGTATATCCCAAACCACTGTTGGAAGATTATACAACTTGCTTACAACCCTGCCTGCTTGCCCCGCCTGTCCTGACGGGTTTTGGTCAGGGTGATCTTGGCGGAGGTGGGTACGGTGGGATAATCCCGCTAACGGTACGGTCGACTCTCATCGTCCCCAAAGGGGGATGTGGTCGTACTGGTTACTCCCCCAATTCCTTCCGGTAGAAGCGGTAGCGCTTGTAAATTTTGGCCCCCATCCGGTGCGCCAGCGGAAAGGTATCCAGGTTATCCTCTCCGGTAAGCGACAGGTCTGCCCACTGGTAGCCCTTGGCGCTTGCCCGGCGCGCCATCTCGTCGAACAGCAGCACCCCCGCCCCCGTATCCCAGTGTTCGGGCACCACCGCAATACTTTTCACTGCCAGGCATTTTGGCTTAAGGCGCGCATATTTCGCCAGCCGCAGGTAATCCCATGGGTGCCGCAGCCCGTTCAGGTGGATCAGTACCTCGTTCATGTTGGGAATACCCGGGAACCAGCCCACAGCCTTCCCGTCCACTTCGGCGAACAGGATCAGTTCGGGGTCAATGAACTCCAGCGCCGGTAAGATCATCGCTTCGATGGATGCCCGCGTATAGGGAGTGAAATCCGCCATGTGCGCCAGGCCCCGATTTTGCAGTTCCAGGATGATATCGATCTCGCCCTGGATGTCCTTCAGGTTGCCCCCCCGCACGCGTATGTTCTTGCGCTGGCGGATCTTCTCGGCCAAACGCATCAGGTGCTGGATTTCCGGGGTGTTCAGGTTGATGTCAATCGCGTAAGCCAGGCCATCCCCGCCAAACTTTTGGAACCCGTACTGCTCGAAGAACCCCTGGTAATACGCCGGGTTATGCCCGCAGTACGAGACCGGCGGGCGCTCGCGACCCTCCACCAGGACCCCGCGCGACTCCTCCCGGTCCAGGTTGAACGTCCCGAACAGGCTGCCCAGCTTGTGCGCCCCGGCCCACTCCGTTGCCCGCTCGAAGAGCGCCTCGGCCACCCCGTAATCCTGCACGCATTCAAAGAAACCCACCAGGCACTCGCCTGCCCCTTTGGCCTTGGTGGCCGACGTATCTTCCGCACAGACGATTGTGCCCTCCGGTTTGCCGTTCTGCCAGGCCATGAATAGCTCGGCGTAGCCGTCCTTGAAGAACAAGCCGCGCTGCGGGTCGATCGTTTTGGCCCGTTCCGAAAGCAGCGGCGGCACCCACAGCGGGTCGCCCTTATAGATGCGCCATGGAAAGGTCAGGAAGTGCCGCTTCTCGCGGGCGCTGGTTACAGGTAAAACCCGGATTTCGCTCATGATTGCATCTCCTCGTTGAGACTAACCCCGTTAAACGGTCATCAGCACGATGGCCGCCAACGCCGTCAGGATGCCGGCAATTTGGAGGCGGTTCAGACGCTCGTGCAGGAACACGCCGGCCAGTACCACCGTCGAAGCCGGGTACAGCGACACCAGCACCGCCGCTACATCCATCCGCCCGGCTTGCCCCGCCAGGATGTACAACCCGTTGCCGGTGATGTCCAGTACACCGTTCAGCACCAGCAGCGGCCAGACCGCCTTCGCCGGTCTGATTGGCTGGCGCGTGGCCAGCGTGTAGACCATCATCGTGACAACCCCCGCCAGGCGGCTCGACACCATCGGCCAGAACAAGCCATTCTGGCTGCCGCGGTGGATGAGAATGAGATACACGCCGAAACTCACCCCGGCCAGGAGCGGCAGGCTAAGGTCGGCCAGCCGCAGCCGCAGGCTTTTCGGACCCCCGTCCGGCTGCGAGATGAACCAGATGGCGGTCAGTGCCAGGCCGAACCCGGCCAACGTCAACCAGCCCGGAAACCCTTCCAGCACAGAGCCAGCAATGACCGGCAGGATCGCAGCCATCAGCGCCGAGACCGGTGCGGCTACCGACATCTTTCCTTTGGCCATCGCCATGAAGAAGAGCAGCAGCCCCAGCACGCCCATGCCCCCGGCGATGGCGCACAACAGCCAGGCGCTCCACGCCAGCCGCTTCTCGCCAGAAAATACCGCCGCCGCCAGCAGGACCGCCAGTCCCACTGCTTCGCCGATCAGTACAACCTGGTAGGCCTTGGTTTTACGGCTGGCTATTCCGCCGCAAAAATCCGCCGCGCCCCATGCCAGGGCAGAAGAGAGTCCAAAGAGTATTGAGAGCATAGTGTTTTACAGGGCACTCCGCAAAATAAGAACTGGATCCCGTTACTTCCGGGCTTTATTCACCAGAAAAGTTCGTCTATTTATACAAGCAACACTAAGAAGTTTACCGTGGAGCCAGGCAATATGCGCAGACTTCCTGCGTGAACATGTAGAAAACCTGCGCCTGTTTTGGCTTCTTCAAGCCGGATCTTATCCCTTACCCGCCGCCTTTGCCCGCTCCAGCACACCCTGCGCGGCTCTCACCAGCGGCAGGTCGATCATTTTCCCGTCCAGCGCAAAAGCACCCCGGCCCTCTTTCTGATGGGCTTCGAAAGCCCCCACCAGGCGCCTGGCGTTTTCAATTGCCTCGTCATTGGGCGTGAAAGCCTCCTGCACCGCTCCCACCTGCGCCGGGTGGATCACCTGTTTGCCGCTGTAGCCCAGTTGCGCCCCGAATATCGCTTCGCTGCGCAGTCTTTCCAGGTCCCTGAAATCGATCGTCACCATATCGATCGCCTGCAGGCCGAAGGCCGCCGCGGCGGTCACTACCGCCGAGCGGGCGTACAGCAGTTCCGTTGCTTCAGGCGTGCGCATCGCCCCCACGCTGGCGGCGTAATCCTCGCCCCCGAAGATAAGCCCGTCCAAACGCGGGTGCGACACGATTTCCTTAAGGTTCAAAATTGCCCTGGCAGTCTCCACGCCCACCAGCATGCGCATGGAATTGACCGGCCAGCCGTAGCTCAGTTCCGCCACCTCGATCTTCCCACTGACCCATTGGATCTGTTCCAGCGTTTCGACTTTCGGCACGACGATCCCGTCCGGGTGAGATGCCAAAACAGCATCGATATCCTCCCCCTCCAGCCCCGAGCCGACCGCGTTGATGCGGGCCAGTTTCTCCGAACGGCCAAATGCCAGTTCACGCAGCGCAGCCGCGCTGACCCGCCGCGCTTCTGTTTTCTGCTTCAGCGCCACGCCGTCTTCCATATCCATGCAGATGCAGTCCACGTCCAGCGTCAACGCTTTTTCGATTTTATGCCGATCATCGCCGGGCATGTAGAGCAGGGCTCGTCGGGTGCGCATAGTTGTACCTCCGGTCGGGTCAATTATCCCATAAACTGCCGCAACTTTGCTATACTTGCCCCATGCCGCTCCGGGCTCCACCCCTGCATGTGTTGACCCTCGTCGTTCTTCTTGCGGCCTGCCAGCCGTTCTCATTAACCGGCCCCATAGCCCCGCCAACGGCCCTCCCCGCTGACATACCGCTGCCCTCTCTGACCGCCAGCCTGACCCCGTTTCTTCCCCTGAACACGGTCGCAGGGTCCACTCAGACTCCCTCCCCGACGGAGCCCCCACCTCCCACAGCTACTCTTGAACCCTCGCTTATTCCCACCTCGACGACCACGCCGCTCCCCGCGGCCCTCTTCCTCGATCCGGCAAACTGGCATCACTGGCCGGTAATCCCCATCGTGCCGGAATATGCCCGCCAGATCTACCTTCTCGGACAGTCGCTCGGAAATGACCCGCATGCCTTTTCGGTCTTTGGCGACTGCCAGTCCGAACCGGCCGTTTTTCTGGGCATCTATGAGACCGACCCGCAGGCGCTTGCCGCCCTGCCGCTGAATTTACAGGAGACAGTGGCCTGGTTCAGCGGATCGCTCAACCGCCTTAGTCCCACCGTGCGCGGTGGCACGACCACCGGCGCACTGCTCTGGGCGCAGTGGCATCAGAACAAGTTCACCTGCACGATAGATGAGACTCCGCTCCAATGCGAACTGCGTATCCACAAACCAGCCTTCGTCATTATCCACGTTGGCACGCATTACGAGAACCGTAACGAAACTTATATGCGCACCATCCTGGACCAACTCATTGATGCTGGAGTCGTTCCCATCCTGGCAAGCAAGGCTGATGACCGCGAATTGGATGAGCACGTGAATGCCCGCTATGCCCAACTGGCAGTGGAATATAACATCCCCTTCTGGAACTTCTGGGTGACTGTGGACAGCCTGCCCAACCGCGGCCTCTACACCCGCCCCGGTGTCATCTACCAGGGCGATCTGTACCTGACTGACGAAGCCGCTGCCATTCAGCGCTTGGCTGCTTTGCAGGTGCTGGATATCGTCCGCCGGGCGGTGGCGGGACCCTGAAATTGACTCAGCGTTCTTGCCCTCTTCGGGCGCGCCTCGCCGAGAACTCAAAGGTTTTCCTGCTGCTTGCATTCAAGTCTTTGAACGATCTAAATTCAGATAATTACACCTATTTGGGCTCAGTTATTTGCATACCGCCCGGAAGTTTGTGATAATATTCTGCCCATGGATTTTTCTAAAATCACTGACAATTTGTTTATTGGGGATACCCCGCGCAGGGATGAATATGATCACCTGCGAGGCCTGGGAGTACGCCTGATCATCAACATGCGCTTTGACAGGCGGCCTGCCGTTGACCTGCATCAGCCTCCGCTCGATTTCTTATGGCTGCGGACGTTTGACAGCCCGGTACTGCCCATCCCCATCCGATCTTTGATGCGCGGTGTCCATGCCGCGCTGGAGACGATCCGGGCCGGCGGGAAGGTCTACACCCACTGCGCCAGAGGTCGTCACCGCGGAGTGGCGATGGGAGCAGCCATCCTGATTGCCCTGGGATACCACCCGGATGAGGCCGTCGAATTGATCAAGGTTCAGCGTCCCATCGCCGACCCGGATATCTTTTATATCCGCAGGCGCATCTTTCGCTTTGCACATGCGTGGCAAACCATCGACTGAAAGGAAATCCCGATGACTTCCTCCGAACCCCGCGCCTTGTCCCATAAACGAATCGGGATGATATCCGAGAGCCGGAACCACACCGCTGTAGGCAGGGCTACTCTGCAACTCAACCAGTTGATTGCCGACCAGTGGGAAGCCTGGATGCGCTGGGATCCGCTCTTTGCCACCTCCTGCGGCGACCAGCGTTTCAACGACCGCCTGCCCGAAGCCGGGGAGGAGCATTACGTTTCCTGGCGGACTCAACTGGCTTCCTTCCGCGAACGCTTGCAGAAGATTGAGCCCGATTCACTTTCCCCGTCCGACCGATTGAACTACGATATCTTCGCCCGCATGTTGGACTTCGAAATAGCCGGGTTGGACTACCATGGCTACCGCCTGCCGATCTCCAAGGCAGGCGGGTTCCATACCTATTTCCCGGACCTGTACCTGCTCTCCCCGTTCGCGACGGTGCGCGACTTTGAGAATTACCTTGCCCGCCTGGAAGATACCCGCCGTTATTTCGAAGAGTCCATCGGGCTGATGCGCCTCGGCTTGCATACCGGTTTCGTCCCGTCGCGTGTTACGCTGGAGGGCGTGGACCAATCCCTGCAGGCGCATATCCTGGAGCACCCGGCTAAAAGCGTGTTCTTCAAGCCTTTCGAGCAGTTCCCGGCTTTGGTCAGCGAGGCTGAAGGGCAGCGGCTGATGGCCGCCGCGGAAGAGGTCATCCGCGGGTCGGTGGTGCCGGCCTACCGGTCACTGCTCCAGTTCCTCGAAACGGAATATGTTCCCGGGTCGCGTGCCGGGATCGCCGCGGCGGACCTGCCGGACGGCCAGGCTTTCTACCAGGACCGCATCCGCTATTTCACCACTCTGGACCTGTCCCCCGAAGCCATCCATGCCACCGGTCAGAGCGAAGTCAGTCGTATTCGTTCCGAAATGGACGTCGTTATCCGCAAGACGGACTTCAAGGGCAATTTCCGAGCGTTCATTGAATTCCTGCGCAGCGACCCGCGCTTCTACGTCACCACGCCCGAAGCGCTGCTGGAGAAAACTGCCCTGGTGCTGAAGCGCATGGACGGCGAACTGCCAAAGATGTTCAAGACCCTGCCGCGATTACCCTATGGCATCCGTGAAATCCCGGCTTACAGCGCGCCGGGCAATACCGCTGCCTATTACCAACCCGGTAGCGGGGATGGGACTCTGGCGGGCAATTACTATGTCAACACCTATGACCTGGCCAGCCGCCCGCTGTACGAGATCGAGGCTCTTTCGCTGCACGAGGCAGTGCCTGGACATCATCTGCAGATTGCCCTCCAGCAGGAATTGGGCGACCTGCCAAACTTCCGCCGCTTCGCCGGGTTTACTTCCTTTGTTGAGGGCTGGGCGCTGTATTCCGAGCGGCTGGGCCTGGAAGTCGGTTTCTACCAGGACCCATATTCGGACTTTGGCCGCTTGTCGTATGAGATGTGGCGCGCCTGCCGCCTGGTGGTTGACACCGGCATGCATGCCCTGGGATGGTCGCGCCAGCAGGCGATTGATTTCCTGGCTGAAAATACTTCTTCGACGCTGCTCAATATCACCAATGAAGTGGACCGCTACATAGCCTGGCCCGGCCAGGCGCTGGCCTATAAGCTGGGCGAGTTGAAGATCCGTGAACTGAGAGCATTGGCCGAAAAGAAATTGGGGACGAAGTTTCGCCTGCGGGAATTTCACGATGTACTATTGTTGGCAGGCGCGCTCCCGCTGGATGTGCTGGAGAGGCGAGTACGGGAGTGGCTGGCGGGGTAGAAATAACAATAATAAAGAGGCTGTCTGGAAAGTACCCCAGGCAGCCTTCCCTTTTTTAAGGAACCGTGATTCAATAGGGGTATGAAAAGAAAAGCATCCGCACCAGTATTCAAACCATACGTGATGAACCAGATTGCCCTGATGCCAGCCAGATACGATGAGAAGATTCCGGCAGACCACCTTGTACGGGTAGTGAACGAAAGCGTGGAGAAGATCGACCTGAGCTCACTGCTGGCGCAGTACCCAGGCGGGGGGAGATCCAGCTATCACCCACAGATGATGCTGAAAGTGCTGGTGTATGCGTATGCGGAGAGGATCTATTCTTCGCGTCGGATCGCCAAGGCACTGCGGGAGAACATCTATTTTATGTGGATCAGCGGGGAGAGTGCACCGGACTTTCGGACGATCAATGACTTTCGTGGGAGTCGGATGAAGGGAGTGATCGACGAGGTGTTCAGTGCGGTGCTGGAGCACCTGGTGTCAGCCGGGCATGTGAAGCTGGAGCACTATTTCCTGGATGGGACGAAGATCGAAGCGGATGCGAACAAGCACAAGGTGGTGTGGGCCAAGAAGCGTGAGACCTATCATGAGCGGGTTCAGGCGCAGATCAAGGATCTGCTCAAGCAAATCGAGCAGGTCAATGACGAGGAGCAGGAAGAATACGGTGATAAAGATCTGGAAGAGATGGGTGGCAACGGCCAGGCCGACGTGAACAGCGAACAGCTGCAGAAGAGGATCGAGGAGATCAACCGGAAACTGCGGGAACGTCTGCAGAACAAGAAGGATAGTCGTCCAACCAAGAAAGCCTTGAAGAAGCTGGAGGGAGACTGCCTGGTACGGCTGAAGAAGTACGAACAACAGGCGGAGACGCTCAAAGGGCGCAACAGCTATGCCAGGACCGACCCGGATGCCAGCAGCATGCGCATGAAGGAAGACCGGGGAGCCGAAAAGCCCTGGCCGAAACCGGCCTACAACGTGCAGATCGGCACGGAAGGCCAGTTCGTGGTGGGCTTCAGCGTGCACGGCCGGGCGGGTGACACCTCCTGCCTGGTACCCCACCTGGAGAACCTGCGCACTCACCTGGGTCGTCTACCCAGGAACGTGATTGCCGACGCAGGCTACGGCAGCGAAGAGAACTATGCTTACCTGGAAGAGCATGCCCTGGGGAATTTCCTCAAGTACAACACCTTCTATCAGGATACCCACCACTTCCGCAAGCCCGAGCTCCTTCGCAAGCGCCAGTTCCGGGCCGAGAACTTCGACTATGACCCCGAGCAGGATGAGTTCATCTGCCCGGCTCACCAGCGCCTGACCTTCCAGTATGCTTCCCGCTATACCACCGACAACGGGTATCTCACCGATCGACGCCTATACGAGTGCCATGCCTGTGGCGAGTGCCCGCTCAAGGGGGAGTGTACCCGGGCAAAAGGCAACCGCAAGATCCGCATCAGCTTCCGGTTACTGGAATACCGTCGCCAGGCAAGAGAAAATCTCACCAGCGAGGCCGGGAAGCGCTTGCGATCAGAGCGCTCCACAGAGGTGGAGCCGGTCTTTGGCATCATCAAACACAATATGAGCTTCCGAAGGTTCCACCTGAGGGGCATCGAAAAGGTCAAAACGGAGTGGGGTTTGGTCAGTATTGCTCATAATATGAAGAAATTGGCAGCCAGGTAGCTGCCAATTTTTCGCGTCCCACTCTATTTTGCTGTTTTATTCGATTTTTCGGCTGTTTTGAACTTACTTTCTAGACGGCCTCTTTGATTTATTCACTTGCCAGCTTCGCCACCGTAACCCCGGCTCCGCCTTCCTTGTCCCCGCCTTCTTCATACGAAGTCACATGCGGATGGTCCTTGAGGGCGGCCCGCACCTCCTGCCGGAGTTTCCCGGTGCCTTTGCCGTGGATGATGCGGACGAAAGGCAGCCCGGTCATGTATGCTTTTTCAAGGTAGTGATCGAGCATGTCCAGGGCATCTTCGGCGCGCTGGCCGCGCAGGTCGAGTTCGATGCCGGGGGAGGAGGCAAGCACTGAAGACTTACGATGGACGTCGGACGACGGTTCAGCGATGATTTTTTCCGGTTTGCGTTTTTCCGGTGTAGCCCCGGTTCCAGTACGAGGCCCGGTCTGAGGTCCACTATCCACGGTCTCTTGTTTTCGATTCAACTCCTCCAGCGGGACGCGCATTCGCAGCAAACCGGCCTGGATTTCGGCCTCATCCTTGTCAAGCGAAATGATCGTCCCTGCGTTGCCGAGCGTTTTCAGGATAACTTTATCGCCAACTTTGAGCGGTTCGTGTGACGCGGAACGTTCGACCTTCAACGTGCGACGTTTCACCGGCTTCTGGATTTCCTCCTCAATAATTTCCACTTTCTCTTCGATTTTCTGAAGCGCCTCCAGCGGTTGGCGGGCTTTCTTTAAATCTTCTTTGAGCGATTTCAAGTGTGCCTTTAGCACTTCGACTTCCAGTTCGCCCTCAGCACGCGCCTGTTCGAGCACTTTCTGGCGCTCATCATCGATTTTCTCCAGCCTATCAGCCAGGTCGTGTTCCAGCCGGCGGGCCTCGGAACGGGCTTTCCCGGCTTTTTCGCTCTCCTTGAAGGCAATCTTGCGCTGACGGTGGATGTCGCCGATGAGCTTGTCGGCGCGCAGGTCCTCGGGGTTGATTTCCCTCTTTGCAGCCTCGATGATCTCCTGCGGCAGTCCCAGGCGCTGGGCGATGGCCAGCGCGTTCGAGCGGCCGGGCAGACCGATGGTCAATTTATAGGTCGGGCGCAGGGTCTGGACGTTGAACTCAAGCGAGGCATTGACCACGCCCGGAGTGGTATGGGCGAAGGTTTTCAGCTCCGGATAGTGAGTGGCGACGAATGTGGTGATACCCTGCGCCAGCAGGCTGGAGAGGATGGCACGCGCCAGCGCGGCGCCCTCCTGCGGGTCCGTGCCTGCGCCGAGTTCGTCCAGGATGACCAGCGAGCGTCTATCCGCTTTCTTCAGGATATGGACAATATTGGTGATGTGACCGGAGAAAGTCGAGAGCGACTGCTCGATGGATTGCTCGTCGCCGATGTCGGCGTAGACGGCCTGGAAGCAGGGCAGCTCCGAACCGGACTGGGCCGGGATGTGAAGCCCACTCTGGGCCATGACCACCAGCAGACCGACGGTCTTGAGCGTGACAGTCTTTCCGCCCGTGTTCGGACCGGTAATGACGAGGGCGAAAGTCCCGGGGACGGCGTCAATTGTGATGGGTACCACCGTTTGCGGGTCGAGCAGCGGATGACGGGCATGAAGTAGACGAATGGATGGAGGCTGGTTCGAAGCCGATTGCTGGTCGCCGTTCACGGCTTTACTTTTCTCTGTTCTCGGTTTTCTGCTCTCTTTGATTGGATGCAAGCTGGGTTCGTTGGCCCCAATTTCGTCCGCATACTTGGCTTTGGCGAAGGCCAGGTCGAGTTCGGCCAGGGCGACCACGCCAGGGACGATTTCTCCGGCCAGTTCGCCTACCTGCGCCGAAAGTTCAGCCAGCACCCGGCGGACTTCGTCCCGTTCGGCGATCTGGGCTTCGCGGAAGGCATTGTTGAGCTCGACCACCGCCAGCGGCTCGACGAACAGGGTTGCCCCGCTGGAAGACTGGTCGTGGATGATGGCTTTGACCTGGCCCTTAAACTCCGCTCGCAGCGGGATGACATAACGCCCGTCGCGCTGGGTAATGACGGCGTCCTGCAATTTTGAGGCGGTGGACGAGTCGGTCAGGTAGCGTTGGAGACGAGCCATCAGCCGGTCGTGGGCGATCCGAACCTGACGCCGGAGGTCGTACAATTTGGGTGAGGCGCTGTCCGCGACTTCGCCGTTATCGGCGATGCAGCGCGAGATGGCCTCGATCAATCCAGTCGGAGCAGGCAGGCGATAGGCAATGGCAGCCAGATGCGGTGAGGCTTCGGCATGTTTGTCAAAGAAACGGTGCAGATCGCGCATCGAGACCAGCGTGGACTGCACATCCAACAATTCTTTCGGGTCGAGCACGCCGCCGTGCGCGGCCAGATCCACCGGCTCGCGGATGTCGTGTGCGCCGCCGATGGTCAGGTCGCTGGTGGCAAGTAATGTGCGCGCCTCGCTGGTCTCTGCCAGGCGGACGAGGGCTTCCTCGTAGTCGGGTGTCGGCTGGAGAGCGCCTGCCAGGTCTGCCGAGGCGGAGAAATCACAGAAGTCCGCCAGGCGGGCTAGGATCTTGGGGAATTCGAGGACGTGGAGGGTTTTTGCATCCATAGCAGGTGAATTTATCCACAAAGGCACAAGGGGGAAAATAAATGAACCGGTCTCTTCTTTGATAGATCCTGAAAGGGCGCTATATTCAGTGAGTCAAAATTATCAACCTGATTTCGCTGGCATGGATTCAAGTATGAGATGAGCCAAATTACTGAGGCTCGTCGCGTGCAGCCAGATGCGACCTGGCCGATTCATTATCGTCTGGAAAGGCTGTTCGCTGCGGGCGGTATTTTGGCCATGCCTTTGATTATTTCGATCTATTCTTCCGGCTTGTAAGTAGCCGTGGTCATATCGCCTACAAAATCGGGGACTTTGGTGTGACCCAGCATTTGGCGAACAGCGGAGGCTTCCCCGGTGTGGTACCAGTAATGATAGATATTTCGCATCAGCAATGTGCCGATGCTTTCATCCACCGGTTTCCCGTCCCGCAGCAGGCAGGTCTGCATGATCCCGGGTGTCAGCGTTGCGAGATATTCATCAGCACTGGTGGTCACTTTCCGCCACACTGCCCACATTTCTTTCAGTGGGGGTGTACTGGCGGGTTTGCCAAAACCTGCCAGCTCATTAAGACCTGGCGCAACTTCCTTTTGCTGAGACAAAATTACCCAATAACGATGCTCTTGATTGGCGAGATGAGCGACCATCCAACTGATACAGTTCATTGGCATGAGGCGGCGGATGGCATCCTTCTCGGAAACACCCTCCAGGCAGCGGACGAACTCGCTGCGGGCAAAGCGTAATTGGCTGACGAGTAGATGGGATTGCATATTGGGCTCCTATAGCTCCTATTTTACTCGTTTCGAGACCATCCTGTTTTCGCGGTTTACCTATTTCCTTATTACCTGAATCCTTTTTGTCCTTTCCTCAAAAACCGTGGTATACTCCCGTGCCGCTCGAAAGTGGAGCGCACACACCAGGGAAATTGTTTTGAGACTTCGAATGATGGCCCGGCGAGTTGACCGGGCTATTTTGTTGGGCTGAGGTGCCCGCAAGAGCGCCTCAGATTGGCAAGAACTTCGCTGGAGTCATCAGAACATCCCATCATTCATGTCATTGCGAGCCATTTTTGCGATGGGGCAGTCTTCATTAGACAAGAGATTGCTCACCCGCACTT
>Ga0315283_10003659_pt1 | contig 13192 bp, 10 predicted proteins | sample YL17G09_0_MG_FD_204541 | JGI IMG/M metagenome (GOLD analysis project Ga0315283, IMG submission 204541) | Sediment microbial communities from Yellowstone Lake, YNP, Wyoming, USA - YL17G09_0 | ecosystem: Environmental > Aquatic > Freshwater > Lake > Sediment | place: USA: Wyoming | collected...
GGCCGGCCCGGCGCCCCCGCCCCGGCAGAAGGAGGGCATCCCCCTCATCGACCGGTCGCCGCCGCCGCCAGAGCGGGTGCGCGACGTGGATGGCCGGTACGGCGGGGGAGAGGAGGGGGCGAGGAGGGGGGTCGGCGACGGCGGGCCCGCGGCTGCGGCCCGGTGGGAGCCTGGGGGGGAGGGCGCTCCTGAGGTGGGAGCCGAGGAGGCGGCGGCGCCGCCGGCGGAGGAGGAGGGGAAGAAGGCGCGGGTGAAGGAGGCGGACGGGTGGTGAGAGAGATGGAGGTGACAAAAATGATGGGGGGCAAAAGAAACACCACATCGGTCACACTCTTTTTGTCTCATCCGGCCCGCTCCTTTCTCTCGCCATCACTTCGCTCTCAACTTGCACCGCCATGAAGATCGTCGACAAGATGAAGGCCGCCTCGGCGGAGGGCAAGACCTTCTTCTCCTTTGAATACTTCCCGCCCCGGACGGAGGAGGTATGGACACAAGAGGCGGCGCAGGCGCGCAGAGTGGAGAGAGCAAGCCGGCTGGGGCGCGCAGCCTCCTCAGCATCGCCGCCTCGCCCCACGCCCGATCAGCACACGCCCGATCATCGCGTGGTGGGCAAGTCGGGGCAGGTCGGCAAGGTGTTGGCTGCCGGCCCAGAGCGGTCTTTCGCTGGCCGTGCGGCCCCCCCGCCGGCCGGCCGGCTGCTCGCTCTCCCAGGCATTCGTTTTTCGGCGTTTTTTTTTTTCCTCCGCCGCCGCCCCCTTCCTCACCCCCTCCATTGTTCCTCTCCCAGGGTGTCACCAACCTGATCGAGCGCCAGCACCGCATGGTCGCTCTGGGCCCCCTGTTCTGCGACATCACCTGGGGCGCGGGCGGGACGACCGCCGACCTGACGCTCGAAATCGCGGCGCGCATGCAGCGCGACGTGGGCGTCGAGACCATGATGCACCTGACCTGCACCAACATGCCAGTCGAGCAGCTGGACGACGCGCTGGACAAGGTATGTGAGAGGTGGAGCGATGAGATGAATGCAGACAAAACGCGGGAGCGCTGACGGCGCGCAGAGAACACACACCAAAACACACACGGTCGGGCATCCCTCTCCCAGAGCCTTCTCCGGCCTCGACCCCGTGCGCCCTCTCACGCCCCTTCACATCACCGACTTCGCAGTGCCTCGCCGCCGGCATCACCAACATCCTGGCCCTCCGGGGCGACCCCCCCAAAGGCCAGGACGCCTTCACCCCCGTCGAGGGCGGCTTCGCCTGCGCCCTCGACCTGGTCCGCCACATCAAGGCCCGCCACGGCGACGCGTTTGGCATCGCGGTCGCGGGCTACCCAGAGGCCCACCCGGACGCCATCGTGGACGACCCGGCCGCCATGAAGGCCGCCTACGAGCGCGACCTGGCCTACCTGAAACAGAAGGTGGACGCGGGCGCCGACCTGGTCGTCACCCAACTGTTTTACGATGCGGCCAAATTTGTGGCCTTTGAGGCCGACTGCCGGGCGGCCGGCATCGACGTGCCCATCATCCCGGGCATCATGCCCATCATGACGTACGGCGGCTTCAAGCGCATGACTTCCTTCTGCAAGACGTACGTGCCCGCCTCCGTGAGCGCGGCGATCGAGCCCATCAAGGAGGATGACGACGCGGTCAAGGCGTACGGCGTCCAGCTCGCGACCGACATGTCCAAGGCCCTCCTGAGCGCGGGCGTGCCGGGCATCCACCTGTACACGCTCAACCTGGAGCGGTCCGCGGTGGCCATCCTGGAGAACTTGGGCCTGGTGGACGCGGGCAGCGCGGCGGCGGCGGCGGGGGAGGCCAAGGTCCCCGCCGCGGCGGTCGCTTGAGAGAGGAGGTGGGGGGAGTGGGGGGTTGGGAGGGGGTGCGCGTGTGTGAGTGTGTGGTGGGGCCTGGTGATCCAAATTAAATTGCAAGCGTGTCTCATTCTGTGCTGCCCAACACTATGCACGCGCCGCTGAGATTTTTCTACAGGGGTGGTGGCGGGCGTCAGCGCGCGCACGCGGTCTCTCTCTCTCTCATGCCCGCCCCACCCTCGCCGCCAGTGCCCCTTCGAGCCTCTTGCCCGCCGCCCGCGCGGCCGGCGCGCCGTCGACGGCCAGGGCGGCCGCCGCGGCCTGGACCGCCACCCACACCTCCGCCCCATCCGCGGCCGCGTCAATGGCCTTGCAGCCGCCAGGCGCGGCGACGCAGGCGGCCAGGGCCGCGCCCGCCGCCGCCCGGGCCGCGGCCGGCAAGGCAGCACGGCCTGCGCCGGCTGTGAGCGCGAGGGGCCGGGCGACGGCCGGGCCCGCCGTGGCCACGCCCCAGGCGATGAGGGTGCGCTCGGCTTCGGCCGGCAGGTCTGAGGGCCCATCGGGCGCGCCCGCCCGCGTGGCCAGGGCCTTGACGGCGACGGCCGCGGACCGGGTGAGGGCGGCCCGGGGGAGGGACGCGGCGGCGGCGGCAAAGACGGCCAAGGCCGCCCGGGCGCAGGGGCCCCGCCGCGAGCTGGCGGCGGGCACGCCCGCCGCAGCCAACAGCGCCGACACCAGGGCGGGCGGGTGAGGGGTGGAGGGGCCGGCCGGCGGCGCCGCCAAGGATGCCGCCGCGGCCTCCAACGCGGCTGCCTGGGCACTCCAGTCCAGGTCGGTGTGGCTTGCGGCCGCGGCCGCCTGGAGGGTGGCGACCAGGGCGGCGAGGCCGGGTGTGGGGGCGCCTGCAGCACTCCCACCACTCACGGCTGAGGAGGTGGTCGATGTGGTGGAGGCCGCGCTGGCGGTGCGGCGGAGCAACTGGGAGAGAGAGAGAGAGAGAGAGAGAGGACGAAGTTTTGAGGGGGGAGGTGGGGAAGGCCCGCGCCCGCTCGCCTTCCCCCAATTTGCATCAACCAACCAACCAAAACCTAGCCGCCCTTTTTTTTTTTTTTTAATTCTCGTCATCGCCCCCCGTTCCGCCCGTCCCCAATTGGCGCCCACTCCCACTCCTCTCCACGCACTCCTCACCTGGCGCCGCTTCAGCTCAGCCAGCGCCCCCGTCAGCTTGGGTGAGAGGGGACGGGAGGGCGGGGTGCTCATTTTGAGAAACAGAGAGAGAGAGGGAGCGGGTCGTGGCGGCACCGCGCGCGCCGCGCTGGAGAGAGGATGAGCAAATGAGAGACGCGGCAACATTTTCCCCACACCTTTTACATCCCCACCCCTCCTGTCTCCCGCATCACCAGCCCTTCCCCACCACCCACCGCCGTGATGGACCGGGGCAGCCCCATCCCGCACGACACGAGCGCCTCCAGGCCGTCCCGCACGCTGAGCGTGGTGCGCGTGACATTGGCGGCGGGGAGGAGGAAGGTGTCGCCGACGTATGCGTGGTTGGTGGGGGCGAATATGGACAGCAGGGGCACGTCCTCGCCCGCCCCGGGCGCGGCCTGCTTGAGCGTCGTCGAACCCGTGACGAAGCCGAGCATGAGGGCGCCGCCAAAGCGCGGGTTGGCAAACAGGACGCACTCCCGGAAGGGCCCGCTGGACGACCCGCCGTCACCGCTCTCGCCGCCGCGGGGGTCCAGGGCCAGGGAAACCTGCTTCGCCGCGGAGTAGACGTGCGAGACCAGGGGCAGGCGGCGCAGGACCCATTCGCCCAGGCCCAAGGCGGCCGACCCGATCCATGAGGACGCGAGCACGCCCGTCCCCAAGACGATGCCGCACGCCGTCACCGCGCCCAGGCCGAAGACGTGCGTGCCCAGCAGGGCGTCGTAGACGGGCGCAACGACCTTGTCCACGGCGGACAGCAGCCAGTAGGAAATGGCGAGCGAGACGTAGATGGGCAGGAGGACGGCGCTGTTTTTTGTGTGTGTGAAGAAGAGGAGGGTTGAGGCGGGTAAGGCAGGTTGAGATTCAAAGAAGAGCGCGCCTGCTCTCTCTCCACCCTCCTCCTCGCACGCTCCAAACACTCACAGCCCGGCCATAAATTTTCTGGACGCCCATGACCTCAGGACGCTCCTAGCCGCGGGCAAGGCGGCCGTCGCGGCGGCGGAGGGCTGTCGGCGCAGGTGGTCTGCGCCGCGCGCCGCCGCAGACGGCATTCCCTTCGGAGTGGGCAGGACCGCGGTGGGCAGCATCGCGGACGGGGGAAGGGGGGGGAAGGGTCACCTACAGATGTCAGGCGCGTAGGTCGGGTGACTAGTCGCTGGCGACGCACTACGAAATGCGGGGCCAAGAGACTCTGGCGCACAAACAAAAAAATAAGCGCGCTGTGTGAAAGCTGTATGTGTTGGTCAGAATACCACAACGTGCCATTTCCTCTCTCCCACCTCCCACCTCATTTGATTTCACCATGGTCCGCACGGTGAGTTGCTGCTGTCAGCTAGCCCGCAAGTGCACACGGGAACCGAGGGAGTGGGCGGCATGGTGGCGGGGCGCGCGGAGAGAGAGACGTGCACAGCGCACGCGCGTTCTAACGCGCATGCGTCGCTCAGTCGCGCCGGCACCCTTCCGCCCCCGTCCCCGACCCGAATGACCCGAAAAATATATTCGTGTGAATGAATTCCGGGTTGGATGACCAGAAGGCGGGCAGGCGGGCATGAAGAGACTTGACAGACCTCTGTTGCGTTGGTTTGTATCGTACGAAACAGCTCTCTCTCTTTTCCTCTCAACGCGTCCACACGTGCGCGTCCACACCCGAATCTGATTTGCCTCTCACCCACCCTCAATACAGGGAACCATAACGCGATTCACTGTGGCCCTGATCGCCGCGGCGACCGCCGCGGCGAAGCCCGACCTGGCGGCCGAGCCCTTCCCGTCCCTCAAGTCGGTCGGCGACACGGTCTACACCACGCTCCAGGGGCTGACGTCCAACAACAAGACGACAGCGGCCCTATTTGAGGACAAGAATGCGACAGCCGCCGTGAAGGGTGCGCCGCGCGGGAGCGTGTATTTGTGAGAGACCGCCCACCACCATCCCACCCGCCCGCCCACGACCTCGCAACAGGCCAACCCTCACTCTCTCTCTCTCTCTCTCTCTCCCCACACACACGTCCCCAGTTCTCGTCAGCGACAAGGCCCACGCCCTCCCAACCGCCGTCCATGACGCCAAGGGCCCGCTCGCCGCCAAGCTGCTGGACACCTGGCAGGCCATCAACGAGGCGGAGTGGAAGAAGTACAACGCGAGCGGCGGCGGGTGCGACGCGGCCGCCCGCAAGGCGGCCGACATGCTGCCGCTCTCCTTTGGCATCCAGGGCTCCGGCGCGCTGCTGCCTTTTTACCAGGGCGTGATTCAGGGCCTGTACAACCGCGGCGCGCTGACACCGGAGAAGGCGGCGAAAATGCACTTTGGCGGCCTGTCTGGCGGCGGTGAGTCAGGGGGGAGGGGGGGGGATGAAAAGGGTCAAGGAAGGCACAGGGAGATGGAATGGGGGACGGGCAGCAGGGTGCCAGTGCGCAGGCTGGGGGGCGCGCCCTCTGATTTTTCCCTCTCTCTCACACCCTCCTCCTTTTTGTTCTCTCGCCTCCCCTCCCCTCCAGCACTCACCTCTATCCTGACAGCGCTCGGATTCACGGGCGAAGAGCAGTATGAACTGCAGCTCAAAATGTTAAAAGCGTACGGGGAGTGCGGCGGGGCTTGCCCCCAGAGCCTCTATGATGTCATCCTGCCCATCCTGAGGAAGGCAATTCTAGCGAAGAATGACGACCCGGTTGCAGTGCTGAATGGGCGGGTCACGATCTGGGCGTGCCAGGTGAATGCCATGACCGACACCAACAAGCACTCGGTCGCCCAAGGGACGAGCAAGTGGGCGGACGTCGACGACCTCATTAACAACTTCCGCGCCTCGGGCTCAATCCCCTGCGCCACCATTACGCCAGACCCGTACACCGTCTTCCGCGGCTCCGCCTACATCGATGGCGGGTACTGCGCCAACTATGCCCAGCTGTGCCCCAAGACCGGCGAGGCAGCGCTGACAAAGTGCGTGAAACTGTCGACAGCCTTCCTCGGCCCCAACCTGGCCGGGACGCCGCCCCCGACATACGCTAACTGCCCCAACGGCACGGTCAAGCCCGACTACCTGCCCTACCCGGGCAAGCCGTACTACACGCCGGCTAACCAGGCGCTGTGGGCGCCCCGCAGCGCCCAATGCGAGGAAGACGTGCCATTCGTGCCGCAGGGCGTCAGTGCCAAGCCGGACATCATGCCCTTCTTCTACGCACCCATTAATACAACCATATTCCCGACCGGGTGCGACTGGCAGAGCAAGGGCCTTGCATTTGGGGGGATTAACCTCGAAACATTGCAGGCCATGTTTGACCAGGGCGTGGCGGAGGGGCAGGGGTGGGCGGACCAGCACGGCTACTGCAGTTGAAGGTTGGGGCCCGTGCTTTTGAGAGGGGGATCGCAGTCGTGCGTCCCACCCTGATACATGCACATCACAAGGGGGGGAATTTAGCAGCACAACAGAGCGTCAAGGCGGGCGTGGCCGGGTGGAGGGGGAGAGGGACAAACGGACCGTGAATCCACTCTCAGTCAAGTGAAAAATCAAAATCAAGTGAAAAACTAAGTCGACCCAACCGCCACCCCCCCACCCCGCCCCGCCGCGGTTCCCCGCGGCGGCCGCCGCCCCCGCCGCGCGCTGGCGGGCGTGGCCTCAAAGCTGGCCAGCACGGCCGCGGGCAGCAGGGCGGCCGCGAGCGAGGCGTCCACGACCGCCACCGTCGCCACGCCTGCGCCCAGGTTCTCGGCCTCCACGAAAATGCAGCCGGCCGGGGTGGACGCGACCGCGGTGCCGCCCGGGTACGTCCGCAGCAGCTGGCCGGCCTCACTGAAGATGGCGAGGGCGACGGTCGGGTAGGCCGCGCTGTCCGCCAAGCAGGCCGTCAGGTCGACGTACGCGCGGGCGGGCAGGCGCAGGCCGACCGCGGCCACGCCCGAGGTCAGGTTGGCAGCCGGGGCCGAGAGCGTCAGCGGGACGGGCCACACGTCGGGCGGGGGCGAGGGCGGCCCCCCCGCCCTGGACGCGCCCGCAAAGCCGCGGACGGTGTCGGAGGCGCGGGGCGTCCCCGCCGACGCCGTGCTGGTCAGCGTCAGCGTCAGGTCGAAGCGGACGGGCGGGGGTGGGACGGGAGGGGTCGCATTCCCAGCAGGCCGCGGCGCCCGGCCGTCCCGCCAGGCGACGGTAAGCAGGGCGGGCGCCGACGCGTTGGCCGCCGTCCAGGCCAGCTGGGCCGGCGTGACGACCAGGTCGCCCACCCCAGCGGCGTCCTCGCCAGGGACGGGCGCGATGGCTACCGCCACCGTCGCGGTCTGCCCCGCCGCCGGCACGCCAGCCAAAAAGGCGGCCACCTGGGCGGTGGTGCGCCCCTCCCCCACCCCCCCGTCCAGGCGGATGACGGACGGGAACTCGTTCACGGCCAGCCCGCCGGCCGGCAGGTCGCCCGCGCCGCCAAAGATGCCGCCCCGGCCCCAGTCCGTGGGGAGGCCGGCCCGACCGACGGACGCCAGGGCAGCCAGCCCGGGCGGCGAGCCGGGCGGGGGGGCGTCCAGGACGAGGGGCAGCCAGGCGATGACGGTGACCGCATCGACGGGGAGGACGGTGTTCAGGAAGTCGCTGTCCGACACGACCAGGTCGTACGCCGACCCGGGCACGGTCGGCAGGGAGTAAATGTCGACGCAGCCGGGGCGCTGGGCGTTGTACGGCGGGGAGTCGGAGGTGAGGGCGGCCAGGGCGCCGTCCCGGTAGACGGCGACCGCGGCATCGCCCAGCAGGCCCGGCCGCAGGCAGACCTGCACATCCCACAGGGTCGGCTCGCCGGGCAGCGGGACGTACCGGAAGGCCGCCCGCCCGGAGGGCGAGCGGACGTCGGGGGCACGCACGAGCAGGGGCGGCGTGACCGTGCCCTCCGACGCGTTCCTCGGCAACCAGGTGGCATAGGTGGCGGCCGGGTCGGTCGACACGACCACCTTGACGCCGACCTCGTCGTGCCAGGTCGGGTCGAGCGTGGAGGACGCCTCCAGCCACAGGTAGAAGCGGGCTAGGCCCGCGCCGTCGCCGCCACTGCCGCCCGAACTGCTGCTCACCAGGCCGGACGCAGCGGGCGTGCCCTTGGTCGGCACCAGCGCCACCTCCACGCTCTGGGACGGGTCGCTCAGGGTGAAGCGGGGCGGCACCACGCCCACCGCGTCCCGCGGGTCCGCCGCGCCCTCCGCCCAGGCCAAGGGCCAGACGTAGGCCGACACCTGGATGGTGTCGGCGGGTGAGGTGGGCGGGGCGACCAGGAAGACGTCCACGTTCTCGGAGGTGGCCCTGGCGGACGCGTTCCACATGACCATGGAGGGCGAAAAGCCGAGGGCGGGGCCCGAGGCACCACCATCCTCGCCCGCGGAGGACCCCGCGGCGAGCAGGGCGCCCGCCGCGGCGGCGGCGCCACTCCCGGAGGAAAAAGTGCCGAGCGAGGCTCCCATGCCCGTCGTGACAGCGTTGAGGCCTGTGAGGTCGGCCGAGAGCGCGGTCGCCACGGCCGCCTGGCCTTCGTCGCCGATGAAGCCGAGGAGGGAGCCCAGGCCGGCAGCCCAGGCGGCCGACAGGCGGCCGTAATAGTCGGGCGCGGACGCGTTGGCGCAGGTGGAGAAGCCGCCCGTCAGGACGGCGACGACGGCGCCGGTCGCCAGGTCGATGAGGGGCGCGCCAGAGGACCCGCGCTCCGTCGTCCCCAGCGCGTACCGCACCTCCACGTGCGTCCGGTTGGTGGGCAGGCGCTGGCCGGCGGGCCACGCGCCGGCGGGCGGGTCGAACGAGGTCGACATGTTGGCCGCGCCCGTGAAGGAGGCCCGCTGGGGGGTGCCGTTTGGGAAGTGGAGGGCGACGGCCTGAGCGGGGAGGGGGGGGGCGCCGTCGGCGGCGGCGGCGGCACCAGCGCCACCGCCAGCAAGCAGCCCTCCCAATGCCGCCGCGTCGTACCCGATGAAGTAGGCGTGGTAGGCCGAGGGCACGCCGCCCGGGATGTCCAGGAGCGTGACGTCGGAGGAGGCATCATAAAAGAGGAGGCGCACGCCCTGGACCAGTTGGCCCGCGTCGGGGGCGGGGGGCGGCGGCGGCTCGGCGGGATACGAGGGAGAGGTGTAGCCTGGCTGCCCGGGGACGGGCTGGCAGGGCGTGTTGTAGTTGAAGACAAGGGTCCACAGGTCGAAATTGTCCAGGGAGGTGCGGTTGCTGACGTGTGGTGGGAGAGGGGGAATGAGAGGGAGATGGAGAAATGAGATGGAGAGATGGAGGGAGCGGTTGGCGCGCGCGCGCGCTCGGGCGCGCTGGAGGTGGCCTTGCGCTCCAACCTCCATTTGGCCCCGCGTGCTCCTGCTGCTGTTCCCCCCATTCCCCGCGCCCCGGTGTGCTACTGCTACTGCTGCTGCTACTGCTGCTCCCCACACCCCCTCTCTCCCGTTCCCGCTCCCTCACCCTAAGCAATGGTCCGCCGTGAGCAGCAGGGGCGCCCGGCGCCCCGCCCCCGACGGCCCGCCCCCCAGGCGGACCAGGGCGCCCGAGCACAGGGAAAAGGTTTTGAGGGACCGGTCGACCGCGTAAATGGAGACGGCCGCCCGGGACACGTTGGCCAGGCGGACGGCGGTGCCATCCGAGATGAGGCCCGCGCCGGCGGGCCCGCCCCCACTGCCCGCATACGGAGACGGCCCCCCGCCCGGCCCCGCGTAGCAGGACGCGGCGGGCGTGCAGGAGGAGGTGTACGCGTCGTACCGCATCTGGAAGGGGGCAAAGACGTAGGAGGTGTGCAGCGTGGGCGCGCCAGACGTGGCGGTGTCGGTGCCGGCGCGCGAGGGAGGTCCATCGTGGCCTGTCTTCCCCTTGGCGGGCAGCGCCCCTGTGCCGGCCGCCCTGTCGGAGGCGGGCACGACGGGCACGCCCACCGCACTGGCATCCCCGCCCGCCCCGTCCACGGGGGAGGAGAGCAGGCCGCCGACATCGTCCGGCGGCAAGAACACGTCCGCCGGGGCCAGGCCGCCGGCCGCCAGGGTGCCTGGGAGCGGGGGGGGGGTGGCGCCGGCCTTGCCGCCGCCGCCGCCGCCCTCCTCAGCCAGGCGGCGGCGGCGGAGGTGGGGCGGCGCGCCCGCGCCAGGCGGCGTCGCACACCCCGACGCCACCGCATCGCCGTCCAGGGCAGGGGCGACGAAGTCAATGGTCAGCGTGGGAGGCGGGGCGGCCGCCGGCGAGCCGGGCGGCACCCACACCTCGACCACCGCCGCGCCCCCCGGCAAGGCGGGCGCCGCGACCGCCCGGCCCCGGCGGGCGAGGGCGGCGTCGTCCAGGGGGCCGATACAGGCCGTGCGCAGCCGGTCGTAGGACCCGGGGTCGGCATCCGCCCCCGAACAAGCCCCCGGCGCGGGCCCGCCCGCCGCGCTCCCCGGCGCGAAAATGGTCAGCAGCGCGCCTGGCGGCAGGGACGCGCCCGTCAGGAGCACAGAGAGGGACGGGGTGGCCGCGCCGCCGGAGGAGGCGAGGCCCAGGCGCCACAGGCGGCCACCACCCGCAGAGTCGGGCAGGTCGGCCCAGGCCCCGTGTGGGAGGGCGCCCAGGGAGGGGGTGGACTGTGAAGAAGAAGAAGAAAATAAAACTTTTTTTGTGAAGGCGCGGTGGGGTGGGGGGTGGGGGGGGGGGGGAAGGTGCGCCCGCCGCTAGCCATGCGAGGATTTGCTCTCAATGCCATGCGCTCGGTCCTCCACGTTTCGCGCGCGCCTCACTTCCTCTCTCACCTGGCCGCCAGCCGCCACGACATCCCGCAAGGCAGGCGCGGCGCCGTGCCCGTCGCCGGGCCCGCCCACGGACGCCACCGCCGCCGCGTGGCGGGCGGCCAGGGCGTCGCCAGTGACACGCGGGTAGACGAGTGTGGGCGGGGAGGGGAGAGTGGGCGGGCGGGCTGGGCCCCAGGGGGTGGTGGAGGGTGGGGGTGGGGTGGCGGCGGTGACTGTGTGGGTTTGGGGGCATGACCGAAAAATGAGAGAGCGGGGGTTGAGAGGGGCGGGGGTCGGGGGCGGGGCACGCGCGGCTAGCTGGCGGGCGTGTTGCGTGTTTGGATTTCATCCGCGCGCGCCTTGGCCCCGCCTTCCTTTTCTCTCCCGATTCGCGGCGCGCGCAGTGTCACGATTTGGTGCCGCAAACCATTCTGGGCGGGCTTTTGGTGGCGGTCCGGGCGAGTATGCCCACGCACTGGCGGTTGGGCGTTGTTTCAATGCATGGCCGCTCCGCTCGCTCTGAAGACCTCTCACCTGCAACGACGAGCAGGCCGGCCACCACCACGCACAACAGCCGATGGGTGGGCATGGTCTTGAAACACGCACAAGCGTAAGGCCTGTGCGTGTGTTGGCGCGTGGTGAGCCGCCACGCACGCGCCCAGATAAATAAGTAGAGTGAGGCGTTGAAAATTCTCATCTCTCCAGACCGGCGAAAGCGCCCACCCAAACTCACCACACGCTCACGCTTCGGGACGATATGCTGCTGGCTGCAGCCGCCCGGCTGCGGGTAGCCGCCCCATTCGCATGTCTCTTCCCGGACCTGGCCGCCGTGGGGCGGGCAGGCGGCGGCGCCGCTGCGGCGCTCAGGCGATTGCACCCATCGCCGGCGCCCCCACCACCCTCCGCCCTGGCCGCTGCCGCCCGCACCCTCTGGACATCACGCCCCGCCCTCGCCGACAGCTCAGGCTCGTCAGTGACCTCGCGGAGGTATTCGGAACGCAAGCTCATCGGGTGCGATTTAGAAGAGAGAGAGAGAGGCGCGGAGGAACACAACGCACACACCTCTTTTCTCATCTCTCATCTCCCTCCCCCTTTATTCCACGATTGTCGACAGCTACACGCCCGCCCAAATCTACAGCGTCGTCGCGGACGTGGGCTCCTACGCCGACTTTGTGCCCTGGTGCGTGCGCAGCAAGGTGTTGGAGGGCGGCGAGGGAGGGGCGATCGAGGGAGCACCACCACCACCACCACCACCGCCGCCGCCCCGGCCGGGCGTCGACGGGACGACGACGCTAGAGGCCGAGCTGGAGGTCGGCTTCCGCGCCTTCTCGGAGCGGTACACGTCTGTCGTCACCCTGCGGCCAGGCGGGCTGCATGGCGACAGCGCCACCGCTGACCCCGCGGCCGCGGCCGCGACAGCGTCCGCCACCCCGGCCACCATCACCTCCACCGTCCGGGGGTCGACCCTCTTCCACCACCTGGACTGTGCCTGGGCGTTCGCGCCCGGGCCCGCCCCGGGCACGGCCTGGCTGTCCTTTGGCGTCGCCTTCGAGTTCAAGAGCCCCCTGTACGCGGCGGTCGCGGCCGCCTTTTTCGATGAGGTGGTGCGCCGCATGGTGGCCGCCTTTGAGGGGAGGTGCGGGGCCGTCCACGGCGGGCCCGCCGTCTCCACGCGGCGGCGGGTGGGCGCCGTGGGAGGAGGAGGGGGGGCGCCCTTTGCGGGTGTCGCGCGGGCGAAGCGGCCGGTGCCTGTCGGGTGAGGTGAGAGGGGGAGCCGCGTGAAGAGGAGGAGCGTACAGTGTGTGTGTAGATGAAAGGAGAAGAAAAAACATGACGGGGAGGCTGTCGAGCACAATCGTTTTTTCGGGCGGCGACGTTCGAGAGAGAGAGCAACAGTCATGTCGGCCGACGCGCCTCCCCCTCCGCCACATCCGCCCCTGTCCCGGTCGATAGGGTCCGCCGCCGCGCGGGGCCTGGCCGCCGTGCTGAAGCCTGGCGGGCCGTCCGCCTTTGGGTGGGAGGGCGGGGCACAGGCACCGACGGTCATCTTTGGCGACGGTGTGCTCCGCTCCGGCGCCCGGGGTAGGCGCCCAGGTGCGGCCCCCGGGCGGTCCGCCCCGAGGGCAGCTGGCCAGACCGTCTCCACGCGCGCCCGCGAGGCGGGTGGCATTGGTGGTGACGGATTGACACCGCGCCGGCGTGGGCCGGCGACCGCTCACCCCACCGCCGCTCCCATCGACCGCCTGCGCGGTGGGGCCGCCTTCCCCTGGTGGCCCTTTGGGGCGGGCGCCGGCAGTGGGGCGGGTGGGCAGGGTGGCGGCACGCCCAACCCGGCTGACGAGGAACGCATCCTGATTTCGGAGGTAAGGAGGAGAAGACAGGCGGGGGGGGGGGGGGCGGGGGGGGGGGGCAGATAAAAAAGAAACCCGGGGGATGGGGCGTTCCCCCACAGGCCCCCCCGCCCCCACCCCCCCCGAAAGG
>Ga0315283_10003660_pt1 | contig 13191 bp, 8 predicted proteins | sample YL17G09_0_MG_FD_204541 | JGI IMG/M metagenome (GOLD analysis project Ga0315283, IMG submission 204541) | Sediment microbial communities from Yellowstone Lake, YNP, Wyoming, USA - YL17G09_0 | ecosystem: Environmental > Aquatic > Freshwater > Lake > Sediment | place: USA: Wyoming | collected...
ATCACCTCGCCGCCCAGGATTTCGAGCGTCGCGTTGATCGCAGGATGCGCGAGCGCTTCGCGACGGCGTTGGCGCACCGCTTCGTCATCGGCGGCGGCGGCGGCGGCGGCGGCGCTCGCGCTCGCGGCGGCCGAGGGCCGCGCCTCGGCGGCCGGGGCCAGGGCCGCCGAGGCAGCCGCAGAGACCGCGAGCGCTCACGAGACAGCGGCGGAGCAGGGGGCCGCGGCCGAGAGGGAGCGCCTGGCGCTGGTGGAGCGGCTCGAGGAGCTGGAGAGGGCGCTCGACGAGAACGAGAACAAAGCGGCGGCAAGGGCGGCGGAGCTGACCCCCCTCCCCATGCAGCAGCAGCGACAGCAGCAGCGCTCCTCTCCCGGGTCCTTTGCGACGCCCGCGTTCGACCCCGCTTGTTCTGCTTTTTCGAAGAAGCAGCAGAATGTCATCTCGCTGGCCGTCGTCGTCGAGGGAGGCAAAGAGGGCGTCCGCGTCGTTCTCTCCGACTCTGCCGCCGCCGCTCCGCGGAACACAGACGGCGAAGAGAACGATGATGACGGCGGCAATGCAGCCCCTCCTTCCTCCTCCAAGGCCCTCGTCACCCGCCACTCCGCGATCATCACCTCCTCCTCCTCCTCCTCTCCCGGGCTCAACTCCTCGGAGCTCGCCAGGCTCCTCGCCTCGCTGCGCCGCGACGCCGACGCCGCGGTGGCCCGCGCCGTCGCCGACGCCGAGGCGGGGTTCGAGTCGCGCCTGGCCCTCGAGGTCGGGCGCGCCACGGCCGGGGTCCGCGGGGAGCGCGACCTCTTCAGGGCGCAGCTCGAGGAGCTCCAGGCCGCGGTGCTGGAGATGGAGGAGGAGAAGAAGCGGGAGCAGCAGCAGCAGCAGCAGCGAATGGAAGAAGGCGGCTTGATCGGAGGGAGGGAGCAGCAGGGCCGGCTGGCGGCGCCGCCGCCGCCGCGGCTGCCGCCGCCCGCGCTCCCCGAGGACGGCAGCGACCCCGTCGCGGCGGAGTTCCCCGAGGCGTGGAGGATGGTCGCCGCGGCGCAGCAGCAGCGGCAGCAGCAGCAGCGACGGAGGGATGCAGCTGGAGACCGGGAGCCTCCTCCCCCTCCCGTGCTCCTCCTGGCCTCGATGCCCGGCGGGGCCGGGCCCGGCCGAGCCGAGAGGAGGGCCGCGGCCCTCGCGCCACTGCCGCGCCCTCCCGCCGCGCCGCTGCGTGCCGCCGCGGCGAGAGCGCTGGGCCTCCCGCCGCCGCACCTGCGGTTCGACCCATGCCTGCTGCGGACGCCGCCCTCGGCCGCGTGCGGGCCCTACGCTCCTTTGGCAGCGGGGGCCAGGGCGAGGAGGCGGCGGAGGCCGAGGAGCGCTGGGGAGGCCGAAGCGGCGGCGGCGGAGGAGGAGGAGGGAGACGCCGCGGAAGAAGAACGCGCTGCCCTCCCTCGCTACCCTGCTGCTGCTTCCACTCCCTCTGCTGCCTCTGCTGCGAGGCCCTGGTCTTCACTCGATGGTGTTGTCGCCAGGGCGATGAAGGAAGCTCTGCGAGGAGAAGTCTCGGAGGAGGAGGAAGACGAGATCGAGGAGGCGAAGAGGAGGAGGGAGAGCGCCGCCGAAAAGGAAGAGGCGCCGCAGCCTCGGACGTCGTCGTCCTCGTCCACCGCCGCCGCCGCGTCGTTCTTCCTGCTCTCTCCCGAGTCTGCAGCCAAGCAGCTCCGGGCCAGCGCCGCAAACAAGCAGAAGGTTTCTTCCGTTGCTGCTTCTTCTTCCTCCTCCTTGAGGGAGGCGCCGCCGCTGGGTCCCCTCGCGATGTCGGCGCCCGTCAGGCTGTGAGAAAGTCTTTTTCTTTCTTCTTTCTTTCGTCGACGGCGGCTGTCGGCGACGACGCTGTCGCAGGCAGCATCTGAAACCAGGGGAACGAGCAAGTCAAGAGTCGAAGAAGACTCTCGAAAAAAGAGAGAGAGTCAAAACGGGAAAAAAAACGAGTTACAAAAATGATGAAACAACAGACCAACCCTTTTTTCTACACTTTTCAGTTCTTCTTTCCTCCCTTCCTTCTTCTCATCCTCCTCCTCTCTAGGCCTGCGTCTGCCAGTTGTACGTCCACGGAAGCCACACCAGCAGCGCCGCGGTGTCGAAGGTCCAGAACAGGGACAGCAGGCGGAGCGCCGCGGGCAGCCACGGCGGCGACGGGAGGGGGAGGGGGGTCTTCTCCCCCGCCAACGCCGACGCCAACGGGACCGCTGCCGCAGCCTCGGCCAGGTACTCGACGAGCGCGGCGGACCTCGCCAGCTGCCACGGCCTCGCCAGCGAGAACGCCAGCGGGACGGCGGGGGCCAGCAGCGACCGGCGGCAGAGCTTCATCTCCAGCAGCCACTGCCAGGCAAAGAGCGCCAGGTAAGGGCCCAGGGCGACGGCCGCCGAGGCTCCCGCCGCAGTGGAATCGGAGAGGCCTCCTGTGGTCAGTAAAGAGTGCGCGAGCCCCGCTGCTGGGGCGAGGCAGGCGCAGGAGAGGGCGAGGAGGAGGTAGAAGGGCGCGAAGAGGCGCGGGGGGACGACGGCGGCGCTGGCGGCGGCGGCAGCGGAAGCGTCGTCGGCGGCGGCGGCGGCGTTGTCCGTGTTCTTCGTCCTTGTCGTTGTCCTCGTCCTCGTCCTCGTCGTCGGCCTCGAATGGGAAAGGCTGCTGCTGCTGCTGCTCGCGTCCCTCCTCCAGGGCCCCAGGTAGGGTCTCACCCCTCCTCCCGGGTGCCTCTCCCGCCCGTAGAGCTCCGAGAGCCTCACGAAGGCCAGCACCGAAGCGCCGAAGGCGAGGTCGCCCGCCGCAGCGGCGAGCAGGGCCCCCCTGGCGTCCCCCGAGGCCGCCGCGGCCGCGGCCCTGGCGACGAGGGGGGAGCCCGGGAGCACCGAGATCCATGCGCCCAGGGCCAAGGTCGCGGCCGGGAGGGCCCAGAGGGGGTACGTGGGCTCGACGATTCGAGGCGGCGGCATGACGGATTTCGAGGGAAAGGAAGAGGAGGAGGAGGTCGGGGTCGAGGAGGAAAAGAAAAAAGAGCGCGGAGGGAGGCCGCACGTCGGTCCGACTGTCGAAAGATCAAAAGATTGCGTACAAAGCCGACCCTCTTTTCCCGCGCGACCAGGCAGGGAGACGGCTTGTTCTTTCTTTAGACAGTTCGAATCGGTCTCTTCTTTACGCTGCCGGAGTTTTCAAGTGCTCTGGCGCCGGGGTTGTACTAGAGCGCGCGGGTTTCTTTTTTGTTTTGTTTTGAGCTCGCCGGTTTTTTCGACGTCGCTCAAGTGAAAACAGACGACAAGGACTGAAAATCACATCTTCTTCGTTCTCTTTTCAACCTTCTTGTTCTTCTCTCGAGGCGCGCTTCGTCCTTGTCCTCGGAAGAACTAAGAAATGTCCCTCGTCTCCAAGCTCCTCTCGGCGCTGACGCGCTCGGCCCCCGCTGCGCGCGCCGCTGTCCCTTACTCTGCCGTCGCCAAGTCGCTCGTCGCCGCGACGCTCTCGGCTACGACCATCGGTTTCATCAGGCCGATTTGGTTCATCTCCGTCGGTAAGGTCTTTGGTTTTTTGGTCGCAGTGATGGGACAGAGGGGTTAAACTGAGTCGCCTCGGCGTCTCAGTGCGAAGATGTGTGAGAAAAAAGGCTCGATTGGCCTCGTTGGTGAGGCGAATGCATCTTTTCTCAACAACTCTCTTTCTCTCCCTCCCCCCCCCTCTCACTCCCTCCCGACAAACAAAGCACAGGCTACGGCCTCGCCATGCTCCTCCAGACCGCCGTGGCCGCGAACGCGCTCTCCTCGACCCTCCGAGGGAAGGAGGAGGACTCTCTCGCCGCGGTGCGTTGGCTGGGGCTCGCAGCCTCGGCCCTCCACGGCCTGTGGATGGCCGGCTTCCTGCTCGCGCGCGACACACTGCTTGCGACGTACAGGTGAGGGGGGGAGGAGCAGCTGCTGCTGTTTTTTCTTTCGTTCCTTTCTTTCTTCCGTTCCTCTTATCGATGGAGAGACGGCGCTCTTTTTCATTCTTTACGCTGGAGAAAAGAACGGGGCGCGATGTCCCGTTCACCACTCCTCGTCTCTCTCCCCAAACTCTCGATTTCAGGCACAAGAAGGTCGCCCTCGACAGGAAGACTGCCAAGCTCACCTTAGTCAACCGCCTCGTGATGTGGCTCGGCGTCTCGGCCCTCTACCTGGCGCTGTTCATTCCCACGTGGTCGCTCGCCTCCTCGGCGCCGGCCCGGAAGCCCCGCGCGGGCCCGGACGCGCTCCCCGCCGCGGGCGTCGCCGCCTCGCTGCTGGGGCTCTGGCTCGAGGTCACCGCGGACGTCGTCAAGGCCCACGACAAGGGCCGGGACCCCGCGGGGTTCAGCAGGGGCTGCGTCTACAGGCTCTGCAGGCAGCCCAACCTGCTGGGCGAGGCGCTGTTCTGGTGGGGCTCCGCCGCGGCCGGGGCGCCGGCGCTGCTCGCTGCCGCGAGGGCGGGAGGCGAGGGCGCGCGGGCGGCAGCGGCCCTGGCGCTCGCCGCCACCGCGGGGGTCGCGGCCATCACCGCGATCCTCGTGGGAGACTCGAGGAAGAAGACGCGGGACCAGGAGGGGAGGATGCGCGGGAAGAGCGGGTGGAGCGAGTTCGCGGCGAGGACGCCGCCGCTGTGGCCGCTGCCGCGGAGGGGGGGCGCGTGAAAGAGAGAGAGAGAGGAGTCGGCGAAAAATTTCTCTCTCTCCTCTCTCTTCTCTTTCTCGAAGGCGTCGTCTCGCCCGCAACCCGTTTCTCTTCTTGACCCAATTTTGTTTTCGAGTTTCTTTGGTCGCGTGTAAAAAGAGAATCAGGAGCGGGTGATAAAGAAGAAGATTTTTGTCTTTTCCTTTCTTCGAGTTAGGGTTTTGCCCCGTTTGGCGTTAATAGCGAGGGGCCAGGGTTAAAAGCTTTCTTTAGCCGTGCTGTCAACTCTCTCCAAAGGAAATACAAAAGGCGAGGAAACAGTAGCTCTGTTTTTTCTGGGCTCGGTCCAGCGGCCCCGGAGACGACATTCGAGAGAAACAAACGACGCGAAAAGAACAGAATGAGAGAGAGAGAGAGAGAGAGAGAAGCGATGGGAGAAAGAACGAGAGAGCGAGGAAAAAACGAGGGCAAGAGACCCGACTCCGGCGGCAGCGAGTTTTAGCGTGAGAGAGCGAGAGAGAAAGAGAGAGCCCCCCCCCCCCGCCCCCCCACGCGCTCCAAAACCCTTCCGCCGCGCTTGCTCTCTCATTCTCTCGCTCCCCCCCCCCCCGCCTTTTTCGGTCTCTTCTCCAACACAAAGTCGCCGTTTTGAAATTCGCCTGGAGCTGCTGTTGCTGTTGCGTTGCTGCCGCAGGGAGGGAGAGGGAGAGTTTGATACTATTCTACCATCGGAGAGTCTCTTACACGAAAAAAAAGGTGTGGTACGGAAAGGGGGGGGAGAAGGTGGGGAAGGTGGGTAAGAAGGGGAGACGGTGATTATAGATAGACGGAAGGGTGGTTGAAGACGAGCTCGAGCAAGCTAGGGGGGGGGAGCGGGAGGTTGATGAATGGGCGGAGATGATGAATGGGGTGCCCCCCCCCTCGCAAAAAAAAAAGATGTGCACGAAACTTTTATTTTTTTCATGGTAGGAAGATGAAAAAACAGCAGACAACGCGGGGGGAAGGGAGGGAAGGTGGAGCTCATACTTCGCTCGAAGGCATCGCCTTTCCAGAAAATTAGAGGTTAAGTGGATCTGTTGTGCAAAGCGTCGCGGGGCGATTAAAAAAGGGTTTTTTTTTTTTTTTTTTGGACCGGGAGAGGAGGGGCAGAAAACTGCGAGTCGCCCCCCCTCCCCCCGAAGAGAGGGGGGGGGGTCGTCGCAGTTTTTCCTTTAAAGAGGAAGGTCCCTCTCTCTCTCTCCCGGGCCCCCTCCCCCCGCGCGCGTGGCATCACGCGCCCGAGGCAGCTAAGGGCAGCGACATTCTCGCCAGTGCGAAGAAGCGCGCAGGTATTTTAAATTATTTTTTGATTCTCTCAAGGAAATTCTGGAATCTTCGACGCCGATTCTCGACAAGCGCGAACGATGACGATGACGACGACTAACGATCGCGGGAGACAATTTAAGCAGGAAGACGGGGACGGAGGGGGGGGGTTGGGAGGTGGAGGGGAGAGGGGAAAGAAAAAGAGGATGAAGCTATGTGTTTTTCCGTTTGCTTCGAATTCATCCTCTTTTCGGTCCGCCTGCTCGCGCCGTCCGTGCTCCGCCCTCTCCCAAAGTTCCGGCCGCTTCCGTTGGGGGGCCGTTCCGCTGCGCTGTCGTCGTCATCGTCGCGCGCGAGGTTGTTGTTGTTGTGGTGGTGATGTTCGCGTTCCGGTGAAGGAGTGTGTCGGGGTTGGAAAGAAAAAAAAGAGGAAAAAGGAAAAAAAAGAGACTGGGGAGAGCAGATTTCTTCTTCGTTCCTTTCGGAGATTTTTTGTTTCCTTGTCCCTCGTTTGGAGGCGCCCGCTTTTCAGCCGAGGGGGTGGTGGTGCTGCTGGAGGCCGCCAAAGTCGGGGCCGCCGCCGTCGCCGCCGCCATCGTCAAAGCCCCCGCTGAAGCCTCCCGCTCCTCCTCCTCCGCCGCCTCCGCCTCCGCCGCCGCCGCCGCCGCCGGGCATCCCGGGAAAGCCAGGCATGCCGCCACCGCCTGCGCCGATGAGGCCCACCATCTCGAGGGCCCGCTTCACGGTCAGGAACTTGGGCCCGACCGCGGAGCCGTGCAGCGAGGCGATGCAGTAGTCGGTGGAGCCCCCTGTTTTTTTTTTGGGGGGGGTTGTTGTCGTTGTTGTGGGGAGAGAGAGGGAGGGAAAAGAGGGAAAAAAAGTTAGTTGCGAGTTTTTCTTGTTTCCCGACGACCTTAAACCTCCGGGGAAAGAAAAAAAGAAAAGAAAAAGACTCCTCACCGTCGGCGAACTCGCAGAAGGCGTACCCCTTCGAGTTGCCCGTGATCTTATCCATGACCAGGTTGAACGCCGCGAGCCTGCCGTAGGGCGCGAGCAGCCGCTTGACGCGGTCGGCTTCCCAGTCGCACGGCAGGCCGCCGACGAAGACCTTGTCCGGCCCGTCGGCGACCGACGTGCGGACGGCGCCGAGCCGCGAGGCGTCGACGCTCGGGTCCGGGTCGGTGGGTCCGAGCAGCGCCGCGGCGGCGGAGTCGTAGTTGTTGGGCCTGCGGACGCGGAGCCTGGAGCCGCGGAAGGGGACGCCTGTCGGTTTTTCGTTCGGGCGGGGAAGGGGAGAAAGAGAGGGAAGAGGGTGAGTTTGTCTTGCTTCCTCGGGAGAAAAAAGACAAGGCGCGAAAACCTCGAAAGAAAAGAAAGCTTCAAAAACTCTCCTCTCACCGTCCAGCGCCATCGCGTTCGACGCCTCCTCGACCGACCGAAACTCCAGGAAAGCATAGGCACGGTCAGGGTACACCCTGCATGCCGTCAGCGGCGGCCCGGGGGCCGCAGCGGCCCCCGACAGCGCGAGCAGCGAGTTGAAGTGCGCTCGCAGCTCGGCCTCGGTCGCGCCCATCGGCAGGCCGCCGACATAGACGCGGCGCGCCGGCCGCGCGAGCTCCGGGTTGAACAGCGCGTAGCGGGCCTGCACGGCCGCCGAGCTGGCGCGGTAGTGGTCGAGCGAGGCGCGCAGGCGCGCGTTCTCGGCCTCGAGGTCGCGGACGCGGCCCTGGAGGGAGCCCACGTCGTTTGGCAGGGGCTGCTGCTGCTGCGGCAGAGGCGGCAGGGGCGACAAGGGTGGCCTGCCCCTTTCGTCGTTGGCCATCGTTCCTCCTCCTCCGATGGCGTCGCCGTCGCTCTGGTACTGCTGCTGCTGCTGCAAGAAAAGCGCCTGCTGCTGGTGGTGGTGGTGGTGGCTCTGGCGCTGCGAGGCCAGGGCCGCGGCGGCGGCCTGCGACTGCGCGGCGATCTGCGCATGCGCCGAGGCGATGGCGGCGACAGCGGCCGACGACGGCGGCGCCGTGCCCGCGCCGCTGCGCCTCCTGCTGCCGCCGCTCCCTCCTCGGCCGGCGGGGGCGCCGCCGCCGCCGTCGCCGTCGATCGCGTCGTGGTCGCTGCCACCGCCGCCGGGAGGGAGGAACTGGGCGGCCGCGCCGGCGGCGGCGTCGGCGCTGCCGGCGCTCGAGTCGCCTCCGCCGGAGCGCCGCCTCGAGCTCGCGACGGCGGCCAGGGCCATCGCCTCCTCGTAGGGCGTGTACGGGAGCGGGGCTCCCCCGGCGCCGCCGCGGCGGCCGCCGGGGGAGCCCTGCGGGGGAGCCTTGCCCCTGCGCCGCTGCCTCGCGCCGCCGCGCGCTGCCGGCCCGTCGCCGGCGCTCGCGGCGCCTCCGCCGCCGCCGCCCTGGTAGCCGCCTCCGCCGCCGTTGTCGTCGGAGGAGGCAGCGGCGCCGTCGGAGGCTCCCTGCCTCGCGCCCCCGGAGGAGTTGGAGGCGGAGCCTAGAGTGCGTTGGGGGAAGAGAAAGATAAGGATTAGCCATTTTTTTCCCGCTGCGTGGCTCCCTGCCCCGGGACAGCAAAAAAAGGAAGCTGCGCGTCTTTTTCCGTTGGATCGCGTTGTTCCTTTTCCTCCCCCTCCGACTCACCTGCCCAGTCGCCGCCGTGCGTGCTAGCGGCTTGCTGGAGCTGCTGCTGCCAGTCTGTGGCGCTACCGCCGCCGAGCGCCATTGAAGCCACGGCCCTGTCGATCGCGGCCTGGACGAGAATCATGCTCAGACAGAGAGAAAGAGGGGAGAGAAGACTCGAAGAGTGAGCAAACGAGGAGAGGCGAGCGGCCGTCTTGATGGCCGTTTTGATCGCTGTTTCGTTTTGGCCTCCACGCGCTCCAAGGCCGGAATCTTCTCTCCTTCCACCACCCGCCAGGACACGCAAAGGTTGTGGCCCGCGGCGCTGTCCGATTATCGAAAGAAGGCAAGCTCGCAGTAAAAAGATAGAGCCGTTTGCTCGAATTCAACTGAAGCCATCGCCTTTTGCCGCCGCCCAGGGAGGACTTTCCTCCAGACTTTGTCGAAGTCCAATTAGCGACGCCCTTGGCGCCGTGTGCTCTCACTCTCTTTCTCTGCAATCAAAACGCACCGTTGTATTCGGCATGGTCCAGAAGCCTCAGATCGACCGGGAGAGGGGAGGGATACCGGTCCCCTTGGGGGAGAGAGAGACCGCGAGGGAGGTGGAAGAGGGAAAGGAGAATCGGCGAATCGACGACGTCACCTCCTTTTCGGCGAGCAAGAACCAAAAAGGGAGAGAGAGAGAGAGAGAAAGAGAGAGAGAGGTGATATTTCCTTTCCGCGCCGCGGTCTCGCTCAACGTCTCAGCCTCTCCACGCGGCGTGACCGATATCCCGAGCTCGAGTACGAGTGCGAAGCGATCGCCCGTGGCGGGACTCCCGGCTCGTGAACGGTGGGAAAAGGGTCTAGTAGAGGGAAGAGAAGAGAGGGGATGTGGCGAAGAAAAGTTCAGGCGATCGACCTCACTGCTTTAGTCAATGCTTTTTCCTTCCAACTTGGTGACTCCTATCTGTCATATTTTAGTCTTCCCTCGTCCACCCGAAAAGCGTCCCCCCGAAAAGCTGTCTCGGGGTTCCTTACGAAGGACGAATCCCTTCTTTGGAAGGAAGAGAGAAGAAAGAGAGAAATTCTCGGCCTTGGTGCCCCTCCTCCTTTTGGTGCTCCTCAAGAAAAAGCCTTCTCTCACACCTCTCTTTCCCTCCCCCCTCCGTGGGGACAACCTTCGAGAGAGCCTTGGGGGGCCGGGGGGCCGCGGGGGGGGGGGGGGGGGGGGGGGGGCGGCGGGGACCAAAGAGCGCAAGCCCCGCTGGTCGCAGGAAAGGAAGGAGGCCGCCGCCGCCGCCCGCGGCCGCAGAAGCGGCTCCTCCTCCTCCTCCTCCTCCAGGGCCGCTCTCGCTCGCTCGTCCCCTCCCGAAGACGCCGCGTCGTCGTCCGCTCCCTCCGCGGTCGCTCCTCCCGCTGCCGCTGCCGCAGTGCGCGCAGTAGCGGGAGGAGGCCTGTGGTCTTGGGCCAAGGAGCACTTCCGGCCGGGGGGGTCCGCGGCGGCGGTCAAGCTCTCGGCCCCGAAGGGCGCGAACGCCGCGACGGCGACCGCGATGCGCCTCGACGGAGCGATGCCGCCGACATCGACGCCTTCGTCGCTGTCGCCAGGGCTCCACGGGCCTCTCGACGACGACGACGCGCCGCCAGGCTTCGGCGGCGCCCCGCGGAAGACGGCGCCAGCGGCGGCGGCGGCGGCGTCGACGATGTCGAACGCGGTGCCTTTTGGCGAGAGGGTGCGGAAGCCATCACCTCCCTCCCCGTCGCCGTCGCCATCGACGATGCCCTCGAAGCACCGTTCTTCTTCTTCCTCTTCTTCCCGCTTCGCTCCGCGCCAGCAGCACCAGCACCAGCAGCGGCAGCAGCAACAGCGCACCCTCTTCGCCCCTTACTGGGAAGCGAGCGAAGTCGAGGAGGCCCTGCGCGCCGGCAGAGCCCACAGGGGCATCCTGAGGTTTCCTGCCGTTTCCGCTGCCTCGTCGTCGTCGCCGCCGCCGTGGAGCGGCCCCAACGGCGGCAGCGGCGGCGTCGGCGGCGCCGCCGCCGACGCCTCCTCGTGCGCCTACTTGTCCATCCCGGGCCTCCCCGTCGACGCCATGGTCCGCGGGGCCCCGGCGCAGAACCGCGCCCTGGATGGCGACGAGGTCGTGGTGGTGCTGCGGCCCCGCGGCGCGTGGTGGGAGGTCCGTGGCGGGGGCGGCGGGGGGAGGACGCCGATGCCAGTGCCGGCGCCGGCCGCGGCTCCTTCTCGCCCTTCTCTTCCGGCCCCGTTCACCGCCGCGGGGCTCGACGCCGAGCTTGCCGCGAGGACCGCCGCCGTGGGCCGCGCGCTGGCCTCTGGGAACGGCGGGAACGAGGGCGACGGCGAGAGCGACGGCCCGAGCGACGACGGCGACGGCGTCAGCAAGAACAAGAAGAAGAAGGAGAGAAACAGGAACCAAAAACCCGCTCCTCCTCCCCCCCTCCCCTTCCCTTCCCCGACGGAGAGGGCGCTCGCGGAGACGGCAAGGATCCTCCGCGAGAGACCCGACCTCCGCCCGACGGCGGCCATCGTCGCGATCTCGCGCCCCTCGAGGCGGCGCGCCCGGTTCTCCGCCGTCGTCTGCCCGAGGGTGGCGGCCGGCCTGGGCTCGAAGGAGACGCCTGCTCCCTTCTTCTTCCTCGCGCCGTGCGATCCGAGGATGCCGAGGCTCGTCGCCGTGTCTCGAAGCGACGTGGCGGCCGCGGCGAGCAGCGGCGAGCTGTTCGAGCTCCTGGCGAGGGAGGAGGAGGAGGAGGGAGGGGGAGGAGAGGAGGCAGAGGCAGAGGCCGCGGCGGCGGCAGCGGCGGCTGCGGCGGGCGCTTCCGCCCCCGCCTCGCCTCCTCCGCCTCCTCCGCGCAGCAGGAAGAAGACCCTCCTCCTCGCAGAGGTCCTGTCGTGGCCCCAGGACTCTCCCTTTCCCTTCGCCCGCGTCACCGCGGCCCTGGGACAGCGCGGCGACCTCGCGGCCGAGACCGCGGCGCTGCTCGCGGCCGAGGCCGTCGACGCCGCCGACTTTTCCGAGGCCGCGCTCGCCGAGCTCCCGTCGCTGCCGTGGTCGGTTCCGCGGAGCGAGCTCGCGGCGAGGCGCGACCTGCGCTTCTCGAGGAAAATCTTCTCGATCGACCCGCCGACGGCGAGGGACCTCGACGACGCGCTGTCGCTCGAGACGGTCGAGGAAGCCGTCGCCGCCGACGCCAGAGAGAGGAGGGAGCGGGCAAGCGGCGCTTGTTCTCCTTCTTCTTCTCCTTCTTCTTCTTCTCCTTCTCCTTCTTCTTCTCCTTCTCTCCCGCCCTTGCCGCCTCCGCCGCCCGCTGCCCGCTGGCGCCTTGGCGTCCACATAGCCGACGTCTCCGCCTTCGTGCCCCCCGGCGGGGCCCTCGACGCCGCCGCGAGGGCGAGGGCGACCTCCGTCTACCTCGTCTCGGCCGTCGTGCCGATGCTCCCCCGGGCGCTGTGCGAGAGCCTGTGCTCTCTGGAGCCCGGGGCCGACAGGCTGGCGTTCAGCGTGGACTTCTGGCTGGACGCGGAGGGGAGGCCCGTCGGCGGCGGCGGCGGCGGCGGAAGGGGTGGAAGTGGCGGCGGCGGAAGCGGAGAGAGCGATCTCGACCAAGGCGCCGACGAGGACGCCAAGGGCGCAGCGACGAGGGCGGCGGCGACGCCGTTCGTCACCGCCACCTTCTACCGCTCCGTGATCCGCTCGTGCGCCAAGCTGGCCTACTCGGACGCGCAGGCGATGATAGAAGCAGGACAGGAAGAAGGAGGAGGCGAGGGAGCAGGCGAGGGAGCAGGCGGGAGCAGCAGCGGCGACGACGCTTCCTCCCTCGCCGCCGCGGCCGCCGCGGGCAGAGGCGCCTTCGAGGCTCGCCGCGAGGGCGCCTCGCCCGCCGCCTCCCGACCGCCGCTCCCCTCCGCCCCCTGGGAGGAGCTCGCGCTGGGGGTCCGGCGGATGTGGCGCCTGGCGTCGCTCAGGCGGCGCGAGCGCTTCGACGCCGGCGCGCTCCGCCTCGACAACACCAAGCTCTCGTTCGAGCTCCGGCAGGAGCCGGAGCAGCTCGAGCCCGGCGGGGGCGCGGGCGCGGGCGGAGGAGGGGAGCCCGTCGAGGCCTTTGCCTACGTCCAGAGGGAGGCCAACGCGCTCGTCGAGGAGTTTATGTTGCTGGCCAACATGGCCGCGGCGGCGCGCGTCGCGCGCTGGCTGCCCTCGAGGGCGCTGCTGCGCCGGCACCCGCCGCCGGCCGAGCGCAAGATGGAGGAACTGGCCAAAACGATCTTCGAAAAGGTCGGGGTCAGGCTGGACGTCTCGAGCTCGCGGGCGCTGCAGGCGTCGCTGGTGGCGCTGCGGGAGGGCGCCGCGCGGGAGGGCGCGGGCGCGTCGCCGGCGGCGGCGGCGGCGGCGGCGGCGGGAGGGAGGGCGCCTGCGGCGCTCGGCGCGGCCGAGTTCGAGGTCGTGACGCTGCTCTGCACCAAACCGATGCAGGTCGCGAGCTACGTCTGCGCCGGCGTCGACCTCTTGGAGCTGGCAGGGCAGCAGCAGAGCGGCAGCAGCCCCGGGAGGAGAGGAGAAAGTGGAGGAGGAGGAGGGGGAGAAGGGGGAGGAGGGAGGAGGAAGGCGGG
>Ga0315283_10003661_pt1 | contig 13190 bp, 12 predicted proteins | sample YL17G09_0_MG_FD_204541 | JGI IMG/M metagenome (GOLD analysis project Ga0315283, IMG submission 204541) | Sediment microbial communities from Yellowstone Lake, YNP, Wyoming, USA - YL17G09_0 | ecosystem: Environmental > Aquatic > Freshwater > Lake > Sediment | place: USA: Wyoming | collected...
GGAGGAGTACCTCTCAGGATCCCAAATGGAAACCTCATCCGTGATGGAGAAACAGATGAATCTGACTGGAAAGGTTTTATCCCGTTCGATCAGCTTCCATTCAGCTATAATCCTCAAAATGGATACCTGGCATCAGCAAATAATAAAACAGTTGATAATGATTATCCGTACTATATAAGTACCGATTTTACTGCTCCATACAGGATAAACAGGATCAGGCAGATGATTGATGAAAAAGAGATCTTCGGAAAAGAGGATCTTAAAAAGATGATACTTGACCAGCATTCCGCTCTCGCAGGTTTGGTTACACCTTATATACTGAAATTAAGTGAGAGGTTACAGGAGCTGACTCCATTGGAACAGAGTGCGCTGGATAGCCTTAAAAGCTGGGATTATGACATGAATACCGATCTTATAGCTCCCTCACTGTTTGAGTTCTTCAGGATAAGCCTGAGGAAAAACCTTCTTGCTGATGAACTTGGCGACCTTTACGAAAAGATCTATTACAATGTGGGTGAATTTTATGTTTACCGGATTTTCACGACCACCCCTGATGAGTGGGTCGATGATATTAATACAGTAAAGAAAGAGACTCTTGATGATATAATTCTTGAGAGTTTCAAAGATTGTGTAGCATCAATTTCAAAGCAATACGGGCACAATCCTGAAAAATGGAAGTGGGGGAATATTCACAAAATGGTAATTAAGCATCCACTTGGTTCAGTTGCGATTCTTAACACTCTTTTTCATTTTAATTCAGGTGAATTCAGTGTAGGAGGAAGTGATCATACCATTAGTCCGTATTTCTCTTTTAAATCGGGATTTAAAGTAGAACATGGAGCTTCAGAAAGACATATTTTCAATACTGCAGACTGGGATGAATCATATACAGTCATACCAACCGGAGCTTCCGGCATTCCGGGGAGCGAGTTTTATCTTTCGCAGACGAAAACTTATATAGATGGAGGATTTTACAAGGATGCTTTTTCAGAGGAAGCAGTTAAAGCAGGCGCAAAATATACTTTAAAACTTATTCCGGGCAATTAAACTGTCATTACATCCTTCTCTTTTGCTGCCATTAACTTGTCGACTTTTACAGAATAGTCGTGGGTCATCTCCTGAACATTCTCGGTTGCATCTTTTTCAATATCCTCAGGGAGCCCTTCTTTCAGCATCCTTTTAAGCTCATCATTAGCCCATTTACGGGAATTCCTTAAACTTATCTTGGCAGTTTCGCCTTCATTTCTTACCTGCTTTACAAGTTGGTGTCTTCTCTCTTCAGTAAGTGGAGGGATATTGATACGTATAACCTCACCGTTATTTACTGGCGTAAGGCCAATATTAGCTGCCATTATAGCTTTTTCAATTGTCCCAAGCATGTTCTTCTCCCATGGTTGAATCAGAATTGTCTTGGGATCAGGAGTGTTAATATTTGATACCTGGGATAAAGGTGAGTTAACTCCATAATAATCAACAGTAATACCGTCGAGGAGAACAGGGGTGGCTCTTCCGGCACGGAGATGGGCAAGTTCATGCTCAAGATGTTCCAGGGCTTTCTGCATCCTGTCTTTTGTCTCCTCAATTACCAGTTCAACTTCTTCGTTCATAGGTAGGGGATTATGTTTATTTTATGTAATAATAATTGCAGGTCTTTTTGGTAATTTATTACCGGTATTATGGCATACTGGCAATCAAATTTAGTAAAATAGGCTGAAACTATTAATCCTTCAGTTACAAATAAGTGTTCCGATATCTATACCTTCTGCAACTTTCAAAAGGTTCCCTGGTTTGTTCATATTGAAAACCACAACAGGCATATTGTTTTCACGGCACATTGTGAAAGCCGTGGAATCCATCACTTTAAGTCTTTTGTTAATTGCTTCCTCAAAAGATATATTTTCAAATTTTCTGGCGTCAGGATCCTTTTCAGGATCTGCAGTATACACTCCATCCACCCTGGTGCCTTTAAGAAGTACATCAGCTCCGATTTCAACTGCACGCAGGGCGGCTGCTGTATCAGTTGTAAAGAACGGATTACCTGTTCCTCCCGAAAGGATGCATACAATTCCTTTTTTCAAAGCTTCTGATACCCGGTCCCTGTTATAAAACTCTCCGACCGGTTCCATCCTTATGGATGTGAAAACACTTGCATTTCCTTTTGCCCTTTTTATTGCACTTTCAAGTGCCAGACTGTTAATCACAGTTGCAAGCATACCCATCTGATCACCTCTCATCCTTTCGATGCCCGATTGTGTTCCGCTCAGACCACGAAAGATATTCCCGCCGCCTATTACCACAGCGACTTCACATCCTTTTGCAGCAACCTCTGCGACCTGTTTTGCATATTCTTCCAGAACCAGACTGTTGATTCCATAGTTTTTGTCACCTGATAACGACTCACCGCTTAATTTCAGTAAGATTCTGGAGTATTTCATTTTAAAACTGATTTCGTTCTATAAATCATTAGTCTCACCGATTTTCAAGAATCGTGATGAGTGACGAAATTAATAAAAATTTTAGTCAGGGGTATCCTGATTCTGGTGAAAAAAAAATGGCACCCTGAAGTGCCACTATTATATTGAAATATGAACCTGCAATTACAAATTCAGAGTAAAACGCTTAAAACTGGTCACTGTTAATTCTTTATTAACCGACTGAAGGTATTGTTTTATGTTCATTTTGCTGTCCTTTATAAACTCCTGGTTTAGCAATGTACTGTCCTTATAAAACTTACTCAGTTTTCCCTGTGCTATCTTTTCAAGCATCTCCTCAGGTTTTCCATCTCGTCTTGCCTGTTCCTTACCTATTTCGATCTCCTGGGCAATAACTTTTTCGGAAACATCAGCCTTATCAACGGCAACCGGATTCATTGCAGCAACCTGCATGGCAATATCTTTATAAACCTGAATATCCAGACTGCTTTTTGAAAATCCGACGAGAGTGGCAAGCTTGTTTCCCGGATGGATATAGGACTGAACATAAGGAGCTTCAATCTTTTCAAAATATGCCAGGTCCAGTTTCTCGCCAATTATCCCCATATATTCAGTTACCTTATCAACAATCTTTATACTGTCAAGAGGTAAAGCTTTCAGCTCATCAAGATTTGAAGGATTTTTTTCCAGAGCAATGTCAAGTATCCTGGTTGCGAGTGAAATAAACTCAGCATTTTTAGCAACAAAATCAGTTTCGCTGTTCAGGACAATCATAGCACCAAGTTTCCCATTGGCAGAGACTTTTGAGAGAACAACACCTTCAGTGGCGTCCCTGTCAGCTCTCTTATTGGCGACAGCCTGACCTTTTTTCCTGATAATCTCCACAGCCTTATCAAAGTCACCGTTTGATTCCTCAAGGGCCTTTTTACAATCCATCATTCCGGCCAGGGTCACTCTTCTCAGCTTTGCAACATCTGCAGAACTTATTGTAGCCATATTTATTTCCTTATAGTATCAGTTAATATTTCTATTCTTCATCCGCCTCAGCGATAATCTCTTCTTCCTCTTCAGTAACAATGTCCTCTTCTACTTCAACCTCTTCTTCCTCTTCCACTATTGCTTCGATCACGGAATCTGGCAGATCCTTGGTTTCGAGCTCTTTTCTGATGAATTTCTTATCCTTTTGAACGGGTTCCTTATCTTTTTCAAGTTTTCTTTCATTAAGACCTTCCTCAATTGCTTTGCAGAGGATGCCAACAATCAGGGATATTGATTTTGAGGCATCATCGTTAGCGGGTATTGGAAACTCTATGTCGGAAGGATCAGAATTAGTGTCAACCATTGCAAAAACTGGGATGCCAAGCCTTTTTGCTTCTCTCACAGCAATATGTTCCTTACAGACATCGACAACAAAAAGCGCGGAAGGCAGACGGGTCAGATCAACAATACTTCCAAGGTTTTTTTCAAGCTTTGCCCTCTGACGTGTGACCTGCAGTCTTTCTCGTTTTGACAGGTTTGAAAATGTACCATCAGTTGCCATTTTATCAATTGATCCCATCTTTTTAACAGCCTTGCGGATTGTAGGGAAGTTTGTAAGCATCCCTCCGGGCCAGCGCTCGGTGACATAGGGCATATTTACCTCCTTCACTTTTTCTGCAACTATCTCTTTCGCCTGTTTTTTCGTGGCAACAAAAAGTATTTTCTTTCCCGATCTTGAAATATGCTTCATGGCTGAAGCAGCTTCATCAATCTTTGCCACTGTTTTTTCAAGATCAATAATATGGATTCCGTTACGCTCCATGAATATATATGGAGCCATTGCCGGATTCCATTTTCTCTTCAGGTGTCCGAAATGAACACCGGCATCAAGTAATTCCTGGAAATTTGTTCTTGGCATTGTTTCTGTTTTTAAGTTTACATTCTTTTCAATCAATTACAGAGTAGTCCCGCCTTGCGGGAGTCTTTGTAATTTAGATACTAAACCTGCATCTATTATGACTGATCTGTTAATTTCTAACGTTTACTGAACTGGAATCTCTTTCGTGCTTTTGGACGTCCCGGCTTTTTTCTTTCAACCTCTCGGGGATCGCGTGTCACGAATCCGTTTGCTTTAAGGATTGTTTTATTTTCTGGGTCAATCTGAATAAGGGCTCTCGTAATTCCAAGCCGGAGAGCTTCTGCCTGGCCTTTTACTCCTCCGCCATCCAGGTTTACATTTATATCGTATTTATCGACAGCATTCAGAGCAACAAGAGGTTGGGTTACAACATACTGTAATGTCTCGGCACCAAAATACTCTTTATAATCCCTGTCATTTACAGTAATTTTCCCTTTACCGTCACTTAAAAATACTCTGGCAACAGCTGCTTTTCTTCTTCCAAGGGCATTAATCGGCTCCATATATATTCCTTAATGTTTTAAATTTCGAGTTTCTTTGGTTTCTGGGCTTCATGAGGATGTGAGACTCCTGTATAAACATGCATATTCTTGTAAATTGCTCTCCCCAGACGTGATTTTGGAAGCATTCCTCTCACAGCATGTTCAATTAGCCTTATGGGATGCTTCTTCAGCATTTCTTCAGCTGTGGTGAACCTCTGACCACCCGGATATCCTGTATACCGGACATATTCTTTATCCGACCATTTATTACCTGATAGTGAGACTTTTTCAGCATTTATTATAACAACATTGTCACCACAATCGACATGAGGAGTAAAATTTGTTTTATGTTTGCCTCTCAGCGTTGCAGCCACCACTGTTGCCAGACGGCCAAGAGCAGTTCCTTCAGCATCAATGATAACCCACTCTTTGTTAACTGTCTCCTTATTTGCTGATATTGTTTTGTAGCTTAAGGTGTTCACTTCTATTTAGTTTTATGATTGAAACACTTGAATATTATATCAAACCCCTTATTTTGGGACTGCAAAAATACAACATATTTCATAAAAAAAAAGAATATTGAACAGAATTTATATTTGATAATCAAAACTAAGACTATTTTTACCATTCGATTGAAAAATCACATAGTGAAACTATGTCTGACCGGTCGAGACTCAATAGGGATTTTTTTACAAGGGATGTTCTTGAAGTTGCTCCGGACCTGTTATCAAAAATACTGGCAGTCAGGTCAGATAATGGCAGAATAGACAGGTATATCATAAATGAAACAGAAGCCTACGGGGGATCAGAGGACAAAGCATGTCATGCATTCAGGGGACGCACCTCCCGGACAGATATAATGTACCATGAGGGCGGTAAATTGTATGTCTATTTTGTATATGGGATGTACTGGATGCTTAACATAGTAACAGGAATCACAGACGATCCACAGGCAGCCCTGATAAGAGGTTTTGAAAACTGTTCAGGCCCCGGCCGGGTAACACGGTTGCTCGGAATCGACAAATCATTTTATGGAGAGGATCTGATAACCTCGCCAAGGATCTGGATTGAGGAATCAGGAGTCCATCGTGAATATAAAACTGGTCCCAGAATCGGTATTGACTATGCAGGTGAATTCTGGAAAAGCAGGCCATGGAGATTCTATTCTGTAAACCCTCCCGAACAGGTCAGATAATACATTTCCTTTTCATGGCATTTAAGGGCGTTAAATTGAAGTTAAATTACATCCGGGATGTGCGCAGATAATTTTTTTTTACGTTCTTTGTTTTGTTCGAAATCAAATTCTAATAAATATGAATTCAATCTGGGGCAATTTCCGACGCCTTAATACAATTACCGGATGGATGCTGTTCTTTATTTCATCATTGGTGTATCTGCTGACACTTGAACCAACAGTTAGTTTCTGGGATTGCGGTGAATTTATTCTCTCATCTTTCAGATTACAGGTAGGACATCCTCCCGGGGCACCTCTATTTCTGATGATCGGTCGTATCGCAACTCTCTTTGCAGGAAGCGATACCTCAAGGGTCGCTTTTATGATGAATGCTCTTTCTGCCCTATGCAGCGGTTTTGCCATAATGTTTCTCTTCTGGACAATAACCCATCTTGTAAGGAAAATATATGCAGGCTCAGCAGAGGTTGAATCCGGACATATTCCGGCAATACTGGGAAGCGGTGTAATAGGAGCTCTTGCTTATGCTTTTTCTGACACTTTCTGGTTCTCCGCTGTTGAAGGGGAGCTTTATGCCCTTTCGTCACTTGTTACCGGACTTGTTTTCTGGGGTATGCTCAAATGGGAGGAAGAGGCTGATAAATCCTATTCAGGAAGATGGATCATATTGATTGCCTATATAATGGGACTCGGTCTTGGAATTCACAGGCTTAACCTGCTGGTTCTTCCGGTTCTGGTCCTGGTCTTCTATTTCAGGAAATATGAAGTAACCAGGAAGGGAATTATAACAACTCTTTTACTTTCCATCATAATACTTTGGATGATGGTATTTGTGCTGATCCCCGGTGTACCAAAAGCTGCCGGATGGTTTGAACTCTTCTTTGTAAATGGTTTAGGACTTCCATATAACAGCGGACTTTTATTCTTTTTAATCCTTCTTACAGGAGCCCTTGTATTCGGAATAAGGTATTCAATAAGAAGCAAAAGGGTGATCCTCAATTACGTTTTAACCACCATTACAGTGATAATGATCGGATATTCATCATATGCCATGATAATGATCCGGTCATCCGCCCGCCCCCCTATGAACCAGAATAATCCATCCGATATCTTTTCCCTGTCATATTATATTAATATGGAACAGTATGGGAGCTCTCCGAAAATATATGGGCACTATTATAGTGCTCCCGTTATTGATGTAAAAAGGGTTATCGCGGGGTACAACAAGATCAAGGGAAAGTATGAACCATATTACAGACCGGAGTATGTATATAAGAAAGAATTCATGACAATTTTCCCGCGCATGTACAGCCCTGAACCTGAACATGAAAAGGCATACAAATACTGGGGCAACATTAAAGGCAGGAGATTTTCGGTAACTTCAGGTTCAGAAAAGGGGGTTATCATCTGTCCTACCTTCGGGGAGAACCTCCGTTATTTCTTCAGATATCAGACAGGATTCATGTACCTCAGGTATTTTATGTGGAATTTTGCGGGAAGACAGAATGACAATCAGGGTAATGGCAATCCACTTCAGGGGAACTGGATAAGCGGGATCAGGTTCATTGACGAAGCCAGACTTGGTAACCTTGATAAGGTCCCTTCAGATCTAAAAAACAACAGTGGAAGAAATACCTATTATTTTCTTCCTTTACTGCTTGGTATTGCAGGCATTGTATGGCAATACAGAAAGGACAGAAATGGCTTATGGCTTGTTCTTGCCTTCTTTGTCATGACAGGTATAGCCATAATCTTTTATCTGAACCAGTACCCGAATCAACCAAGAGAAAGGGACTATGCTTATGCAGGTTCATTTTATGCATTTTCCATATGGATAGGTTTGGGATTTATGTACGTCTGTGAAAATCTTGGAAGGGTGCTCAGGGGAAGGATCTCTTCATTAATTACATTTATTCTTCTTTTGGCTGTTCCGGTTCTCATGGCTGTCCAGAACTGGGACGATCATGACCGGTCGGGCCGCTACACTGCAAGGGATATCGGAGCTAATTACCTTTTATCGTGCGCCCCAAACAGTATTCTGTTTACTTATGGTGATAACGACTCATTCCCGGTATGGTATGTACAGGATGTTGAACAGGTGAAACCGGATGTTCGGGTAGCTAATCTTAGCTACATTCAGGCAGGTTGGTATATAGATATGATGAGACAGAAAGCGTTTGAGTCGGATCCATGGCCTTTGTCCCTTCCTTCAGAAAAATATGTTGAAGGCTCAAGGGAACAGCTGATTGTAAGCCAAAGGGTTGATAAGCCTGTCAACCTGGCACAGGTTGTACAGTTTGCTGCCCAGGATGATAAAAAATATAAAGTAGATGTGTACGGCAGCGGAGAATTCCTTAATTTTCTGCCTACCAATAAGCTCCTGATAGAGGTCGATTCAGCCATGGTAGTGTCAAACGGGACAGTTAAGGAATATTTCAAAAACAGGATCGTATCTCCGATGATATGGGATTATTCAGAGAGGGAGGCTTTAAAGGGAGATCTTGCAATAATGGATCTCCTCTCAACAAACAATTGGGAAAGACCTGTTTATGTTTCGACTACAGTTCCATCGAGCCAGTACAAAGGGCTTGAAAAATATTTTGTTCAGGAAGGGATAGCCTACAGGATAGTTCCCATAATAACAGACAAACCTGAGGAGGGAGAATTTGGTATGATCGATCCTGTAGTTATGTATGATAATATGATGAACAAATATAAATGGGGCAATGCAGCTGATTCATCAGTCTATCTCGACGAAAATAACAAACGGATGCTCAGCAATTTCCGGCGTCTTTTCGGTAATCTGGGAAAAGCACTTCTTGTTACCGGTGATACAACAAGGGCTGTAGAAGCAGCCCGCAGAGGCTTGGATATTGTACCCGCAGAAAAGATGCCATATGATTTCTTTGTTCTGGGCCTTGCTGAAGTACTGATCAGGGCTGGACAAATGGAAGAGGGCATTGGAATCGTTGACAATGTGATGAAGTATTCGAAGGAATATCTTGATTATGCGGTCAGCCTGGATCCCGAAAAACAGTTTGGAATGGATTTTCCTGTCGGCATCAATATGCAATCGCTGCTCGATATTAATAATATGGCAATCAACCTGAAGTTAGATCAGCTGGTAAATTCAGTATCATCAGATGTAAATAAATATTACAGTATTTTATACTCAGACAAATAAAAAGATTATGCGGCTTTGCAGGCCAGTTATCTTTTGGAAGTGGCTATATCCCGGGGCACTTTTCCGGATAAAAACAAATAGTAAGAAATTATATCTGACATTTGATGACGGACCCTCTCCGGATTCTACTCCTCTGATACTTGATATTCTTGAAAAACATGATGTTACAGCAACATTTTTCTGCAATGGCCAGGAGGCAGAAAAATATCCTGAGCTGTTCACACTTATAAATTCAAAAGGACATACGATCGGAAATCATGGATATCTTCACCTTAACGGTTGTAAGACCGCAATAAATGAGTATATCCAAAATGCTTTCAGGGCTGATGAACTTACCTCTGCAGTTTTATTCCGGCCACCTTATGGATGCCTCAGAATGAGACAATACCGGAGACTTGTGCGAAAATATAAAATAGTGTTCTGGGACCTGATGCCTTATGATTTTGACAGAAATATCAGCAGTATAAAAGTTCTGAACATCCTGAGGAAAAAAATACGGGCAGGTTCAATAATTGTTCTTCATGACAAGCCATCATCGTCAGCTGTCAATATACTTGCCCCATTCATTAAATACGCTGAAAATGGAGGTTATAGTTTTTCAATTTTGACTTAGGAAGAAAGGACGGGATCTATCCCTGATTTAAAGTTTCAACTATTTTTGACCTCAGATTCAATTCTTTCTGTAACAAGAATTGTCAGGTTTTATTTATCGGAATGAAATACTATTTTTGATTGATCTTTATTTTCTACCAGATGAATATTCTCATTCTTGGATCGGGAGGCAGGGAACATGCTTTGACATGGAAACTGGCTCAAAGTAATAAAATTAGCAGGATATTTATAGCTCCGGGGAATGCTGGTACCGGTTTACTGGGAACAAACCTGAAAGTTGATCCTGAGGATTTTCAGGAGGTGAAAAAAGCTGTTGCAGTAAACATGATCAATATGGTTATTGTTGGCCCTGAGGCGCCTCTTGTGGCAGGGATACATGATTATTTTATCCAGGATGACTTTCTTAAGTTTGTTCCCGTTGTAGGTCCCCAGAAATCAGCTGCAATGCTCGAGGGCAGCAAGGATTTTGCAAAGACTTTTATGATGAGACATGATATCCCGACAGCAAAATACAGAAGTTTTGACAGGACAAATGTGGCTGAGACAGATCAGTTCTTAAAGATGCTTGACCCGCCATATGTTATTAAGGCTGATGGCCTTGCAGCTGGGAAAGGAGTGGTAATTCTGGATAGCTTCACCGAAGCGCAGGAAGAGATAAATGCAATAATCAACGGAAAATTTGGCACTGCCGGGAATAAAGTAGTAATTGAGCAGTTTCTTAAGGGAATTGAATTATCAGTTTTTATAATAACGGACGGGAAATCCTACAAACTTCTTCCTGATGCAAAGGATTATAAACGAGCCGGAGAGGGTGATACAGGCCTGAATACCGGCGGAATGGGTGCAATATCACCTGTTCCGTTCGCTGATCCGGTATTTATGGAGAAAGTGAAAACACTAATTATTAATCCTACAATCAAAGGATTGAAGGAAGATGGCATTGAATACAAAGGTTTTATCTTCTTCGGACTTATAAATGTAACAGGTGAACCATATCTGATTGAATACAATGCAAGGCTTGGAGATCCTGAATCAGAAGTCATTATTCCAAGGATAAAATCAGACCTGTTCGACCTTGTAGAGGGTGTGGCAAACGGTGATCTGGAAAGCAGAGACCTTGTTATTGATGACAGATTTGCAGCAACAGTGATGCTTGTTTCGGGAGGTTATCCGGGTCAATATGAAAAAGGGTATGAAATTTCCGGGCTTGAAAGGACAAATGAATGTATCGTTTTTCATGCAGGAACAAAATCTGTTTTTGATAAGACAATTACTTCCGGGGGACGTGTAATTGCGGTAAGCGCTTTGGGAAAAACAATGAAAGAAGCTCTGGCATCCTCATACAGGAATGCTGGAGTGATCGGATTCCGGGATATTTATTTTAGAAAAGATATTGGTTTTGATTTATAAAATCTATGCTTTTTAAGAAATTCAGGGAAACAGGTCCGGATGCTATCTTTTTGATATTTATTGTTCTTGTATTAACCTGGACAGGTTCTTTTCTGCAGCCTCATTCACCAGCTGAATTATACTTCGATATTAAACCAATGCCTCTTTTTGTATTGCTGCTTGCTTTAACAGGGTCCAATCCTCTTATAAGCGTTCTTTTTGCTTTTGTTTTAGTAGTTCTGATATCTTTCATGTTAGTAAATTTCAATACAAGTGTTTTTTTTATAAGCGAAAGAACATTTTTGCCTGCATTGATTTACGGATTGCTGACAAGCTTCTTTCCACAGCAGCAGGTACTAAACCCAGTTCTCCCGGCCTCTGTTTTTATGATTCTGGCCATAAGGAGAATTATGGATTCATATAGGATTCAGGGTACGGCATTCTCCTTTTATGATGCAGGAATGCTGATCAGCATCGGCAGTCTCTTTTATGCCACCTTTGTCTGGTTTGGCCTTCTTCTTATTATAGGAATAGTCATACTTAGAACCGGAAATATTAAAGAGATATTAATTTCAGTTTTTGGATTGTTGACGCCCCTCTTTATTCTTTATGGGTTCTTCTACATAACCGGTAAAGACATGCATCTACTGCTTGCAGCCGTGACTTATAATCTTTTTACAAAGGTGTCTAATTTCGATATCCCGCCAGAAACACTTGTAGCAGGTATAATTTCGGGTTTTATCATCCTTATAAGTGCATCTCATCTTTTGACGGTTATCAATGCAAAAAAAATAAAATCACGCAAGACTTTTGTCCTTCTGTTCTGGATTGTAATTATAACTATTGTCCTCTATTTGCTGTTTAAGTCTGTTTCGGTCGAAATAATCTGGCTGACAGCAATTCCTGCATGCTATTTTTTGTCACACTATTTTGTTTTTGCTAAAAGGAAGAGAATACCCGCTATTCTTCTTGCAATACTTTTTATTCTGTCGGGTTTTGTTCAACTTTTAAGATTTATGCATTAAAGCTATTGAATCTTTGAGACAATACTTACTCCTGATCCTGACTTTCCCTCAGTGAAGTCGAAATAGATCTTATAGAGACCGCTTTTCTGGCAGGTAAAATCCACATAGGGTAAAATTGTATAGGTTTTCGGATCATATGATGAGACGACCAGGTTATCTGAATTATCCTTTATATTTAGTATAAGCTGGCCTTTCGAGTTTTCCGCCGTACACATTGTAAATCTGTAAATTGTACTTTCCCTCAGCGACATTGTTGCTTTGTACCTGAATTCATTTTGTGAATACTGATCCCCAAGCTGAATATTGAAATCCTTGATGTACTTTGCTTCAGAACCTGAATTTGATATGCATTTTTTCATAAGAGGATCATTAGGCTGACCTGATAAAATACAAAAAGTTACGTTAAACAGTAAAAAAAAGATCAAGTGCTTTTTCATATTGTTAAATTTTCTTAGGTTTTTTTAATGGACTGATAAAATTTCTCTCGATCCAGCCAGGAACTATTGAAACACCTATAATCAGATATGGATAATAACTGATAATTCTCCAGATTATGGCAACAGCGAGGGCAAGACTTCCGACATAAGCAGCGTCAGCAGGTATCGTATCAGAGATATATCTGCCCAGGATCAGCTCTGCGAAACCGCTGCCCCCCGGAGTTGGGCTGATGATCATCATTATCCATGTAACAAGCTGCCTGGCAAATATAAGAAAATGGTCATTTATTGCAAAAAAAGCAACCAGGATTGCATTAACTACCCAGTATCTCGAGGTCCATGAAAGAAATGTTGCAGTAAATGCTTTTACCCAGAATGAAAATTTCTGTCTTTTAAGCTCATGTGAACTTTCTACTATATCATCCCCGGCCTTTACTGCTGATTCTTTCCATCGTCTTAAGAGAGGGAGCCTGAAAATATAAATCAGAGTTTTTTTAATCTTTTCCGGATCAATGAACAAGCCATAACCAACAAAGAGAA
>Ga0315283_10003663_pt1 | contig 13189 bp, 12 predicted proteins | sample YL17G09_0_MG_FD_204541 | JGI IMG/M metagenome (GOLD analysis project Ga0315283, IMG submission 204541) | Sediment microbial communities from Yellowstone Lake, YNP, Wyoming, USA - YL17G09_0 | ecosystem: Environmental > Aquatic > Freshwater > Lake > Sediment | place: USA: Wyoming | collected...
CATTTGAAGGAGTGAGTACTATGACACGTACAAACACTTTAATCAAGGCCGTGGCATTGGCGGCTTCGCTCTGTGTGATTTTATTCGTCGCCGCTGCCGCCACCGACGAATCGCCCATGATCGGCGCCTCAACTCCCGTTGAGGAACTAAAGGCACTTGCCTCGCAGGGAAATGCCGATGCCATGCTCGAACTTGGCGAACGGCTGATTCAAGGGCAGGGGGTTATGTCCAACACCGAGGAAGGATTGCAGTGGCTTCACCAGGCCGCCGCCGCCGGCAAAAACCAAGCGTGGTATGACATCGGCTTCGTCTATTCCAATGGCGTGGGCGTCAAACTGGACATGACGGAAGCGATGAAGTACTTCCGCAAAGGAGCAGATTTGGGGAATGCCGATTGTCAAACCAGCATGGGCCTGATCTATCAGGCTGGTGAGAGAATCCCGGGTGGCTTGAAGGCAGCTGATCCAGTGGAAGCGGCAAAGTGGTATGGGATGGCAGCAGAACAGGGTCATACCGAGGCCATCCAGCATTTGGCTATGATGAATGCCATGGGCATGGGAATTGAGCAGGATGATTTGGAGGCAGTACGTTGGTTCCGTAAGGGGGCCGAATTGGGAAATGCGGATTGCAAATGGGGTCTTGGCCAATGCTATCTTGACGGCAAAGGTGTGCAGCAGGACTCTGTTATGGCATATTCACTGTACTCTGCATCCCTGGACGGAGTTGAACATCCAGAGCAGAAGAAGGCCATGACCGCTAGACGCGACGAACTCGGCGAAGCGTTAACAGCAGAGCAGCTCAAGAAAGCCGAGCCGATCATTCAGGAATGGAAGGCGCAAGAGAAGAAATAGTTGCTAGCGCGGACCTGTGCGGTTGATATGGGTGGTATGATCGCAGTCTCAGCCGCTGAGCAAGCCTCTGTGACCGCTGGAAACGGCGGGGTGAGGCATCCCTAAAGAAGCAGGAGATCGCCGCTTCGTCCCGCCACGTCGCCCGCCGCGGCGGGCTCGCGATGACGCGGTGGGGGGCCTGGCGGCGGGACTCGTAACGCCGATCTACTCGCTTATCCCGCGTGCGGCGAAATGTGCCACCCCACTGCCCGTATACAAATCCAGACTTGCGTATTGCGATCAATAATTCTATATTGATTCAACAAGGCAGATCAAACCGGGGGGTTATATGCCGGGTACGTATACCATCGACGAAGAAAACAACTTGATCCAGGTCAAGTATGTGGGAACCATCACCGTGTCGGAAGAGATGGCGATTATCAATACCATTATTGCCGACCCGAAGTTCCGCACCGGAATGAATTCCATCTCCGATCTTACGGAAGCCATATTCAGTTGGAATCTCAACGACATCGACCTCTTCCGCGCCTATGTCGGCACCATAATGAACACGGCCGGCAAATGCAAATGGGCGCTCGTGTCGCAGGGGGGAATAACCGCCGCGACGACCAAGATCTTTATGATTTTACATGAAATTTACGCCGGCCTGATTATAGTAAAGCTTTTCAGTAACAGCGGCGATGCGTCGGAGTGGATCGACAGCGCCGCGGACTGACACGCAGCCGGGTTCGGCGACAGCGAAGACGGAAATACGCAACCGCCTTGGCAAAATGCAGGGCACGCTGTATATTCCTTATCAGGCCGGCCGCCGGCGGGAACGATCATGAAATCGACAGGGAGGTGCAAACGTGGGCCAAGCGTCCAATGATCCATCGCATCACGGGGTCGATGATCCCGGAGGCGGAAAATATCCCAACGAGACGATACGGTTTCTGCATGAACGATCCAGTTGCCGCAGCTTCCACGACAAGAAGATACCGCCGGAGGTCATGAACCTGATTCTGGAGGCGGGCCTTCATGCCGCCACCGGCGGAAACCTGCAGCCGTATTCGATCATTCAGATCCAGGACGAGGCGACCAAGCGACAATTGGCGAAGCTAAACGAAGACCAGAACTTTATCATCACCGCGCCGGTCGATCTCCTGTTTTGTATCGACTTCCGCCGTCTGCGGCGCTGGGCGGAGTTGGAGTGCGCGCCGTTCTCGGCGAGCAGCTCGTTCCGGCATTTTTGGATATCATTTCAGGACACGATCATCGCCGCCCAGAATATCTGCACCGCCGCCGACGCTCTGGGGCTGGGGTCGGTCTATGTCGGCACGGTCATCGATTGCCTTCGGGAAATCCGCGAGCTGCTGGCGATACCGGAGGGGGTTTTTCCGGTCGTATTGTTAAGCCTGGGATATCCCAAGGATCGTCCCGGCTCGAAACGAAAGCTGGGCGTGAGCACGATCGTCCACCGGGAGAAATATCGCGACCTCGATGACAAAACGCTCCTGGCGGCTTTCGGCGAGAAATATCCCGGCTGGCAGAGGGAGATCACACCGGAGCGGATGGAGACGATGGCGCGGGTGGGCCGCGCCGTACATGATGACGAATTCGCGCAGCGGTGTCTGGCCAAAATAACGGAGCAGGGGTATATCAACGCCATTCAGAATTATTTCGGTTTGCATTATCGTGCCGACCTGATGCCGCAGGGAAATGATGAATACCTGCGGATCATGGAGGAAGCCGGATTTACCTGGTTCAGGAGATATGCGCCGGCCGAGGGCAGGTGAGAGATCGAGGCGCGGCATGGTGTGAGTTTATATATTGAACATCGGGTCGGGGTGAATCGTCATAAATATAGGGAGAGGCTATCGCAGGGCGAAGGACGTAATTGACAACAAACCACCGACGCCGATGACGGCGGCCGGGCTTTAGAGGTCAGGGATGATGGCCGGCCCGACCGGGGTCATCACGGCGCCCAGAATAGAAGTCCGTAACCGGGAGACAGACATGTTCTTCCACAGCCGGGAGGGTCACGTCATGAAATCCTTATTGGTAATGCGCGGGCGAACCGATTGGTATTGGTTTGCCGTACCGGGGGCAATGATCATTGTTTTTTGGGCAATGCTGCTGGTTCCCGCGGGGGCGGCGGCGGCCGGGGGGCAGGCGACGGCAGAATGGGAAGCAGCCACTCCCGTCGGACCCAATTGGCAATACGCCGTCCATCAGAACGGCCGAATTGTCCTAACGGTCACAAACCTCGGTCAACTGGGACCTATACTATCGGGGATTCCCACCGATTGCGGCGGTCAGCCTTGTCCGGGATGTGAGTACCCGGCCGGTTCCGAACTGCAGTACCTCTTCGGCGGGGCGTTCTGGATCGGGGCGGTGGTCGGAACCGACACCCTGGCATCGGTCGGGGCCGATGGATGGTTTCAAGTTGCTGAAATGAATCCCGACAGCGGGACTTCAGCCGATTTCCAGATCCGATCCAATGACCCGGCCAGCCCGTACTATTCACCTCAGGCGGTAGCGAATCTGGATTATATCTGCACCTATGCCGATACTTGCACCGATCCGGCTCTGGTGAACTTTGACCCGATTGACAACCGTCCCCATATTCCGCTGAACGTGTCGGTCACACAGCGCAGCTATTCCTGGGCTGATGATCCGAACGCCGATTTTGTGCTGTTTGAATACGTGATCGCCAATATCGGGGCGGCTCCGCTGCAGGACATGTACTTCGGCATCCTCGTTGACGGTGACGTGTATCATTCGTCCAACTCCACGACCGGTTATGCGGATGACATGACCGGGTTTCTGCCGGCGGACAATATGGCCTATATTATCGACAATGACGGCGACCCGGTGGCGGGCCCGGCCTGGGATAACACCAGTCCCCGATCGGCGTTTGCCGTCAAGCTGCACGGGTCGAAACCGGACTGGGGCGGAGTCAATTACAACTGGTGGATATCCAATGCCAATACGTCGCTGGATTTCGGCCCCCGCCTGGCAGGTACGGTCGAAGATCCGTTTCGTTCGTTCGGGCCGCATTTGGGAACGCCGTCCGGCGATAAGAACAAGTATTACATGCTGCAGCATCCGGAGCAGGATTACGATCAGATGTTCACGGCCGTCTCGCACGCAGGCGAGGGATTTCTCGCTCCGCCGTCTAATCCATCGTTTGCTGCGGATCTGGCCGACGGCATAGACACGCGCTTTCTGCTCTCGGTCGGTCCGTACCAGGTCGGCGTCGGCGATTCGGTGCGATTGTACTTTTCCGTCGTCATGGGTCCCGATGCGCATGTTAATCCGGGTGATTTTGCGGACTATTTCACGGCCGGAGATCCCGATGCCTACTACCAGCGGCTGGATTTCGGCCCTCTGTTGACCAATGCCGGGCGGGCCGATTATCTCTACCAGAACATATTTGGGACGCCGTCGGGCGCCGGAGATGATGTGACGCCGAGCGCTTTGCCGCAAGCGGCGACACTATCGCCCAACTATCCCAATCCGTTCAACCCGGCCACGACGATTCGGTATCAACTGCCGAAGCAGTCACAGGTCCAGATGACGGTGTTCAATCTGCTGGGAGAAAAAGTCACCACCCTGGTGGATGGAATGCAGGGAAGCGGTGAGCATATCACGGTCTGGGACGGGTGCGACCGGTTTGGTCATCCAGCGCCGTCGGGAATATACTTCTATCGGTTGAAGACCGATGGTGTCTCGGCCGCCAAGAAGATGGTGCTGATGCGATAAGGGTCTGTTGACAAGACTCTGACTCGTCATCGCGAGACCCGCCTGCGGCGGGTCTCGCGATCTCGGCTCTACTACGAGAATAGAGATTGCCACGTCGCCCGCCGCGGCGCCCGCCGCCGGCGGGCTCGCAATGACGCTGGAGAACTGTCTCAACACTCCCGATAAGGGTGCATGGCAGATGCATAACCAGGCGCCGCCGAAAAGCCGACCACTTAAGGAAAGGATGAGGCATGCGAATCCCCATCTATCAGGTTGATGCCTTTACCGATCGGCTTTTCGGCGGCAATCCGGCCGCCATCTGCCCGCTGGAGGAATGGTTGCCCGATGATGTCATGCAGCATATCGCAGCGGAAAACAACCTGTCGGAGACCGCCTTTTTCGTGCGCCGGGGGGAGATCTTCGACATCCGCTGGTTCACCCCCAAGATCGAGATCGATCTGGCCGGCCATCCGACGCTGGCGACGGCTCATGTCATCCTGACGCACCTGAAGTATCCGGGATCGGAAATCAGGTTTTCCTCACAGAGCGGTGAATTGAGGGCGACCCGGAAGGAGGGCATTATTTGGCTCGACTTCCCGGCCTACGATTTGCTGCCGACCGATCCTCCGGACAGCCTGATCATGGGGCTGGGCCGCAGGCCGGGGGAGATTCTTATGGGGCGTGATTATCTTGCGGTCTACGAGCGGCAGGATGATATCCTGGCGCTTGAGCCCGATTATGCGGAACTGGCCAAGGTCGATTGCCTCGGGATTATCGTTACGGCGCCGGGGGAGGGGTGCGATTTTGTTTCCCGCTTTTTTGCGCCCCGGGCGGGGATCAACGAGGACCCGGTGACGGGATCGGCGCATACGCTCTTGATACCGTATTGGGCCAGGCGGCTGAGGAAGACCGTGCTGCACGCATTCCAGCTATCGCAAAGAAGGGGAGAGTTGTGGTGCGAGTATTTGGGGGAACGAGTGAAGATCGGTGGACGGGCGGTGACATATCTGGAGGGGACGATTGAGATATAGCGTTGCGCGAAGCGATATCCGGTGTGTATAATAAGGTGACGAGGAAAAACAAAGGCGGTATGAATATGAAGCGTGTCATCATCGGCTTGGCGGCCATGCTACTTTTCGCTTTTGCCTGCCAGGCGCAGGAAAAGCCCGGTGTGCCGCCGAAGGGAGAGAAAATAGTGGCTCTCACAATCACCAGTTCGGCTTTCGTTGAAGGGGGAATGATCCCCAAGAAGTACAGCTGTGACGGCGCCGATGTCTCTCCTCCGCTGGCGATCAACGGCACGCCGGAGGGAACCAAGAGTTTGGCGCTGATCGCGGATGATCCCGACGCCCCGGTCGGCATCTGGGTTCATTGGGTGCTGTATAACCTTCCGCCGGATACAAAGATGCTGGCCGAGGGGATGCCGGCCGAGGCCGCGTTGAAAAACGGCGCCAGGCAGGGAATCACCGACTTCGGGCGGCCGGGATACGGCGGGCCATGTCCACCCAGCGGCACGCACCGGTACTATTTCAAGGTCTATGCGCTCGATACGGTGCTGAATCCGACCGGCAAGGTGACCAAGAAGGAGCTTGAGGCGGCCATGAAGGGGCATATCCTGGCCGAGGGGCAGTTGATGGGGAAATACGCCCGGCAGAGGTAATTGAATCTTGGCGCACGGGAGCGTGCGCTAAGCACAAGAAAGCTTATTGATTGAAGCCTCAGACAACGAATTACGGGCAGGTCACATCCCGCTAAAGCGGGACAAGACCTGCCCGAACCCCGAACGCGCAGGGTGAAACGCGCAGGCTGCAAACATGGGGATGGCTATGAGACGACTCTACAGATCAACCACCGATAGAAAAGTAGCCGGTATCTGCGGCGGGCTGGCCGAATTCTGGGATTATGATCCGACCATTATTCGTCTGGCGGCGGTTCTTTTGGCTTTGGTGACGGTACTTGTGCCGTTTGTGATTACCTATCTGATCGGCTGGATTATCATTCCGGAAGGCGCGAATCAGAACCCGCAGGTCAAGGACGCGCCGAGGACATAAGATTTCCACCCGTCGCCCGCCGCTGCGTGCTTTGGATGGGGTACGTGGTTTTACCAGCGACGGCGTCGTGTATGGCGTGAAAAGCGGGAACCCACCCCGCCTGCGGCGGGATGGGCCACCGGTCGGTGCAAGGGGCGGCGTATCGGCTATTACTTCGCTTCGCGTCTTACGGCTCGACGCGTGACTTCTCGCCAAATCACCCTTTGACTATCCGCGAACCGTTGTGTAAATTGACCCGACGGTTTGGCATTTACTAGAATTAGGGATAGTCATGGACATCAAAAAAACTGCCAGGGACGGTCTGGGGGCAGCATCATCGAAAAAGGCCGGTTACTGCGATATCCGCTACGAGATCATCCGCGACCAGGGGTTGTCATACACCGATGGTTCCCCCGACCCGATTCAAAGCTCCCTTTCGGCCGGCTGGGCGGTGCGGTTATTGATCGACGGCGCCTGGGGATTTGCGTCGTCCGATGATCCGAAGCTGTCTATTAAGCAACTGGTCGAGCGGGCGGCGGCGGTGGCCAGGGCCTCCGCCAAGGTGATGAAATCGCCGGTCGAGCTGTCACCGGCCGACAGGCAGACCGGCCAGTACAGATCGCAGTTCGCAATCGATCCGTTCACCGTCCCCTTATCTGATATTATCGCCTATCTGGCCGACCTCGACGCCGCCATGGGAGGGTTGACGGGGATCAATTCCCGAAGCTGTTTCACGTCGTTTCGCAAGCTGGAGAAGTGGTTTTTCTCATCTGAGGGAAGCGATCTAACTCAGACGATCATTCAGACCGGCGCCGGGATGACGCTGGCGCAGGCCAAATCGCGCCGGGAGCGGGCGGAGCGGTCGTATCCGACATCATCGGGCCAGTACGAGGTCAAGGGGTATGAGCTTTTGGCGGAGCTTGATCTGAAAGGGAATCTCGCGCGCCTCGCGGAGGAAGTGGCCATGCTGATGACGGCCCCGGCCTGTCCGCAGAAGAGCTGTCCCCTCGTATTGTCGGGTGATATGATGTCGCTGGTCATTCATGAAACGATCGGGCATCCGCTCGAACTGGATCGGGTGTTCGGCTCGGAGCGAAATTTTTCGGGGACATCGTTTGCCACGCCGGAGCAGTTGGGGAAGCTGCAGTACGGGGCGCCGATCGTGACCGTTACCAGCGACCCGACGGCATCGTCGGGCTTGGGGACGTTCGGCTGGGATGACGAGGGAGTCCAAAGCCGGCCGGCAGTTCTTATAAAAGACGGCATGTTGACGGATTATCTGTCGTCGCGCGAAACGGCGTATCGGGTGGGAAAAAAGTCGACCGGAGCTATGCGGGCCGAAGGATGGAAAAACTTGCCGTTGGTGCGAATGACCAATATCAACCTGCAACCGGGGGACAAGGCGTTTGACCAATTGATCGGCGAGGTGGACGACGGCATCTATATGGCCACGCCGTCATCCTGGTCGATTGACGATCTACGCAAGAACTTCCAATTCGGATGCGAGATCGGTTGGGAGATCAAAGGGGGAAAGCTGGCGGGGGTGGTTAAGAATTCGACGTTTGCGGGATGCACGACGCAGTTCTGGAACAACTGCGAGGCGATCGGCGACGGTTCGCAATTCAAAATCTGGGGGACGCCCAACTGCGGCAAAGGGCAGCCGGGGCAGAATGCACGCACGGGTCAGGGAGCCGCACCGGCCCGATTCACCGGGATTCAGGTCGGGGGATAAGGTATGCTGGATAAAGCGCAGGCGTTGGAGATCACCGAGGCGGCGTTGAAATGCTCCCCGGCCGACCAGACCGAGGTGGTGCTGATGGGGGATCAGCTTTGGCTGACACGAGTGGCGGAGTCGATTATTCATCAGAACATGGCCCTGGAGGAAACCCGCCTGGTGGTGACGACGGTCAAGGATAAGAAAGTCGGCCTGGCGTCGACCAATGACCTCAGCCCGGCCGGAATTGCGGCGGTGGTTGGCCTGGCCAACCAGATCAGCGTGCTTCAGAAGCCGGATGATCGATTCGTGTCGTTTCCCGACAGGACGCTGGCGCCGCCATTGGAGAAGACGATATCGGTGGAGCCGAATACGAAATTCGGACCGGCGGATATGGCCGACGCCGTGGCGAAGGTGGCGCAGAAGGCCGCTCAAAGCGGCGGCCTGACGACAGCCGGGGCATTGCGCCATGAGATTCATGCCGTGGCGGTGGCCAATTCGCTGGGGGTGCGGCAGTATGGGCGGTTCAGGCGGGCGGAGCTGTCGCTGACGGTTACCGGCCAGGGAGAAAGCTCCGGGTTTGCCATCGGGTTTAATCCCGACCCGGCCAAGATTGACTATGCGCTACTGGCTGAGCAGGCGATCACCAGGGCGAAGGGGAATATCAATCCGGTGTCGTTGCCGGATGGTCAATACACGGTCATTCTGGAACCGGCGGCGGTGGGACAATTGCTGCTGTTTCTGGGATTCATGGGATTCGGCGGCAAGACTTTTATGCAGAAGCGTTCGTTTCTCTCCGGCAAGAAAGGGGAGATGATCACCGGCGACAAGATCACGATCACCGACGAGCCGGATAACCCGGCCTTTGGGAATCTTCCGTTTGACTATGAGGGGATTCCGACGCAGCGGGTGACGATGATCGATCAGGGCAAGGCGGGGGACGCCGCTTTCGACAGCTACTTCGCCAACGCCATGGGAGTCAAGCCGACCGGACATGCGTTGCCGCCCGACAACAGCTATGGCCCATATCCCAAGAGCATGGTTATGACCGCCGGAGATGGCAGCTTGAGCGAGATGATCGGATCGACCGAGAAAGGGGTGCTTATCACGCATTTCTGGTATGTCAATTTTCTCAACCCGATGCAGACGATGATCACCGGCACCACCCGCGACGGCACCTTCCTGATTGAAAACGGCCGTCTCGGACCGGCGCTCAAGAATATGCGCACCAACCAGTCGATTTTGGAGGCGCTGAGCAACGTCCAGATGATCTCCAGAGAGCGGGTGGTGTATCCCCAGTATTCATCGTTGATGCTGGCGCCGGCGTTGAAGATCAGCGGGTTCAACCTGATACAGGAAACCAAAGAAGCCTGGGAGGGGAAATGCTGACGCGACGGAAATTCATTACCCTTTCGGCGGTGGTTGCGGCCGGGACGATGCTTCCCCTGCCAAAGGCGCTGGAATCATGGTCGGCCGAGCTGCCGGCCCCGATGCCCCCCTCATCGGATGCGATCCTTCACCTGCGCGGCCATAAGAAATCGGGATGCGCCTTTCATCCCGAGTTGGTTGATTGGTGGGCCGGCGGCGGCGCCCAGCTTCCCGATTGGTGCTGATGTCGCCGCATAACCTCAACAAGCTGATCGGCGACGCCGCCGATAGGCTGGTGTCGGTCGGAATCGATGACGGCGCGGTCGAGGCGGAGCTGATTCTGTGCGAGCTGTTCGATTTTGACCGGTTGCATCTTTATCTGCACGGACCGTCGCTTATCGATGATGAGATCGTTCAGAAGTTCGAAGACATTATCACACGGCGATTGACCCGCTACCCCCTGCAATATATCCTCGGCAACGCCTGGTTTTTCGGTCGGAAGTTCATCGTCAATGAAGCGGTCATGGTGCCCTGCCCGGAAACGGAATTGCTGCTCGACAGCCTCCTTCGCAGCGTACGGTTTTGCCGCTCGAATCCGGTGCGGCTGCTTGATGTCGGCGTCGGCTCCGGGGTGATCGCTGTCTCGGCCAAATTGGAGAATCCTCTTCTGGACGTTACCGCGGTCGATATTTCGGACAAGGCGTTGGCGGTGGCCCGGCAAAACGCGGCGCAGTTAGAGGTTGACCAATCGATCAGGTTCATGCGGTCAGACCTCTTCGCCGGGCTGGACGAGGGAGAGAAATTTGATATTATCGCCTCCAACCCTCCCTATATCGCATCGGACGAATATGGTACCCTTCCGCCGGAGGTGAAGGCCGATCCGAAGGTGGCGCTGGTGGCCGGAGAAAAGGGGCTGGACGTTATCACCCGGCTGATCGCCGAGGCCCCGGAGTATTTGACCCGCCCCGGATTTCTGATGTTCGAGATCGGATACAATCAGGCGGCCGAAGTCTTTGCCATGATAGAAAAAGATGCCCGCTACGGCAGCGCCACGCTCTTGAAGGATTTGAGCGACATCGACCGCGTCGTCGTCTGTCGCGTGGAATGATTGCGGTGGGAATCCCCGGTCGGTCGTCGAGGCTGCAAGCATGACAAAGCCCAGTCATCTTATGAGGCTCGGATGGGCGTACAAGATTTCGAAGGCCACGGTGCTGCGTTACCCTCCCTACCAGTACACGATTGAGCCGACCAATATCTGCAACCTGAAATGCGCCTTCTGTCCTCAAAGCGATTCCGATCATTTCACCATCCGTCCGCGAGGGTTTTTGACCCGCGACAATTTCGCCCTCTTTCTCGACCGTGTGCGTGAGGTTAAGCCGGGCAACCGGAATGTCAATCTGACGCTCGATGGTGAGCCGTTCTTGAACCGCGATTTTATCCCGTTCGTAGCCCTGGCCGTGCAGGCCGGGTTCTTTCCCATCTTCGCCTCCAACGGGACGCTGATTGACCATGATGCGGCTGACCGGCTGATAGCCGCCGGCCCGTTTCGGGCCTCGATCGATTTCGCCTCGGATAAGGATGTCTATGAGACGATTCGCGGCCGACAGGGGGATTTTGATATCGTTCGGGAGAACCTGATTTATCTGATGGAACGGTCGCGAACATCACGGGGCATCCATCTTGATGTACACGACATCACGTCCTATGCCGGTGGCGGCTCGGCGGCATCATTGGCGAAGATGCGCCGTCTTTTTCCCGATAGGCTACCAGGGCGGATGCGATTCCATACCCGGCAGTTTCATAACTTCTGCGGGCATCTTACGACTGCCCATGATGATTCGCATTATCGCCTTTGCCCCTATCCCTGGATTCAGATGGCGGTGACGTATAACGGCGACTGTGTTCCCTGCTGCCGCGACACGGCCGGCCGGTCGGTCTTGGGGGATATCTTTGAGACGCCGGTCATGACGGTCTGGAATGGCGGACCGTACCGGCAATTCCGTCAGAACCTTTTGGATCGTCGTCCCGATCTTAACGCCGCCTGCCGGGAGTGCGATTTGCCATTCAGCGCCGATTCATCCCGCTGGCGGCCGGGGTACATGCTGGGTTCGTTGCTGGGACGATAAGGGTCTGTTATTAAAATTCCTTCCGGCGCCACGAAGATATTACGATCCAAAGGCGTTAGAGGAGGCTTCCCTGATCGCCCTGGTCTTCTTCAGCCGGAGCTTTTTTGAAGGTTGCTTCGCCTCTTGAGAAATCCGGGAATTTGGGCCGCTGCGTACCGGACAGAAGATTTTCGATTGTCAATATCTGTATTTTGGGATAGTCACCGTTGTGAGGCGAGGCATAAAACCCGGCGCTGGCGGCCTCGGTCACCATGGGACGCGTTGGTCGCGTCAATGTGACCATTATCCCGATCTGCGCCTTTTCTCGTTCAACCGTATTTTTCAGATCAGCAATCATCGACCGGGTGACATTATCGCCCCCCTTGACCGAAATGATGATCTTTTTGACCGGCCCTTTCTTCTCATCCTGAAAATATATAATGCCGTCGATCCCGGTGTCGGCCCCTTTTTTCTTTTCCTGATATGGTTGCGCGTTCACAAGCGCACAAGCCCACCACTGGAACTCATACTTATTTCGTGTTGCCAAATCGCGGGCCCCATCCAGGTCCTTGGGAACGCCGTGAATTTCGAATTTGATGCGGCGGAAAGCATCTTTCATCCGTTTTTCGACCAGCGATATGGCCAGATGAGTAATATCGATGCCGATCCAGTCCCGCTTCAGCTTCTGCGCCGCATGGATGGCCGTTCCGCACCCGCAGAATGGATCAAGGACGACATCGCGCGGGTCACTGCTGGCCTGAATGATCCGTTCGAGAAGGGCAAGCGGTTTCTGCGTGGGAAAGCCAAGACGTTCAGCAGCGTGTGCACCAACCGGCTCAATATCGTCCCAGAGGCTCTGAACCGGCTTGCCTCTAAGCTCGTCCAAGAATCGTTTTCTCTGGATCCGCCCCCCTACGTCTTTCGGGAAGTAAAGCCGGCCTTCTCTATCCCACTGCTCCATCTTTTCCCTTGAGACTGCCCAGCCATTCTTGGGCGGCTTGTACCCCTTATATTCGTATATTAAATTGGGGCGCAATGCTGGATTCGCCAGATTGTCAAGTCGATAGCATCGGCCGTCCTTATCAGTATATTTGAAAAACTTCTCGATATATTCTTGGTAACCGCTGGAGTCCAAATTGTACTGCGGGTGAAACACGCTTTGTTGAGTCTTGGCATAGAAGAGTATGCTGTCGGTGCAAACGCCAAACTTATTTGACTGGTGAACAGCACTACTGCTTCCTGTTCGACGTTTCCAGATGATTTCGTTTCGAAAATTTTGAGGCTTAAAGACCGTATCGAGCACAATCCGAAGATAATGGCCGGCCGTCGGATCGCAATGGAGGTACAGGCTCCCCGTTGGTTTCAGAACCCGGTGCAATTCCACCAGCCGGTTAGCCA
>Ga0315283_10003665_pt1 | contig 13186 bp, 17 predicted proteins | sample YL17G09_0_MG_FD_204541 | JGI IMG/M metagenome (GOLD analysis project Ga0315283, IMG submission 204541) | Sediment microbial communities from Yellowstone Lake, YNP, Wyoming, USA - YL17G09_0 | ecosystem: Environmental > Aquatic > Freshwater > Lake > Sediment | place: USA: Wyoming | collected...
ACCCTGTTGGACCAACTCCACCAGTAGACCCTGTGCCTCCTGTCCCTCCGGTTGTACCAGTCTGGCCAGAAGCACCAGTCCCTCCTGTGCCTCCAGGGCCGGTCTCGCCAGTCAGACCAGTTGGACCTACGCCACCTGTACCTCCTGCCCCACCAGTTGTTCCCGTTGGCCCGGAAGCTCCTGTCCCTCCGGTCCCTCCAGTACCGCCAACCCCGCCCGTACCACCTGTTCCTCCTTCAGGACCTGTCTCTCCTGTTGGGCCAACGTCCCCGGTTCCACCAGCCCCTCCAGTCCCCCCTGTGCCCCCCGTCGTTCCTGTTGGGCCTGAGGCTCCAGTCCCGCCTGTACCTCCAGTCCCTCCTGTTGTTCCAGTTGGGCCGGAGGCGCCGGTGCCACCAGCCCCCCCGACTCCTCCTGTACCGCCCGTACCACCTTCTGGCCCCGTCTCTCCCGTGAGACCCGTAGGGCCAACACCACCAGTCCCGCCAGTGCCGCCTGTTGCCCCTGTCCCTCCGGTTGTGCCTGTTGGTCCGGAAGCCCCTGTTCCACCAGTTCCACCACCAGGACCTGTCTCCCCGGTGGGGCCCGTCTCCCCGGTCAACCCGGTTGGACCTACCCCTCCGGTTGTACCAGTTGGCCCAGACGCACCAGTTCCTCCGGTGCCCCCTGTGGTTCCAGTTGGCCCAGACGCTCCTGTGCCCCCAGTGCCACCACCAGGACCTGTCTCACCGGTCAACCCGGTGGGACCAACTCCACCTGTCCCGCCAGTTGTACCAGTCGGCCCGGATGCCCCCGTTGTTCCTGTTCCTCCGGTCCCTCCCGTCCCGCCACCAGGCCCCGTCTCCCCGGTTGGACCAGTCTCCCCTGTAGAGCCAACACCGCCCGTGCCCCCCGTACCGCCGACCCCGCCTGTGCCTCCTGTTCCACCACCAGGACCTGTCTCACCGGTGAGACCCGTAGGACCAGCACCTCCCGTTCCTCCAGTTGAACCAGTCCCGCCCGTACCACCTGTCGTTCCTGTTGGGCCTGAGGCTCCTGTTGTCCCAGTCCCTCCTGTCCCTCCCCCTGGCCCAGTCTCCCCTGTAGGACCCGTCGGTCCTACGCCTCCTGTGCCACCAGTCCCGCCAACACCGCCCGTTCCTCCGGTTGTTCCAGTTGGACCTGAAGCACCAGTTCCCCCCGTTCCACCGGTCCCTCCAGTCCCACCCGTGCCACCACCTGGACCTGTCTCCCCCGTCTCTCCCGTGAGACCCGTTGGTCCCACCCCTCCGGTGCCACCCGTTGTTCCAGTCGGCCCTGATGCCCCTGTTGTTCCAGTTCCACCTGTGCCCCCTTCAGGACCAGTCTCACCAGTTGGACCTGTCAGACCAGTTGGACCTGTTAGCCCAGTTGGACCAACTCCACCGGTCCCTCCAGTCCCACCCGTGCCACCACCTGGACCTGTCTCTCCAGTTAGACCTGTCGGCCCAGCTCCTCCTGTTCCTCCAGTTCCACCTGTTCCTCCTGTGCCGCCAACCCCGCCCGTACCACCTTCTGGTCCCGTCTCTCCCGTGAGTCCAGTAGGCCCCACCCCTCCCGTGCCTCCCGTACCGCCAGTCCCCCCAGTACCACCACCAGGCCCTGTCTCTCCAGTTGGACCAGTCTCTCCGGTCAGACCGGTTGGTCCTTCTCCTCCAGTGGTTCCTGTTGGACCCGAAGCTCCCGTCCCTCCAGTACCACCCGACCCTCCGGTCCCACCAGTCGTACCCGTTGAGCCTGAGGCACCAGTCCCTCCGGTCCCACCTTCTGGCCCAGTCTCGCCGGTCAGTCCTGTCGCTCCCACTCCCCCCGTTCCACCCGTCCCTCCAGTCGTCCCGGAAGCCCCAGTACCACCAGTCCCACCAGTCCCACCTTCAGGTCCTGTCTCCCCTGTTGGACCGGTCAGCCCTGTGGGCCCGATCCCGCCAGTTCCTCCGGTTGTACCGGTCGGGCCCGAGGCCCCTGTTGTACCAGTGCCTCCCGTTCCTCCAGTTGTACCAGTTGATCCAGAAGCTCCAGTCCCACCAGTTCCACCTTCTGGCCCAGTCTCCCCGGTTAACCCTGTTGGGCCGACACCACCTGTGCTTCCTGTCCCTCCAGTCCCACCGACCCCTCCTGTTCCTCCCGCTGGTCCAGTCTCTCCTGTGAAACCAGTTGGGCCGACTCCTCCAGTGCCACCAGTTCCACCCGGCTGCCCGGGGTCTCCGGTTAACCCTGTTGGGCCAACCTCGCCAGTTCCACCTGTACCGCCCGTCGTCCCCGTTGGTCCCGAGGCGCCTGTTCCACCAGCGCCACCAGTCCCTCCTGTGCCACCAGTCCCTCCTGTGCCACCCGCAGGACCAGTCTCACCAGTCAGACCAGTTGGACCTACGCCACCTGTACCACCCGTCGTTCCGGTGGAACCCGATGCCCCAGTTCCACCTGTACCCCCTTCAGGCCCTGTCTCCCCTGTCGGGCCTGTTAGCCCAGTTGGACCAACCCCTCCAGTCCCTCCTGTTGTACCAGTCGAGCCTGAAGCCCCCGTCCCTCCGGTACCGCCAGCTGGGCCAGTCTCCCCCGTGAGACCGGTAGGACCAATACCACCCGTCCCACCAGTCGTTCCTGAAGCCCCGGTACCACCCGTCCCGCCCGTCGTTCCAGTTGGTCCCGTCTCACCTGTGAATCCTGTCGGTCCCGCACCCCCCGTTCCACCAACCCCGCCTGTACCCCCTGTCGTTCCAGTCTGGCCTGATGCTCCTGTCCCGCCCGTTGCCCCTGTCCCACCAGCCGGACCCGTGAGACCCGTTGGCCCCACCCCGCCTGTGCCTCCAACAGGGCCCGTGGAGCCCGTAGGGCCTGTTGCACCCGTAGAACCAACCCCTCCTGTGCCGCCTGTTGTACCAGTCCCACCCGATGCCCCTGTCCCGCCCGTCCCGCCTGCTGGGCCGGTCATTCCAGTTGGACCAGACACACCGGTTGGTCCGGCAAGCCCAGTGCCTCCGGTCCCACCAACACCTCCAGTGCTCCCTGTTCCTCCAGCAGGGCCGGTCATACCCGTCGGCCCCACGCCCCCGGTCCCGCCAGTACTTCCTGTGCCTCCGCTTGCACCTGTGACACCAACAGGCCCCGTTGGGCCTGTGGGACCCGTGATCCCCTCTGGTCCACTAGTTCCAGTGCCACCAACTGGGCCTGTCATCCCAGTTGGACCCGATGGCCCTGTAGGCCCAAGGTGCCCTTCTGGGCCGCTCGGGCCAGAGCCACCGGTCGGGCCAGAAGCTCCAGTCCCCCCTGTCGTCCCGTGAACCCCGGTACCCCCGGTCCCTCCTGTGCTTCCTGTCCCGCCAGTACCACCGCTCGGCCCAGAAGCGCCTGTAGGCCCCGCAAGGCCCGTGCCCCCTGTTCCTCCGGTCGCACCTGTAGCTCCGGTGCTTCCCGTTCCTCCTGCTAGGCCAGATGGTCCGGAAGGTCCTGTCCCTCCTGTGCTTCCTGAAGGGCCAGTAGGGCCGGTAGGACCGGACGGTCCTATCCCTTTGGCTGGGGTGGTTCTCATCGGCGCCTCTTATCGAGCTTTCAGCGGATTGTACCGCATAACGCCAGTTCGGACGAGGTCGGTACGGACCACATTGCCATTGAAGGTCGCGGTCAGTGACAGCCTAGTGTCCCCGGCTTGCACGAAGACGCGTTCCCCTATCACGCCTCGTCCGCCATTGACCACGGCTTCCGCGCCAAAGGTCGGGTTACGAAACCCGCATGGCATGGTGAGGGTGTGCTGGACACCAGCACGAAGAATGGAGAGGGCGGTAATTTGCCCAGACAGGGTGAGGTCTAGAAGGTCAGCCAGGCTTGAAGGATTGGTCAAGTCAAAGGTATGGGTTACACCTCGGGTAGTGTTAGCCACCACCATACGGTGTGTGCCCTACCGCTTGTAACGGCGAGGCTCAACGGGCTCCTCCCCATCGGTCTCAGCGACCGAGGGTCGGGCTCTCTCGACCGGGGCTGGTCGCTCCACAGGCATCACCCTCTTCTCTGCCCGCTCACTAAGAACCCGGACGGCGAAACCGGCGGTGTTCCGGCAAAGCTCGATGATGAACGGGTCGATCACGATCCGGGTCTGCCCCTGGAGGAACTTGGTGGACTTGACGGTGCAAGACCGGCCGGTGTTGTAGGTAATCTCCGCTTTCATTGTCACTCCTTGCTATCGGCGGGCTGTGCTAAGCCTACCACTACTGGTGTTTGGGAGTGGCCTCAGGCTTAGGCCGGGACCGCAACGTTCTTGATCACTACGACCATGTCCGTCTCTTCCATGGCGCACCAAACCTTGCCAGTGATGGCAAACTCGTTCACGCCCTTGAAGATGTTCCTGTCCTTCTCGATCCGGATGTCCCGACCGATGCAAACGATCAGGTTCTGCGGGTTGGTGAGGACGATCCGGCCAGCCGTCTTGTAGGTCGCCTTCACGGTTGCGCCCGAGCCGATGGCCGTGCCAGCGAGCCTGGTCCACGTGCCCGCGGTCTCGTTCACGGTGTAGTCCGTGTTCAGAATGTAGGGCGCCGTAGGGATCTTGGCGAGCGTGGTCGGGGTCAGCACCAGGTCATCGATGGGGCCGTAGCTCAGGGCCGTTGCCGTGGTTCCGTCGGTGTTGGCCACGCTGTTTTCGCAATACGGCGGAGTGGAGGACAGCAGGGCGACCGGAACCAGCTCCACACCGAAGCTCGGGATGTTCCCCGTGGCGGCCAGTGCTGAATCCCCGGACTGGGTCGCACGGGTGCTGATCTTCTCCCGGTAGACCTGCTCGTGGTCCGGGCTCATGAGGAACTTCATGGCTGCCCTGTTCTTGCGGAACTTGTTGGGCATGGCGTTGAGTGCCCGGCTGATGAGGCTGGGGGTGATAGGTTCGTTTGCGGCATCGATCACATGCCCGCCCTCGGACAACTTGAGGAAGCCCGGGAACAGGGCCAGGAGCGTGTCCTTGATGCACAGGCTGGACCCGCCCTCGTAGAGGTCAGCCTCGACAGCCGCTGGGCCGAGGGTATTCCCATCCCAGAACATCTCCTCCATGTTGTTGGCGAAGGTCGTCGCCATCATCTTGATAACATGCTCCTCGACCGCGTCGCCTTCGATGTTCTCCTCCTTCACGACATCAGAGATCTCGAACGGCACCATGATCTCCCGGTGCTCGAGGACGAGCCGTGACGTGGACACGCCTCGCCGAACACCCGGGTCGATTGCCTCCTCCTTCGGGACGGCCATGCGGCGACCGACGGAGATCTTGTCAATGTACTTCTGCGACGGCTTGAACCTGATGATCCGGCTCATGTCCTTGATGCCCGTCTCATCGACCACGTAGTCAATGAACTTGTCGGCCTGCTCTGGGAGTAGCAGACCAACGGCGGCCATCGCGTCGGTCGTGATCGTCGCTTTGGCGATCAACTCTCGGTTTGTCATTTCTGTCTCCTTAGCTATATTGGCGGGTTCGGCCGCCTTGTTGATGGTTAGTCAAGGATGCCGGACCATAAGCCCTTCTGTTTCTTCTCCACGACCTTCGGGTCATCATCAGCTCCCGCAGGTCGACCGCCAGCCTCCAACTCATCCACCCGTTTGACGACCTTCCCCACGGAGGCGCCAATCCCATCCAGCTTCTCCAGCATGGCACGCTGGAAGTCTTGATTGGCCTTCGACCCCTTCGCCCGGTCTTGGTCCGATGGGGACAACTCCTTCAAGATGTCAGCCAGCATCTCCACAGCCTTCTTGAACAGGCTGAGCCGCGTCCGCTTCATCTTGGTGCCAACCTTGATCATGACCTCGGGGTCGGCGGACTCGTCGCCCCGCTTCATAAAGACCTCCAGGCGGGACTGCTTCTCCGTCTCCTCCACTGGTGGTTTCTTGCCCTTGCCCTTGCCCTTGCCCTCCTCCTCCGTGTTGCCACCATCGCCCCCGGCCAAACCACTCAGGGCGTTAGCCACGGCACGCAGGACATTGATGACCGGCGGGGGAACGTCGCCATCCGCCTCCGCGTCCTTGAGTTGGTTGATGGCGTTGGTCAACGATCCGATGGCGGCGGTGCAGACAGCCAGGGCATCCTTGGCCGCCTTCTCCGTGGTGTCCTCTTCCTTGTCCTTGTCCTTCCCCTTTCCATCGGAGTCCCCAAGCTTCTCCACGAGGGCGGTCAGAGCCGCCGCGACCTGCCTCACCACGGACAGGACGGAGGAGTCCGGTTTGCCGCCAGCCTCCTTCTCCTTCTTGAGCTTGTTGACCACTGCCATGAGCTTGGCGAGGGCGGCCTTGGCGATACTGACGGTGTCAGATACCGCGCCCTTTTCGATGACCTCGTCCTCCGCATCCACGTCCTCGTCCTCTTCGGCTTCGGCATCCCCGTCATCCGCGCCAACGAGTTCCGCGAGGTCCTCGTCCTTAAGGATACCTACCGCCCCGTCGTCGGACAGCAGGATGTGACCGAATTCCTCCGCCTCTGCCCTTGGGATGGCTGTTCTGGACATCGTCTCCTCCGTGCGAATTACTGCCAGCCCCTCATCCCGTTTGACGATGAGGAAGCGGCGTTTGTTGGCGGGGCGGTCCACGACCGAGACTTCACGAACGTCCAAGTCGGTGAGCTTCGCCTCCGCGGCATTTGGTGTCTTATGTGCCATTTACGTTACCTGGATGAATGGACCTATTCTACGCCAACCCTTTTGGAGATAGCAAACCACACCCCGCCTACGCGGCTACCCTCCGAGCAAAGCCCCCCATAGAAAACCCGGTCAGGTCACCGCGCTTGACAGCTGCCCAGAGTACATCGTCCACGACATGGTACATAAGGAGCCAGCTCCCTTTCTTAACCCTCTGCCCTCCAATGGTCAAGTCGGCCGGTGCTAGGTAGCTTTCGTAGATCTCCAACTTGCTGTTGACGATCTGCCGATGCATGAACCCCCGGTCCTGAAACCGGGCCAGCCATAGATGGGCTGCCCGCTCTATCTCCTCCGGAGCGATGGTGTCACCCTGGGTGTCCACGCTGTTAGGCTCAAGGACCACTCCGAGGACTAGCCTACGATCCTCGTCTGCCTTGTCCACCGGGAGTAGCTTCGCATGCATCACCGGGTTGAAGAGGTCAATCACCGGGTTGAAGAGGTCACCATCCGACTTCTCCACCCCAGGCTTCAACTTCCCAACCACGGCCTTGACGCCATCGGCGATGTCGATGGTACGGAAAGACCCAGGCTGGAAGTCCTCCGGGTCCCGCTGCCGAACCCTCCAGCTTTGCGTGGTCTCATCCACCCCGGGCTTGGTGATCTCGACCTCGTCGCCCTTCAGGACGGTGAACCCGTGGTCCTTGATCCACTTGGTAACCTCCGCCTGGGTCTTGAACTTGTCCTTACTGAGGATGAGGGACTGGATGACCATCTGTTTCTCGACCAGCCCCAGTGTCTCCAACTCCTCTGCCACCAGCCCCAGCTCCGCGGCCAGCTCCCGGGTTGAAACCGCCAGCAGGTCCACCTCTTCTAGTGCGTGGGTCAGCCCCCTCTTGGCCATCTCTTGCACGATGAAGAGGTGGGCCTCCCGTAGGCCAGCTGCCTCCAGGGGCGCGAGGTGTATCTCCTCATGCAGGAGCAACAGGCTGGGGTCCGGCATCTTGGAGATGCGGGTAGGGGACACGTCGGACACCTTCATCCGAGCCTGGGCACACACCTCTTCCATCTCCTCCAGCTCCAGCCACTCGCCCCAGGCATCACTCAAAGCGATAGGGACCTGGACGATCAATGGGCGGGAGGGATAGAGGTCATCATCCTCATCCGACTTCTTGATGGACATCGCCACCAAGTGGTCGTGGCCCTTCTTGTGTTCGCGCTGGTAGTATTCCCAGAGGACCTCATGGAACTTCCGCATCTCCCGGATGTTGAACCGTCGACGGTCCACCTCTACGTCAAGGTTCAGCTTCCACTTGGACGCCAGCACCTTGACCTCTGGCGGGGTTGGGCGGCCTCGCCCAACCGGGAACCCACTACAGCGGGGCGGTCCGCCTTCATGCTTCGGTGCCCTGCACAAGATAACCCGCCCGTAGCCCGCCGCGATGAAGACGGACGCGGCATCAAAACTGTCCACGGCGTCGAGGTACGGGAGGAACTTGCGGATCGCGCTCCCCACCCCTAGGAGGTGGATGCGGTTGACTGGCGCCTTCATCGCGTGGGCGCGCCTCTCATGGATCCGCTTCGCCACAGCAAGCCACTGAGCCGTGGTCTGGAAGTGGGAGGCGTATCCCTCGGGCATTTTCTTCTGGACCTCTTCATTCTTAGCCCACTGGCCCATGGGGGTCCTATCCCCGATCAAGAACCCAGCCCAGCATAGCCGCCCTCCCTTGGTATACCAGGGCATGATCTGAGGCGCGACCTTGAACCACATGTGGTCCACAGCCAACGGGTTCAGCCCGGCCGACCGCATTTCCGCGTACGCCTTGATCGTGTTCTCCCTCTTCAATGGGTCGTCCAACACTATGTATTCGTGGGCGAGGTGCTTGTTCTCCTTGAGCCACGCCATGTATTCCTTGAGCACCACGGTCCCAGGGTGCTGGATGTTGGAATGGGCGCCAGAATCAATGAGGAGCTTGACCCCTTTCTTGGCCGCCACCTTCATCCCCTCCAAGTAGCCCTTTGCACGGCGGGCGTAGGCGTAGGAGACGAGGATGTCCTTCACCCCCTCCTCCAGCAGGAGGTGGATGCGATCTGGGTTGTTGGCGACTTGGTAGCACCGAAACATGGGTCACCCTTTGCAGAGGTCAACGATGTTGGACAGACTCCCACGGTACTTCTCGGCGTAGCCCGCGACCGGGAACGGGTGTTTCATCGCCCGCCCGATCAATGCCTGTTGCATTTCCATGCATCGGAAGAGGCAGCGGGAGTCGCCATCCACAAGCTCGGGGTGGCTACCCAGGTCAGGGATGACAGGGATGGTATCCAAGGCCATGGCCTCCAGAACACAATAGCCGAAGTTCTCTTCTATCGTGTTGCCTGTCATGACCCGACTCCCGGCCAGCAGTCCCAGGTACTCCGCCTTCGAGATAGCCTCACGAACAACGACCACCCCCCTATCCTGCAACGCCAAGGCCCTTTCACGCAAGGCGCCACGTCCCCAGGTCTTGCGGCTCGTGGTCACCATCAACTCCCACGTGGGGTGGGCGAGGTGCAGGCGCTCGAACAGGTCCAGCGTCAACCCCGGGCGTTTCTCAGGGTCCGGCCGGTTGGTGTGAATGACACGGGCCCTGGACGTCCCCAGAGGTCCCACAAGCGCCTTCACCTCAGATAGGTCATAGGGGTTGCCGGTCACCTGTATCTTGGATTCAAGGACCCCACGCTTGGTCACAAGTGCCTTCTTGTGGTAATCGCTGCCTACACACAGGACATCGAAGACCGCTCCCCAGGCGCATTCGTAGTGGCTGGCAAACGGGGCGCACGGTTCCATGAAGTCCTCTACCGTGTAGCTTCCCGCATGCACGAAGCCGACCATCCGTACGTTCACCTTGTTGAGCACGGCGAGGTAACGGATACTCTCGATCCCCCAGAACTCCACGTCGGCAACGAGGAAGACGTCCCCGTCCTTCACCTGCTTGCCGTGAAAGAGGCGGGCCACCCGTTTGAGTTGCTCTGCCTTGTAGTGAAGCGTGGAGTTGACGTCCAGGAACGTGCCTACCTGCACCTCGTCCACAAGAGGCTCTCCATCGATAACCTGGTAGGCGAGGCCCTGCCGCTGGAACTCGGCAGGGAACCACCTGTACCACTGCTCCGTGTAGCGTTCATCCAACGGCTCGATCGGGAGGTAGTAGATCACGCGATCCTCCTCAACCCCCAACCCACGGACACCGAACGGTCTCCCCAGTCCACCTCAAACCAGCGGTCAGGGAATAGGTTCGCTGCGGCGAACAGGCGCAACCACGCGGGCGCGGTCAGCAGGGAGACGTGGGTAGGGTCATCGTATTTGGTGGGGTCGTCGGTACGAGGCACGGTCACGATGGAGCGCGGTGCAGCGGCCATCCTCTCAACGGCGCCCGCAGGGTTGCTGAGGTGCTCCAGAACCTCAAGGGCAAGGACGAGGTCGTATCCACTCATGTCCACGGCCATTGCGTCCGCGCAGAAGGCTTCCAGCCCCTTAGCTGTGCAGACCGACACGGCGTGGGCACTGATGTCCACACCCGTGTATTTGGCAGCGACCCTCACCACAACCTCGCCTACAACGCCAATCCCGCACCCGACGTCCAAAACGGACAGCCCCGCACAGGCAGAGGACAGGACGTCCTTGAGGGTGTCTGGGACTGACCACTGGACGCGGTCGTAGTAGGCGGAATCAAAGTCTACTCCGCTAGGCATCCGTTTTCTCCGTCTTCTGATACGGCCACCCGAACCAAGCGGTCGTCAAAGGCGACCTCCATCCTCCGCTTGAGTTCCCGGGCGAACGCCTCGCACGACATACCGTCTTCCTTCCACATGGTGTGGAGGATGTCATCCAGCGCAGCCTTCACCACCCCTCGGAGGATGAAATACTCCAGCTCCCGATCGCCCTCCATCTGTTGGACGTCCGTTCGCACGTGGAACACATGTCGGTGGAGGTGGCGAAGGAACTCGACCATGACCGGGGCAGCCCGCCATCGGTGCTTGCCCTCGAAGGTCAGGAGGACGCTAGCCCAGATCACCTCGTCAAAGGACTGGATGGAACGGAACCTCCACCACTTCTCCAGGAGGGGTTCGCCAGGGTAGCACCTCTCCAACATCGCCTTCTTCCCCTGCCAGTCCGGCTCCTCCTCAAGCCAAGGCGTGTTCATCTCCACACTGTAGAACCGCTTGGACCCAGGGAGGGCAAGCCCCACCCTGTTCACCTTGCGGTGCATAGGGTGCCAGTCAAAGGAGCTGGGGATGTAGACCACGTCGGAGGCACGGATACCAGCGGCCTCTACCGTAGACCACCTGGCATACCGAGGGTCCCCGGCGATGCATGCCTCGCGGTGGTCGGTGGTGAAATAGTAGATCTGGTCGATGGAACCCAGGACGGAGTAGCAGCCGATCACCTCGTCATCCAGGTGGGGTGCCAAGACGATGTTCATGGTTATAGCCCCAAGAGGCGCATGGCCTCGTCCTTACCGCGATGGTCTTCCAGCCAGTCGCCTAGCATGGCGCTGGTTCGCATGACGGCGTGTTGCTGGTTGACGCCCCTGGCCACCATGCAGAGGTGCGTCCCCTCCACGATGACCGCGACGGCCCTGGGGTGAGCCGCCTGTTCAATGGCTTCAGCGATCTCCCGGGTCATCCGCTCTTGGATCTGCAACCGCCTCGCCACGTTGTTCACGATGCGGGCGAGCTTGGAGACGCCCAGCACCTTCCCCGCCCTGTCCCCATTGATAGCTGGCAGGTAGGCTACGTGGCACCTCCCAAAGAATGGGAGCATGTGGTGCTCACAAGCGGAGAAGTAGTCTATGTCCTTGACCGCCACGATGGCGTCGTAGGACTCCTCGAACACCCGGACGAATTCCTCGGTCTTGTGCTCGTACCCGGAGAACAACACCCCCCAGGACTTGACCACACGATGCGGCGTGTCCAACAGACCCGGGCGGGCAGGGTCGTCGCCGATGATAGCTATCAGCTCCCTAACCAGAGCCTCCGCACGTATCCGATGCTCAGGGTTCATTGCAACTCCTCACCAGCCCAAGCTGGGCAAGCTGTGCCATAGCAACCAGGTCAGACTGTCGCCGCTCACAGATATCCCCGACCGTCCTGCGACCGTCGCAGCCAGCCAGCATCTCCTCCCAGATACCAGCGGCACCGTGGTAGATGTCGAACCAGCGCAGGTCCTCTACGGACCCCCCGGTCTGAACTGGGACATCCTCCAAGAAGGAGTGAGGAACGTAGCCCGGCCACAGGCGGGTCGGCCTGTCCTCTAGGAACACCCCTTTCCTTGGAGCGGACTCGAACCAAGGCGTGCCGTGGTACGGCACATAGAACTGTCCGAGCCCGCCGTGGGAGCTGTTCCCCACCAGCCGGGGCATCAGTTGGTCAAAGTCATAGCCGTGCCGCTGAAGGAACTGACCAGTCTTGAAGCGACTGGTCAACGTCTCCTTGGGGAAGAAGGTCACGGTCAGCCAGAACACGCGGATGGACCTCGCGGCAAGAATGGCCCGTAGGTCTTGGCGCTTGTCCAAGACGCTAGGGTCAGCCGTCTCCACTCCAACCTCGTTGAGGACGTTGCCGGACTCGACCAGCGTGTCCTCTCCGTACTTTTCGATGGCTGCGGCCAAGGACACGCTGGTGGCTAGAGCGATCCACTTCACACCGCTGCCCTCCAGCATAGCCAAGATGGTGTCCAGCTCGGGGTGCAGGTAGAAGTCCTCATCATAGAAGTGGAGGTTGACGCCGGACTCCGCAGCCCATCGGATAGTGTCCTCCGCTTGCCTGACGGAGGAGAAGGCCCGAGGGAAGGACACGTAACCAACGTAGCAATAGGGGCACCGACGATCACAACCCACGCTGAAAAAGGCGGGGCACCAAGGCTGGCCGTTATCGAAGGACCGCAGGTGACCGTCATAGTCGTCCGCGTGCCGTCTGGCCATAGACAAGTTGATCCGCCGGTACTCAAAGGCCCCCTCCGCTAAGTCCAGCTGATAGTCCCCAGCGTCCGCTAGGGGACCGACGCCGTGCTCCCTAAGCAGTGGGTCAAGCCCCATAAAGCGGACGTCGTAGGACCTTGTGCGCTCCCTGTGGATCTGGCGGACCAGGTCCAGCTGCGGGTAGGACGACAAGTCAACCACGTACTGAGCTTGAGGTCCGTGCCCCGCGAATATCGCGTCCACAGCAAAGAGGTCCGCGTCCTCGTATAAGTAGGACTCCCGCCCATTGACCGTGGCGGAGGCATGCAGCCACGAGGGCTGATACCAGACCCCAGCCTGGACGCGGTCCCATGAGACAGGCTGGATGATGACCAGCGGCCTCACCTGATCCTCACCAGCTTGTGAAGTTGGACGGACAGTCTCCATCGTGGGTTCTCCAAACACAACTGGATGCAGTGTCGCAGGTTCGCCTCTGGGAGGACAGCCCCCTCAAAAGCGGGGCTTAGCAAGTGGACGCCCGCCTTCACGTCAACAGCAGGGATCACATCCCCAGCCCGCAACACCACCTTGACCTCGTCTGCCCCGGGCACGACAACAGGAGCACCCGGC
>Ga0315283_10003669_pt1 | contig 13181 bp, 11 predicted proteins | sample YL17G09_0_MG_FD_204541 | JGI IMG/M metagenome (GOLD analysis project Ga0315283, IMG submission 204541) | Sediment microbial communities from Yellowstone Lake, YNP, Wyoming, USA - YL17G09_0 | ecosystem: Environmental > Aquatic > Freshwater > Lake > Sediment | place: USA: Wyoming | collected...
CCGACGTCTCCGGCGCCGACGTCTCCGGCCCCCGCGCTCTCGATCCCCGCGCCGTCGAGCGCCGCTGGGACCAGCTCGCGGAACGCGCCCGCAACCTCGCCCCCAACCCGAACGGCATGGTCGCCCGGCCCGTCTTCGCCCCGCTGATCACGACCGAGGAGCAGCCGTCGAAGGACGCCTTCCACCGGCTGGTCGGCATGTTCTCGGGCGCCGTCGGCCGCGGCCGCATCGACAAGGTGGTCCTCGCCCGGCGTGTCGGCCTCCGGTCCCCGGTGGAGCTGGACGTCCCGAACGCCCTCCGCCGCCTCGCCGCCAGCGCCCCCGAGAGCACGATCTATGCCTTCCGGCGCGGGGGTCGCACCTTCCTGGGCGCCACCCCGGAGCGCCTCGTCAGCACGGAAGGCCGCACGTTCCGGACCGTCGCCGTCGCCGGCACCATCCGCCGGGGCGCCGATGCCGCTGAGGACGAGGCACTGGGTCGCGCCCTCCTGGCCTCCGAGAAGGATCGCGAGGAGCACGCGATCGTCGTGGCGGCGATCCGGGACCTGCTCAGGCCCGTCGCTGACACGCTGGAGGTGGCGCCGCGGCCCGGCGTCATGACCCTCCGCTTTGTCCAGCACCTGGTCACGGAGATCTCCGGCACGGTGCCCGACGCCCACGGCCTCCTGGCCCTGGGCGAGCGCCTCCACCCCACCCCGGCCGTCGGGGGCGAGCCCCGGGACGTGGCGCTCGCGATGATCCAGGAGCACGAGGGCTTCGACCGGGGCTGGTACGCGAGCCCCATCGGCTGGCTGGGGGCGGACGGCGATGGCGAGCTGTGGGTGGCGCTGCGCTGCGGGATCGTGGACCGCACGCGCGCGACGCTCTTCGCGGGCTGCGGCATCGTCGCGGATTCCGACCCGGACCTGGAGTGGGAAGAGTCGCGGATCAAGTTGCGCGCGGTGATCTCGGCGCTGGGCATCCCGGAGGACGAGCGATGAGCGACGCGGCGGGGCTGCGCGCCTTCGTCGCGGCGCTGGTCGCGGCGGGCGTCCGCGAGGCGGTGGTCTGCCCCGGGTCGCGGAGCACCCCGCTGGCGTTGGCCCTGCGCGCGGCCGCCGGGATCCGGGTCCGGGTCCTGTACGACGAGCGCGCCGCCGGGTTCTTCGCCCTGGGGATGGCTCGGACGTCGCGCCGCCCGGTGGTGCTGCTGGCGACGTCGGGGACGGCGGTGGTCGAGTTTGCGCCGGCGGCCGTCGAGGCGCAGCTCTCGCGGGTGCCGCTGGTGCTCCTGACGGCGGACCGCCCGGCGGAGCTGCGGGACCGCGGCGCGCCGCAGGCGATCGACCAGGCCCACCTGTTCGGGCGCGCGGCGAAGTGGTTCACGGAGCTGCCGCTGCTGGACGGGAATCCGGTCACGCTGGCTCACTGGCGGTGGGTCGCCGGCCGCGCGGTGGCGATGGCGACCGAGGGACCGGTGGGCCCCGTCCAGGTCAACGTGCCGTTCCGGGAGCCGCTGCTTCCCGACGGACCGCTGGAGACGCCGGCTGCCGATGCGGTGGTGGAGGCCTTCGTCGCCGTGACGGCCGGAAAGCGGACGCTGGACGATGACGCGCTGGGGGCGCTGGCCGGGAGGATTGCGCGGGCGGAACGTGGCCTGATCCTGGCCGGGCCGGACGACGACCCCGCGCTCCCCGGAGCGCTTGCCGCCCTCGCCGCGGCCACCGGCTTCCCGATCCTGGCGGACCCGCTGTCGGGCCTGCGCACGGGCCCGCACGACCGTGGGCTCGTGGTCGCCCACGCGGACCAGCTCGCGCGCCCCGGGCCCTGGATCGACGTCCACGTCCCTGACCTCGTCCTGCGCACGGGCGCGATGCCCACGTCCAAGCCGGTGGTGGAGCTGCTGGCGCGAACCCGGCCCGAGATCCTGGTGCTCGACGGCGATGCGGGCTGGCGCGAGGCGGCGCTCGTTCCGGTGACCTTCGTCCACGCGGACCCGGCCGACACCGTGGGGCGCCTCGCCTCCCTGCAGTCGCGCTCGGCCGAATCGGCGTGGACGGCCGACTGGCTCGAGGCGGACCGTCTGGCCGGCGAGGTGATGGACGCCTGGTTGGCCGCCCTGGGCGAGCCCTTCGAGGGCGCCCCCTGGCCGGCCCTCGCCGAGGCGCTCCCCGACGGCGCGGTCCTGTGGGCGGGCAGCTCCATGCCCGTCCGAGACATGGACGCGTGGCTCCCGTCCACTGACCGCGCCATCACCGTCCGGTCGAACCGGGGCGCCAACGGCATCGACGGCGTCGTCTCCACGGCCCTGGGCTCCGCGGCGGTCGCGGACGGACCCGTCGCACTGGTCGTCGGCGATATGGCGTTCCTCCACGACCTCAACGCCCTGGTCGCCGCGCGGCTCCACGGGCTCTCCGCCACGATCGTCCTGATCAACAACGACGGCGGCGGGATCTTCTCGTTCCTGCCCCAGGCCCAGCCCGCGGCCGCACAGCCCGGCACCGGCCTCCCGGAGCACTACGAAGAGCTGTTCGGGACGCCGCACGGCATCGACGTCGGGCCGATCGTGGCCGCGCTGGGCGGGGAGCACCGGCCGATCGAGAGCGCCCACCTGCAGGCGGCGATCCGCGATTCCGTCGGCCGGCCCGGTGTCCGCGTCCTGGAGCTGCGGACGGACCGCGCGCAGAACCTCCAGCTGCACCGCGAGCTGGCCGCGGTCGTCGCGAAGGCGCTCGCCGGGCTGGTGCCGTGAGCAGGATCGTCATCGACGGCCTCCGCTGGGAGGTCCGCGCCCGCGGGACGGGCACGCCCCTGCTCCTGCTGCACGGGTTCACCGGCCGCGGGACCGCCTGGGGCGCACACGCCTCCGCCTTCGCGCGCACCTTCCGCCTGATCACCGTGGATCTTCCCGGCCACGGCCGCTCCGGCAGCGCGACGCCGGACCGCATGACCGTGGAACGAACTGCCGATGACCTGGCGACGATCCTGGACAGTACGCACGCAGCGCCCGCGCACGTCCTCGGCTACTCACTCGGCGCCCGGATCGCGCTCCGTCTCGCGGTCGCGCACCCCGAGGTCGTCCGCCGCCTCGTCCTCGAGAGCCCGTCGGCGGGCCTGGCCACGGAGGGTGAGCGCGCGACGCGCCGCGCGGCCGACGACGACTTGGCGACGACGATCGAACGACATGGGATCGACGCCTTCGTCGCCGAGTGGGAGCGCCGGCCCGTCTTCGCCAGCCACGTCTCGCTCCCGCCCGCGCGCGCAGCCCGCCTCCGCGCGATGCGCCTCGCCAACGAACCGCGCGGGCTCGCAGCCTCACTCCGCGGCGCCGGCCAGGGCGCGATGGAGCCCCTGTTCGGCCGCCTCGCGACCGTGACCGCGCAGACCCTTGTCATCGCCGGTGCCCTCGACGACCGAGGCCGCCCCCGCGCGCAGCAGGTCGCCCACGACATCCCGGGTGCAAGGCTGGAGATCATCGACAACGCCGGCCACACCCCCCACGAAGAGCAACCGCTCGCCTTCCGCCGCCTCGCCCTCGACTTCCTGCAGGAGGTTCCCGCCGCATGACCACGCCCGTCGCCTGGACGCCCGTCGTCGAGTACAAGGACATCCGGTACGAGCACTCGGGCACGGGCATCGCCAAGGTCACCATCAACCGGCCCGAGGTCCGCAACGCCTTCCGTCCGCAGACGGTGCGCGAGCTGATCGACGCCTTTGCCCGCGTCCGCGACGACGCGTCCGTCGGCTGCGTCCTGCTCACCGGCGAGGGCGACACGGCCTTCTGCTCGGGTGGCGACGCGAATTACAAGAGCCACGGCGGCGGCTACCTCGATACCGACGGCATCGCCCGCCTCAACGTCCTGGACCTGCAGCGCCAGATCCGGTCCCTGCCGATCCCGGTCATCGCGCTCGTGAACGGCTACGCCATCGGCGGCGGTCACGTGCTCCACATCGTGTGCGACATGTCGATCGCCTCCGACAATGCGATCTTCGGCCAGGTGGGCCCGAAGGTCGGCAGCTTCGACGCGGGCTTCGGCGTGGGGCTGCTGGCGCGGCTGGTGGGCGACAAGAAGGCCAAGGAGATCTGGTTCCTGTGTCGCCAGTACTCGGCGCAGGAGGCCCTGGACATGCATCTCGTGAACAGGGTCGTGCCGCTGGCAGACCTGGAGGCCGAGGGCGTGCAGTGGGCGAACGAGATCCTGGACATGAGCCCCACCGCGATCCGGTTCCTGAAGTCCGCGTTCCTCGTGGCGACCGACGGTCTGGCCGGGCTGCAGGAGTTCGCGGGGAACGCCACGGGCCTCTACTACACGACCGACGAAGCCCACGAGGGATCGACGGCGTTCCTGGAGAAGCGCCCGGCCGACTACCGCAAGTTCCCTCGGCGGCCCTGATGGCGGACGCTCCCGCGCGGCCGTCCGCGATCCGCATCTGGCTCCTCGCCGCCCGGCCGGCCACGCTCCCGGCGGCCGTCGCGGGCGTCGCCGTGGGCCTCGGCGCCGCGCTGGCGACCGGGGCGGCGTTCCGCCCGGATACCGCCCTGGGCTGCGTGCTCGTCGCGCTGCTGCTCCAGGTGATCGCCAACTTCGCCAACGACCTGTCGGACCACCGGCGCGGTGCCGACACGCCGGATCGCCAGGGACCCGTGCGCGTTGCCGCGGCCGGACTCGTGACCGAGCGGCAGCTCGAGGTGGCGATCGCGATCACGGTCGGCCTCGCGGGTGTCGTCGGGCTGTGGCTGGCGCTGGTCGGTGGGCCCGCGCTGATCGCCCTGGGTGTGCTGGCGATCGTCGCCGCCCTCGCCTACACGGGCGGTCCGTTCCCGTACGGCTACCGGGCGCTGGGCGAGGTGTTCGTCTTCATCTTCTTCGGCCTGGTGGCGGTGGGCGGGACCGCGTACCTCCAGGCGCTGCGGTTCGACCCGCTGTTCGTGCTGGCCGCGATCCCGCCGGGAGCCCTGATCACGGCGATCCTCGTGGTCAACAACCTGCGTGACATCCCCACCGACACCGCCGCCGGCAAGCGCACGCTGGCGGTGATCCTGGGTGTTCAGGGGACGCGGCGGGAGTACGCGCTGCTGCTTGCGGTGGCCTACCTCGTGCCGGTGGCGCTGGTGGCGCAGTGGGCGGCGACCGGGGCGAGCCCCACCGGCGGGAGCTCGGGGCAGGTGCCGTTCGTGCTGCTGCCGCTGTTCACCCTTCCGATGGCGACATCGCTCCTGCGGGCGGTCTGGGCCTTCTGGGAGCCGCGGGAGCTGAACCTGGTGCTCAAGGGGACGGCCCGCCTCGCGCTGGTCTTCTCGCTGCTGTTCGCCCTGGGGCTGGCGCTGGCCGGGGCGAGCTTCGGGGGGTCGGCCAAGTGACCGCCATCGTCTCCATCCGCGCGACCAAGGTGCGGGTCCCGTTCCGCCGTCCGTTCCCCTGGGCACAGGGCATGTGGGTCGAGCGCGAGGCCTGGATCATCCGGCTGGTGGACGCGGACGGCCGGACCGGCCTCGGCGAGGCGGTCCTGGAGCCGGCGGACGGCGACACGGCGGCGACGGTGCTCGATCACCTCGTGCACGAGGCCGTGATGACGGCGCCGGGTGGGCGTCTGCCAACGGTGCCGGAGCTGGAGATGCACGGCTCCCCGGGCCGGGCGCTCAGGGCGGCCATCGATGCCGCGCGGCTGGACCTGGAGGGAGTGCCGGCGGAGCGCCTCCTGCCCGGCGGGGCCGGTGTCGGAGTCAACGCCACGATCGCGTCGATCGGGCCCGAGGCATCTGCCCGCGCCGCGCACCAGGCCGTTCATGCGGGCTACACCACGCTCAAGCTCAAGGCCGGCGCTGAGCGCGAGACCGAGGTGCTGGTCGAGAGGGTGCGCGCCGTTCGCTTGGCGGTCGGGCCGGACATCCGTCTCCGGCTGGACGTGAACGGTGCCTGGGACCTGGAGACCGCGACGGAGCGCCTGGAGGCCATCGGCCGGTTTGCCCTCGAGTACGTGGAACAGCCCCTGGCGGGCGACGATGCGGCCGACCTGGCGGAGCTCCGGCGGCGCGTGCGCACGCCCATCGCCGCGGACGAGTCGGTGACCTCGGTCCGGACGGCGCGCGAGCTGCTCGATGCGGGGGCGGTGGACGTGCTGGTCGTGAAGCCTGCCCGTGTCGGGGGTCCTGTCGCGGCGGCCGAGATCGCCATGCTGGCCGCGGAGCGGGACGTGCCGGTCGTGGTGAGCACCCTGTTCGAGACGGGGGTCGGGATCGCTGCGGCGCTGGCCGTGGCGGCGGCGCTGCCCGCGCTCCGGGGGGGCGGGCCCGAGCGGGCGCCGGACCACGGGCTCGCGACGGCCGGGGTCCTGGAGCACGACCTGCTGGTCGAGGCGCTGCCGGTGGACGAGGGCCGGATGCGGGTATCCGGCGCGCGCGGCGGCGGCCTGGGGATCACGCTCGACGAGCGGGCGCTGGCCCGGTTCCTGGTCGAGTCGGCCGGGGGCGGCTGATGGGCGGGTGGTCGGCCGAAGCCCTGGTCAGGGCACACGCCGCGGAGACGGGCGACGCGCCCGCGATCCTCGATTCGGCGAGGGCCTGCACCTGGGCCGGGCTGGATCGACGGTGCGACGCGGTGGCGGCCGCGGTTCGCGAGGCTGGGGTGGTGCCGGGAGCCGTGGTCGCGGTGCTCGGCGAGGCGTCGGCGGACGCGATCGCGGCGGTGCTCGGTGTCCTGCGGGCGGGGGCGGTCGTGGCGCCGGTTCCCACGGGCCTCGCGACACCGGAGCTGGCGACGGCGCTGGGCGTCCTGGCGCCGGTGCTCGTCCTGCACGACGTCGCGCAGGGTGTCGCGGTCGCGAGCGCCGGGCATCGCGGGCTGGCGATCGACCAGGCCGTCGTTCCCGGCGCATCGCCGGCTTCGGCCCCGCCGCCGGACGCGGACGTCGACCCGGAAGCGCCGGCCGTGATCGTCCTCACCTCGGGCACGACCGGACGGCCGAAAGGCGTCGTCCTCTCGGGCCGGGCGATGGCCGCCAGCGCCGAGTCCTGGCTCGGGGCTCTGCCGCCCGCCACGGGCTGGCTGCTCGCGCTGGGGCTCGGGCACGTGGCCGGACTCGGCATCCTGTGGCGCGCGATCGCCGGGTGCGTCCCGGTGCGGATCGTCGGCCGTGCTGATCCGGACGCGCTCCTGGCCGCGCTCGTCGCCGAGCCGCCGATGAGCCACGTCTCGCTGGTCCCGGCGCAGCTCGCGCGGCTGCTGGACGCCGCGGGCGATGCGACCCCCCGGCCAACGCTGCGTGCCGTGCTCCTGGGCGGCGGCCCGATCCCGCCTGCGCTCGTGACGCGCGCGGTCCGGGCGGGCTGGCCCGTGGTCCCGACCTACGGCCTTTCGGAGACCGGCTCCGGGGCCACGGCGCTCCCCACGACCGAGGCGCTCGACCACCCGGGCTCGGCGGGCGTCGCGCTTCCCGGGGTCTTGATCCTCATCGAGGACATGGACGCGGACGGGGTGGGAGAGATCGTCGTGGGGACCGGGGCGCGGTTCAGCGGCTACCTGGGGGAGGCGGGACCCGCTGCGCCAGCCGCGGACCCTGTCCGCACTGGCGATCTCGGCCGCCTCGACCGGGATGGCCGCCTGTTCGTCATCGACCGCCGCCTCGACCGCATCGTCCGCGGCGGCGAGAACATCTCCCCGGCCGAGGTGGAGGCCGTGCTGCTCGCGCACGCCGCCATCGCCGATGCCGTCGTCGTCGGGCTGGCGGATCCGCTCTGGGGGCACGTCCCGGCGGCGGCGATCGTCCTCGAGGAGGGCGCCGCGGATTCTGGCGACGAGGTCCTGGCTGCCCACTGCCGTACGTCCCTCACCGGGTTCAAGGTCCCGGTGTCATTCCTGCGCCTCGACGCCCTGCCGCGCACGTCCGGCGGCAAGCTCCGTCGCGGGGCCGTGCGCGCGCTCCTCGCCGGGGAGCGGACCGGGGAGCTCGCCCGCCCCGGCGGCGCCCGCATCGGCTGGCGGGTGACCGGATCGGGGCCGCTGTCCCTGCTGCTCCTGCACGGGACGCTCTCGAACGCCCAGCAGCTGGACCGGCTCGCGGTCACCCTCGCGCGACCCGGGGATCTCAGCGTCCACGCGCTCGACCGGCGGGGGAGCGGCACCGGCCGCCTCGCCGCGGGCGCGCCGATCGCCGGGCTGGATCTCGCGGTCCACCTGGCGGACATCGTCGCGTACCTGGACGCACGGGGGATCGCGCGGGCGGCCGTCGCGGGCGTGAGCTTCGGCGGGGTGCTGGGGGTGGAGCTTGCGGCGCGGCAACCGGGGCGGGTCCTGGCGGTCGTGGCGTACGAGCCTCCGTACGGGCCGCTGGCCGACGAAGCGACGCACGCAGCGTTCGGGATGCTGGCCGCTGCAACCGCGGATGCGCATCGTGCGGGCGGTCCGGCCGCCGCGGCCGAGACGTTCCTGCGAGCCGTCGCGGGCGACGCCGCATGGGACCGCCTGTCGCCGCGGAGCCGAGCGTTCCTCGCCCGCGAAGGTGACGGCGCCGCGGCCGACGCCGCCCTGACCGGGGCCCGGCCCGAGGGGCTCGCGTCCATCGCCGCCCCGGTGACCATCCTCACGGGTGGCGCCAGCGAACCGTTCTATGCGCCCGTCGCGGACGCGCTTGCCGCGCGCATCCCGGGCGCCCGCCGGGCTACCCTCGACGGTCTGGGCCACCCCTCGCCGATCACCCAGCCGGCGCCCGTGGCCGCCGCGATCCGTGCGGCGCTCGTCGCGGCCGGCCTCGTCGACTCCGATCCCGCGCCCGCCATCGAAGCGCCTCCCGCCCCAGGATCCGCCCCCGAACCAGCCCCCGAACCTGCCGCCGACCCGGAGCCGCCCGCATGACCCCCGTCCCGCCGCCCGACCACACGCCTTCCGGCGCCTCCACCGGGGCCGGCAACGCCGCCGCGCCGCCGGAGGTCCAGGTCATGTTCGACCGGATCGCGCCCCGGTATGACCTCATGAACCTGCTCATCTCCGCGTTCCAGGAGCCGCGCTGGCGTCGCCGGCTGGTGGCGCATGCGGGCCTCCGCCCCGGCGGCTCTGCGCTGGACGTGGCCTCCGGCACCGGCAAGGTGGCCGCCGACCTCCATGCACGGGTCCAGCCCGGTGGCCGCGTCCAGGGCGTGGACCTCTCGCCCGGCATGACCGCCGTCGCCCTGCGCCGATACGCAGACCGGCCCGGCCTCTCCTACGTCGTCGGTGACGCGCTCGCCCTGCCGACCAAGGACGCCACCTTCGATGCCGCCACCATCGCCTTCGGCATGCGCAACCTGCCCGACTACCGCCAGGGCTTCGCCGAGATGGCGCGGTCAGTCCGTCCCGGCGGCAAGGTGCTGTGCCTGGAGATCGCCCGTCCGCGGAGCCGCCTCGCCCGGTTCATGCGCTGGTGGTTCGACCGGATCGTGCCGGTGATCGGCAGGGTGGCCGGGCAGGGGAGCGCGTACGGCTACCTGGTCAGGAGCGTGCAGGCGTACCCCTCGCCGGAGAGGATCGCGGAGATCATGGGCGAGGCGGGCCTGGTGGACGTGACCTGGCAGGGCCTGACCGGCGGGATCGTGACGCTGCACGAGGGCACCGTCCCGCCGCGCTGAGGTCTTGCCGAGGCGGCGTCGAATCCTCTGGCGGCCCGCCAACCGTACCGGACCCCACCGGACCTCCGCGCCATGGCGGCCGGGCCTCCCACCGTCCAGCGTGGCCGGTGAAGGGCCCCGCCACAGCCAAGGGAGTCACCATCGTGCCGCGCCTCACCAGCCGCGTGTTCACGGACCTGGCGATCTGGATGACCGGGTTCGGTCTCGCGATCGGCTTCGTCTTCCCCCCGTTCTGCCTCCTCCTCGGCTTGCCGGCCGCGTCGGTGCTGACGCCGGTCTTCTTCGCGGCGACGCTGGCTGCGGGACTGGCGGTCGGGGCCGTGAACTTTGCCCTGGCCCGGCTCGTGGTGGGACGGCGCTTCCGGCACCTGGCCACGGCGATGACATCCGTCGAGTCGCAGCTGGCGTCCGCCGTGTACACCCAGGACTGGAGCGGCTGCGACCCTGAGCGATGCGCGCTCGCGGTCGACTCCGACGACGAGGCCGGCGCGACGGCGCACGCGTTCAACAGCCTGATCCGCACCCTCGCGAAGAGCCACGCGGTCGAGACCGCCATGCACGACTTCAGCGGCGTCCTGTCGCGGGAGTTCGAACTCGAGGGGCTCGGCTCGGCGGCGCTCGACGGGCTCCTCCGGCACACCGCATCCGAAGCCGGCGCGATGCTCGTCGTCCGCGAGGACGAGCTCGTCCCGCTCGCGAGCCTCGGCATCCGCGCACCCGAGAACCTGGCCGCCAACGACCATGTGCGGCGCGTGGTCCGGCTGGGCCAGATCGAGCAGCTGCGGGTGGGGGCGCAGGAGCTGGTCGTGGACTCGGTCCTCGTGGGCGTCGCCGCGCGGGAGATCCTCGTCGTCCCGGTCGCGTTCAAGAGCGTCCCGCTCGGCGTGATCGTCCTCGCGACCACGGGCACGTTCGAGCGCGACGACATCGAGCTGCTCGACCACCTCCGGACCGATCTCGGTCTCGCCGTGAACAACGCCCTCGCGCACGACCGCCTCGAGCGCCTTGCCGCGATCGACCCGCTGACGGACGCCTACAACCGGCGGTTCGGGCTGGGCCGCCTGCGCGAGGAGTTCTCGCGAGCCGTCCGCGCCGAAGGGCCGCTCGGCATCCTCATGCTCGACATCGACCACTTCAAGGCCGTCAACGACACGTACGGCCACCTCGTCGGCGACCGCGTCCTGCGCGCGGTGGCGGGCGCATGCCGGAGGGTCATCCGCGAAGGCGACGTGCTGGTCCGCTACGGTGGCGAGGAGTTCCTCGTCCTGTTGCCGGGGGCGGGCCGCGACGACGTCGTCCAGGCCGCCGAGCGGATCCGCCGCGCCGTGTCCGAGACGACGGTTGACGACGGGAGCAGCCGGATCACGGTCACTGTGAGCGTGGGTGCCACGACCTACCAGGACGCCACCGACACGCCGGAGGCGCTGGTCTCGGTGGCAGATCGCGCGCTCTACGAATCGAAGGACGGCGGCCGGAACCGGGTGACGGTGGGCGGTACTCGCTGAGGAAGGGCGAATGTGGCACCTATTGTCATCTATTGACAGGTATTGGCGTCTCCGCTAGGATGTCCGCATGGAGGAGACAACCTACCTGACGGCCGCCCAGGCCGCTACGCGCCTGGGGATCAGCCTGCGGACCGCCCGCCGACGGATCGCGGACGGCTCGCTGCCCAGCGTGAAGATCGGGGGCGCCGTACGGGTTCCGGTCTCCGCGCTGGAGCCGCCGCCGGCGCGTCCCGCCACCGCAGCGCGCGAAGCCGCGGCCCGCTACGGCATCGAGACGGACGAGGCGTACATCCGGCGCTGGAATCGCGAGCATTGGCCGGACTCCTGGGAGCGGCTGCTGGAGCGCCGTCGTGCGGCCTTCGCGGAACTGGAGCGCCTGAGCAAGCTCACCAAGCCGCCGGGCGGTCCGCACGACACCGTGGATGCGATGCTGAACCAGGTCCGGGACGAGTTCGGAGCGCGCCTGCTGCAATACCTCCCGCCAGCGCCGAAGGACGACTCATGAACGAAGTCGTGCTCGATGCCAGCGTGGTGTTGCGCTGGGCGTTCCATGACGAGGCGGACCGAGACGGCGCGACGAGGATGGCGGAAGCGCTCGCCGGCGGCCACCTGACGGCTTCGGGGCCGCCCAACTTCCTGCTGGAGGTCGCGGCTGCACTCGCCGTCGGGGTCAGGAGCCGAAGGATCGACCGACCAACGGCCGACGACGTGCTTGCGGCGCTGTCCCGGGTCTCCATCGACGAAGACGACCCACACGGATTTGCGACCGCGGCATACGCCTTCGCCCTCGACCGTGGCATTCGTGTCCCGGACGCCGCTTACGTCGAGACGGCCAGGCGAAGCGGAGCGACGCTCGTCAGCGCAGATCGCGACCAGCTCCGGGCGGCCGCATCGGTGGGCATCACGGTGGTCGCCATCGGCGACGTGCCGGCTCGGGAGCCCTGACGGACTGAAGCGAACCCCTGCGGTACCATCGCCCGCCCATGCCCGATCAGACGTCGACCGCGCCGCTCATCCACGCCCGGGGCCTGACCAAGCGCTTCGGCACGCTCACCGCCGTGGATTCGATCGACTTCGATGTCGCGCCCGCCGAGAGCTTCGGCTTCCTGGGCCCGAACGGCGCCGGCAAGACCAGCGCCATGCGCATGATCGCCTGCGTATCGCCGGTGACGGATGGGACCCTCCGGATCCTGGACCTTGACCCGGCTACGGACGGTGCCCGGATCCGCGGCCGCCTGGGCGTCGTGCCGCAGCAGGACACGCTGGACACGGAGATCTCCGTCCGGGACAACCTCGTCATGTACGGGCGCTACTTCGGCCTGACACGGGCGGAGTCGCGCCGCCGCGCCGAGGAGCTGCTGGACTTCGCGCAGCTGGGTGAGCGGGCCGGCGACAAGGTGGAGCCGCTGTCGGGCGGCATGAAGCGGCGCCTGACCATCGCCCGCGCCCTGATCAACGAGCCGTCGATCCTGCTGCTGGACGAGCCCACCACCGGCCTCGAGCCGCAGGCGCGCCACCTGCTGTGGGAGCGTCTCTACCGCCTTAAGCAGCGCGGTGTCACCTTGGTCCTGACCACCCACTACATGGACGAGGCGGAGCAGCTCTGCGACCGCCTCGTGGTCATGGACAAGGCGAGGATCGTGGCGGAGGGGTCGCCGCGGAGCCTGATCTCCGAGTGGTCAACGCGCGAGGTCACGGAGATGCGCTTCCCGATCGGCGTCCAGGAGGCGCTCGGCGGGAGTCTGGACGGCCTGGGCGAGCGCATCGAGCTGCTGCCGGACCGGGTCCTGGTCTACTCCGATGACGGCGAGGCGGTCGCGGTCGCCGTTCACGGGCGCGGCCTGATCCCGGAGACGGTGCTCGTGCGTCGGAGCTCGCTGGAGGACGTGTTCCTGCGGCTCACCGGCCGCAGCCTGGTCGACTAGGGCGATGGCCGTCGCAGAGGTCCCCGGCCGGCCGCAGACGCCGCGTACCGGGGACGCCGTCCCCCGCCCGAGCCCCCTCGCCGGCCTGCGCGCCACGTACGAGCACCAGTGGCTCCTCTACGTGCGGACCTGGCGCGGCTCGATCTTTGGCAACTTCGCCCAGCCGGTCCT
>Ga0315283_10003670_pt1 | contig 13180 bp, 19 predicted proteins | sample YL17G09_0_MG_FD_204541 | JGI IMG/M metagenome (GOLD analysis project Ga0315283, IMG submission 204541) | Sediment microbial communities from Yellowstone Lake, YNP, Wyoming, USA - YL17G09_0 | ecosystem: Environmental > Aquatic > Freshwater > Lake > Sediment | place: USA: Wyoming | collected...
CCAGGGTGCGTTGACTGCCCTCGGTACGGAGGATGCGCCCACCGACCTGCTGCTTTCGCTCGACTATCGCATCCGCCATATCCTGGTCGATGAATTCCAGGACACGTCGTTCACCCAGTTCGGCTTGCTGGAACGGCTCACCGCGGGCTGGCAGACGGACGACGGCCGCACGCTGTTCGTGGTCGGCGATCCGATGCAGTCGATCTATCGCTTCCGTGAGGCCGAGGTGGGGCTGTTCCTGAGGGCGCGGCAGCAAGGCATCGGCACGGTCGAACTCGAGGCGCTGACGCTCTCGGCCAATTTCCGCTCGCAGGCGGGCATCGTCGAATGGGTCAACGACGCGTTTTCGCGCATCATGCCGCGGGCGGAGAGCGTGACCGTCGGCGCAGTGTCTTATACACCATCCGATGCCGTGCACCCAGCCGGGGACGATGCAGTGGAGGTGCACGCCTTCTTCGACGCGGATGCCGATGCGGAAGCCGCGCGCGTCGTTGCGCTCATCCAGGCTGCGCAAGCTCGTAACCCCGAGGGAACGATTGCCGTGTTGGTGCGCGGGCGCAGTCATCTGCAGGCCATCGTCCCGCAACTGAAACGCAGCGAGGTGCGTTTCCGCGCCATCGAGATCGAGCCGCTCGGTCATCGCCAGGTCGTGCAGGATCTGCTTGCGCTGACGCGGGCGCTGTCCCATCCCGCCGACCGCGTTGCATGGCTCGCGGTCCTGCGTGCGCCGTGGTGCGGACTCACGCTTGCCGATCTTGCTGCGCTGGCAGAGGGCGACTTTGGCTCCACGGTTTGGGAGCTGGTCGAAAACGAGGATCGGGTCGGTCATATGAGCGCGGATGGCAGATGGCGTCTTGCGCGGGCGGGCAAGATTCTCGGCCGCTGCCTCGATCAGCGCTGCCGGGCGAGTCTGCGTGAAACCGTGGAAGGTGCCTGGCTTGCATTGGGCGGTCCGGCTTGCGTGGAGCACGTGACCGATCTCGAGGACGCGGAGATCTATCTGCAGTATCTGGAAGACGCCGAAGAAGCGGGCGGTATCGCCGACCTCGCCGCCTTCGAGGAAGGCCTTGCGAAACTCTATGCGTTACCCGATCTCGAGGCGCGAGACACCGATCCGCAGATCCTGACCATCCACAAGGCAAAGGGGCTCGAATTCGATACGGTCATCGTGCCCGGCCTCGGCCGCCGGCCGAGGCATCCCGAACCCAGCCTCTTTCTGTGGACGCGCCGCCTGGCCGCCGGTGGCGACGGTTCGGCCGAGTTGCTGCTGGCGCCCATCAAGGAGACCGGGGTCGACGCCGATCCGATCTACGACTATCTCGCCCGACTCGACAGGGAGAGAGAGCGCTATGAGCAGGCGCGGCTGCTGTACGTTGCGTCGACCCGAGCGAAGAAACATCTGCATTTGCTGGGCCACGCCAAACTGGAGAGTCGCGACGGAGCCATCGAGCTCAAATCGCCCGCCAGGGACTCGCTGCTGGAAACGCTCTGGCCCGCGGTGGAGAGCGATTTCCAGCGCGCAGCCGCAGCGCTGTCGCCGGAGCAGTTAGTGGATGCGCCTTCTTCCCCGGCCGAAGAGGGCGCACGCATGCCCGACCAGAATCTACGTCGACTGCCGGCCGACTGGTCGCTGCCGGCATTGCCGCCTGCGCTGAACTGGACGTCGCTGCAGGATGAAGGGCGCGTCGGCGAGGAAATCGAGTTCTCGTGGGTCGGCGAAACGGCGCGCCACGTCGGAGCCGTGGTGCATCGCTGGTTGCAGCGCATCGCCGAGGATGAGATGAAGGGCTGGGACCGGGCCCGTCTGCAAAAGATGCGCAAGGCGTTCCGCGATGAACTCGGCATGCGTGGCATTCCCGAGTCCGAAATCGATGCGGCGACGACACGGGTTGTCTCCGCACTGGGCAATTCGCTTGAAGATCCGCGCGGCCGCTGGCTGCTCGGACCACGGCAGGACGCACAGAACGAATTCCGCATTACCGCGTTGATCGACGGCGAGCGCCGCAATCTCGTGATCGACCGCACCTTCATCGATGACGAGGGCAAACGCCGCGTCGTGGACTACAAGACCAGCAGCCACGAGGGCGCAGACATCGAGCGCTTTCTGGATCAGGAGCGCGAGCGCTATCGCAAGCAGCTTGACGCCTACGCGGCGGCGCTCGGCGGCGCGAGCCGGGGGCTATACTTTCCGCTGCATGCGGGATGGCGAGAATGGGCGGACCAACCATGACCTCGAAAGGAGGCAACTCATGAAAAACAAGGCTGCAGGCGGGAAGGTGCCGGCGAAGAGAGCCTCGGAGCCGACGAAGAAGAAGGTGCAGCCGATCCCGGCCGGATACAGTGCCATAACGCCTTATCTCAGCATTCGGGGCGCCGCGCAGGCGATCGAGTTTTACAAGAAAGCGTTCGGCGCGAAGGAAATCATGCGCATGCCCGGGCCCGACGGCAAGCTCGGCCACGCCGAGATCAAGATCGGCGATTCCCGCGTCATGCTCTCCGACGAGTACGAGGCAATGGCGTTCCTCAGTCCGCAGTCACGTGGCGGCACGACCGTGCACATCCATCTCTATGTCAAGGACGTCGACGCAACGGTTGCGATCGCGATGGCGGTGGGCGCCAAGCTGGTACGGCCAGTCCAGGACCAGTTCTACGGCGACCGCACTGGCTCGATAGAAGACCCGTTCGGTCATCTGTGGCACATCGCTACGCACAAGGAAGACCTCTCGATGGCCGAACTGAAACGGCGCGCCGAGCAGGCGGCGAAGCAGGCAAGCGGCTGAAGATTCGCCGCGACCTGTGGCGCTGAAACGCCCCAAAGGTCCCGCGGGCACCTTTGTCGTCCTCGAGCACAGCTCGAAGATCCTCATGGGCAATCCGCTCGGCGATCCGGACGGGAGAGGCGGAACTAAAGGGAGCGGACTGGCGGCAGGCCCGAATCAGACATCCCAGGGGTTGAGGATCTTGACGCCGCAGCGCTCGTAGTCCGTGACGTTGCGGGTGGCGATCGCCGCCCCGGCGGAACGGGCGATCGCGGCGATCTGGGCGTCGAAGTGCGAAATCGGGCGGCCGGCGCGGCGGCGATCGGCCGCGATGCGCGCGTAGGCGTGGGCCGCGTCGCTGCCGAAGGGGAGGATTCGGCCTGCGAAGTCCTCACTGAGCATCGCCTCGGCGGCGCTTTCGAGGGCGTTGCGCCGCTTGCCTGTGGGCAGCAACGCGAGACCGTGCAGGATTTCCGCCTCCGTGATGCTGGTTGTGTAAAGCGCCGAGGCGGGCTGCGCCGCAATCCAACCGAGAACACGCTCGGCCGGCGTCGCCTTCATCAATTCGGAAACGACGTTGGTGTCGAGGATGATCACCGAGCCGGCGACTTCCTGTGCAGCTTGGGGGGATCCCGCATCGGCTCCCGGGCAGGCAGATCGAGTTCGACGCCGCCAAGCGGCTCGAAGCGGCGCCGGATCGCCTGCGCGAGATCGCTCGATGCCGCCGCATCGTCCGCCAGTGCGGCGCGCAGAATGTGGCGGACCTCCTCCTCCATGGAACGCTTGCGGTGCGCCGCGCGCACCCTCAGGCGTGCCTTGGTTTGCTCATCAAGGTTGCGGATCGTGATGCTGGCCATCGGTTTCACCTATTTGCAATCATTGATTGCATTGTAGGCAATGCAGCCGGCGGTTTCAAGTCTGGCCAGGACGGCCAGGACGGTTGCCACATCGGAGGGGTACCCGCCGCGGGCTTCACTTCCCGCTGCTTGCCGCCTGGCCCGAGTGGTAGGCTGTTACCATTCTTAGGAGACGCCATGGCTGCCAAACTGCTCGATCCGATCCCTCCTGGAGAGATTCTCTACGATGACTTCATGAAGCCGCTGGGCGTGAGCATGAACGCACTCGCGCGCGAGATTGCCGTGCCGCCCAATCGCATAAGCGACATCGTCAACGGCAAGCGCTCGATTACCGCCGACACGGCGCTGCGGTTGGGCAAATATTTCGGGGTATCCCCCGAGATCTGGCTCAACCTTCAGGTCGACTACGACCTGCGCGTCGCGAAGCGCACAACCTGGCTGAAGGCGGAGCCGCGAGTCCGGGTGCACTCAGACTGATGCGATTCCGGGGAGCACTGTCATGCGCTGGGTCGCACCATCCGAGAAGGACACCGCCAATCAAACGCTGGAAAAGCGCCTGAGGGCCGCGGCGGATCAGTTCCGGGCGTATTCCGGGCTGAAGGCAGGACAATATTCGACGCCTGTCCTCGGGCTCATTTTCCTGCGCTTTGCCGAAGCGCGTTTCGCGCAACGCCGCGCGCAGCTACGTGATCGATCGCCTGATTCGCGGTGAGAGTGGAACCCGGTGGGTGGTGGATTTCAAGATCAGCCGCCACGAGGGCGCAGATATCGAAGGATTCCTGGACCAGGAACAGAAGCGCTATGCCGCCCAGCTCGACGCTTACGCGGTGGCGCTCGGCGGCGCGCGCCGTGGGTTGTACTTTCCGTTGCACACGGGCTGGCGCGAATGGTAACCTTTGACTTACCATGTAAGCCTTGCTATCATCGCAGTTGTCCGCCCGCTTTGAGAACCAATATGTCGACGCTCCTCGTCTCCTCGAAAGGCCAGATCGTGTTGCCCGCGGCATTGCGGCGCCGGCTCGGCATGGGTGCAGGTGCCAGGATCGAAGTGCTCGAAGAATCGGACGGGCTGAAGCTGCGCGTCATCCGCTCGGTTGCGACGGCCGACTTGACCGGTATGGCGGGCATGGTGAAGGCTTCTGCGCGCGGCGTCCAGCGTCGCTTGGAGGACTTCAACCCGGCGTCGCTGCTGGCCCCTACGAGGCGCGGCAAGCCATGAGGGCCTTGGACACGAACGTCTTGGCCCGGTTCTTCGTCGACGACGCCGACGATACGCAGGCCGCCAAGCAGCGGCCGGCCGCCGCCGCGGCGCTGTCCGAACGATCGTTCGTCTCGGTGACCGTGCTGCTGGAGTTGGAGTGGGTCCTGCGTGGGTTCTATGAGCTGCCGACGAGGGACATTTCCCGCGTGTTGCGGGCGCTGGCAAGCATCGAGCACATCACGCTCGAGGATCGCGACGCTGTCCTGGTGGCGCTCGACGCGTTCGACAAGGGCTTCGATTTTGCTGACGCGCTGCACATCGCGCGCAGTTCGCGTGCTTCCGGATTCGCGACATTCGACCGACGACTGGCAAAGCGGGCCAAGGGTCTTGCGCTGGCGCCACCAGTGGAATTATTGGTCTGAGGCGTCTGGCGCGCTGCGCTCCATCCGTACAGGGAAATTCGATGATGCCCCTTGAGGTCTGCGCCCCCGGCCCATACAATTCGTCTCACATCATGGCAGTCGTCCCCATTCGTTTCGAATCCGAGCGAGCGCTCGAGCTGGTCTTGTACGTGGCCAACGAGTTGCGCTATCCGACGCTGCACTCGGTATCCAAGGTCGTGTATTTCGCCGATCGCGAGCACCTGTCGCGCTACGGCAGTCTGCTGTCCGGCGACAACTATGTGGCCATGCGGCACGGTCCGGTGCCGAGCGCGATCTACAATTTGTTGAAGGCCGCCGCAGGACGCCAGGAACCGTTGATTCCCGCCGAATTCTACGAGCTGGTTGGGCAGTCGCTTAAGGTCGTGAACCGGAGCCGCGTGCAGCCCTTGCGGCAGGCCAACCTCAATCTTCTCAGCGACTCGCAGCGCGAGTGTCTAGATGTATCGATCAGGGCGAACGGCAAGCTCAGCTTCAAGCGCCTGACGGAGAAGAGCCACGACGCGGCGTGGAAGTCGGTCGATGAGAACGACTTGATCGAAGTCAGGGCAATCGCCAAGACGCTGAAGAACGCCAAGCAGGTCCTAGCCTACCTGGAAGAGTAAAGGCGCGCGGAGATGGCGAAGCTCGGCGACGCCTTCTCCAATGCACAGCGCCGCGAATCGGCAAGGCGCCGACTCCAGCCCGGCACAGTCATCTATCTGGAAGTCGTCTTTCCCGAAGGCCCGCGATCGAAATATCTCGTGGTCGCCCATGTGGACGAGGAATGCTGCACTTTCGTCGTCAACTCGCGGATACACCCTTTCATCGAGACGCATCCGTCGCTGGCCGTTTGCCAAGTAACGATCGATGCCGCGCGACATCCGTTTTTGAAGCGGGACTCGCATATCGCCTGTCACCAAGTTCTACGGCTGCCGACCCCGAATGTCATCACCGCGTTGGCGTCCGACATGAGCCGGATCCAAGGGCAGTTGCACGCGGAGGTGGTGACGGAAGTGATCTCGGCCGTCAAACGGGCCCCGACCTTGTCGGTAATGGAACAGACCCGGATTGCCAATGCGCTGAGCGCTCCTTACAACAACGGGGATTGAAAGCCTTAGGATCCGGCGCCTATCGAAAATTGCAGCCCGACTGCCGCTATCATGGGTAGTAGTCTGGCGGCCAGAATCAAGCTTGATGGAGGCAGGTAACTATGCGTTGGGTCGCACCATTCGAAAAAGACACCGCCAATCAAACGCTGGAGAAGCGCCTGTGGGCCGCGGCGGATCAGTTCCGGGCGAATTCCGGGCTGAAGGCGGGGCAATATTCGACGCCTGTTCTTGGGCTCATTTTTCCGCGCTTTTCGGAAGTGCGCTTTGCGTAGCGCCAGGCGCAGCTACGTGATCGATCGCTTGATTCTCAATACGAAAGGAACCCGGTGGGTGGTGGATTACAAGACCAGCCGGCACGAGGGGGGGAGATCGAAGGATTTCTGGACCAAGAACAGAAGCGGTATGTTGCCCAACCCGACGCCTATCCGGTGGCGTGAGCCGCGGGTTGTACTTTCCGTTGCACGGGAGATGGCGGGACTGGGAAAGCAGTGAATTAAGGAGGGGATTAAATGCGCTGGGTCGCGCCGACCGAGGAGGGCACCGACAGGTTCGACTTCCCACCTGCAGATGCAACGAGAAGCGACAGTCAGACCGCAAAGTCATGCGGGCCATGCGCCACTACTACTGGCCTCGGACAATATGCAACATGCCAAGCCTGCCCCCGTATTTCCCAAACTTGATGAGGCGCCATAACGTGAAGGACCGAGGAATCGGCGCAGGCCGCGTCCCGAGTGTGGATCTGTACTGGCGCTATGGGCTGTGCAAAGTTCCCACGGCAGCGGGCTGGAAATCGGCGCACGCCTTGGCGTGAAGAACATCGGAAAGCCGTGTGCGGGAAAACTGCAAGCCGTTGACTTGATCTGTTGATGAAATCGCCAATACCCTTATGCGCTCGGGCCTTACGGATATATTCTCGCCGGAAAATTTTTCTCGCGAAAGACCACCACCGGAATGCAGGGTGCATGAGGGTTTCAGGCGAATCGCGATCGCATTATCAACAGATTAAGTCAACGGCTTGGGAAAACTGCATGCACGGTTTGATGAGGGGGGTAGGCGTGAGCCTATCCTCTACTCTACCCAGACCCGCCCTGTCAACCTGGACCAGCGCGACGTGCGGGCCTTAGCCCAGGACGATCCAAGAGGTTTCCCGCGAGCCTATCGCGGTGGCGCATTCCTCGACGGGATCCAGCGCGCGCACTCAGCGACTACTTCGCGACCTACGTGATCGCCTGACTTGAGGTTGCTGGTCAACATCGGCGCGAGAATTATGCTTCCACTGTCAGGCTGTGGCCGTTGGTTACGTAAAGATCGAAAAGTCTTCGGCCTGCTCGGTGATGAACTCCAGCAGCGCGGGTGTGCCTTCCCGAGTCTTCGCGATGGCGCGTTTGATCGCCGGAATGATTGCGCTCGGCTGCGTCACCCGCTCGCCATAACCGCCGAGCGCCTTCGCGAACTCGGCATAGTTGCCGCTGATGTCAGTCGAGCGATACTTCTCGGTGGCGACCTTCATGATCTTCAGCTCGATCGCCATCGAAAAGTTGTTGAGCAGCACCGAGAGGATCGGGATGCGCTCGCGCACAGCAGTCTCGAAGTCCATGCCGGTGAATCCGATGGCGGCGTCGCCCCATACGTTGATGCACAGCTTGTCGGGCGCGGCGAGCTTCGCGCCCATCGCGAGCCCGAGGCCGTAGCCGAGTTGCGTGGTCTTGCCCCAGCCGATGTAGGTGAGCGGCGCGGTCGTTTCCCAGAACGGTGAGAGCTGATCGCGCGGGCTGCCGGCGTCGTGCGTGATGATCGTGTTGGCGACGTCGACGCTGTGCAGCAAGTCCCAGATCACGCGGTAGGGCGAGAGCGGGGTCGACTCGGACTTTAGCCGCGGCATCCACTGCTCCAGCCACTCGCTCTTGAATTGTCTGATCTGTTGCGCGACCGCGGCTGCACGACCGCGCGGTTTTCCACCCAGGCGGTCGCGGACCTCGACTATCAGCGCGTCGAGCGTGAGGCCCGCATCGCCCACCAGTGCCAGCTCGGCACGCACATCCTTGTTGATGTCGGCCGGGTCGAGTGTGGCGTGCACGATGCGTGCGCTCTTCGGCATGGCAACGCCGTAGTTGGTGATCGAGAAGCTGCAGCCGATGCCGAAGATCAGGTCCGCGTTGTTCAAGAATTCATGCAGCGGTTTGGAGATCGAGCGGCCGCCGGAGCCGAGCGAGAGCGGGTGCGTTTCCGGAAAAGCGCTCTTGCCTTGCAGACTCGTCGTGACCGGTGCCTCCAGCAGCTCGGCGAGCTCTTTGAGCTGCGGCCACGCGCGCGCGTAGTGCACGCCTTGGCCGGCATAAATCACCGGGCGCTCAGCCGCCACCAGCGCGGCCGCGACCTCAGTGACGCCGCGCGGATCGGGTCCGCTGCGCAGACGCGGTGCCGGTGTGTAGGTCCAGCCGTCCGGCACGTCCTCGTGCAAGAGATCGTAGGGCAACTCGACCAGCACCGGACGCGGACGGCCATTGCGCACCTGCGTGAATGCGCGACGCATCGCATCCGGTACGGCGGTGGCCTCGATCACCTGCTCGGCCCATTTGGTGATGTGCTGGTAGTTGAGAAACGAGCTGAAATTGGGCGGGATGTTGAGCAGCCGCCGCGGATAGCCTCCAGGCAGTACCACGATCGGTACCGAATCGCCGAACGCCTGCGCAACGCCGCCGAACGAGTTCTCCGCGCCCGGCCCGTGCTGCATGGCGAACACGCCGATGCGCTCGCCGGACGTTATGCGGCTCACCGCGTCCGCCATGTGCAGGCCGGTGCGCTCCTGGCGCACGATGATGGTGCGGATGTCGGCCTCGGCCGCCGCCTCGATGATGGGATTGACCGGGTAGCCGATCAGGAACTGCACGCCTTCGCGCTTGAGGATGTTGGCTACGACCGCGGCTGCTTTCACGCATACCTCCTGTGTCGGTGTTGGTCCGTCTGTCAGGCATGGTACGTTATTCGCGCTCCTGCGCAACCCGGCCATCAAAGCCCGCCGCGAGTTCGCTGATTCCGAAATCGTCGCCAGCAAGCCGGAAGCGTTCCGGGCATTCCTTGCCGCCGAGCGGGTGCGGTTGGCGCGAGGCTGGTCAAGGAAACGGGCATCAAAGTGCAGTGACGCCGGCTCCTGCGAGGGGAGGGGGAGTTCCAACAAATGGGGCTTTCCTTTGCGTCCCTTCGCGTTCTTTTGCGTTCCACGCGTTTCCGGCCGGCATTTTGCCGGCTTTTTCAACTCAGAATTCCCTCCCTCTGCCGGCGTGCGGACACTTTACGACGGTTCACTTCCGTACCTTTCTTAGGTACAATCGTACCGATGAAAGGTACGCAACGGACAACTTCTTCGAATCTGTCGATAGCCGAAGCCCTTTTCGGCAAGGCGCAGCGGGCCGTCCTGGCTCTGCTATTCGGCCAATCCGGGCGCGCGTTCTATGTAAGAGAATTGGTCGCGGCGGCCGGCACCGGTACCAGCCAGGTGCAGAAGGAACTGGACAATCTCGCTCGCGCGGGGCTTGTACTGCGCGAGCCGCGCGGCAATCAGGTTTGGTTTCGTGCCAATCCCGCGAGCCCGGTTTTTACGGAACTGAAATCGCTGGTCGCGAAGACTTTTGGTATCGCCGACATCGTGCGCGAGGCGCTGCGACCATTTTCCGGAAGGATCGTCGCCGCGTTCATCTATGGATCGGTGGCCCGCGGTGATCACGATGCCGCAAGCGACGTCGATGTTCTCGTGGTAAGTGATATTGCTCCTTCCCGGTTCGCGCCGGCGCAACTGGAACTGGGTGGCACCCTGGGGCGGCGCATCTCCCTGGTGCATTACGATTCCGCCGAGCTGCGCCGCCATATTGCGACGGGCGAGCATTTCGTCAGTACCGTGATGAGTCGACCCAAAATATGGCTTTACGGCTCGGAAGAGTCGCTCAAGGCCTTGAATGGCAAAACCACTCGACAACCTCGCTGCGCATGAACGGCGAAATGCGGTTGAATACAGCGCAGCGTTGGCGCCCACCGCAGTGGAGGCGGGCGACCTGCTGAATCAGCCCAGAAAGCTGGAGGGCATGATTCGCGCGCGGATCGGCAAGGCAAGGTGAGGTTCGGCCTCGAATTGCGATCCCGGGGATTGCCCGACGTGCCCCTTCACCAAAATCGGTATGCCCGAAGTCGAGATAATGATCCGGGCCGGGATCGCCAGGCCCGCCGGCTTGCGGCCGGAGATTGCCGAGTGGCTGCAACTCGATATGAGCAAGATCCTGCACGACCCCGCCCCCTTGCAGTGTCTCGGGAGGGCGGTCGTGAGAAAATGGCCTGCCGGAGACAGGCGATCGACCTGTCCCGGGCACCACGGGGAGGAACCGACGCATGGAGAAAGGACTGGCGTTCGACCACATGCATCTGATCAGCCGGGACCCGAAGGCGGCTGCGGACTGGTACAAGGAAATGTTGGAGTGACCTGTAGAACCAAAGTCTTCGTCCGCGCGCTGGGACTCGCGCTCGGACTGCTACTCGTTGCCGGCCTGTCGTGGGGAGCGGACCCGTATCCCGCCCGCCCCATTCGTTGGGTCGTGCCGTGGCCGGCCGGTGGCGTGGCCGATACGCAGGCGCGGATCATCGCCGATCAGCTCGGCAAAGCCCTCGGTCAGCAAGTCATGATCGACAACCGTACCGGGGCCAGCGGCGTGCTGGGCGCCGACGCCGTTGCCAAGTCGAAAGCGGACGGCTATACGCTGCTCTACGTGTCACCCAATGAGCAGGCGATCGCGCAGGCCATCGGCATGGAAGTCAACTACGATGCGGCGAAAGACTTCGCGCCCATCACCCAGTTCCTGCGCCGTCCCGCCGTGCTGGTGGTCAATGCCTCGCTCAACGTGCGTACCGTTGCCGAGCTGGTAGCGCTGGTCAAAGCGAAGGGCGGCGCGATGAGCTATGGCACTCCGAGTGTCGCGCACTTCTGTCATTTCGCGACCGAAGTGTTCAATCGCAGGGTCGGCATCAAGGTGCCTGCGGTGCCGTATAAAGGCGAGGCGCCCATGATCACCGACCTCATTGGCGGGCAGGTGGACTATGGGTTTGGCTTTGCGACGACCGTGGACCCTTACGTCAAGTCCGGGCGTTTGATTGCGCTGGCCACGACAGGTGCCGTGCGCTCCCCCCAATTGCCTGATGTGCCAACCTTCACCGAACTCGGCATGCCCGAAGTGGAAATGACCATTTGGACCGGCATGGTCGGCCCCGCCGGTTTGCCGCCCGAGATCGTCGAGCGCCTGCAGGTCGAACTAAGCAAGATCCTGCGCAACCCGGCCATCAAGGCGCGCCGCGAATTCGCCGATTCCGAAATCATCGCCAGCAAGCCCGAAGCGTTTCGCGCATTTCTCGCCGCAGAGCGCGTGCGGTGGGTGAAGCTGGTCAAGGAAACGGGTATCAAGGTGCAGTGACGGCGGGCGCTGTCTGTCTGGTTGTCACTGACCTCATTGGATCTTCGCCATATCCTCCAGCACTGCATCGAGGCAAGTAGGGTAGTTGCGTCGAACTGTACGCTATTCATGGCAAACTGTTGCTGAACACAAGCTGGCATATGCTGATGGCTTTGGAAAGACGCTGACGATGCAACGCACCCTGCAAGTCCTCAACGAACTCGAACGCGCCGGGGCGCTTGGACGCTACGCTATCGGCGGCGCCATGGGCGCGACTTTTTACGTCGAGCCGCTGCTGACTTTCGATCTCGATGTGTTCGTCGTGCTGCCGCGGACTCGCGGCGGGCTGTTATCACTCGCGTCGCTATACGCGGCCTTGCGAGAGCGAGGCTATGCGGAAGATCGCGAGTGCGTGCTCATCGAGGGTGTGCCGGTGCAGTTTCTGCCGGCGTACAATGCGCTGCTGGAGGAAGCCCTCGCCGAGGCGCTCGACGTACCCTACGCGGATACGCGTACCCGGGTGCTGCGTGCCGAGCATCTCGTGGCGATCTGCCTGCAAACCGGGCGGGACAAGGATCGCGAGCGGGTGCGAATTTTTCGCGCGCAGGCAAAGCTGGATACCGACTATTTATCCGGCGTAGTCGCGCGCCATGACCTGGAATCGACATGGAAACAATGGACGATCTGACTCCCGAAATTGCCAGGCTCTTTGCGGCAAAGGAAGGTCGCCGGCACAGGCTTGCTGAGTTGCCGTTCCCGGAAAAAGTTCGGGCTGTGGTGCGCATGCAGGAGATGGCCGCGCCTGTGTTGCGCGCCCGTGGGCGCAATGTGCGAGTGTGGTCGCTTCAGGAACTCTCGATCCCGGAAGGGCGCTGACCGAAAAGCCCGAAGGGATCGCCTCCAGCCTATCGAGTTTTTCCAGACCTCATCGGATCTCAACCAGATCCTTCAGCACTGCATCGAGGCCACCGAACACCGGGATCTTGTCCATCTTCCCGGTCAACTTTTCCAGAGTCTCCAGCTCCTTCAGCCGCAGCGTGATCGGGTTGACTTCCATCACTCGCGCCTATTCGCAAGGGTCGGGGGATGCGAGAATGCGGCTTCGCTTCCCCGTGGGTCGCGGATGGCTGGAGCGGGAAAATGGCCTGGAAGGAAGCTATGAACAATTGTCTTCCTCGCGCAAGCGGGGAACCAGTTGCCCTTGCAAAACATGGATTCCCGCTTCTGCGGGAATGACAAGTCAGGGTTTGTTCAGAGTTTCCTCAATGGAGATACCATGAGTCTGTCTGAAACACAGTCAATAGGGCTGGGCGTATGGGCGAAGTGATTGCGTTCGACCACATTCATCTCATCAGCCGGGACCCGAAAGCGGCCGCGGACTGGTACAAGGAAATGTTCGG
>Ga0315283_10003671_pt1 | contig 13177 bp, 10 predicted proteins | sample YL17G09_0_MG_FD_204541 | JGI IMG/M metagenome (GOLD analysis project Ga0315283, IMG submission 204541) | Sediment microbial communities from Yellowstone Lake, YNP, Wyoming, USA - YL17G09_0 | ecosystem: Environmental > Aquatic > Freshwater > Lake > Sediment | place: USA: Wyoming | collected...
ACTCTCATTCTTCCTTGTCAGGCTGAGCGGAGTCGAAGCCTTCATCCCGTCAACATTTTTTCAAACTAAAAAGATAAGCGGGTAATAGTATTTCGACTCTCCGTTCGGCCGAGGCTGCGCCTCGGTTGCTTTATCCTTCAGGCTCTGCATGAATAGCAAGAGCGTAAAATAAAAAATTCCCTGCCACTTCTCAGTAGCAGGGATTTCTCTTTTACACTCAAAGTACTCCAAACTCCAGGCACTTCAGGCACTTTTGACAACAGCCTTAATAATTGACCTCGATAGCTTTATCAACTTTTTCATTCAGCAGCGCCAGGTCAATTACTTCGATCATCTCATCAATGTAATGAAAGTTGACACCTTTTATATAGTCAGCTTTTATCTCACCGATATCCTTTTGATTTTCTTTGGAAAGGATAATATCTGCAATGCGGGCGCGCTTTGCAGCCAGAATTTTCTCTTTTATACCACCTACAGGCAATACTTTTCCGCGGAGCGTTATCTCGCCTGTCATGGCTAATTTCTCTTTCACCTTACGCTGTGTAAATGCCGAAGCAAGGGCCGTAAACATGGTAATGCCTGCTGAAGGTCCATCCTTTGGCGTAGCGCCTTCGGGCACGTGGATGTGGACATTCCACTTTTCAAACACACTGGCATCAATACCCAGGTCCATGGAATGAGCCTTCAGGTATTCAAAAGCAAGGACTGCAGATTCTTTCATCACATCGCCCAGGTTCCCGGTAAGGGTGAGAATGCCTTTCCCGTGACTCAGGCTTACTTCAACAAATAGTATTTCACCGCCAACCGATGTCCAGGCAAGTCCGGTAACTACTCCTGCCACACGGTTGGTAAAACTTTTTTCCTGCTGAAAAATTGCGGGGCCGAAGATGGTAGCAAGCTCAGATTCTTTTATATGGGGATCTTTCTTTTCGTCCATAACCACAAATCGCGCATAATGACGCAGGATCTTGGCAATGTGTTTTTCAAGGGTACGCACACCCGATTCACGGGTATAGTTTTCGATCAGTTTTTCGATGAGTTTGCGCGAAAAAACAAGGTGCTCATTTTCCATGCCATGTTCTTTCAATTGCTTTGGCACAAGATGTTTTAGCGCAATTTCAATCTTTTCTTCGAGTAGATATCCACTGATATCAATTACCTCCATGCGGTCGCGCAAAGCAGGATGAATTGAACTCATGGTATTGGCTGTTGAGATGAACATCACACGCGACAGGTCGTACTCGATTTCAAGAAAGTTATCATAAAATGCACTGTTCTGTTCCGGATCAAGTACTTCGAGCAAAGCGGAAGCGGGATCACCATTAAAGGAAGAGCCGTTAACCTTGTCTATTTCATCCAGTACAAATACTGGATTCGACGACTTGGCTTTGCGTATGCTTTGAACTACGCGTCCAGGCATGGCTCCGATATAAGTTTTACGGTGGCCTCTTATTTCAGCTTCATCATGCAAACCACCGAGTGACATCCTGACATAGTTTCGGCCGAGGGCTTTCGCAACCGACTTGCCCAGTGATGTTTTTCCGACACCCGGAGGGCCAACAAGGCAGAGAATGGGCGATTTCATGTCGCCTTTTAGTTTCAGTACAGCCAGATATTCGATAATGCGTTCCTTAACTTTTTCGAGTCCGGAATGATCACGGTCAAGAATGCGTTGGGCCCGCTTCAGATCGAAATTATCAGTTGTATATTTTTGCCACGGAAGGTCTACCAATACTTCCAGGTAGTTCAACTGTATTGAATACTCCATAGCCGCAGGATTCATACGGCTGAGTTTGTTCAGCTCTTTTTCAAAGGTTTCGGCAACAGTTGGTGACCAGTGTTTATCTTTGGTTTTTAATTTCAGTTCATTTATTTCCTGCTCGTGTGGATTATTTCCCAGTTCTTCCTGTATTGTTTTCAATTGCTGATTGAGAAGGTAATCACGCTGCTGTTTGTCCAGATCCACTTTAACTTTGCTTTGTATCTGGTTTTTGAGCTCAAGCATTTGTAATTCCTTGGTAAGGAGCGAAAGTACCATATTTGCACGTTCGCGGAGGTCAGCTATGGCAAGTAATTTTTGTTTTTCTAAGAGGCTGATATTTAGATTGGAAGAAACAAAATTGACAAGGAAAACCGGACTTTCGATATTTTTAATCGCGAAAGCTGCCTCAGATGGAATATTGGGCGATTGGTTAACAATCTGAATAGCCAGATCCTTTATGGATGCTATGAGTGCAGCAAAAGGTTTGTCTTTGCGCCCAGGGGCTTTCGGATTATCAATCGCGTTTACTTTTGCCTTAAAATAGGGTTCGGTTTGGATAAGCTCGCCCATTCCGAAACGCTTTTTTCCTTGTATAATAGCCGTTGTGCTGCCATCAGGCATCTGAAGTGTTTTAATGATATAAGCAACAGTACCTGTTGTATGTAAATCGTCGAACGATGGATCTTCAGTATCGGCATCCTTTTGTGCCACGGCACCAATAATGCGGTCGCCACGGTAACTGTCCTTTATCAGCTTGATAGATTTATCGCGCCCTACGGTTATAGGAATAACAACGCCCGGAAATAAAACTGTATTTCGCAGGGGCAGTATTGGAAGGGAATCTGGAATTATTTCGGCATTGATCTGCTCTTCGTCTTCGGCTGACAGTAAGGGTATAAATTCGGTTTCGTCCTCCATGAGGTCGGAAAGATGAAATGATACTTTATCTGAGAAAATAGTTATATTCTTCATAGTGTCAAAATGACAAAATTTTGCTGGATCACTGGTTCCGGACTACAAGTCAATTATAATGCCATAATGAATAATTCTGGTTTATAAACTTCTGCAGTTGTAAGTTAAATTAAATCAAATTAAATTAAATACGGCCTCGAAAATAGCCTTATCCACTTGCGAAAACTCGCGATCACGTCTTATATATACAGCTTCTGCAACCTTAATGGCACGTTTAAGGTCGTAGTTTACAAAGCCGGCTGTACCTCCCCATTGAAATGAAGAAATAAAATTGCGCTGAAATCCTGAGCCGAAGATGTTGCAGTTAACCCCAACTACAGTTCCTGTGTTAAACATTGTGTTGATGCCACATTTGGAATGGTCGCCCATAATCATTCCACAAAACTGCAAGCCGGTATTCACAAAAGTTTGTCCGGGATAATTCCATATGCGGATTGAATCGTATGTGTTTTTCAGGTTCGAGAAGTTGGTGCCGGCGCCAATATTACACCATTCAGCCAAAACAGAATTGCCCATATAACCATCGTGCGCTTTGTTCGAATATCCAAACAGAACCGAGTTTACAACTTCACCACCTATTTTCGAATGTGGGCCTATAGTAGTGGCACCATATATCTTTGCGCCCATTTTAATAGCAGCGTGTTCGCAAATCGCGAGAGGTCCCCGCAGCATAGCACCTTCCATTATTTCGGCTTTCTTACCGATATAAATTGGACCTGCTGTGGCATTTAGTGTGGCAAATTCAACAACTGCACCTTCTTCAATAAAAATATCTCCACCGGTAAAACGGTTTGTATTGGAAAGATTCTGACTTTTCCTGCCATTTGTAATCAACATAAAATCCTCGTGAATAGCTTTCTCATTCAGTGCGAAGATATCCCATGTATTCGAAATTTCCAGGCACTCAAACGAGGTTTCTACTTCTTCAACCGATTGCAGATAGGAGTCGCTGCCGTTATGCAAGGCTTCTTCGGCTATCCGCATGGCAAATATATTCTCTTTGCGTACAAGTGCATGGTTAGGTTTGAGCGCTTTAATTGCAGCAACAAGTTCAGGTGTTGGGCAAATAGCACCATTGATCAGGATGTTATCGGGCTTTTTTACAACCGGGTACTTTATACTCAGGTATGGCTCGGTAAGGGTTGAGGTTGGAATGCCGAAGTAACGTTCCCATTTCTCCCTGATAGTGAGAATTCCAAACCTGATATCGGCAATAGGTCGCATAAAAGTTAGCGGACGAAGATTATCGCGCCTGGTATCATCAAAAAGAATGATATTCATTGATTTACTTTTTACTTTTTTTCTCAGGTGCAAGTATAGCAATAAACGCTTATATGTCCAAAAGGATTATATGCGAATGAAATTTATTACTAAAATTACAGAAGGCTGACCAATGGCCAGCCTTCTGTAAATATGATAAAGTATTTCGGATGCCTATTCGGCTTTATTGCGGTTTTCGAAATGCTTCTGGTACTTGGTCTTGAACTTGTCAACGCGACCAGCGGTATCAATAAGTTTGATTTTTCCGGTATAGAAAGGATGCGAAGTGTTCGAGATTTCAAGTTTCACCAATGGGTATTCTTTGCCGTCTTCCCACACAATTGAATCTCTTGTGCTAACAGTCGACTTGGTCATAAATATGAAATCATTCGACATATCTTTAAATATCACAAACCGGTATTCCTTCGGATGAATGTCTTTTCTCATGGTGATCAGGCTTTATTTTTCGGACTGCAAAAATAATCACTTTTTTCTAATATACAAACATTTCTCCAATTTTAGGATATTGACCACAAAGACCATGAAGCGATCTGATATTGCATAGGAAAAACTATCCTTAACTTTTTAATATCACTGTTTAATATTTATAAATTGCATTTTGCATTTTGCATTCTGCATTTTGCATTAATTTTCTTATTCCCTTTTGGTTCTGCTCCTCCAGGTCAGGAATATTCCGTTCATCATAAAGAAAGCAGAAATTGAAGAGTATCCACACTGTCGGCATAATCATCCAACCGGGGATGCTGGCTAATACCAAAATCTACATGTAGCGGGTGCCCCCTGTTATTGCTTATAACACACTGTATCAGCGAATTGTTTTCGTTTATAAAAGCCTGCCAGTCAACATCAGGTTTGTAATATGAGATATTTACCACACTCACCGGAGCTGCAAAGGAATCGAGGGGACGGAGCAATACAAACCCGTTGTCGAAATGAGGTGTGGTATTGAGTAAAAACACGCTTCGGTTGTATGTGTAATTATTCATGTACCGCGAATGATTGGCAACATCTGCATATACTTCCCAATTGTCAAGGAGTGTGGCAATTGAGTATCCTTCAGGCAGGAAAATCCGGGAAACATTACGACAACCCAGTCCAAAATATGCGAAAACATCTTCACCCAAAGCTGTTAGCTGCTTTTTATTTTCCTGTCCGCTGATAATGGCCATTCCATTACGGTTTTTACGGATGATATGTGGATATTTAGCAAAATAATACTCAAAATATCTTGCAGAATTATTACTTCCTGTGGCGATGACTACATCAAATTCACGCAATTGGTGGGTTGTACAAGTGATCTGCCCGGAAAAACCTGGTTCAATGTTTTCAAGCATTTTAACGATAGCAGGAAGCAAAAAACGGTCATCGTACGATAATTTTGCAGCAAGCCTGTGACCGGAAATAAGTACACACAGCAGATCATGAAACCCGACCATTGGAATATTACCTGCCATAACTACACCAATTGTCTTCTGATTTTCGTGTTTCAGCAATTCAGAGTTGTACATGGATAACCAGTCGTTGATCTGCTGTTCCGATAAACTATCTGCTATGGCAGTAATAGCCTGAACTATATTTTTACAGGTAAACCATGGGTTATTGTCAATGCTCTGCCTGATGGCTTGTGATAAAGCAGGTTGATTGGCATCGTTAAAGGGGGCATCATTGTTTTGGTTTGCTTTGACGAAAATCATCAATGCTTCGCCAAGCCTGATAAATGCTTCTATTCTTTTTGCTGTATAAATCATAAACAGACCTGACTTAGCGTTAATTTTGCGTTCAACAATTCTTTAACCGATTCATGCAATTATCTTGCCTGGTTAATACTATAAATCTCAATAAAGACAAAAGATAAAAGGTTAAAGATAAAAAATACTGAAAGTGGTTTGCAAATTCCTGACTTTTATCTTTTTACTTTTGTCTTTATATCTTCTGCATGAATAATGCAGGCATAATTAATACCAAGACTTATGCTTCAGTTTAAATTTTCACGAATATTTGTACGGGCAATTTCCCTGGTTTTATCAGTAGTTTTTCTTTTATCTGATTTGTATGCTCAGGAAGCCAGCTTTAGAAAGGAAGAAGATTCACTCCGATCTTTAAGCAAGCGCATTTATGCTGTTGGCAGTGATTCGGCCAAAATGGCGGCCAATGTTGATTTTTCAAAATTTCTTCATGAAGTATTACTGAAACCAGGGATATACAATTGGCCGTTCGATTCACTCAGGGATATTGGTTGCCTGAGAGCTCCGGATAATGTATTCAGGATTTTCAACTGGAATGTGCCCTTAAAGGATGGATCATCCCGGTATTTTGGTTATCTCTTGTTGCCCGACAAGAAAGGAATGGTAAACAGGCTTATTATTCTTATTGACAACTCAGACAGTATTGGGGAAGCAACAGAGCAAATATTGTCAGCTTCACGCTGGTATGGCGCATTATATTACAGCATATTAAAAAATGTCTGGAAGAGGCAAACCATTTATACATTACTTGCCTGGGATGGTTGTTCTGCGAGATCTTCACGAAAAATTATTGATATTCTTACCTTCGATCAAGCCGGTATTCCCAAATTTGGGCTACCTGTTTTTAAAACTGCCAATGGGCTAAAGTCAAGGGTTGTTTTTGAATTTGCCAGCAATGCAGTGATGTTGCTACGGTACGATAATCAGTTTTTAGTCACAGGACAGCGTTCCGATGGCCAGCCAAAGACTAAAAAAATGGGAATGATTGTCGCCGATCGGTTGGTTCCCATTGATGTAAGGTTGCAAGGACAGTATGCGTATTATGTGCCTTCCGGCGAGACTTATGACGCATTTATTTTCGGGCAGGGCTACTGGCGGTTTGTCGAGGATGTGCTGGTAAGTAATGCTTCCATAAGCAAAACAGTAAAAAAAGCTAAACCTGTTGAGTATAACTTATTGCCTCCCAGGAAGTAAACTGAGTTTGAAATTCCTTTATCTTAGTATTCAAATGTAATAAAATTTCATACCTTTGTTTGAGCAAACCCACAAAAAGGACAATCCTTTTCAGTTTGAAACCTAACAAATTTTCAGTATGAAGAAGCATAATTTTAATGCCGGCCCATCCATTCTTCCGGGGATAGCCGTTGAAAACACAGCAAAAGCTGTTTTGGACCTGAATGGCAGCGGAATGTCGTTGCTCGAAATTTCTCACCGCAGTAAAGATTTTCAGGCGATAATGGATGAAGCCGTAGCGCTCTTCAAAGAGTTGCTTAATATTCCCGAAAATTATCATGTGTTATTCCTTGGTGGCGGAGCGAGCCTGCAATTTTGCATGGTTCCTTTTAACCTCTTTAAAACGAAGGCCGCATATCTCGAAACGGGCGTTTGGGCAAAAAAAGCATTAAAAGAAGCTAAATTATTTGGAGAAGTAGTAACAGTTGCCTCTTCTGCCGACAAGAATTTTAACTACATTCCACGAGGATACCAGGTCCCGGCTGATGCTGACTATTTCCATATCACCACAAACAATACGATCTATGGAAGCGAAATCCTCGAAGATATCGACAGTCCGGTTACCCTGGTTGCTGACATGTCGTCGGATATCATGAGCCGTCCGGTTGATGTAAGTAAATACGGATTGATCTACGGCGGAGCGCAGAAAAATCTGGGACCAGCCGGCGTAACATTCGTTATCGTTCGTGAGGATATCCTCGGGAAAGTGGACAAGCCAATTCCATCGATGCTTGATTATCGTATTCATATTAAGGAAGGCTCCATGTTCAATACGCCCCCGGTACTTCCCATTTTCACTGTTAAAGAAACATTGAAATGGATTAAGGAAATGGGCGGTGTTAAGACGATTGAAGCGATGAACAAAGCAAAAGCTCAGTTGCTCTATGATGCAATAGATAGCAGCAAGATGTTCGTAGGCACAGTAGAAAAGGATTCCCGGTCGCTTATGAATATTTGTTTTGTGATGAAAGATGAATATAAGGACAAAGAAGAAGCCTTCATGGAATTCACCAAAACCAAAGGTATGGTTGGTTTAAAAGGTCACCGTTCGGTTGGTGGATTCAGGGCTTCTACCTATAATGCATTGCCTGTTGAAAGCGTGCAGGCCCTGGTTGATTGTATGCATGAATTTGAGCAAATGTAATAGCCATAAGAATATTATCGAAACGACCGAAAATGATATCATGGCGAACCTTTAGCTCACGAACACCTGTGAAATCAATGAAGACGTGAAAAATTCCATTTTTCCAAAATAAAAATAAAAAAATAATAAGATGAAAAAAGTATTGGTAGCAACCGATAAGCCTTTTGCAAAAGTGGCTGTTGACGGGATCAGGGAAATTATCGGGAAAGCCGGTTACGAATTAGTCCTGCTCGAAAAATATACTTCGCAGGACGATTTCATGAAAGCAGTTGCTGATGTGGATGCAGTGATTATCCGCAGCGATATTGCAGACAAAGCAGTGATTGAAGCCGGCAATAAACTGAAAATTGTTGTACGTGCCGGTGCCGGTTATGACAACATCGATTTGGAAGCGGCAAAATCAAATGGCGTTGTAGCCATGAATACGCCTGGCCAGAATTCAAATGCTGTAGCCGAATTGGTATTAGGAATGATGGTTTACGCGGCAAGGAACAATTTCAATGGTACATCCGGAACAGAGTTGCGTGGCAAAAAACTCGGACTGCATGCCTATGGAAACGTAGGTCGGTATGTAGCCTCCATTGCCAAAGGATTCGGCATGGATGTATATGCCTTCGATCCCTTTGTTGATATTTCAGCAATTGAAAAGGATGGTGTTCATTCGCTGAATACATTGGACGAACTATACAGCAAATGCCAATATGTATCTTTACATATGCCGGCTAATGCCCAAACGAAGAAAGCTGTCAATTTCGGGCTTATGTCAAAAATACCTAAAGGAGCTATACTGGTAAATACGGCGCGCAAGGAAGTGATTGACGAAGAATCACTGTTAAAAATGTTTGAAATGAGGCCCGATTTTAAATATGTATCTGATATCGAGCCCGATTGCAAGGCAGAGATATTCGAAAAATATGCAGGAAGGTTCTTCTTTAGTCCTAAAAAAATGGGTGCACAAACATCAGAAGCCAATATTAACGCAGGGTTGGCTGCTGCACGTCAGATAGTTAATTATCTGGAAAAAGGCGATACAACGTTCCAGGTGAATAAATGAAAGCAGCCTTTAACAAGCATTATATCACACTTTCAGAAAGTTGCTCTGATGAATAGACATTTTTTTAACATTTCAGCAACTTCTGTTGTTATCTTGATTTTTTCAGTACATTAGCAACTGATTAGTTGAAGGCTTTTGTGCAGGATTTTTATAAAAATTTCAAAATCAGCAGTATAAATCTGGATTATTAAGAAAACTCTTAGACCAACTATCCATGGAGCCAGAAATAGAAAAAGCAACCACTTTCTTCAGATTTGAGGACCTGAGGATCTATCACAAATCAATGGACTACATCGACTTTGTTTACGGAAAAGTTAACAATTTCCCTATGGGTGGTTCTAATGAACTTGGAACCCGTTTTCTTAACGCAGCAGAGGCTATTGCCATGAATATCGCAGAAGGTTCAGCACGCAACAAGAGCCAATTCATTTATTACCTTAAAATGGCAAAAAGTTCGGTAAGGGAATGCGTTGTACATACCTCCTTAGCCCAAAAACAATCACTTCTTACTGATTACGAAGTGGAGGAGTCGCGTAATTTCTTGATGGAAATGACGAAGATGATCGGTGCTTTGATCGGTTCCTTGCAGCGTTCGGCCGGTATTACCGGTGAAGAAATGGATTAATCTTTTCCTTTTACGAATCTTTCCGATTTTTTTCCCCGTTCAATTATGGCAATCTTAAAACCGTTCAAAGGCCTTAGGCCACCCAAAGCTATTGCTAAGGAGTTAGCCTCCCGCCCTTATGATGTGCTAAACTCAGATGAGGCAAGGATTGAAGCTGCAGGCAACGCTTATTCCCTGCTGCACATTATCAAACCGGAGATCGATCTTCCGGCTGGGTTAGATATTCATTCCGCGGCTGTTTATGATAAAGCACTCGCAAATCTGAATATTTTTCGTGCAAAAGGTTTCCTTGTGCCTGATACGGAAGAATATTTTTACATCTACGCGCAAACCATGAATGGGAAAACGCAGTATGGCATAGTGGGTTGTGCCGCTGTATCTGATTATGTTAACTATGTGATTAAAAAGCATGAACTTACCCGCAAGGATAAGGAAGAGGATAGAATGAAGCATGTCCGAATCACGAATGCCAACATGGAACCAGTGTTTTTTTCCTATCCGGCTGTCAAGGAAATTGATTCAATTGTAAAAGAAGTTGTTGAATCTCAGGAACCTGAGTACGATTTTATTTCATCCGATGAAATAGGACATCATTTCTGGGTAATTCGAGATCGTAGCATTATCAACAAAATTGTTGGGCTATTTGCTGCTATTCCATCTACTTATGTTGCTGATGGCCATCATCGTACAGCAGCTGCTGCCCTTGTTGGAGATGAAAAAAAACAAAACAACTTGCATCATACTGGTAAAGAAGAATACAATTATTTTCTTGCTGTTCATTTCCCCGACAATCAACTCACCATTATTGATTACAACCGACTTGTAAAAGATCTGAATGGCATGAGTACTGAGGAATTCCTGGCAAGGTTAGGCACTGTTTTTACAATAACTGAAAACGGCAGTACTATATATAAACCCGAACGCCTACACACATTTGGGATGTATCTGCATAAGAAATGGTATATGCTTGCAGCTAAGGCAGGAACTTACAATGATAATGATCCTGTAGGTGTATTGGATGTTACTATTCTGTCCTCCCTGATTCTTGACAATATCCTCGGAATTCGCGATCTGCGCGTTTCTGACCGTGTCGATTTTGTTGGTGGTATCCGTGGTCTAGGCGAATTGGTGAAACGCGTTGACAGTGGTGAGATGCGCGTTGCGTTTTCCCTTTACCCTGTATCTATGAAGCAACTTATCGATATTGCTGACTCGGGAAATATTATGCCTCCGAAAACCACATGGTTCGAGCCAAAACTCAGAAGTGGCCTTGTAGTGCACGAACTTGATTAATCTGGCTGATGTTGTAGTTTAATCAGCTTATGGAGTTGTAAATTATAAACAATTAAGAAAATGGATGCAATTGAAATGGTAATGAAAACACTTGGTACATCACCTGATCCCTTAAAAGCTGGTGATATTGCCTCGAAATCCGGCATCGAAAAGACTGAAGTGGAAAAAGCACTCAAAAAACTGATGAAGCAAGAAAAGGTGACTTCGCCTGTACGGTGTTTCTATGCCATAAAGAAATAGTAGCTTGTTTTAATCCTTTGGGCTTGATGGCATGGAAGGGAAAAGATATTTTCCTATTGTGCTTATCAAAAGTTCCGATTTTATAGGCTTTGGAATATAATCCACACATCCGGCTGCCAGGCTTTTTTCTTTCTCGCCTGATAGGGCATAGGCTGTTTGCGATATAATTGGCAAGCCAGGTCTTACTTTCAGTATCTCGGCAGTAGCTTCATACCCATTTAATTCCGGCAATTGTATATCCATCAGTACAAGGTCAATCTGAGAATCCTCCAGGGCCAGAGTTACAGCTTGCCGTCCATCCTGCACCCATAACAGCCTCACTTTTGTGCGCCGGAGAGCAGCTTCTATAAACATGAAATTAGAAGGAACATCCTCTGCAACAAGAATCGTCTTTCCCAGCCAGTTAACATTCTCATAATCACTATTTGTAACAATATTTATGAGATCATCAGTATTTGCAGGATAATAAGGCAATGTAAAATAAAAAATTGAGCCATTTCCAGGTTCTGATTCGAGCCAGATTTTCCCTCCCATGATCTCGATGATGTTTTTAGAAATGGCTAGTCCTAAACCAGTGCCACCATATTTTCGTGTATTGGAATTATCCACCTGGCTGAAGCGATAAAAGATATCCTGCTGCTTGCTAAGGGGAATGCCTATGCCTGTGTCGCGAACCACAAATTCTATTGTTTGATTGTCTTTAAGGGAATACCCGAATTCAATGAAGCCACGTTCTGTAAATTTCATTGAGTTACCTATAAGATTGGTTAACACCTGTTTAAGCCTAAACGGGTCTGTGAGGATAGAGAGACCATTAGCGCCGGAATGTTTAAGAAGACGAATATTCAGGTTTTTCTTTCCGGCTTTAACTTTTGCTTCGGTATAGGTTCCTATCATCTCATTAAGCAATTCATCAAGATTACATGCTGAATTGTTGAATTGTAACTGGCCGGCCTCTATTTTGGCAATATCAATTATGTCGCTGATCAGATTCATCAACGATTCTCCAGCTTTCTTAACATGCGTAGTATATTCTATTTTATCGCTTGCACTCAGGTTATCGTCGGTTAACAGGTCGGAGAAGCCAATGATAGCATTCATGGGTGTCCTGATCTCATGCGACATATTGGCCAGAAATGCTGTTTTTAGTTTGTCGGATTCCTCGGCCTTTTCTTTGGCCAATGTAAGTTTATGCTGTGCTTCCTGTATAGCTGTGATATCTCGGCTGATACTTATAAACCCTAACGAATTTCCATTGGAGTCGAAAAACAAGGTTTTTAATGTATCAAACAATACCTTTCGTCCATCCGGATATGTTGCCCATTCAAAGCTCCTTTTGGATTCTTTGGATTTCAGAATCTCAGCATCGGTTATCGAATATTTGTCTGATTGTTCCTTAGTAAAGAAATCGTATTCTGATTTGCCTTTAAATTCAAGCTCTGTTCTACCTGTGTATTCTTCAAAAGCTTTATTACAGCCAAGGAACAGACCTTCTTTATCCTTGAAAAAAACAAGGTCGGGGATGGAATCAATCAGATACCGTAACAAGGATTTTTCAGTTACGAGAGCTTGTTTTACTTTTTCCCTTTCTGCAACCATTTCATTAGCTGACAATGCGATAGTTTGAAATTCGTCGAAATACAACAATTGAGGATCAATAGCATGGTATCCCGTGCGTGCCCTGTGAAAAAACTGTGTAAGATAAGTCAGGCTGGTACTGGTATACCTGGAAATATAACGTGCTATTAAAAGGATAACCAGCAGTATCAGGCAAAGAAATGCCATTATCCACAAAATATCTGTACGGATTTGTTTTCCTAATTCAGCT
>Ga0315283_10003673_pt1 | contig 13174 bp, 8 predicted proteins | sample YL17G09_0_MG_FD_204541 | JGI IMG/M metagenome (GOLD analysis project Ga0315283, IMG submission 204541) | Sediment microbial communities from Yellowstone Lake, YNP, Wyoming, USA - YL17G09_0 | ecosystem: Environmental > Aquatic > Freshwater > Lake > Sediment | place: USA: Wyoming | collected...
AAAATAGTAATATTGTGCATTCTTATTTGCTTATATTGATCTAATTTTGTGAGCATTGAAGTTACTCCTAAATAAATATACCTACTTTATTTTTTCTGAGCCTTCGGAATTTGACATATTTTCTGAGTCTTGGGGACCATATGCCTTCTCGAATCCTTCAAATGTATCCTTGCTAAAGCCCCTGCAATTGTTACCCCAGAGAAAATCATATCCTTCATTCTCTCCTACCTGTTGTTCTAATGATTCCTTAGCTTCTCTATCTTGTTGCGGTGTGGTTTCCAAATACCTTTTTTTATCAACTTTCGCTCCCTTTAAGTCTCGGTATACCATTCCTCCACGGAATGGATTGAACGAATTTAAAATCATTCCTAAAAGACCCTCGCTCTTTACTCGATAACTATATGAATCATAGTTTCCTTTAGGATCTCCCACATTTATGTTCATATGAAATCCATCCCGTGTCCCAATCCATATATCCTCACCATATGGATCAGTCCAATTCACCGGATTATTCAAACAGTACTGATACAGATTCATCGAATCGCCATAACCGATGGGGTCGGTTTGGAGGAATCTGCCGATACTCGGTTTGTAATAGCGAGTGCGGTAGCAATAGTTCCCTATTTCACTATCGTACTCGCGACCTGTAAATAAGAATCTATTGCCGATTGTGCTTGTATTACTCGGCGTGCCAAAAACATTATAATGATACTGCTCGACAATGTTTTTGGCGTCATTTGACAATGCCACTACACTGCCTAAGCCGTCAAAGTGGTAATAATATTTGGCTCCGCCGCCGGCAACATCTATCATACAAACAGGTTCGTCAATCCCGGGGCCGTATATATACTTTTTAATGAGCGTGCCGGTTTCGCTGTATTCAGCAATCAAATCATCGCCGTCATAGGCGTATTTGATTATTACAGTTGTGCCGCTGTAAGTTGTTTTTTCAGTTCGCCTCCCTGCGAAGTCATAAGTATAATGGGCAATCCTGCCGTTGGCAATGGTATTTACATCCGTCAGCCTGTTTTCGCAGTCATAATAATACTTATACGTGCCGTCATTTATTAAATTTCCCTTACTGTCGTAGCTGTAAGAAGTTACGCCGACTGCCGTGTATTGATTAAGACTGTTGTGCGAATAATTCGTCGTAGAGCCTGCTGTAACCCGATTCCAGTTACCGACAGCGTCGTAATAATAATTGGCATCCGTTCCAAAGCCGGCCGCGTAATCTACATCGGTAAGCTGATACAGTTTGTCATAGCTGTATTGGCTTTCCTGACCGTTGACTATCATATTCAAACTATTATCAACGTTGTCGTACTGGCTGTATTGAATATCGATTGGACCGGAATTTGTATTATTGGTTATCCTTGTGAGTCTGTCGCCGATGTCGTACTGATATACAATATTTGCATCGTTGCCGTAGGTTGTCACCGTTCTCCTGCCAAGCTGGTCGTATTTATTAATTCACTTTTCAAAGAACTTTAAAGCAAAATGTTTTTGACTTAGATTAATATTCGTTTAATTCTTTGTTACTACCGGTAAACTGTTGAGACGATCAAATACTTCTTTAACTTTACTATGCCCAAATTTGCATTTATTATCCGCAAGCAGGGTATTCAAAATTTTATATGCTTCGTCAGGCAAATGGTTTAAATATTTTAGAATAGCATAACGTATTAATGCACTTGGAGCAGGATATTGATTTAAAACTTCGTTTTCCACAAAAGCAATCGCTTTGTTTATTGAATCGAGATTATCAAGGAATGGGATGCATTTGTTCTCAATAATTTCCTGCAATTTTTTGCCGACTCTATCTATGTCATCAGATGGTTTCAATGTCCACCAATGATCATGATTATCAAATAAACGGCCAACTCTAAGATAAAGAAAACAATCGAGTCTTCGAATAGTCTTAGGAAAAGGCTTATTCCAAAAAATTTGTCGTTCACTTTTAACGCAAACTCCGAGATTGATTGTAAAACTAATATCATTTTTATCGTTCCATTGGCTTTTTTGAATATCGAGCAAATGTATTATTTCTCCTTTTCCGCGATTCCAGGTAAGCTTATCCTTGCGAAAACTATTAGCCGACATAATTGGTTTAATAAATCTATCAACTAACAATGTAATCATATTTTTTATCTCAAATATACCTCAGTCGTAATTAGTAACACATATTGTTATGGGTCATATTTAATTCTTTATTTCTATTGGCAAGTTGTTAAGGCGATCCAATACTTCTTTAACTTTGTTATGCCAAAATTTGCCTTTATTGTCCGCAAGCATGGGATTCAGAATTTTATTGGCTTCTTCCGGCGAATGGTTTAAATATTTTAGAATAGCATAACTTATTAATGCACCTGGATGAGTATATCGATTTATAATTTCGTTTTCTGTAAAAGTAATCACTTTATCCATTGAATCGAGATTATCAAGGAAAGGAATGCATTTGTTTTGAATAATTGCCTCCAATTCTTTGCCCACTATATCTATATCATTTAATGATTTCAGCTCCCACCAAATGTCCTTGAAACGACCTTTCTCACATAATAAATGTCCAACTCTAACAGAAGGGAAACAATTAATTTCATGAATAAAGCGAGGAATCTCTTTTCCCCCATTAAATATTTGCCTTTCACGCATAACACAAGCACCAACATTTATAGTAAAACTTATATCGTCTTTGCTGTTCCATTGACTTTGCTGGATATCAAGCATATGAATAATATCAGTTTTTCCACGATTCCAGGTAAATTTATCCTTGCGAAAACCGTGAGCCGACATCACCGGTTTAATAAATTTATCAACTAACAAATTAATCATAATTTTTATCCCACATTGCAATTAGTTGTTATGGTTTATAATAAATAACACGGCCATTCGTCTCTGAAGCTTTTTTGTATTTCTCAATTTGTCTTGCACCCGCCGCACGTCCGGAGGGCGTATCAGGTTTTAATTCAATCGGACGGTTCTTTGGGTCAATTGCATCAGGACGAAGTTTTGAATTCTTAATACGTTCTTCTGATTGCCATCCCTTCTGCTTTACTTTTTCGGCAAAATCCTTATGGGCTTCTCTGCCTTTCGCAGCGGCTGGGCTTTCGCCTCCTTTCTTAGGTTTTTTCTTAATCTTCTCTTTATTATCTTCTTCAGCAGGTTTGTCGATATTTTCTTTATTATCAGAATTGCCTTCATGTTCACATAATGCATCGGCTATTTTATCTAATAGCGGCTCAACTGCAAATTTGTATATGCCATAGCCAAAGGCTCCACCTGTGGCAGCAGCAGTGATTATCGGAATTACTGGCCCTGTTATCTGAACACCAACCACGATCATTTCAGGGTGTTCTGCAACCTTACGGACGACTTCTGCAACTTCTTCAACTCCTGTAGTCAACCCATAAGGGTCAACAAGATTCACCGGATTATTCAAACAGTACTGATACAGATTCATACTGTCAAAATAGCCTATTGGGTCGGTTTGGAGGAATCTGCCGATACTCGGAGAATAATAACGAGCACGATAGCAATAATTTCCCGTCTCGCTGTCGTATTCACGACCAGTGAAAAGGAATCTGTTGCCGATTGTGCTTGTATTACTCGGTGTGCCAAAAACATCGTAATGATACTGCTCGACAATATTTTTGGCGTCATTTGATAATGCCACCACGCTGCCTAAGCCGTCATAGTGATAGTAGTATTTGTTGCCGGAGGCAACATCTATCATACAAACAGGTTCATCTATCCCGGGGCCGTATATATACTTTTTAATGAGCGTACCGGCTGAACTGTATTCAGCTACTAAGTCATCGCCGTCATGGGCGTATTTGATTATTACAGTTCCGCCGCTGTAAGTTGTTTTTTCAGTTCGCCTCCCTGCGAAGTCATAAGTATAATGAGCAATCCTGCCGTTGGCAATGGTATTTACATCCGTCAGCCTGTTTTCGCAGTCATAATAATACTTATATGTACCGTCATTTATTAAATTGCCCTTACTGTCGTAGCTGTAAGAAGTTACGCCGACTGCCGTGTATTGATTAAGACTGTTGTGGGAATAATTCGTCGTAGAACCTGCTGTGACCCGATTCCAATTACCGACAGCGTCGTAATAATAATTGGCATCCGTTCCAAAGCCGGCCGCGTAATCTACATCGGTAAGCTGATACAGTTTGTCATAGCTGTATTGGCTTTCCTGACCGTTGACTATCATATTCAAACTATTATCAACGTTGTCGTACTGGCTGTATTGAATATCGATTGGACCGGAATTTGTATTATTGGTTATCCTTGTGAGTCTGTCGCCGATGTCGTACTGATATACAATATTTGCATCGTTGCCGTAAGTTGTCAGCGTCCTTCTGCCAAGCTGGTCATATTTATATTCCGCCGTTATTTGGTTTTGATATTTGATTTTTGTCAGGCGGGACAGGGCATCGTATTCATAAGTTACATTCGTATCATCCGGATAGACAAGTTTCGTTCGTCTGCTAAGAATATCATAATCATATTTTACAGTTCGATTGTCTTGCTCAACCTGTTTAAGTCTGCCGATACGGTCGTAGGTATAACTTGCAAGGATAGCAGTGCCTTGCTTTACATCACAGAGTCTGCCTGCGATATCGTAGGTATAGGTTAGTGCTGTTTCGCCCGGCCGGGTTTTTGTACGGATGCGATTTAAGGCATCGTAAGTATAATTGATTGTTTGTCCGCCGCGGTTTTTGAAACTCGTTATATTTGAAGTCGCATCGTAAGTGAATCTTTCATTTGAACCGTCCGGGTAAGTTGTCATTGTAAGTCTGTCGAAGCCGTCGTATTCATATTCGGTGGTATTGCCGTTGGCGTCAGTTATAGCCGATTGCAAGCCATTTGCATTGTAGCAGTATCCGGTGATATTATTGTTCGCATCATTTGCCTCCCATACAAGTCCCCTGATATCATATTTGTATCGTGTAATATTTTCCTGGGCATCGGTAACAGACCTTAAATTTTGACTCTTGTCGTAACTGAAATCGGTGCGGTTGCCCAAAGGGTTGACTGTGTATGCAAGGTCATCAAGAATATTATAATGGTAGCTGACCGTCTGGTCGTTGGCATCTGTTCTGACCATTGTTACCTGCGAAAGCATTTTATCTGAGTTATACGCATAATTAGTAACAGTATTTAATGGTGCAGTAATTTGCGTCAGCAGGTTAAGCTGATTATATGCGAATTTTGTAATTTGATTATTGGGGTCTTTTATTTCAGTTACATTGCCTTGCTTGTCATATTTATATTCGGTCGTTATATTGAGACCTTCAGTTTCATCTGTATCGACAATCACTTTCCAGAGTCTGCCGTGATTAGAATCGTTAATGTTAGTATTATAATATTCATATCTTGTAACAATTCCATCAGGAGCGGTGGCCGTTTCAGCCTGGCCGAAGTTGTTATATGTAAAACTGATAACAGGACTTTGGTCTCCCTGGGGCGTAGGAACCTGCGGCAGGGTGATGCTTTCCAGATTGCCATTTGACTGGTTATAATTAAAGGTTGTTACATTTCCCCTGGCGTCTGTAATAGTTTTTACAAGGCTGAAATTTACATCATAAGTATAACGAGCGGTAATATTCGGTTCGCTGATGTTGGGATTTGATTTCAGGCAGGTACTTAGAACATTGCCTTTTGAATCATAAGTGAAATCTGTACAATTACCTGCCGGATTTATTACTCTTGTGAGATTTCTGTTGTCATCACGCTTGTAATCTGTGATATAGCAGCCGGTAAACTCGTAAAGCTTGTCTATTTCATATTCAATTAGAGTTCTGCCATAAATTTTCACCTCATCGATTATGCCGTCAAAACTTCTGCTTTCATCGATACCTCCGTTGTTAAAGGCAGTACCGATATATAAATCTTTTGTGCCGGTATTGGGCGGCCCTGCGATAGAATCGGCGGAGCCTGCTTCATGACCGTCGATGAATAAATGTAAGGTATCGCTATTGCAGGTTGCGACTATGTAGTGCCATTGTCCTGTAGAAACGGTGTTTGTACTGATAACGCTTTCCAAAGTAGAGCCTGTATAGAATCTAATCTCTATTTTGCCGCTTGTGTTTTCTCGTAAATCAAAATTATAACCATTTATTGAACTGGTATCGCATTTAGAAACTATTCCTGCGTAATCCGTATTGGCTTCTTTATATATCCAGGCAGAGATGGAAAATTTGGCCAAATCAAGGCTGTCATCATCTTTAATGCGTATGCTGTCGCCGTTGCCGTTAAATCTTAAAGCGCCGCCTACTTTACCTGCTGTCGAAATGGGCTGATATGCCTTACCATTATTTTGCCCGATTGAATCGGTTATTAATATTCCCGGAGCTGAATATGGATAACTATTGTTTTCGTCGATATCCCAAACATACTCAAAATCCCAATTACTAAAAGTGGATTTCAACATCATTTGCGATGTTGTTTTAGGGGTTCCTTTGCCGCTGTCGGAGCGTCCGGAAGTCTGTGAGTCATAATAGCAGGAAGTTATAGTGCCGCTGTTTGTTCCGCAAAAACCGCCAACATTGCTGGCGCCTGATACCGAACCGGCCGAGTAACAATTTTCCGCCGAACTGCCGCTGTCATTTTTGCCAACCAGTCCGCCAATGCCGTCATATCCTGAAACTTCTGCGAGAGAATAGCAATTTGACAAATTGCCTTTGTTATAACCCACAAGTCCGCCGCAGACAGCTTTTCCCGAAGAATGTGGACAGCCGCTAAAGCAGCTGCAGGGTGGAACGCACCCATATGGAGGGTACAACGCATGATATGTAAACACTGAAGAAGATTCTATATAATTTCCTGCCTGGTCTCGTATTTGAACCTTGTAAACACTATGATTTCCAGCCAACATTGCCGGAGTCGTATAGGTCGGGCTTGTAATCCAACCGCTGCTTGCTCCGCCGCCGGAGATATTTAAGAAATTATACTCAACCGGCGGGTTTGCTGCATCCGCAGCCGTAACCGCCGCCATAGAATGATACCAGTATATTGGCCCACTTTGATAAGCGTAGGGCACAACTGTCCATACGCCATATTGCGGGTTTGGGGTATAGCTCGGCGGATTTATATCAGTCGAACCTGATACTGTTCCTGATGTGAAACATTTAACAATAGCCCCTGAATCACAATAGCCAGCCAACCCTCCAACATAATTTTTTCCGGTAATATCGATGTTTGTCAAATTAAGATTTTTAATTGCCCCAGTAGCTGTTTTTCCGAATAATCCGACATAATCGGTAGTTGGCCTGTTGATAAAAAGACCATCTATCGTATGGCCTCTTCCATCGAAACAACCTGTAAAAGGATTGGAAGCGGTTCCGATTGGCTCGAAACCTGCACCGCTATGCGTCTCTGAGGCATCGATATCGCGGTCAAGAATATAACAGCCGCCAAGATTATTTTTTATATTCTGCAATTGGGTTACATTTGTGATTATGGTGGGATTCGTGCAGCCGCAATCGGAAGAAGGCAAATCTTCATCTAACGCCCAATAAGAAATAAGTTTTGACTCTCTTGTAGAGTAAGTGGAACAGCCCTGGTCATTTTCATTATATATTAGATGGCTGGTAACATTGCCGCTGTCATCATAAAGATTAAGGCTGTTAATATCCGTGCGGTCTTTTACCATTGTAAGATTGTACTTGGGCTCATAGGTAAAATCATAATAACCGTCGCCGTATTTCTGGTGGATAACCCTGTCATTGGAATCATAAGTATTTGTCAGCCATGTTTGACCGTTCGGGTCTGTAACTGATGTAAGATTATGCCTGCTGTCATAATTATATGTGGTTGCAAAACCAGCCGGGTTTTTTACTGAAGTGAGATTATTGGTATTGCCATTATATACATATTCCCATACTCTTCCGTCAAAAGCTGTTATCTTATAAAGCAGACCATCGAAGCTATAGTTTAAGTTAATATTTCTGTTTAAATCATCTGTTATCGTGGTTAATTTTTTGAATCGGCCGGTTCCAGTATAGGAAAAACTGATAACGTTGCCCGAAAGGTCTTCTATTCGCCAAAGACATCCGTCGGTATCGAATTTATATTTCATTCCATATTTTTCATATAATGTAAATAATCCGCCTTCTTTTAGAAAATAATCTGAAATGTTTGTTGGATTAATATATTTCGCAGGATTCGAACCGTTAACTTTATTATAAATTAACCGGTATGTCTGGCCGTTGAAAAAGGTAATAGATGTTTCGTTGACTTCGGCTACTTTCAGATTGTAATTCATATCCCAGTTGTATCCGAAATGGGATGTTTTAACATCCGGACTGACTATAATGTCAAAAGATACAACAGGTGATGACCATTTGCCACTGTTGTTCTTTACGCTATAGAAGCAGTTATATGTTCCGGGTACTGTGAATTTGCAGTTCGGCGTAGCGGTTAATTCGCCGCTAATATCATAAACTTCCTTGGGAAAATGCCAACAATATTCAACAATACTGCCGCCACCTGGGTCATAACCACTTCCTGTAAAATTAACCGTACCGGATGTCGTAAAACCGTTCTGATTAAATCTTCGAATAACAACATCAAGTTTTCTGCCTTTAATGACCAAATCCGTTGCAGAATAGATATGTTTCCCATTCACAATATCAATGGGGTCGCCGTCGGTATTTTCTTCTTTTGGAGGTTTATTTGATGGTTTATTTATATCATTATCCGGAGTCTGATTTACACTCGGATTATTGGCCACAGGAAGCGACGGATGCGACGGAGGCGACGGAGGCGGTGAACAGGCAATTATTATTTGAGCAAAGCAAACGCAAAATACAATCAGTGATACTTTAAATCCTGTATATATGTTATTCATTGTCCTTATCCCTTCTCTGTAATGAATATTTTTTTATTTATTGCTCTGCAGCCAGCCTCTTGCGTATGGTGCGTACTTACTTTGCGGACAATCCGCAAGCAGCTTACTGTAATGTGATGTAATTTGCGGTTTAGCTTCTGTTTCTGTAACTAATTGATTTTCCATGAGTTCTTCGTAACAATATCCCTGTGCGAAAAGACAGTAATCCGCATATTTAAATTTCGGGTCCGTCTGATGTGCGTTTTTGAAAGCGATTGCAGCCTTTTCGTATTCGCCTAATTTGTCATAATTTAAGCCTGATGTGTAATAGGCAATCGTTAAAGTTGAACCGGCAGTTTTTCCCACTACATATTTTTCCAGCAATTCGCAGGAAAGATGCAGCATCTTATCGGCAGATTCTTTTCCAATCCCCGAATTTACAGCTTTTTTATAACACATTTCCGCTATGTCGAGCATTCTTTCGGGCAGATACGAATTCTCATTAAAATTGGCAATCAGCTTGTCCAATGATATTTTAGACTGAGCATAATCCTGCGATACGATAAGAGCTAAAACATCCATCACGGTGCCATAAAACCGGGCATCAGCAGCCACAGAAGAGTCCGGGAAATCCTTCGCGACAGAATTAAACAAATCTTTAGCCTGCCCAAACCATTCAGGCCGCTCTGCGTAAGCCCATGCAATATTATAAAGACCATTCGGCAAAACGGGATTGGATGAATTTTCAGTCCGTATTTTCGCAATTACAGCCTCGACCCCGGCAATATCGCCATCCCGAAGCTTTAGCCTCGCATCCGTCATGACGCTATAAAGCCGGGCTTCTACCGCCCGTGAAGAATTCGGGAAATCCTTCGCAACAGAATTAAACAAATCTTTGGCCTGCTCTAAACATTCAGGTCTGCCCGCGTAAGCCCATGCAATATTATAAAGTGCATTTGGCAAAGCGGGATTCGATGGATTTTCAGTCCGTATTTTCGCAATTACAGCCTCGACCCCGGCAATATCCTTTTCCTCAAGGTTCAGCTTGGCATCCATCATAACGCCATAAAGCCGGGCTTCGACCGCCTGCGAAGAATTTGGGAAATCCTTCGCAACAGAATTAAACAAATCTTTAGCCTGCTCAAAATACTCAGGTCTGTCCGCGTAAGCCCATGCAATATTATAAAGGCCATTTGGCAAAGCAGGATTCGATGAATTTTCAGTTCGCATCTTCCTGATTACAGCCTCGACTCCCGCAATGTCTCCGCTGCGAAGCTTTATCCTCGCATCCATCAGGATGCTGTAAACCCGCGCATCAGCTGCCGCAGAAGATTTCGGGAAATCCTTCGCAACAGAATTAAACAAATCTTTAGCTTGCTTAAACCGTTCAGGCCTTTCTGCGTAAGCCCACGCGATACTAACAAGCTTGTCCGCAAGCTGCGGTGAATTAGCGAAATCCCGCTGTAATGCCGCAACGTTTTTCTCTGCGGTTCTGGCATCTGCAGCCTTGATTCGCGACAGTACCAGATTCGATTCGGTTTGAATATCTGCCAATAGAACCGAAGAGGCTGATAAATTTATTAGAACCAGGAGAATTGCATTTTGATAAGACTTCATAATTCTGCCTTTCATTAGCTATTTATATTAAAACAACTATGTCCATAAACAAATTTGGAAACAGTATTTCTTTGTTTTTTTAATTGATGCCGTAAGAACTGAGTACATAATCTCCTCTAACCATAGTTGCGTAAACTATTTATTCTAAACGCATATAATCATTCCTGTTCACTTTATGTTTTAAATATACGTTTATCAGATAAGCTCAACACTCTCATCTGACTCTTCCAAAAATAAGTTAACTGCTATTGATATTTATTTTCAAGACCAATTTGAAATTATTTTTCTCCCCAGTGCCACACGGTTGTCACTGGCAATAGTTTTATTTCCAAAAACCCACAAATATTTTTTACCTATCCTACCTTTATTGTTACAGGATGAGAAGTCAGCATAAATTTTTACAGCAGGGGTATTTTAGGAGAGATTTTTAGGAAGGGCAATTATATAAGCATTTGCAGAATAAAAAAATGCGAGCGGAGGAAGTTGGACTTCCACGTCCTTTCAGACATAAAATTCTACTACCATTTTTGTTTTACAATACAATCATTTCCGGTTATCTGGCTGCTTTTGTCCGTGTATTGATGGAGTTCTATATTAATGCCGTTGGGGTCGGTAAGCCAGGCCTGCCAGGAATTATCGCTGCCTGTTTTTTTATCGGTGATACTAACGCCGCAATTCCTTATTTCTTTGATTGCCTTGTCGATATCATCTACTTCCAGGCAAAAGTGCATGACCTTCGGTTTATCTTCTGATGAAACGGCATCAGCCTGAAAGAACTCGATAAAATTATGCTCATTGATTTGAAGATAATAACCAAAGACTTTACCGTCTCGAATAAAACTGAATTTCTTTGCCAGGCCCAGGCAGGAGCAGTAAAACTTCTCTGTTTTATCCAGGTCTTTTGTCGAAACACAAATATGTGCCATTGCTTTTATCATTACTATTCCCTTTTTAATATATTCCAAAGATGTACTTTTGGTTTTTATTTAGCGGGAATTGTCAACTTGGTACCAATAGTAAGATTACTCTTGGCTGAAATCTTGGGATTCAGTTTGAGTATTTCTTTGAAGCGGTCGCCGTTACCGAGTTGTTTTTGAGCAATGCTCCAAAGACTGTCACCGCTTTGTATGGTGTATAGCGTTGTAGTTCCTGGGATGGAGCCATCGGCTGGTGCAGCGGCAGTATTTACATTTCCTGGCGTGGCGATTACTGATTCCCCCGCGGCTGGGGCGGCCGGGGCTGGGGTTTTAGACTTTTCAATTTCGATTTTAGCCTGTTGCAGTTCGTTGCTTAATCGACTTATAATGATTTCGTAATTACGAATTTTCTCCTGTGACGATGCCTCTGATTGCTGCATCTTTGTTTGCATATCGGCAATCGCTGCTTTGCTCTTTGAATTTGTTATCATTATACCGCCTGTCAGTCCGGCTCCGAGTCCGACTATTGCGATAACAACCAGTACAATTATTTGTTTCATTTTCAACTTCTTTCAAAAAAAAATTTAAAAAATTCCTAAATTCTTTACCAGATTGTATCTGACATTTCACATATGGCCATATAGAATATCAGGACCATTTAAAAACATCAATATTTTTAACTTTTTTCCTTTCCCCCCAATACCGCATAGAAAAGTGATTAATTTTTCTTATAATTTAATTTAATGAAGGGGGTGTTTTAAGGGGAGATTTTTGAGTATGTAAATTGATATAACTCTTTATTTTATAAGTAAATGCGAGCGGAGGGAGTCGAACCCACAAGCCCGTTAGGACACAAGGACCTAAACCTTGCGCGTCTGCCAGTTCCGCCACGCTCGCATAAAAAACTTTTGCCACTAAGGCACAAAGGCACGAAATAAAATGATATATCAAAAACTTTGTGTCTTGGTGTCTTTGTGGCTATTTATCTTTTTCCTTTTCATTCGATATTTCTTCTATTTTCTTTTCCGCCTTTTGCAAAATACCCCGGCAGTGTTTTATAAGTTCCATTCCCTGTTCGTATTGGGTCAGGCTCTGTTCGAGCGAAATCTGCCCGTCTTCGATTTTACTTACAATATCGGTAAGTTTTTTTATCGCCTGTTCGAACGAGAGGTTATTTATATCGTTATTTTCTTTCTTTTCAGCCATTACATACCTTTATTTAACAAATCCCAGTTTTTCCGGCAGCCACATTGTTATTGCCGGCACATAGGTACATATCATAAGTGTAATTATCATCGCTATAAAAAACGGCAAAATATGCCGAATCACCTTGGTTACGGTAGTATTAGCTATCCCGCAGCCCAGGAACAGGGCCGTCCCGACCGGCGGCGTACATAAACCTATATTCAAATTCATAATTAATATTATACCAAAATGAAGCGGATGCATACCAAGTCTTTGTATAACAGGTAAAAATATCGGTGTAAATATCAAAATTGCAGGTGTCATATCCATAAAGCATCCTACAACCAGCATTAAGACGTTGATTATCAGCAGGATGAGAAATTTATTGTCTGTCAGGCCCATTAAACCTGCGTTGATTTCCTGCGGAACATTTTCCGCCGCCAGAACCCACGACATCGCCATACTTGTTCCTATGAGCATAAAGACGACCGATGTGATAACGCCGCACTGAAGCAAAACTGCCGGCAGTTGGCTGATTTTGACCTCCCGATATACGAATACCGCCAGGATTAATGTGTAGAGAACGCCTATTGCCGACGCTTCTGTCGGAGTGAACCATCCC
>Ga0315283_10003674_pt1 | contig 13173 bp, 14 predicted proteins | sample YL17G09_0_MG_FD_204541 | JGI IMG/M metagenome (GOLD analysis project Ga0315283, IMG submission 204541) | Sediment microbial communities from Yellowstone Lake, YNP, Wyoming, USA - YL17G09_0 | ecosystem: Environmental > Aquatic > Freshwater > Lake > Sediment | place: USA: Wyoming | collected...
ACACCACGCGCAGCATACCGGCCGCCTCCAGCGGCTTGAGATCGATGCCGAACTGCATGGCCTCCAGGTACAACTGACGCGGGAACTCCTCGAACGTGATCATCAGCCCGGGCTCGTTGTACTGCGCGATTCCCTCGTACAGTATGCGCATCGCCAGGCTGCTCTTACCGCTGCCTGGGGGGCCTTCGATCAGCATGCTGTTGCCGCGGACGAAGCCGCCGTCGAGTAAATGATCGAATCCCGGGATTCCGGTCGGCATGCGCTCGAAGTGGGCGCTCTCGTCACTGCCGCCGCGAAGCCCAACGGCGTTCGGCGCGGCCGTGCCGCCCGCCCCCAATACGCCAGGTGTATCCATGGGATTCATCATGCCTCGCATCCGCAGTAGGGACAGGCCTTCCAACCGGACTCATTTGGCGCATCGCATTGCTTGCAGTGCTTCTGCCGCCATTCGCGCGCGATCTCGTTGCCGCAATGCGCGCAGACCTCCCAGTTGGATTCGACGGGCTTCGTGCACGTCGGACAGTTTTCACGCAGCACGGTCGTGCAGTACGGGCAGACCGCGTATTCGATACTGACGATGCGCTCGCAACCCTTGCAAAGCTGCTCGTGCCCGTCTTCCGACAACACACAACGCTCGATCTCGGCGACCGTGGTCACGCCGGCAAGCACCGCGCGCTTGCCATATTCGCCCATGGTGATCATGCCGTCCCGGCGCGCGGCGTTGCGGATGGCGAACGAGGACGAGCGTTCGAGCACCAGCCGGTGGTATTTCTCGTCCATCCGGAAGTACTCGAAGATGGCGACCCGGCCGCGATACCCGGTGTGCCCGCACTCCCGGCAGCCGCGGCCGCGATGCAGCTGCGCCACCGCCGTGCCGAGAATGGCGATCTCGCCGGGCGTCGGCGCGTACGCTTCCTTGCACGACTTGCAAATGACGCGTACCAGCCGTTGCGCCAGAACGCCGCGCAACGTCGAGGTGATGAGATAGGGCACACAACCCATGTCGAGGAGCCGTGCGACTGCCTGAGTGGCGTCGGTCGTGTGCAACGTGCTGAACACCTTGTGGCCGGTCAGCGCCGCGCGGCAGGCGATTTCGACCGTATCGGAGCTGCGAATCTCGCCCACCAGAACCGTGTCCGGGTCTTGGCGCAGGATCGATTGCAGGCAACGCTCGAAGGTCAGCCCCGCGGCTTCGTTGATCTGGACCTGCGTGATGCCCTTGAGCGAGTACTCGATTGGATCCTCGAGCGTGACGACGTTCTGGGATTCGCGGTCGATTGCCGCTAGCGTCGCGTACAGCGTGGTGGTTTTGCCGCTGCCGGTGGGGCCGGTCACCAGGAAGAACCCGGCAGGGCTGTGAATCATGTCCTGGTGAAGTGCCCGGACTTCCGGCGGCATCTTGACGTTGTCCAGATTGAGCAACGTCATGTCTTTCTTCAGCAGGCGGACGACGATCTTTTCACCGAACTGCGACGGTAGACTGGAGACGCGCAGGTCCACCAACAACTCGCCCATTTGCATCGAGAAGCGCCCGTCCTGCGGCACTCGCCGCTCGGCGATATCCATCTGCGCGACGACCTTGAAACGCGAGGTGACCGCCGGCGTCAAGGTCTCCGGCAGGGTGGCGACGCGATGCAGAATGCCGTCGATGCGGAAACGCACCGTCAAGGCATGTTGGGATGGCTCCACGTGCACGTCGGTCGCGTCGGTGGTGCAGGCCGAGTGCATGATCTCGTCGACAATGGCGATCGCGCTCGAGCCCAGCACCAGCAGGCGTTCTTCGATTTCGAAGCGCTGCACCTCGGCCACGGTCCAATCGGCACGGTTCGCCGGCCGCGACGGATTCATGCTCACCGGCTCCGGACGCACCGCAGCCGCAGCCGTCGTTGCCGCCGGCCCGGCGGCCGGCACCGGCGCGTACGATGGCACGGGGATACCCGCCGCCGTCGCGCCGGCAGGCGTCCCGGCGGGCGCCCCCGGCGAGTCCGTCAAGGGCTCGGCAACCTCCCCGTAAAAGCTGTCGATGCGCTCGCGCAAGTCACCAGGTAGTGCCACCATGGCCCGCATGGGGCGCTGCAGCGCTTGCGTCACGGCGGCCACCGATTCCTCATCATCGGGATTGCCGAAGGCCACCACGACGGTTTCGCCTTGCACGCCTACGGCCATCGCCTGATGCCGCTTGGCGAGTCGCGCCGGCAACAGACCCACCAGGCGCGCGTCGAAAACCACCGTCGCAACATCGACGGCGGGACAGAAATAGAAATTTTCCAGCGCCTGCAGCAACTGGCGCCGGTTCATCGCATTTTCGCGTACCAGAACGTTTTCGAGAGACAGACCCTCGCGGGCTGCCATCTCGGCCCAGCGCTGCGCCCGGGCCTCGTCGAGGATCTTGCAATGCACCAGAACCGCGTCGAGCCGCGAGCCGGCACCCAGTTTCAATTCCGCCACAGCCCCCACGCCCTCCAGGAACACCGTTGCTCAACAGTCGCGCCTCAGCCCGCCAAAACCGTTTCGGCGGAAACCTCTCCAGCACGCTGCAGCCACTCGAGGTGGCGGTGCGCGCGGCCTTCATCTCCGAGCTTGCGGTACAGCCCCGCCAACTTGCGGTGTGCATCCACCGCCGTCGCGTCGAGGCGCAGTACGCTTTCGTAACTCTGCACCGCCGCTGCCAAATCCCGGGAGCGCAGGCGCAACATGCCCTGCATGCGGTACACCGCCGGATCTTCGACGCTTGCCGCCGCGTCATTGATCGCCGCGAGAGCGCCGGCCAATTCGCCGGCCTCCGCCAGGACTCGCACCAGTTCACACCAGCCGGCGGCGAGGCCTGGCTCCCATGCCGCAGCGCGCCGCAGACACTCGACCGCCTCGGCGTTGCGCCCCTGGGCCAGCGCGACCCGCGCCGCCAGCCGCTCGCCCGCCGCCCACTCGGGCCGCAGCGCGTGGATCTCCTGCACCGCTTGCACGGCCGCGTCGATCTGTTGCGCGCGCAACTGCCCCTCGCCGATCATGAGCCACGCCCGCGCGGCATCGGCCGCGAACCCCAGGCACCGCTTTTCGGAGGCGACCGCCGTCGTGCGTTTCAAGTAAGTGCCCGCGCTCCGGACACCGCCTTCGTAGTCTCCCATCCGAATCCGCGCCGCCGCCAAGTGCAGCCACGCCGGCAGCGTGTCCCGGTCCGTACGCAACGCGCGCAGCGCCTGCATAGCCGCCTCGCGTAAACACCCTTGCTGCAGCAAGACACTCGCCAGGTTCTGATGCGCAGCGGCGCGGTGCGCCCCATCCAAGCCGGCGCTGCGCAACGCCCGTTCGTACCAAAGCCTCGCCTCTTCGAACTTGCCAAGCTGCGTCCAAGTTTCGCCCAAGTGGAAGTGTAGAAACCCGTCGTCGGGCCGGTCGGCGTGGTCGAGCTGCAGCAGCTTCAGATTGCGCTCGAGCTTGGCTTTGCGGGTTCGCGCATCGATGTCGTACCCCGAATGCACGAGGACAATCCCACTCGTTTGCACCCGCGCCCCGGCGGCGTCTAGAGATCCACGCACCTGCTCGTGCACCCGCCCGGCGAACCGGATTGCGAGCCCGTTGCGGAACAAGCGCGGGAACTGGTGCTGAAACTCGAGCCCGGCTTGCGTGCCGCCCAGCTTGCTGCGTAAGAGCACATTCCAGGCATCCACGTCCCGGCGCGCCAAGCAAGCCGCGAGTACCGTCTTTTGCCCTGGGGCCAGTTCCTCGTCGGCGTCCAGCGACAGGATCCAGTCGCTTTTCGCCGCCCCGAGCGCGACATTGCGCGCCGCGGCAAAATCATCGGTCCAGGGCGTTTCCAGCACCCGCGCGCCGAGCGCGTGCGCCAGCGCCATGGTGTTGTCGCGCGAACCGGTGTCGACCACGATCACCTCGTGGGCGACGCCACGCACCGACTCGAGGGCCCGCGGCAGCCGCGCCGCCTCGTCGCGCGCGATCATGCAAACCGACAACGTCGCTCTGCGGGCCATCGAAGCTCCCTGCTTCAGGATCCTGCCTGCGGTCCCGGCATCGCATCCAGGACGCGGTACCGTGGGGACCAGCGGTCACCGGGCAACACCACTTGCCGGCCGCGCTGCCGTTGCGCGTTGATCAGGATCGGACCCTTCAAATTGGCGGTCATTTCTCCGGGGTCATCCGGGATCCCGACTGTGGCCAGAACGAGAACCCCGGAGTCGTCCCACCAATGCACCGCTGCCGCGTCCTCCGCCGACAGCTCCAGCGTGTAGTCCGGGCAAATCAAGAACGGCTCCAGCACCACAAACGCCAGCTCCGGCCGCTCCAGCGCCTGCAGGACGCGCAACGGCGACTTGGGGCCATGCTCCAGCAGGACCCAGCGGCGAACGTCCTCGAAACCGAACAGCCCGCGCTCGAACTCCAGGACATCCGCGTCGGAAACTTCCACTGCCCCATATCGCGTCGTTTGCACCCACATGGAATTGCAACGCCTCCTTCGAGCGTCTCTACTGCAGGAAGTTCGCGAGGCTCATTTGGAACATGCGCGACGTGGCACCGAGCGCGGCTTGATACGCATTCTGCTGCGCGGTCAGCTTCAGCATCACGTCCGGCAAGTCGGCATCCTGGACTTGCGACAAATGCGCCTTGAGTGCGAGCTCGTCCGTCTCCAGCATGATCCGCTGGCTTTCGAATGCGGCACTGCGGGCGCCCATGAGCCCGGTCTGGGCAGCGACGTGGGCGCTGGCATCGTCGATCGATTGCAGCAGTTGCCGCGTCCGCGGCATGTCGCCGCGGCGCAGGGCATTCTTGAGATCAATGGCGATTTGAAACACATTGCCGCCGTCGGCGAACACTTGCGGCCCGGTCATGTTGACCGGCTCGGTCCGTTCCGGCCCCAGTTGCCGGACGATGTCACCGGCAATCGGCGCTGCTGCGGTCACCGTATTCGGCCCGGTGGTCTTGTAGCTGACCCGGTAGTCGGTCGCGTTCGTGAGGGCCCCACCCACCAGAGCCTCGATCCGGCCGGTGCTGTAGTCGACGCGGTAGTCGACGCCTTCGCGGTAGGTCAATGAGCCCTGGGCATTCGTCAGCGCCACGCTGCCGCGTTCGAGCCCGGTTTGTGCCAGGTCGACCTCGGCGCCCAACGTGGCGCGGAAGGTCTCGCCGGTCACCGTGCTCGAAGCGGTGTACGGCGCGGTATTGGTGGCGAATCCCGCGAAGACGTAGCGTTCACCGTCGGTCGCATTGGCGTGCGAGATTATTTCCGTCAGCAACTGGTCGACGAAGGCCGCCAGCGTGTTATGGTCCTCTGCGGTGTCACTGCTGCCCCGCAGAGCCGTTTCCTTCAACTGTGTCAGCAACTCGCCGACCGAGGCCATCGGCGCCTCGGTGGCTGCCAGCCAGTGCAAGCCATCGTGAACGTTGTTCTGATAGGTGGCGTTCTGGTCGAGCATCGTTTGGAGCTTTTGGGCCTGGACGGTACTGCCTGGATCCTCGGACGCCTTCTGAAAACGGCGTCCCGTTGCGGCCTGTAGCTGATAGCGATCGAGGTGCACTAGCGAATTGGCGATGGCCCGGCCCATGTCGCGATGCATCTGCGCGTCGGTAACTCGCATGCGCCTCCTCCTTACATCTGCGAGATGAGGGTGTTGAGCATGTCGTCGATCGTGCTCGTCACCTTCACCATCGCTTGATAGGCGTGCTGTGCGGACATCATGTTGGTCATTTCCTCGTCCAGCGACACGCCGCTGATTTCGGCCCGCTGTGAATCGATCGTGGCGAGAATCGATTCTTGGGCGTCATGGAACGACGTTGCCTGTCCGGCTTCGAAGCCGATCTGGCCGACCAAGGTGCGATACGCGCCGGACAGCGTCTCGGTGCCACCGTGCAACAACCTGGCGGTGGCGAGTTGCGCCAGCGCGAGCGCCTGGCGGCCGTCGCCGCGATCGCCGCCCGAAGACGCCGCGATCCGCGATACTTCTTGCTCGATGCCCGCGTCCAGACTGATATCGCGCCCGGTGACGCCGTCGGCGCCGAAGAAGGCGTTGCCGGTGCTGCCATCCAACCCGGTGCCGGCCGTGTGCAGGCGGTTCGTCTCGGTCACCAGCGCCGCCGCCAACTCGTCCAGTGTCTTTCGATACGATTGAACGCGCGTGTCACGCGCCTCCAGCAGTCCCGCCAGGCGGCCACCCGAAATCGCCGGCTCGCGCCGCGTGTCGGTCCAGCGCAGCACGTGCTGGCCGCCATTCAAGCTGGGGTCGGCGACGAATTCGATATGGCGCGCCGTGCCGCCTTGCACCAGTATTTCCGAACCCAACGTCACCGCAACGGAACCATTGGGCCTCTCGTCGACCTGGGCGTCGGTGATCTCCGACAACTCGTCGAGCAACAGGTCGCGCTCGTCCAGCAGGCTGCTGGCTTCTTGACCGCGGCTGTCCGCCATGACAACGATGTCGTTGATCTGCGCCACCCGGCCCGCGATGTCGTTGATGCGGTCCGCTTTCTCACCGATGGCGTCGTTGACATCGCCCAACAGCGCATCCATGTGCTTGTCCAGCCGGTGGAACGTGTCCACCAGCGCGCGGCCCTTTTCCCGCACCGCAATCCGCGCTGCACGGCTTTCGGGCTGGTTCGCGAGGTCATTCCACGACCCGTAGAATTCCGTCAGCGACTTGCCCAGTCCACCGTCATCGTTGGCGGGAAATGCCGACTCGACACGCGCCAGTGTTTCCTGCATGGCGCCCCAGCGGCCCGAGGCGTTGGTGTGCTCGCGGTACAAGCCGTCGAGAGCGCGATCGCGCACCCGCGTCACGCCCATAACATCGACGCCGGTCCCCAAGAAACCGTCGCCGGTCATGATGTCGGCCCCCGGCGACAACTCGACTCGCCGGCGCGAGAAGCCCCGCGTCTCGACGTTGGCGATGTTGTTGCCCAGCACGCCGATCGTCAACTGTTGCGCCCGCAGCGCGCGGCGGGCGATTTCGAGCGTCGACTGTAGTCCGAACACGTGCGCCTCCTTCAGGCCGAGTGATCGACGATGGTGTCGATCTGCGCGCGCGCCAGCACGCCGGATTCTTGATACGTCGGTTTGGCGGGTGCGCGTCCGGCGTGCGCAGCCAGCATCGACTCCACGAAGTCCAGCGAGTCCTGGATCATGCGCCGGTTGTCGGCGTTGACGCGGCCGACGATGGCGAGCGCTTCTTTCCCATCGGTTGCGAGCGTTGCGAGCTCTTCGCCCAACGGGCCGCCGAGCGCGGCACCTAGTTGCCGCAGCGTCAACTTGCCGGTCTGCACCCCGAGCGCCGTTCCCAGCAAAGCCAGAACTTGCGTCCGTTCCGCGTCGGAACGGCGCAGCACATCCAAGCGCTGTGTTTGATCGGCGAGAGTAGCCAAGATGGTGTCCACGTCGCGTGCCGCGACCGCGGCCTGCTGCGCGCGCAAGACCGCCTCCAACTCGCGCAACTGCACCACCTGGCGGCTTACGAGCGCTCCGAGCTCACGCACCAAGGCTTCCGTGCGGGCGTCCGTCATGGTATCTCCTTGTGCAAGGTGTGATCGAGCGGGGCGTCGGGCGCGGAAACGTGCTCCTGCCGCTGACGCTGTAGCTCCAACTGGCCCGCGAGCAACGTCCCCAGGCCCATGCCACCGCCGCGGGCAAGCGCCGTCGCCAGATGTTCGTCCATGACATCGCTCATGATGCCAGCGCCGGTGCCGCCGTCCTCGTCGGAGTCGGCCATCGACTTGGTGGTCTGCCGCATGGTCCGCAACATCGTGCCCACGAGCAGCGCCTCGAAATCCTGCGCTGCGCCGCGCAGGCGTGCTTGGTCCGTCGTGCGCGGCGCCGAGGTGCCGGGTGCCGGGGTGCGCGACATCGAGGTGAGCGGCGCCGGCGTGAGGGGCTGCAGTCCAATCCGGAAATCGCCGGCCATTACAACACCCGCAACTCGGCGTGCAAGGCGCCGGCTTCCTTGAGGGCCTGGAAGATGGCGATCATGTCCCGCGGGGTGACGCCCAGCGCATTCAACGCCCGTGCCAGATCGCCGACGCTGGCCGATTCCTCGATCGGGAACAGGCCGCCCGCCTCCGCCTCGGCATCGACCTGGGTCTCGTTGGTGACCACCGTCTTGCCGTGTGCGAAGGGCTCGGCCTGCGAAACCGCCGGCCGCGATTCGATTTTCACCGAGAGATTGCCGTGCGCCACCGCCACCGCCGCGATGGTGACGTGCTCTCCCGCGACGATGGTGCCGGTGCGCTCGTTGACCACCAAGCGCGCGGCAACGTCGGGCTCTACCGACACCGACTCGATGCGCGACAGAAGCTCCACCCGTGCGGTGCGTGGATCGATTCGATCGCGTGCCGGCGGCGGCGGCATGATCACCGTGCCGGCATCCACCGGCCGCGCGCCCGCGGTCTTGAGTTCGCGGTTGATAGCCTCGGCCACCCGGCGTGCAGTCGTGAAGTCGGGGTCGTCGAGCAGAATCATCAAGTTGTCGGCGACACCGGGTGGTGCCCACTCGGTTTCGACGACGGCGCCGCCGGGCACGCGGCCCACCAGCACGTAGTTCTGCGCCACCTTGCTCTCGCCGCCACGGGCGCTGAACCCGCCGACCGAAAGCGCGCCCTGTGCGTTGGCGTAGACGAGGCCCTCCGGCGTTGCGAGCGGCGTATACAGCAACGTGCCGCCCTCCAGACTCTTGGCATCGCCCAGCGACGAAACGCTGACATCGAAACGTGAGCCCCGGCGCTGGTAGGGATACATCCGCGCCACGACCATGACGGCAGCGGCGTTCTTGACCCGCACCGAACCCTCGGGCACGGTGATGCCGAGCCGCGCGAGCATGTTGCGCACGGACTGCATCGTGAATGTGGAGGAGCGCGAGTCACCAGTGCCGTCCAAGCCAACCACGATGCCATAGCCCACGAGCTGTAGTTCCGTACCGGCATCGACCCGCGCGATGTCCTTGAGGCGCACCGCGCCCACGGGTGCCGCGTGCCCCAGGCACCCGGCCACGGCCGCTGCAATCACGGCCCGCTCACACTGCTTCCACCAGCCCCGCATCCCCACACACCCTCTCCGTCCACGCGCGCGTGGCACGTATCATCGCGCACTCGTCGCACCGCAGCCGCGATCGCGGCAGGTGCTTCAGAACAGCCAGCCCAGCAGCCGTGCGAACACGTTCGGCTTGGTGCCGTTGGTGATCTGCCCTTTGCCCCTGGATAAGATCTTGGCATTGGCGATGTCGGTCGAGAACACGACGTTGCCGTCACGGATATCGATCGGCCGTACGACGCCACTCAGTTGCAGCAGGTCCTTTTCGTCATTCACCTGCACCTCGCGCTCGCCGGCGATCACCAGATCGCCGTTAGGCTTCACCTCGGTGACCGTCACCGCCATGCGGGCCGTCAATCGACCCTCACGGCTCAACTCGCCGGTGCCCTGGTGATCGCGGCTCGTTTCCGCCGACATGCCGAAGTCCGGAATGAAGTCGAGTGCACCCGTGCCCGGACCGCCCTTGGCTTCGAACTTGGTGTCCCGCCTGGTGGAAATGCGGGTGTTGTTGCTGGCACTCGAGCGCTCGATGATGGCAACCGTAAGAATGTCGCCCACAGAGCGGGCATTGGTGTCGGCGTACAGGGACGCCTGCCGCACGCTGCGTGGCCCCGGTGCCGCTGCGGACGCCGGCGCAAGCGGCGCCGCGGCAGTGGTTTCCGCCTGAACCGCACCGGCGGCGAGGCTGCAAGCGCACACTATTCCAAACAGAGCATTGCGGCGCATTCGCGTCATCCTCCGATCGACGGGTCGTCGAGCTGCACGCGCACGACGCCCGGTCCCACGACGACCGCCTGCAGCCGGCGGCCGCTGCGGTCGTTCTTCACCGACACCGTGGCGCCCATGGCGCCATCTTCCAGGGCGATCGCGGACATGGAGACGGTGATTCCGCCTACACCGGTGGTCGCCGTCACCTTGTCGCCGCGCCGTACCAGCGGCACCGGCTCCAGATCCGTGGCCAAGACCGTATCGCCGGCCACGACCGGGCGCCGCAAACGCATCCCGGCGACGGTGTCCACGGACGGGGTCACGGTATCGCCCGCCATCGCAACCTCACGGCGTTCGACGGTGAACTGCGCCGGCACCAGCGCCGTGCCACGCGCCAGGGGTTCGCGCGCCACCAGCACCGGGCGGTACAGCCGCACCTGTACGGTGACCGAGCGTTCGCCGATGCGCTCTCCTTCGTGCCACAATTCCACGGACACCAACGCCTGGCCGCCCGTGCGGCGCTCTCCGAGTACCCGCGTTCGCAGCTCGACGTCGGCGCTTTGCAGTGCGCCCAGCGCCGGCACCGGACCGCATTGCGCCTCGACTTCCACCCCGGTCCCGAACGCCTCGCGCACGCAACGCTCGGCGGCGCCGGCAATGGCACGAGCGTCGAGAGTCTCGGCACGGGCCAGGGCCGCGAACAACAGCGCGGCCAGCACCAGCAAGACGACCGCGCCCGCCTCGCGCCAATGATTGCGCTCCGCCGTGCGGTGCCCGCCGGACATGTGACCCAACAGTTCCATTCTTACCGGTCGCATGGCTTCTCCTACCGCGCCAGATCGTTCGCCTGATTCATCATCTCGTCGGAGGCTTTGATGGCCTTCGAGTTGATCTCGTACGCACGCTGCGCCGTGATCAGGTTGATCATTTCCTCGACGATTTCCACGTTCGAGACTTCCAGATGTCCCTGTGCCAGGCGCCCGAAGCCGGCGCTGGACGGCGTGCCGGGCATCGGTTCACCGGAAGAGCCGGTGGCGACGTACAGGTTCTGACCTTCGGCGCTCAGGCCCGCCGCATTCATGAAGCGCACGAGTTCGATCTGCCCCACGGGCTGTGGAATGGTGTCGCCGGGAATCCGGACGGAGACCTGGCCGTCGGGCGCGATCAGCACTTCCTTGGTGTTGTCGGGCAGCGAGATGTCGGGGACCAGCGGGTAGCCATCGTTGGTGACCATGCGGCCTTCGGCCGACACCTTGAAACTCCCATCGCGGCTGTACGCCTCCGAGCCATCGGGCTTCTGGACCCGGAAGAACCCGTCACCCATGATGGCGACGTCGGTGGCGTTGCCGGTGCTCATCATTTCACCCTGCGTGAACATGCGCTGCGTCGACACCGGCGTCGTGCCGTACCCAATCTCTACCGAGGCCGGGGCCACGATGCCGCTCTGACCAACGCCCGCCAAGGGCTTGGTCGCCTGGTAGAACAGATCCTCGAATTCCATCCGGCTCTTCTTGAAGCCGGTCGTGTTGACGTTCGCCAAATTGTTGGCGATGTTGTCGACGTTCAGTTGTTGCGCCTTCATGCCGCTGGCGGCGGTGCGCATGGCCCGAATCATGATTTCCTCCCGCGCGAACTCACTTTTGAATCAGCTCGTTCACCGTGCGACCCAACGCCTCGCTCTGCAACCGCACCATGCGTTGTGAGGCTTCATACTCGCGAAGCAGTGTCGTCATGCGCACCACTTCGTCCAGGCTCTCGACGTTCGAACGCTCCAGCGCGTTCTGGCGCACGCCGGCCTTCGCCGGCACCTCGCTGAGCACCACGCCGGGGCGTGGCGCGAAATGGTTGCCGCCCTCGCGAATCAACCCGGCGGTCGATTCGAAGTTCTTGACGGCCAGACGACCCACCGGCTGGCCATCGGAGAAGATCTCCCCGGTGTTGTCGATGACCACGCGGCCGCCCTGCAGCGTGATCGGGCCGGAGTCGGACAAGACGGGGGCTCCGGAAGCGTCCACCAGCAAGCCGGCGTTGTCGCGCGAGAAGTTGCCGTTGCGCGTATAGCGCTCGCCCTGCGGAGTCTGCACCACGAAGAACCCGGACCCCTGCAGCGCCAAGTCCAGATCACGCCCCGTCTCCTCGACCATGCCCTGGGAGAAGTCGGTAAAATAGTGCTGCTTGTCGGCGACGGCACGCAGGGCGTCGGCGGACTGAACGTTGTCCAGCACTTCGGAGAACACGCGCGTGGCCTTGAAGCCCGGTGTCGAGGTGTTCGCCAGGTTGTCCGCGACCGCGTTCTGCCACACTTGGCGCGCCACCATCCCGGCGCCCGAGGTGTACATTCCGCCCGCCATCTCATCCGCCTCCCGCCCACCGCGGCCGTTGGGCCTACCATCCTCACGAGTGCACTCTGCAGACCACGTGCCCGCCGGTGGCCGGAGCTTTCTGCGGCCCTCGGCCGGGTTCGCGTAGGGGAGTCTGCGTTGCGTCTTTGCGACCCGTACGTCGCTCGACGTAGTCGCGCGTCATTCCCTGCGCCATGCGTGAATCCCGGCCGCAAGAGCGGCTGGATTCCGGCCTTCGAGTCACGTTTCCAGGTCGATCCGGTGACCGGTGTGTTCGTCGTTCGGCGCCGGTCGCGGCGTCTCGGGCTCGTTCTTACGCCGCCGTTCCGGGGTTTCCGGATTCCGCCGGGAGTCCGGCTCGTCGCCGGCGCGCGGCACCCGCTGGGTCCGCGGCACGAGCGGCGGCCGCACCGGCGGCACGTCGAATCCGTCCGGCCTCATTTCACACCTCGGGGCTCGATTGCGGTGCGCAGCTTGGCGCGCAGCGTCGCCACCGTGGCAGAGTGAATCTGCGACACCCGGGACTCGGTGACACCGAGAACGGCGCCGATTTCACGCATTTTCAAACGTTCGTAGTAATAGAGCGTCAGGACCACGCGTTCGACCCGCGGTAACGTTTCGATCCACTGCACGACGAGTGCGCGCAGTTCCCGCTGCTCGATCTGCGACAGTGGATCCAAGAAGGCGTCGTCCGGCTTCTCCGGCAGGCCGTCGTGGCGTTCCAGCAGTTCTTCCACCGAGAACAACGTCGAGCGGCTGGCGAGATCCAAGAGCTCGCTCACCTCGGCGACGGTGCTGCCCAATTCCGCGGCAATCTCGGCGCTCTCGGGAGCCCGATGCAGCCGTTGCTGCAACTCCGCCACGGTGCTATCGATCCGGCGCAATTTGACGCGGGTCGAAGACGGCAGTGGATCGAGCGCCCGCAGATAGTCCTTGATGGCGCCGCGGATATGCAGCTTGGCGAAACCCTCGAAGCTGGTCCCGCGTTCGGTGTCGTACCCATCCACCGCGTGGATGAGTCCGACGACGCCGGCGCTCACCAGGTCGGAAGGCTCCACGTGACGTGGCACCGTGGCGGCGATGCCGTGCGCGATCTTCTTC
>Ga0315283_10003676_pt1 | contig 13172 bp, 9 predicted proteins | sample YL17G09_0_MG_FD_204541 | JGI IMG/M metagenome (GOLD analysis project Ga0315283, IMG submission 204541) | Sediment microbial communities from Yellowstone Lake, YNP, Wyoming, USA - YL17G09_0 | ecosystem: Environmental > Aquatic > Freshwater > Lake > Sediment | place: USA: Wyoming | collected...
CCATGGCGATGAGCTTCGCCGACGGGTCGCCTCAGAACCCGACGGACGCCGGCCTGATGCGCTATCTCAGGTGGCGGCTGCGGAAGATCGTCAAGGGTTACTGAGGATTCCGGACCCAGTCGGTCCTCTTGTTGTGCTGTACGCGCCGCCGAAACGGGAGTGGAATGCCCCGCAGGTCGGCCGCAAAACAGGAGGGGGCCATGGCGGAATCGCGGGCTTCGATCTGGGAGACGATGCAGGCGAAGGGATACGACCGGCGGGAGTTCCTGAAATTTTGTAACTGGGCGATGATCGCCGCCGGCGTGGAATCGGTCGGCATCGGCAACGTGGTTCGGGCGCTCGAAAAGGCGCCCAGGCCTCCGGTGCTTTGGCTGCACTTCCAGGAGTGCACCTGCTGCAGCGAGTCGTTCATCCGCTCGTCGCACCCGATCGTCTCCGACATCCTGTTCGATTACCTCTCCCTCGACTACACCGAAACGCTGCAGGCCGCGGCGGGGCACCAAGCGGAAGCGTGCCTGCAAGACACCATGAAGAAGTACCCCGGCCAGTACATCCTCCTCGTCGAGGGGTCGGTGCCGGTGAAGGACGACGGCGTCTACTGCATGATCGGCGGGCGCTCGTCGGAACAGATCCTGAAAGAGGCCGCGAAAGACGCCGCCGCGATCATCGCGTGGGGGAGCTGCGCCTCGAACGGATGCATCCAGAGCGCCAATCCCAACCCGACTAACGCCACGCCGATCCACAAGATCGTCAACCGGCCGGTCATCAACGTGCCCGGCTGCCCGCCGATCGGAGACGTCATGGTGGCGGTCGTCACGCACATCCTCGTGATGGGCCAGGCGCCGGAGCTCGACAGCCAGGGGAGGCCCCGCGAGTTCTACGGCCGGCGCGTGCACGACACCTGCTACCGCCGTCCCTACTACGACGCCGGCCTGTTCGTCGAAGCGTGGGACGACGAGGGCGCGCGCAAGGGCTACTGCCTCTACAAGATGGGGTGCCGCGGTCCCGTCACCTACAACGCCTGCTCGGTGACGCGCTGGAACGAGGGCACCAGCTACCCGATCCAATCCGGCCACGGTTGCATCGGCTGCAGCGAGAACCACTTCTGGGACAACGGCCCCTTCTACCAGCACCTGGCGTCGTTCCCGGGCTTCGGGATCGAATCCACCGCCGACAAGATCGGGATGGTCGTCGGGATCGGCGCCGCTGCCGGCGTCGCGGCGCACGCGATCTCGACCAACATCAGGAAGCACAACCTGATCGAGGATCGCAAGGACAGGTCGGTCAAGGACACGAAATAGTCGAGCGGAGGTGAAGGCTCATGGCACGCATCGTCGTTGATCCCATCACGCGCATCGAAGGGCATCTCCGCATCGAAGCCACCGTCGAAAACGGCGTCATCACGGACGCCTACAGCGCGGGCACCATGGTCCGGGGCTTCGAGAAGATCCTGAAAGGCCGCGACCCGAGGGACGCCTGGGCGTTCACCGAACGGGCGTGCGGCGTGTGCACGACGGTGCACGCTTTGGCGAGCGTCCGGTCCGTCGAGGACGCGCTCAAGATCTCGGTGCCGCCCAACGCCGAGCTGATCCGCAATCTGATGTTCTGCACGCAGTACGTGCAGGACCACGTCATCCACTTCTACCACCTGCACGCTCTCGACTGGGTCGACATCGTCAGCGCGATCAAGGCCGACCCCAAGGAAACCTCGCAGCTGGCGCAGTCGATCTCGAGTTGGCCCAAGTCGTCGCCCGGCTACTTCTCCGACCTCCAAAAGCGGCTCGTTGCCTTCGTCGAGACCGGGCAGCTCGGGATCTTCGCCAACGGTTATTGGGGGCACCCGGCGTACAAGCTGCCGCCCGCGGCGAACCTCATGGCCGTCGCCCACTACCTCGAGGCGCTCTCGTGGCAGAAAGATATTTGCAAGATCCACGCGATCTTCGGCGGCAAGAACCCGCACCCGAACTATCTGGTCGGCGGCGTGCCGTGCTCGATCAATCTCAACGAGGTGGGGGCGATCAACACCGAGCGCCTGAACAAAGTAAAGTCGTTGATCGACGAGGCGGTCACGATCGTCGAGCAGCTGTACCTCCCGGATCTGATGGCGATCGCGCCGTTCTATCTCGACTGGGCCGCAATCGGCGGCGGTCTCAAGAACTACATGGCCTACGGCGACCTCCCCACGAAAGGCTACGGAAGCCCGGAAGCCTTCAAGTTCCCTCGCGGCGCCATCCTCGACCGCAATCTCGGCGAGGTCCACGAGGTCAACGGGAAAGACGCCGAGGAGATCAAGGAGTACGTCACTCACTCCTGGTATACGTACTCCGTGGGCAACGACAAGAGCCTGCACCCGTGGGACGGCGAGACGGAACTGCACCACACCGGCCCGAAGCCTCCGTTCGAGCAGCTCGATGTCGAGAACAAATACTCGTGGATCAAGACCCCGCGCTGGAAAGATCACGCGATGGAGGTCGGTCCGTTGGCCCGGCTGCTCGTCGCGTACGCGAGTGGGCGGGACGACGTCAAAGAGGTCGTGAACGGCGCCCTAGGCCAACTCAAGGCTCCCGTCACCGCCCTCTTCTCGACGTTGGGACGCACGGCGGCGCGCGGTCTCGAGACCAAGTTGGTCGTTCACTGGATGAAGGGGTTCTTCGACGATCTGATCATCAACATCAAGGCGGGGAACACGAGCACCTTCACCCGCGAGAAATGGGAGCCGATGAGTTGGCCGAGCGAGGCGGAAGGCGTCGGGATGACCGAAGCGCCCCGCGGCGCGCTCGCCCACTGGATCAAGATCAAGGACGGCAAGATCGAAAATTACCAACTCGTCGTCCCGAGCACCTGGAACGCCTCGCCGCGCGACGCCAAGGGCCAGCGGTCATCGTACGAAGAAGCGTTGATTGGAACGCCGGTCCATGACGTCAATCAGCCTTTGGAAATCCTGCGGACCATCCACTCGTTCGATCCGTGCATCGCCTGCGCTGTTCACCTCTACGATCCCGAGGGCAAGCACATCACCGACGTCAAGGTGCAAGGCTAGGGAGGCGCCGCCATGGTCACGAGCGCAAGCCCGATGTTCCGTCGCCTCTACGTCTGGGAGTTCCCGGTCCGTTTCTACCACTGGGTCAACGCCATCTGCGTGCTCGCGTTGATGGGGACGGGATACCTCATCGGCAACCCGGTCAGGATCGCGTACGCCGACGAGGCCTATCAGCAGTACTGGTTCGGCACCGTCCGCATGATCCACTTCGTCGCCGCGTTCATCTTCTTCTTCAACTTCCTCGTGCGCATTTACTGGGGGTTCGTGGGGAACCGCTACGCGCGCTGGGGTAACTTCATCCCTCACACCCGCGAGCAAGTCCGCGAGATCGTCGAGACGCTGAAGATCGACATCCTGCAAGTGAAAACGCGCGGCGACCTGGCTGTCGGCCACAACGCCCTGGCGGGTTTCATCTACTTCCTGTCGTTCCTCGTCTTCTTGTTCCAAGCGTGCACGGGATTCGCGCTGTATTCCAGCATGAGCTCGTCGCTGCTCCCGCGGATGTTCTATTGGGTCGTGCCTCTGATGGGAGGCGACATCGCGGTGCGGCAGTGGCATCACCTGTTCTTGTGGTTCTTCGTGGTGTTCACCATCGTCCACGTCTACCTCGTCTTCTACCACGACTACGTCGAGGGGCGTGGCACGACCTCGTCGATGCTGGGCGGCTGGAAGTTCGAGCGCGAGGATTTCATCAAGGACCCGCCCGCCGGCAAGCCGCGTGAGTGATGGCGTCCTCGTCCTGGGCGTCGGGAACATCCTAATGGGGGACGAGGGAGTCGGGGTTGCGGTGGTGGAGAGGCTCGCCGAGCGCCCGCTCCCTGCCGGGTTCATCTGCCTCGACGGTGGCACGGGGAGCCTCTCTCTTCTCGAACCGATGCTCGAAGCGGAGCGCATCGTCCTGATCGATGCGACGTCCGACGGCCGGCCGGTGGGAACGCTCGCTCGCCTCCGTCCCAAGTTCTCCAAGGACTACCCGCGCCGGATCACCGCGCACGACATCGGCCTTAAGGACCTCCTCGACGCGTTCTACCTCCTGGGGAAGGAGCCCGACGTCACGCTCTACACGATCTCGATCGAGTTCCCCCAGGAAGTCGGCGTGGGGCTTTCGGAGCCGCTGTGCGCGGCGCTCCCCGGAATCGTGTCGGAGATCCACGAGGGGCTTGCGTCTTAAGTTATTAGCGGAACTCGCGCCGAGCCGGCGCCCGAGAACTCCCACGCCGCCGGACGAAATCGGTGTGCTTTCATTGTGTTGCGGCTGTGTTACCGATTGAACTCAAGGGACTCCTGGCGTAGCTTCACCGACACCGTTCCAGGGGGGGTAGTCGATCACAGGCGCCTTGGTCGGGACTGGTTGAGTATCGAGCTACGTCTGAGGGTTGAGGCGTGAGATGGGATTCGGTCTGATCAACGCGGAAAACGTGGTTCGGTCCAGGTACGAGTGTAAGTACCTGGTCTCGCCCACTCTTGTCGAGGACCTTCGCGGGTTCATCGATCCGTTCATGGTGCCCGATCCCCATGCCTACCGGAGCCCCGAACATCGTTATCCCATTTGTTCCCTGTACTTCGACACGCTCGACCTGGAGTTGTACCGGCAAACGACCGCCGGAGAAAAAAACCGCTTCAAGTTGCGCGTCCGTTCTTACTCGGACGACCCGGAGACTCCCGTCTTTCTGGAAGTCAAGCGCCGGGTCAACGACGTGGTCCTGAAACGGCGCGCGAAACTCATCCGGGAGGACGCCGTTGCCGTTCTGGCGGATGGGACTTCCGGCTGGCCCGAGGGCTGCTCGAGTGATCCGCTCGCCGACCTCGATTTCTTCAACGGGCACCTCACCGTTGCGGCCGCGCGGCCCTTCCTGAAAGTCCGCTACCTTAGGGAGGCCTACGAGGCCACCGGTGGCGATCCGCTCCGGGTCACGTTTGATACCGACATCGAGTGGCTTCCAACCTCCGCGGTCGATTTCCAATCCGGCGTGACGGGATGGATTCCGACCCCGGTGCCCGGGGTCGTTCTCGAGATAAAGTTCACGGACCGTTACCCGGCTTGGGTCGGCGAGATGATCCGGGCGTTCGGCCTTCGCAAGCAATCGGTGGCGAAGTACGTTCTCTCCGTTGACAGCCTCTTCGCCGCGTCGGGTCAAACGATCGTCGACAAGAAGCGGGCGCCGGGGCCACCGGCCGGATGGGACGGGCGTCCGGCCTGGGCGCGAGAGGTCTAGGCGATGGGAGAGTTCCTGGGCACTCTGGAGGCCGCCCCGGTCGGGGGGGATCGTTCGATCGAGGCGATGCTGCTGTCGTTCCTGCTCGCTTTCGTGCTGGGTCAGGTCGTGGCGTGGGTCTATTCGCGCACGCACTCCGGGCTGTCGTATTCCCGGTCGTTCACGCAGTCGCTCGTCATCATGACGCTCGTCGTCTCGCTCGTGATGTTCGTCATCGGGAACAGCATCGTCACGGCCTTTGGGCTACTTGGCGCGCTGGCCCTGATCCGGTTCCGAAACGTGCTGAAAGACACGAGGGACACGGTTTTCGTGTTCATCTCGCTCGTCGTGGGAATGGCCGTCGGAACGCAGCGCTACCTCTTGGCGATCATCGGCACAGCCGTCCTGATCCTCGTCGTCTTGTTCCTGGACGTCACCGAGTTCGGAACGCTCGGCCGATTCGATGGGTATCTGACTCTCCGGGGGACCCGGCGAACCGACGGCGAGACCGAGCGCGTTCTCCGGCGCTACTGCCGGGAGATCAAGCACGTCTCTTCGCGCCATGCGGCCGGCACCACGGAAGAAGAGGTCGTTTACGAGATCGGGCTTCGGGACCGTTTGCGGGGCGACGAACTCCTCGAAGAGTTGCGCCGGATCGGCGGAGTCGAGCACGCGTCGCTCATGATCCGGACCCAGTACGCAGAGGTTTGACGGATGGCCCAAGCCGATACCCCGATCCCGACACCCCCAGCGCAACGCAAAGAGGACTTCAAACAGAAGACGCTCCCCCTCGTCGTGTGGTGCGTGTGCACCGTGGGCGCTCTCGTCATGCTCTTTTCTCGCGCCAGCCGATTCGAATACGTCGGCGTGGCCGCCGCTCCCAGCTATGAGATTTCATCCCCTGCCGCCGCCACCCTGGCCTCCGTCCCCGTGGCCCTTTACGACAAGGTGGCCCCAGGAGACGTCGTCGCGGTCCTCGACGACACTCAGGTCAAAACCGCGATCGAGACCGCGCGCGCGAACGTCCGGCTGCTCTCGGCGGAGTTGGATGCCGCCAAGGCGGGACTGGGCGGGTCCGCCGGAGCCTCTGGGCTGGCGACCGACATGAGGCGATTCGCCGTCGACGAAGACCGCCAGCGCCTGGAGGCCCTCGCGATCAACGTCACGCTCCAAGCCGATCGGGTCGAGATGGAGCGCCGGAAAGTCGAGGCGCGGCGCGCCGAGATGCTTCGGGCCGCGGACCTTCTGAGCGACGCCGAGCTCGACAACGCGCGCCTCCTGTATGAAGAGGTCAAGCGCCGCAACGAAGAGAACGAGCGCCTCTTGCAAGCTGCCGAGGACGCCTTGCGCCGGACCCAAGCCCGGCGCGCCGATTACGAGCACGGCGGTGGGGGCAGCGGCGGGGAGCCGGCGGCGTTCCGGCCGTTGCGCGAGGCGATCAACGTCGAGATCCAGAGGCTCAAAGAGGTCGAAACGCGAGGTGCAGCGCTCGTCCTCAAGAGCCCCGTCGCGGGCCGCGTCAGCCGTATCCTGGCGGCGCGAGGCCAGTCGGTCGTGGCCGGCGAGCCGATCCTGCTCATCGAGGAGGAGGCCGTCCGCGAGATCGTCGCTTACCTGCGCGAAGGAGACATCCGGCCCGTCGCGCCGAACTCGAAGGTTCGCATCACGAGCGTGCGCAGCGGGAGGGTGGCCGATTCGATCGTCCTGGCCGTTGGACCTGGGCTCGAGTCCCTGCCGCAGCGTCTGTGGAAGAACCCTCAGTTGGCGGAGTATGGCCTGGGGATCACGATCGCGGCATCGCCGCTGATGGCGTTGACTCCGGGCGAGCTCGTCAGCGTCGACTTCGTGAGAAGCCGCTAGCCGCCCCCGCGCTAGGGACAGGCCGCTCCCGCCGCGATCTCGCCGTCGCGCGCCCCGCTCTGGCTGCCCGATCCGTCGTTGTACGTCCCGTTCCCGCAGGCGAACGTCACGCCGCGGACGAGGTAGTACAAGCCGGCTCCAGGAGCCTCCGGCACGTAGCTTCTGGTGTCGGTGCCGTCGTTTTCCGCGCATCCCAGGATCGATGACGTGAAATCGCCGGACGTAGAGCGCAGCAGCGCCAGGTTCCCTCTCTGGAGGTCGTAATCCTGGGCGCCGATGAGCGCGTCCCACGCGAGCGCGTCTTTCGCGGTGAAATGCAGGTTGAGCACCGGCGGCAACGCTCCACCGAAAGCACAGGTGTTGGTCGTCCCGAGCGACCCCGGGTTGAAGAAGTGCCAGTAGCCCGAACCGGCCGGATAGCGGCCCTGCGTCTGATCCGCAATCTGCGGTCCGTAGTCGAAGAAGTCCTGTCCCGTGACGCCGTCCGCCGCGGAGAGGAGGATGATCTCGCTCCCCGACGAGGAGAGGCTGAAGCCGAGGGTGGTTTCGCTGAGGAGCACGAGCGCGTTTCCTGCCAGGATCGTCCCAGGCGGGAAGGTGTACTTGAGGGGCGCCGTGACGTCGTCCGAGAGATGCCAGCCGCTGATGTCGACCGCCGAAACCGTGCGGTTGTAAATCTCGATGTAGTCGTCGATGCCTCCCGCGCTGCTGGTCGTCTGGAACTCGTTGAGACAGACCGGGGAGTAGTGCGTCGCGGTGTCGTTCGGAGCCGACGGCGTCGGTGTCGCGATGTAGTCCGGAGCGTCTGAATCGTCGGGGAGGAACCCGAAGGAGACGTCCGTGTTTTGGGGCCCGTAGTAGAAGCCGTGAACGAGCGTGTTCCCGTGATCCACGGAGTCGAATAGGCCGATGCGCCCGGCGGCCTTGGGGAGCTTGAAGCTCGCGTGGAGAGGTCCTTGGGCCTGGTCGTTATCGCACCAGATGACGATGCGCCCACCCGGAGGAAGCACCGTCGAAGGCGGGATTTTCCAGACCTGGGGCTTGTCGAGATTGTCGGACAGGAACATCCCTCCCAGGTCGATGGAAACGACGTCGCGATTTCGGAGCTCGACCCAGTCTTCGACCTGGCCGAACTCGTCCACGATCCCGGTGAGGCTCGACGCGAGAATCTCGTTCACGTACACCGCCGGAGGCTTGTAGCCGACGGTGTAAGCCACGTAGCCGACCGGGGCATCCGGAGGAAACGTCGTCGCCTGGACGATCGTGTCGCGAGCGGTTATGTAGTACTTCACGAGGGTGCCGTCGGCTTGCGGGGGGATGAAGGCGCCGTAAATCTGGTTCCCCGCGGCGCCGTCTCCATGGAAGCCGTCATCGAACATCGCTTGGGACACGTACCCGGCACCGGTATTGACGTGCAGGTCGACCGCTGTGACCCCATGATCGTCGGTCGCGCGGGCGGTGACGATCACGGTGTTTACGTTGGACGGAATCGGCATGCTCCGCCCGACCGTGTCGACGATCGGCGCCTGGTCGAGGGTGTAGACGCTGTTCTGGGCGCCGGGGGTTCCCTGCGCGGGGGCGTTGGTGCTCGCCGCCCAGCTCGATGGCAGCGCGTTGTCGAGGCCGGCGTAGATGAGCTCGAGGGACGGACCGGTGCCGCCGGCCGCCGTGGGCCATGGTGGAACGTCGTCGTAGGCGACGAAATCGATCAGCACGCCGACCGGGTCGAACAACCGGATGCTGTCCCCGCCGTTGCCTAGGGCGAATCCTCGGCCGAGCGTCGCGCTGTCGAACTGGTTGGGGTTGACGTTCGTGACGCCAGGGTATTTGGCCTGGAATGTGGAGAGGAACCCCGGGACGACGAGATAAGCGCCGGGCTGGATCGTGCCGACCAGATAACACCGATCGTGGAGCGGGTCCGCATCGAGCAGGTTCCAATTCGTGACGTCGACGGCCGTGGCCCCGCTGTTGTAGAGCTCGATATACTCGACGTCCGTGGCCTCGATCGAGTTGTACATGATCTCGTTGATCACGATGTCGGCGCGGACCACGCCGCCGGCGGCGAAGACGGCAATCGCAGCCGCCAAAATCGTTTTTCGCATAGTGATAATCCTTAAGTGTCCAATCAACGGACACCGCCCACTCTCCCTTGGGAGATACGGTGGTGGCCCCGGGCTGTCAAGGCGGTTCGGCCGGTTACGGTTCCCGGATCACGGATGCCACTAACTGTCTTTCGAAAAGGACCTTGGCCAGAGGCTTGACCTCGACCCCTCAAGGGCCTAGCCATATGGTGTCCGGGTGTGAGGATCCGAGTGCGCCGAACCGCCATCTTTGCCCACCTTTTCATGGCCTTCGGCCTCGCTTCGGCGCAGAGCACCGTCCACAGGCCGATCGGCACCGGCGACTGCGCCCCGCACAAAGGTGGCGACTACAACGACTCGAGCGCTGTCGTCTGGGTCCCGCTGGCGCAGAAGTGGATCATGAACGACCAGCGCTACTTCTTCGTCTTTTCGAAGGACGGCATTCTCGAACACCAGTCTTCCGGCTATGTGACGTGCAAAGGAGTCGCCGAGCACGAGGGGTTCACGCTCGTGGATTCCCCGCGCTGCAGCAACGACGTCAACCGGCGCTGCTACGCGTCCGCCGACTGCGCTCCTCCCGGAACTTGCAGTTCCCCGGGACCGTACGGCGACGTCCTCTGGGTCCAGGACGAAGACCTCGGTTACCGGTGCACCAACAACCCGAACACGACTTGCGCCGACGATACCCCGTGCGGCGGCACCGCAGGCCAGACCACTCTCTGCAAGGGGACCGGGGCCATGTGCCGCTACTCGATCGACGCCATCTTGAACATGGGTCAGGGCGCAAACCCGGCCACCCCTGTCTCGCTGGAAGAGGTCTGGGCCACCTCCGTCCCGGCCAACAGCAACGAGGGGCTGGTGTTCGTTCCCGATGCGGCCGGTGGCGGCCGCTACGGAGGCTCCTTCTTCTGGTCCGAGCAGGCCAACGCGCGCTGGCGGAAGTTCACGCTCGACGCGGCCCAGCCGGCGATCACCTGGGGGGCGTACCAGAACTTCCCCTCCGGTTGCGGAATCGGCGGGGACCTGTCGGACGGCTACTACGACTTCGTGAAGGACCGGTTCTACAGTCAGTCCGACGGTGGGAACCGTTACACGGTTAACAGCGGCGACTTCCAGACCTGTTACTCGTCGGTCCCGGATCCAGCGACCTGCCGCGGAGACAACGGCTACGAAGGCCTCGCCTTCGGCGGCGGGAAGTTCGCCTATTCCGACGACTACACCGGCCACCCGGACGACGCCTTCAACGGTCTATGGCTGTTCGAAGACGACTACTGCGGGGATGACGTGAAGGTCTCGACCGAGACCTGCGACGGAGCCGATCTCGCGGGGAAAACCTGCGCGACCGCGGCGGCGGCCGACTGCGCCAACGGCCGCTGCGGTTCAGGCTGGACGGGCTCCCTCGGCTGCCGGTCGGACTGCGCGAAGTTCGACGATGCCTCGTGCGCGCACATGAGCGGCGTCGAGAATCTCCGCCGCACCGACCGCCACTGACTTCAGCCGAGCCGTCCGCAGCGCCAACTCCAACGTTGGCACTCACATCCGTCAATAACTAAATCGCCAACCTTCAATAACTCAACACTGGATAGTTTCTATCCCGTATTCGGAATCGACCCATTGACCATCCGAGACTTTCCGCGTACTTAGGCGGGACTCGATTCCGATCGCCGGCTCATTGGGGTGCGCACCCTGAGAAGAGCGGCGGACGGTCCGGGGGGTGAAAGAATTCTCGGACGGAAGGCGTTGATACGCCCCCATGGGCGTTTTCCGACCCGGGAATGGACGAAAGAAGGGAATGATGACGACCACCACGATTCGCAGGGCGAAGTCCGCGCCGGTCTCTTTCTACTACATCGGACTCGGACTCCTCCTCACCATGGCCGTGACGATGGCCGATCCGCGCGCCGCCGCGAATTGGATCGCCGACTCGCTGCTTTCTGGGGTCGAGGCCAGTGCATCGCCGGCGCCGGCTCAGGTCGCCGCGGTCATCGCCCCTGAGGTGGCAAGTCAGCCGATCGTCGCCCCGCCGTCGCCACCGGTCGTCGCTCCGCAGCCGCCGAAACAGCGACCGAAGCCCGAGCCCATCCTCGTAGCCAGCGCCGCCTCGGCCGGCTCGGACGGCTCGTGGCCCAAATCGTCGTGGCCTCCGCCCGCAGAGCCCGTCCCGAGCCGGGGGTTCGCGCCGTTTGGAACGAATGCGGTGAATGCGGTGACGGCGAAGTTTCAGCAGGGGGTGTTTCCGTCCGCAAGCTACGCGGGGGCTGTGGATACGTACATCCAGTCCGGGGTGGCAACGTCCAACGCGACAGCGGTGCTTCTGACCGCCGACGGTGTGCCGCCGAACACCGACGAGAGACAGATTCTCATTCGCTTCGACAATATCTTCGGGGCTGGCGCAGGGCAGATCCCCGTTGGCTCGACCATCACGTCGGCCACACTTACTGTGAACGTCTCGAACGGCTTGGCTCTGGCCAACCCAGTGATGATCCACCGCATGCTGCGGACGTGGAACGCTGCCGATACATGGGACACGTTCGTGGGGAATCCGTGGAACGGGACGGCCGGCATTCAAGCGGACAACGCCGAAGCGGTGACGGGCGCCGATTACACGTCGTCCGCCGACATCGCGGTCGGATCGCGATCGATCCTGGTCACGTCGAGCCTCCAAGCATGGACGACGAACCCTTCCGCTAATTACGGATGGGTGTTTCGCATCGCCAACGCTGACTCGCTGGCGTTTGATTCTTCAGAAGTGACGCCGACACTCGCGAATCGGCCGCTACTGTCCGTGGACTACACGCCCCCCCCCTGCGTCAACAATAACGGCTGTGCCGACGGCAACCCCTGCACCGACGACGTCTGCGACCTGGGCACCGGAAGTTGTTCAAACCCGAACAACAACGCGAACTCGTGCTCGGATGCGTTCGCCTGCACGTCGGACGCGTGCGTGACCGGTGCGTGCGTCAGCACGTGTAGCTGTACCAGCGGCCAGGCGTGCAACTGGACGACTGGCCTCTGCGAAGCGATTCCGGCCCTCCCCATTACCGCCGGTTCCGGCGGATCCACTTGGAAATACTTCAAAGGCATCGCGAACCCACCGGCGAACTGGACCTCGGTCTGTTTCAACGACTCCACCTGGCTGAGCGATGTGGGCGGGTTTGGCTATGGGCCGGACTGCACCGCCCAGCGCGGGACGACGCTCGCCGACATGAATACTGGCTACCAGAGCGTCTACACGCGGAAGGTGTTCTACGTCGCGAATCCGGCGGTCGTCACTGGGCTGAGCCTCCTTCTTGATACGGATGACGGAGCCGTCGCGTATCTCAACGGCACCGAGATAGCGCGAACTGTCCGCATGGTCGGACTGGGTACGCCGCCCGCATTCAATGCGGCGCCCGTGGCCACGGAATGCTCCACCACCGTCCCGGTCGGTACGGGCGTCGCCGCCGAGACATTCGCCCTGAGTTCGAGTCTTCTTGTCGCGGGAGCGAACGTCCTTGCAGTACAGGGCCATAACGCGACGCTCGGCACCAGCTCCGACTTCACGCTGATCGCGACTCTTACGGCGACGACGACCGGTTGCACCCTTGATTCCGAATGCACCGACAACAACCTCTGCAACGGACTCGAGACTTGCGTGGGCAACGCGTGCCAGCCCGGTACGGCGCTGAACTGCGACGACGCGCTAGTCTGCACGACCGATACGTGCGTCCCCGCGACCGGATGCGCTCACGCGAACAACACGGCCGCGTGTAGCGACAACGACGCCTGCACGACGGGCGATGCCTGCAGCGGCGGAGTTTGCGTCCCCGGCGCAGCGACGAACTGCGACGACTCGAACGTCTGCACGACCGACTCGTGCGTCTCGCCGACGGGTTGCGTCCACACGCCGGTTTCGGGCTCGTGCAGCGACGGCAGCTTCTGCACCACGAACGACACGTGCTCCGCCGGTGTGTGCGTCGGGGGCCCGGCGCCGAATTGCGACGACTCGAACGTGTG
>Ga0315283_10003677_pt1 | contig 13169 bp, 10 predicted proteins | sample YL17G09_0_MG_FD_204541 | JGI IMG/M metagenome (GOLD analysis project Ga0315283, IMG submission 204541) | Sediment microbial communities from Yellowstone Lake, YNP, Wyoming, USA - YL17G09_0 | ecosystem: Environmental > Aquatic > Freshwater > Lake > Sediment | place: USA: Wyoming | collected...
CGGGTGGGGCGCGGAGTTCGCCAAGCTCTGCAACAAGCCGCTGCAGGTGTTCGATCAGGCGAAAGATGGATGGTTCACCTGGGCGGACGGGGAGTGGCGGACGCACGCCGCAGAAGTTGGCCCGGTGATCACGCACTCGCACTTCACGGGAACCGGCACGCGCACGCTGGAGGCCAACGGCATGCGGGCGATTGAAGAACTGTTCGCTCGGTCGTTCGGCGCTGCGTCTTGGCCTTGACCCGCCGGTCCCGACACTGTACGTGCAGCAGAATCGGCGCGGTACCCGCGGGGCGGGCATACGCTCAGCGTCGCAAAGGAGGTCCCCATGACCGAACGCGAGTGTTTCCTCGACCGCCGCGAGGCGGAATCTGGTGCGTTCCAACGGGTGCTGGATGCGCTGCCCAAAGACCACTTCGATTACCGGCCGCACGAGCGCTCCCCCTCCGCGCGCGAGCTCGTCTGGACCTTGGCCAGCGAAATGCGCGCCTGCTGCGACCTGATCGACTCGGGACGCCTCGACTGGCGGCACCAACCCCCTCCAGGTGACGCCACACAGATCGTGTCGGACTTTCAACGAAGCTACAGGGCTCTGAGCGAGCGGGCGGCGACGGTCGATCAGGAAGCCTGGCAACGCCCGGTGCAGTTCCTGGTCGAGGGCGAGCTGATGCAGCAGCCTCCGCTCGGCCAATTCCTTTGGTACCTCTTTTTCGATGCGATTCACCACCGGGGACAACTGAGCACCTACATCCGCCCGATGGGCGGCAAGGTCCCCTCTATATACGGGCCGTCCGGCGACGATCCGGGCCGATAGCACCCACGAGCCCAGACTGCCGTGGCCCTTCCCGATTCGATTGGCCGGTACCGCATCGTCCGTCAGCTCGGTCAGGGGGGCATGGGCGTGGTCTACGAAGCTCGCGACGACGAGCTGGACCGCGCGCTGGCGATCAAGACGATCGCCGAGCCGAACGCCGCCGCGATGGCGCACGAGCTCGAGGCGGAGCGCGCGCGCGATGATGCCGGCGAAGCTATCGCGGCGCGCGCGATCACGCGCCTGATCATTCTGCCGTTCCGCGTGCTGCGTTCCGATCCGGACACCGACTTTCTGGCCTTCAGCATTCCGGACGCGGTGGGCAACGCGCTCGCGGGATTGCAGTCGCTCGTCGTGCGACCCACGGCGGCCGGGGCGCGCCACGCGGGAGACGTGCTGGACCTCAACCGGATCGCTCGGGAAGCCGACGTGGATGTCGTGCTGACCGGCAGCCTGGTTCGCGCGGGCAATCGGGTACAGGTCACCACGCAGCTCATCGAAACGCCGAGCGGCACGCTGCTGTGGTCGCACGCGCCGCAGGTGTCGCTGCAGGATCTCTTCCAGCTCCAGAACGAGGTCGTGCAGGGCATCGTGGACTCCCTGTCGCTGTCGCTGACGGCGCGGGAGCGCCGGCTGCTCAAACATGACGTGCCGGCCAGCGCGAAGGCGTACGAGTTCTACTTGCGCGCCAACCAGGCCAGCCAGGCGGCGACCGCGCTTGATCCCGGCAGCTGGGCGGTGGCCCGCGATCTGTACCTGCAATGCCTCGAGGAAGACCCGCACTACGCACCGGCCTGGGCCCGCATCGGGCGGATCTACCGGGTCACCGGGAAGTGGGGACGCGCAGGATCCGAGACGAATCTGGCGAAGGCCGAAGCGGCATTCAAGCGAGCGCTCGACATCCATCCGGACCTGTCCATTGCGCACAATCTGTACGCCCAGCTCGAGGTCGATCTCGGCCGGGCCGAAGACGCCATGCTCCGGCTGATCGAGCGCGCGAAAGCACGGGGAGCGGACCCCGAGCTGTTTGCCGGTCTCGTGCACGCGTGCCGCTTCTGCGGGTTGCTCGAAGCCTCGGTGGCTGCCCACCGTCAAGCTCGGCGGTTGGATCCCGGTGTCGCAACGAGCGTCGGCCAAACCTACTTCATGCTCGGTGACTACGCGCAGGTCCTCGCCGAAGATATCAATGCCACTCCCAACGTCCGGAACCTGGCGCTCGCCATGCTCGGCAGGGAGGCAGAAGCGGTCGACAACTTTCGCGCCCTCGCGAAACTGCAGACCACATATGGCGACCTCCTTCAGTGCGGGCGGGCACTGCTCGAAGGCCGGCACGAGGAGAGTCTGGCGGCGGCCGAGGCGGTCCTGGCGTCGAAACTCAAGGATCCCGAGACGCTTTTTTATCTTGGGAGGATCCTCGCCCGTCTTGGTGAGCGGCAGAAGGCCACGTCGCTGGTCGGTCGCGCAGTCGAATACGGGTTCTTCTGCTATCCAGCCATCGCGCGAGATCCCTGGCTCGACTCCCTCAGAGGCGACGCGGGATTCGTGGCGGCCCTCCGCGAGGCTGACACCCGGCACCGCGGCGCACGGCTGACATTCGCACACGCCGGTGGAGACCGCGTGCTCGGGCTGACTCTGTGATGGGTACCGACGCGCCCTGCCGGGTGTACGGCGAGGACCTCGAGCCGGGTGCGCTCCAGCAGATGGACAACGCGTGCCGGCTGCCGGTCGCTGTGGCCGGCGCGTTGATGCCGGATGCGCACCAGGGGTATGGCCTCCCCATCGGCGGCGTCCTCGCCACCGATGGGGCCGTGATCCCCTACGCAGTCGGCGTGGACATCGCCTGCCGGATGAAGATGACCGTGCTGGACCTTTCGGCCTCCGCGCTCACGACGGCGCAGCACGAACTGACGCGAGCCATCGAGAAGGAGACGCGCTTTGGCGTGGGCGCCGCGTTCTCCGACCGCCGCGACCACGCCGTGATGGACGCTAACTGGTCGGTTACGGTCGTCACCCGGCGGCTCAAGGACAAGGCCTGGCGCCAGCTCGGCACGAGCGGCAGTGGCAACCACTTCGTCGAGTTCGGCACGCTGAAGGTGTTCGAAACGGTGGGCGATCTCCCGCCGGGGGAGTACCTCGCGCTGCTCAGCCATTCGGGGAGTCGCGGATCGGGGGCAACGGTCGCGCAGCACTACAGCAAGGTAGCGCGCGAGCTTCACCAGGAACTGCCGCACGCGCTCGGCAATCTCGCGTGGCTCGACCTGTCTTCGGAGGCGGGTCAGGAGTACTGGGCGGCGATGGAATTGATGGGTGTCTACGCCGCCGCGAACCACGAACTGATCCACCGGCACGTGGCGCGCGCGCTCGGCGCCGGCGTACGGCTCGACGTCGAGAACCACCACAACTTCGCGTGGCGGGAGCGTCATCAGCTGCCGGACGGGTCGGAGCGCGACGTCATCGTGCATCGCAAGGGCGCGACGCCGGCGGGCCAGGGCGTGCTCGGCATCATCCCGGGGTCGATGGCGGCACCCGGCTACGTCGTGCGGGGAAAAGGCGACCCGGCGTCGCTCCGCTCGGCGTCGCACGGAGCGGGCCGGCGGATGAGCCGCACCCGCGCGAAGCAGACGTTCACCTGGGCGGACGCCCGGCGGGTCCTGGAGGAGCGCGGCGTCACGCTGCTGTCGGCGGGACTCGATGAGGTGCCGATGGCGTACAAGGACATCGAGACGGTCATGGCCGCGCAGAAGAGCCTGGTGGACATCGTCGCCCGCTTCGATCCCAGGCTGGTCAAGATGGCGCCGGCGGGCGAAGCGCCTGAAGACTGACGGCCAGTGTGGCCGGTGCTGGGCTCATCTCTTCCGGCTCTTGCGGACCCCGGCCAATGCCGCCAGTCCGGATCCGAACAACAGCAGGGATGATCCGGGCTCGGGCACGGCGGCCGGCTCCTCGGTGAAGTCGGACGCGTCAAATGACAACGGCTCGATTGGCGCGATCGCATTCAGCATGATGTCGTCGAGTGCGAAGTCGTTGCCCCACCACTCGATATTCTGGTTGACGATTGACAGCACCGCGGTCCTATTGGTTCCCGAGTACCAGCCGTTAGCGAACTGCCGCCACAGCCCTGTCGTTGAAGAAGCCCCAAAGGGCGCGTCCAACAGGATACCGTTGATGCTGAAGGCAAGGCTGGCTGGGCTGGCGGGGTAGACGGACGCCACCCACGCTGAGAAGTCGTAGTTCGTGTCGGCCGCCACCTCGACCGTCGACGACCAGACCAGCACGTCAGCGGCGCGGTTGCCGTTGACGATCATCATGCCGCCGTCGCCGGTCGTGTGATCGCCGAAGCTGGCCCAGAGGCCGTGGACCTGGCTCGGGTCGGTGCCCACGGTGAAGGTACCTTCCGGGTACATCAGCCTGTAGTTGGGAAGCGTATCCGACGACCGGTAGACGTAGTTGCTGGCGAAGCCGTTATACCCAAGGCTGAAGTCGCCATTGAGAATCAGCGGGCCCGCGCTGGTCAGTCCAGGCGCGAGAGCGATGACGACGAGGGTGGCGACGGCCACGCTCAACTGTCTCTGCGGAGTCATACTGATCCTCCTTCTGCTGTCTCCACCTTGTGCAAGCGGGGATCCAGGATGCGTGACAGCCGACCCGACGAGCGATCTTCGCGCCTAAGGCCTGCGGCACCAACAGATACCCGCGTACCCCCGACGCGCGACGTGCGCCGGGGACGCAACGCGGAACGTAGGGGATGTCGAAATGAGACACCAGAAAGAGGGGGGCGGACAGCCATCCATCCCAACGCTAACCGCTATAATGCTGGCCCGGGATCTCGGATCGAACGTTACTTTGCGGAGTCCTTACCAGGAGACATCATGACCAGTCACGCCGAACCCGGTACCGCGACGCCCGCCCCTCCCATTGCCGATCCGACTCCGATCGGGCTGATCTGCCTCGCCATTGGATGCGCCGCGCTCGTGCCGATCGCGTTCGGCGTGAGCCTCACGCCGGCCGGGCTGAAGACAGCGGCGATCTTCTGCCTGCTCTTCGGCGCCGGCGGGCAACTCGTCGCGGGGCTCGGCAACCTGGTGAACAGGAACCTCTATGGCGGAACCCTGTTCACGTCGTTTGCCTTCAACTGGGTGATCAACTGGTGGGTGCTGGACGGGCTCTCTCGGGGCCAGGTGGCCGATGCCACGGTGCTGTTCGCCGTCGACGTCTGCTTCCTGATCGTGTTCCTGGCCTTCACCTACGGGTTCGGTTTCTTCTCGTCGCTCCTGATGGTGTTTCTGATCGACATCGACGTGCTGTACCTCGCCAGAATCGCTCGACACCTCGGCGGGGGCGGCTGGCTCGGCCCGCTCGTCGGCATCTGCACCGTCGCGCTCGGGGCCATCTCGCTGTGGATTGCGTTCGCGCTACTCATCAATCCTGCGGCGGGGCGGGTCGTGTTCGCATTCCCGGGCCCGGCGTACCGGCCTCAGGCGAGGCCTTGACGTTTGAAGAGCCTGGCGGGGCAGGGCGGCCAGGCCCTGCCCCCCTCTGGCGCTACTTCTTCCCCCAGAACGCCGGGTCGGCGGCCCTGGTCTCGGCCGACACGTAGCTCATGGCCGGATCGAGTCGGTAACGGTTGGTCTCCGCGCTGATCAATGCCTCCGTGTCGAACTTCTGGAAGAGATCTCGCTCCGCGGGAGTCATCGCCTTCTCGGCGCCCATGCCTTCGGCCATCATCGCGTCGAACTGTCCGAAGGCGTCAACAGAGGAGAAGAGGAGGTAGGTCGAACCGGGCATGCCTGCCGTAATCTGATAGACCCGCCAGCGCGCATTCGGCATCGCGCGGCTGGCCATCGCCTTGTAGGTCTTCGCGGCGGCGGCGAACTGATCGTCGTGCCCCGGCCTCACTCGCATCACCGTGATTTCCCAGAATCGCTGCTTGTTGAGGTCTGGGTACGTTCCGTGGCTGAGATCGGGCCGGGCTATCGCCTCCAGCGTGGGCAGGGCTTCGACGTGCTCCGCATCCGCCGCCGACAGGCGTTCGAGCTCCGCCGACAGCGCGGCGTTCGCCTCATCGCGCTGCGTCGACTTGCCCCAGGCCGTGTAGGAATCCCATGGGCTGAGGAACCACACGACCTGCGGCCCGGTCATCGAGGACAAGGCCAGGTAGGTGTCCGGCGATTTGACCGTCGCGTACGCGGCCGGCCAGCCCGATTCCGTCTTGACGTGAGCCGCGGCGTGGCCGGTCTTGACTTGCTCCCTGACGATCTGCAGGAGTGTCGGTTGCGTCGTCGGGAGCGCCTGGCCGAACGCGCTGGTCACGCCAATGGCGAGCAGGGCGAGTGCGACAAGCGGGTGTCTCAGGGGTGTCTGCATGATAGCCCTCCTCCCGGGGGGCGGTGTGCCCGGACGCAGGCGCCGTCCGCGCCGGACTCCGGGCGCTGTCTGGCGGTGAACGGGCTGCGACAACGAGCAATTGTAAGTATGTCGCTTACGCTGACTGGTTCGACGGCAATTGTCAAGCGCGCCGGTGGCGGCGTTGACAGGGCGTTGACAGCGCGCCATGTGGGCGCTACTCTTACGCCAACCTGACCTCGTCGCGTCGCCCCGGTCGCCCCCCAGGGGGAGCATGCAGGATGCGTCCATCGGCCCGTATCGCGTCGTCGAACGGCTGGGCGCCGGAGGTATGGGTGAAGTCTACCTTGCGGTCGACACCCGCCTGAATCGCAAGGTCGCGCTCAAGTACCTGTCCGATCCCTCTCTGGACGTTCCACACGCGCGCGAGCGCCTCCTTCGCGAGGCGCGGGCAGCCGCCCAGATCACGCACCCCAACATCGCGGCGATCTACGACATCCTCGACAATGACGCGCACCCGTGCATCGTGATGGAGTACGCGCAAGGCGAGACGTTGGCGCGCATTGCGGCGCGCGGACCGATGCCGTACACCCAGGCGCTGCAGATAGGCACACAGCTCGCCGATGCCCTTGCGAGCGCACATGCAGCGGGGGTCATCCACCGGGATCTGAAGCCCTCGAACGTCGTGCTGACGCCAGACGGGACCGTCAAAGTGCTCGACTTCGGGCTCGCGCGGATCCATGACGTCGAGCAGGAGTTGGCGGCCTCTGACACGCCAACCCGCGAGGCGACGCATTCCCGCGCGGGGGCGGTGGCGGGCACACCCGCGTATATGGCACCACAGCAACTGGCGGGCCAGCCCGCCACGCCGGTGGGCGATATCTACAGCCTGGGTGCCACGTTGTTCGAGTTGCTGACAGGACGTCGGCCCTATGCAGCGCCGACAACGCCCGAGGTCGTCTACCAGATCCTGTCGAAACCGACGCCGCTCGTTGCCGCTGTCAACGGCTCCGTTCCGCTGATCGTGAGTGCCATCGTCGCGAAGGCGATGTGCAAGGAGGTGGCCGGACGCTACCAATCGGCGTCACTGATGGGGGAGGATCTGAGGCGGGCCGCGTTGGAGTGCGGCGCCGGAGGGAGCCGAGGTTCGTCGGGCGGCTGGAGCGTGGACCTGATGGGCGCGCCCGAAGCGCCGCGTTCGAGATGGCGCCGGGTCGGGTATGTCGCCGGTGCGCTGACGGTGGCGGCGAGCCTCCTGGCGTCGGCCTACGTGCTCTGGGTCGGCCGCGGGGACGTGCCGGCGGCGAGCGCGCAGTACGTGGCGGTAATCCCGCCGCCAGCGGGCTCGGACGGCCCCGCGACGGCGGCCGCCGGGGTCGGGTTCTCGGAGTCGCTGATGGCGGCGCTCGAGGGCCTATCGGCCGTGACCCTGCTCTCCAAGCCCGACACTGCGGCGTATTTCGCGCCGTCCGGCGACGCCCGCAAGAGCGCCCGGGAACTGGGCGTGACGATGATCGTCAGGCCAGGCGTGTCACGCAGCGGGAACGAGTTCCAGTTCGCCGTCAAGGTAGAGCGAGCGGATGGCCAGGTCGTGCTGGCCAGGACCTACCCGGGAACTGGTGCGGACATCTCGAGCGTCCAGGCGCGGGCTGTCAACGACGTCGTGTCGGCGCTGCAGATTGTCCTGACGCCTGCCGACCACGCACGCCTGCGGCGCGTGTCGTCATGCCGGATAGATGCGTACTCGGCCTATGCCTCAGGCCGTGCGCTCCTCGACAGGGAGGACGTTGCCGGGAACGCCGGGAAGTCAGAATCGGCGTTCAGGCGTGCCATTGGAACGGATCCGATGTGCGCGCCGGCGTTTGCCGGGCTTGCCGACGCGTGCTGGGCGCAGTACCGCGAGACGAAAGACCCCACGTGGGTGCAGAAGGCGCAGGCCGCCATCCAGGAGGCCCTCAGGCTGGACCCCGAGAGCCCGGCGATCAACAAGTCGCTCGCGGCCATCTACCAGGCCACGGGCAGGAGCAAACTGGCCGAAGAGAGGATTCGGGAGGTCATCGCGAAGCGGCCGAATGACGACGAAGCGCATCGGATTCTGTCGGAGATCCTTGACGACCAGGGGCGAACGGAAGAGGGCATGGCGGAGCTCCAACGGGCCATCGGCCTCCGGCCCAACAGCGTGATCAATCATCTCGCGCAGGGCAACACGCTCTACTACGCCGGGCGTTACGCCGACGCGGTGGTGTCCTATTCCCGTGTCCTCGAGATCCAGCCCGACAACCTGTGGGCGATCACGAACCTCGGCGCGGCCTACTGGATGACGGGCAATCACGAGAAGGCGTTTGCCGTGTATCGGACCGCGTCGAAGCCCGACGCGACCATCCTCGGAAACACCGGGTCGTTCTATCTGGCCGAAGGGCGGTACGAGGAAGCCGCACAGGCGTTGCGCCCCGCCGTCGAGCTGGCGCCGCACGACGACATCAAGCGACGGAATCTGGGCGATGCGTACCAGTACCTTGGCCGCAGGCAAGACGCCCTCGAGCAGTACCAGCGCGCATCGGAGCTGACCCAGGAGCTGCTCAAGGTGAATTCCAGGGACGCCAGGACGCTGTCCAGGCACGCGCTCTACGACGCGAAGCTCGGACGGCGCGCCGATGCCATTCAGCACGCCACCGAAGCCGTGGCGTTGAGCCCGGACGATGGCAACGTGCTCTACAAGCGAGCCGTCGTGCACTGTCTCCTCGACCAGCGGGTGGAGGCCGTCGCCTGGCTGCGCCGCGCGATCGAGAAAGGGCACAGCCGGTCGGACGCGCGGTCGGATCCCGACCTCGATTCGATCAGAAGGCGGCCCGAGGTCGAGGAGCTGCTGCGCATGGGTCGGTAGGCGAGCGGAGGCCGCGGGAGGTCTGATTTGTTCAATTCAAGGAAGGAGGCAGTATGAAGTACAAGGGAGTCGATCGGGTCATCACCATCTTCATCACCAAGCATGGCAGCCACTACGATATCGAGGTCAATCCGGAATTCTCAGAGGCCTGGTACGGGGACACGGTCCACTGGAAGGTGCAAGGAGCGCCACGTGGCGTCAAGGTCACCGTCGGCAACCTGACGCGCTTTGACCCGCCCCCGAGCGTCCTGCTCCGCAATGGGATCGCGTCGATCGCGAAGCCCAGGGGGATTCGGCCTGGCGGGGCCAAAGGGAATTCGCAGGCTCTGAAGTACAAGACCAGGAAGAGCGATTGGGGTGCCTACAAGTACGACGTCCTCTTCGACGGCGTCCCCGTGCTCGATCCGGAGCTCGAGATCAAGGGACCGGGGGGCAAGTGACCCTCGTCATCGCGGGCCGCGTGATCGTGAATACCAGCGACCGAACGGCCGGCTGAACTCGTTTGGTTACGGGTGTGCTCTCCAAAGATAAGGAGTGATGTAGGACATCCATCAAGGGAGGCAGTCTATGGGCGCGGACGAAGCCGGACGATTGGCGGCCCTTCGCCGGTACCGGATTCTTGACACCGAGCCGGAGCAGGCGTTTGACGACCTGGTCCTGCTAACGTCGCAGATCTGCGGCACCCCGATCGCGCTCATCAGCCTGGTAGACGGCGACCGGCAGTGGTTCAAGTCTCGTCTCGGCGTGACGGTGACGGAGACGTCCCGGGACGTCTCCCTCTGCGCGCACGCGATCCAGCAGCGTGATCTGTTCGTCGTACCCGACGCCCTCGCCGATGCGCGGTTCCGGGAGAATCCGCTCGTGCTGTCGGACCCACGCATCCGCTTCTATGTGGGGGCGCCACTCATCACGCCGGATGACCACGCCCTCGGCACGATCTGTGCCCTGGACCATGTGCCGAGAACGCTGACTCCCGAGCAGCGAGCGGCGCTGGCGGCGCTGGGGCGGCAGGTCGTCGCGCTGCTCGAGTTGCGGAAGAACCTGGATGCGCTGTCGGCCGCACTCCAGGCGCGCGACCGTGCCGAGGATGACCAGGATCGCCTGGTTCTGGAGCTGCGCTCGGCGCTCGACGGCGTGAAGAAACTCTCCTCCTTCATGCCGTACTGTTCGGCCTGCGAGATCAACATGGTGATCCCCGCCGACCCCGCCGCCATTGCGAATGTCACCGACGGCGTGATGGACGTACTCCGGAACAAGGCGTGGCCGGAGGACAAGGCCATCGAAGTAGAACTGGCCCTGCAGGAAGCGCTGGCGAACGCGATTCGCCACGGCTGCAAAGGCGATCGCAGCAAGCTCATCCAGTGCTGCGTCTCGCACGACGAGTCGGGCGAGGTCGTCATTGTTATTCGCGATCCCGGGACGGGGTTCGATCTCGCGTCCGTGCCCAGCCCCCTGGAGGGGGAGAACATCTTCAAGCCAAGCGGCCGCGGGATCTTCTTGATCAATGAGCTGATGGACGAGGTGCGATTCGCCGACGAAGGACGCGAGATTCGCATGCGGAAGCGGCCGGCACGACCGGACTCGCCTCCAAACGCCCGGACCCCTTGACCGCTACAGGCCTGGCTTCGCGGCGGGCTTCGCGAACCGCGTTGAGTCGATCGCCTGGTTGAATGTCACCTCGGTGAATTTCTCCACCCACACAGACTCCCAATCGGTAATGCGCACATCGAACGGCGTCTGGATGCCATCCACCGGCCGGTAGTCGTCGTAGTCGATTTGCGCAGGGAGGTGGCCCAGGGGCGTTCTCAGGCGCGCGATGCGCCGGACGAGCAGCCCGGACGTCCGGTCGAAGAACAGCGTTTCGGTCACGGCAGGCGAGCGGCGGCCTTCGAGGGAGACGACGTCGTGGCCATTGACCCTGTCGTAGGCGCGCACGGCGACGGCAACGTAGGCGTCCTTGATCCGCAGCCCAAGCACGAGGTCGGCTGGCAGCCCTGCGTTCGCGGACTCCACACCGTCGAGGTCGCGAATCCGACCCGCGGCCTCGACCCAGCCGGAATTGCCATCAAAGGCCCGACTCACCGCAGGTGTGGACTCGATCGTCGCGCGGAAGAGCCCGGCAGAAGTCTCCTCCACGGTGATCGGAGACGACTGGCCCGCGCGGTTCGTGACGGTTCCGCGCCGCACGCGCGATGTCAGCTTCTGAAGCGCATCGCGGCCGCCCAGGGCCTGCACGTACGTGTCGAGGACCTGATCCACGGTCTCTGTCGGACGCTGGTTCCGGCCGCCTGGCCCTGGCGCACCTGGAGGCGGGGCGCCTCCCGCCTGGCCCGGAGCTGGCGTCGGCCTCGGCGCGGCCGCCTGGCCGGGAGGGGCGGGCTGGCTTGGTGTTCCGCCAACGGGGCGAGGTGCGCTGCGCTGGGCGAGGGCGGCGATCTGTTCGGGTGTCAGCGGCTGGGACAGCGGAGGCAGCGGGCTGGGCTCGCGCCGGGCCTGGTGGCAGGTCGAGCAGGTCACGCGCTCCTCGCCCTTGAAATGCTGGTCATTGATCGCGCGCACCATCTGGAGCATGGTTCGCGCCGTGACCTTGTGGTCGTTATCGTCTTTCTCGTACGCGAACTCGCCGTCGGCGCGGACGTGGCACGTCAGGCAGTTGCCTCCCATTGACGCCGCCATGAACGTCATCGCGTCGTGCAGTTGTGAGGCCGGGAGATCCTTCAGGACCTGGATGTTCTTGTACTTCTGTGCTGCGGTGGGCTCTCCCCCGGCGGCCGGGGCAGAGGCCTGTTGGGCGAGGGCGCTCGGAGCGGCGATGCCGCTCAGCAGCACCGTCGTCGCCACGGCAGCCACGGTCCATCGCGCACGGGGACACCTGTTCACGTTCGGTTCCTCCCGCCGGGACGAGTCCGCACACGCACTCCTCCCGGCACAACGACCAACACTGTCGTGAATCCTTGAATATTACCACCGGAAGCCGGCTTCTGGCAGCACGAAGATGGCGGCCGAACACGAAGGCGCATGCAGACGCGGCCGGCACCTGATAGAATCCGGCGTCACACGTCCGCCTGGCAGGTGTCGGGCGGGCATTCCCGCTCCGTGTTTCCGCGGGCCGAGGGCCGGCCCGGGATCGAGGGTCATCGATGAAGCGACGTTTCACGGTTCGATGGTTGGTGTTCTGTGCTCTGGTTGCCGCCACGAGCGTCGGCGTGCTGGCGCAGCCGAACAAGTACGCCCGCGATCCGAAGCAACTCGTCGACGAGGAGTACACGAAGAAGATCAAGGAATACACGACGGAACCGTTCTTCCTGTCGCCGCTGGTGGACTACCTGCCTGCCTCGAAGACAGTGCCGACGCCGAAGGTGGTTCTGGGCGACGTCGCCGGCGCTCCCGGCAAGCTTCCGTACAGCGCCGAGGTGCACGACTACATGCGGCTGCTCGAGAAGGCCAGCCCCGGCCGCGTGAGGGTCTTCTCGCTCGGGAAATCCGAGGAGGGCCGCGAAATGATCGCGGTGGCCATCGCGAGCGAGGCCGTCATGGCGAAACTCGACGAGAACCGGGCGCGGCTCGCGAGGCTCGCCGACCCGCGCACGATCAATCTCGACGATGGGGAGGCCGACCGCCTCGTTGACGTGTCCGTGCCCGTCTACTACATCACGGGTTCGCTCCACGCGCCCGAGACCGGCGCGCCGACGGCCCTGATGGAGCTGGCCTACCGCCTGACCGTCGACGAGAGCCCGTACATCAAGGCGATCCGGAGCAGCGTCGTGACGATGATCACGCCGGTGGTCGAGACCGACGGCCGCGACCGGCAGGTCGACGTCTACAAGTGGCACCTCGCCAATCCGAAAGAGTCGTGGCCCTCGCTGGCGTACTGGGGCAAGTACGTCGCCCACGACAACAACCGCGACGCCATGGGCGCGACGCTTGCGCTGACGCGGAACGTCATCAACTTCGTCGTCGCGCAGAAGGTGCAGGTGCTGCACGACCTGCACGAGTCGGTGCCGTATCTGTACGACAACACCGTGGGCGACGGCCCGTACAACGCGTGGGTGGATCCCATCCTGACCGACGAATGGCAGCTGCTCGGCTGGAACAACATGGCCGAGATGACCAAGTTCGGCATGCCCGGCGCGT
>Ga0315283_10003680_pt1 | contig 13167 bp, 13 predicted proteins | sample YL17G09_0_MG_FD_204541 | JGI IMG/M metagenome (GOLD analysis project Ga0315283, IMG submission 204541) | Sediment microbial communities from Yellowstone Lake, YNP, Wyoming, USA - YL17G09_0 | ecosystem: Environmental > Aquatic > Freshwater > Lake > Sediment | place: USA: Wyoming | collected...
GAAGGGTCTTCTCCGTGATCCCGTCGAGGGCCGCCGTGGGCTCGTCGAGCACCAGGATATCGGGGTCCTTCACGAGCGCCCGCGCAATCGCAAGCCTCTGCTTCTGCCCATCGGAGAGGTTCACGCCCTTCTCGCCCACCTCGCTTTCATACCCGCCGGGCAGGCCCATGATGAACTCGTGGATCCCCGCCACGCGGGCCGCATGAATGATTTCCTTCTCCGTGGCCTCGGGGTTTCCGTAGCGGAGGTTTTCCATGGTCGTGCCGGACAGGAGGATCGGGCTCTGGGAGACATAGCCGATCCGCTGCCGAAGCGAGCGGACGTCATAATTCGCGGCAGGCTTTCCGTCGTAAAGGATCTCGCCCCTCGTCGGGTTGTAGAATCGAAGCAGCAGACTCAAAAGCGTCGTCTTGCCCACGCCGCTCGGCCCCACGACGGCGATGTGCTCGCCCGGGCTGACGCGGAAGGATACTTCGCTGAGTACGGGGTTTTTCGGGTCGTATTCGAAGGAGATGTTCCTGAACTCGATACCGCCTTCGAGCGCTTCGACCTTTTCACCCTTCGCCGCGTTTTCTTCCGGCACGACATCCAAAAGGGCCGTGAGGCGCTCGAGCGATGCCCGGATGTTCTGCATCTGCAGCCCCGTCGAGGTGAGGGACTGCGCCGGGCCGAAGACGCGGCCCAGGTAGGCCTGGAAGGCGAAGAGGGACCCCAGGCTCCAGTGTCCCGTGATGACCCAGTACGCGCCGATCGCGAAAACGCAGAAGTTGACAAGGCTAGGCGTCGACGAGAGGGCAAGCCCCGTCACGGAGCCCACGACGGAGCGCTCCGCCGACAAACGGAAGACCTGCCGCAGGCCGTTCATGATCCCCCCGACGGCCTTCTCTTCCGCGGCAAAGGCCTTGACCAGCGGGATCGAGTTGAGGGTCTCCTGGAAGCCGCTCATGTAGCGAGCGTTCTCCTCGTTGCCCGCGTGGTTCAGGGCGTGCATCCGGTCGGAGAAACGCCGCAGGGCGAAAAGGAAGGCAGGTACGGCGGCAAGGGCCGCCAATGCGAGCCTCCACTCCAGCCAGAAAAGAAGTACGAGGCCGCCGATGAAGTACAGGATGTTCGTCAGGATGCCCACGAGGCTCCCCGACAGAAACCAGGTCACGCCGCCGATGTCGCCCGTCATGCGCGCCATGAGATAGCCCGTCTGGTTTTTGTCGAAGAAGGACTTGGGCAGGCTGAAGGAGTGGTCCAGTACCTGTTTCTGGATGTCGAGGGTGACCTCCTGGCTGTAGCGCAGGAAGAACCAGTTCTGGAACAGGCCCATCGCACGGGAGAAGAGGGCGAGCGCCGCCATGAGCAGGAGGACCCAGGGAAGAAGCGAAAGCTGCTTGCCCAGGATGACATCGTCGATGACGAAGCGGGAGACCAGAGGCATGGGGAAGGCCATGAGCGCATTGATGAGGATGAATCCGGCGCCCAGGGCCCCCTTCTTCCAGTGCCGTCGAAAAAACGGAAGGTGGCGGCGAAGGTTCTCGCCGATGCCCGCATAGGACTTCCCCCCGGCGATCCGGTCCTCCGGCGCCTTGCGCGCAAGCCCGCTTTTGAGATATTCAATCCAGGTTTTCATGCTTATGAAAATGGGGACCGACCCTTCTTTCCCCAAAAGATGCCAGAATCATGCCCGGTTAGGTTAAATGAGGACAGGCCTCATCTTCCTGATATGACGACAGGACTATTGTAAAAAATGGAATCGTCATTTCCATTTTGAGTCGCGATATGGAAATGAACTACCCTGCAGCAAGCTATCGGGTATCAACTGTCATTCCGGACTTGATCCGGAATCCAGTCTTCGAATGGATTCCCGCTTTCGCGAGAATGACGTATGCAAAGAGGGCTTCGGGGGATTGAACCCATAGAAATAAAAAGGTGTACCCCTTTTTCACGGCAGGGCCTGCTCGTCGACAAAGATCCGGAAGGGCCGCCGGATGATCCACACGCCGGCGCCTGCGGGACGCCGCCCGATGATGCGCCTTCCCAGGACAAGCTGCATCTCCCTTTCGCCGTCGCGCTCGAACGTGATGACCCTCGGACGCATGGCAGTTGGCAGAAGCGCGCGGAAGAGCCCGCTTCGGGCGATACCCCGATAGCAGGGATTCAAAACATGGGAGGCCAGGTGGTCCGACTTCCGGAAAGCGCGGATCAGTGCGGCGAGCAGCCGCCCCGCGATACCGCCCGCAACGGGGATCACCCTGCCTCCGCGCTCCAGGGACACAGCACGGCCGACGATGTCATCCTGCCTCAAATGGCCTGTATCCCGACATGGATTTGCATCCCCCTTTGTCTGGATACCGGCAGGCCCCGTCGAGATGACACGATGGACAACTCGCTCTCTTTGCCCCGGTAGGATGAAGATAATCACGTCGCCGCGCTTCAGCTCTTCGACGCGGCAGGGGGCGAACACAATCCGGTCCCCCGGCCGAAGGAGGGGTCGCATGCTCTCGCCGCGGCAGAAGACCGCGCCGCTGGCTTTTTCACCCGTTTCACTCATGCCGATTTCAATCCTCGTAAAAGGGGACTGTCCCCTTTTTCCAATACCTTTTCGATCTTCTCCCAGAAGCGGCCCGTGAGGCTCAGGCGCAGGATATAGGTCGGGACCGACCTGGCCATGGCGGCGGCATTGGCGAAGACATTGCCGCCGATGAGCGTTTTCTCTATGGTTTGCTCCCGCACCCTCACGGACTCGAAGATCTTCATGGCCGCATCGGCCAGGACCACCGTGGCCATGGCCTTGCCGGCCGGGAGGATCTCGTCCTCGGCGGCTTGGGTGAGAAAGAAGACAGCCGACAAGTGAACGCCCCGCTTGATGTCCCAGACGCGTTTTTCCAGATTCGGCCCCACGGCGCTCCACGTGGGGAGAGGATGGACCGCAAACACGCCCCCGGGTCTGCGCACGGCGAGGACCAGATCGTCACCGAGGGCGTTCCACTGCGGCGGCAGCCTGCGGCAGGCCGTCGATTTGCCCACGCCGCTCCGGCCGACAAGCAGCACCCCCCGGCCGTCGCGCTCCACCAGGGCGCCGTGGAGCGGAAGGCCGCCCCGGCGCACGGTCAGGTCGTAGACGGGGAACAGGGCGCACCGCATCTGTTCCCTCACCTGGGGAAAATCCGCGGTCTCGTGGAGCCCGCAGACGATCTGCGGGACAGCCCGATGGCGCCAGATTTCCAGAAACGGGGATCTGCGGACCAGCCATCCCTCCCCGTCGCACCCGTGCGGGGCCTGCACGCAACCGTCACCCGTGCCTGATGAAGGCGGAAATCTCTCCAGGCGGATCGTCTTGTCCGCAAGGCCCTGCAATCGTTCGAGCCCGAGCAGGCGGGCGAGTTCGCCGGCCCACGCTTCGGTTCCCTCGCCGGGCCGGATTCCCCAGCAGTGGCCGTCGGAAAGGCGAAACCCGTACATCGATCTCATTCACTCCCACCGATGCACCAATTCGTACTGCCATCGGAGTATATCTCGGTCCCCGACGAACATGAATAGCTGGCATAATAGCCGTTTAAGCAGGGGCCTCCCGCCCACTGTCCGTCACTGCAGTGCTCTTTGGCCTGGTTGCCCCATATGCATTCGCAGCCCGTGAACGGCAGCCCCGACGATGACGACCAACTGCTGCCTGCCTCGCAACAGGCGTCGCAGCCGCAGGCGTAATTGCCGCTCTGGCACCTCTCCGCGCCGCGCCCGTTCCTGCAGGACGAGGCTTCATAGCAACTCGCCATGGTCGCTGAGCCTCCTGAACCGCAGGTCATAAGCTCCCCGCATAGGGAAGGCCCTTTCATATCGACGAGAAGAGGCGGTTCATAGCGTAACTTCGTTTTCATGTGGCACAATGTCCTTTCCGAACAAACTGAATCCCTGGGGGCCACCGGTTGCCCCGCCCTGCGACCCGATCGATATCAAGGTTTTTCATCACGCCCCGGATGCTTCTCGCGGGGCACACCGTCCCGTATCGCCGTTTCTTGCCACTCGAGAGGCAAGACGCATCTCGGGGAACAGGCCCAGCGCCCTCGCCTCCTCGCAGTACCAGTGGGGCGCCCAGAGGTCCCTGTCTTTGTAATAGTTCTGGGCGATGCAGCTGCCCCGGCAGATTCCCTTCATGAGGCACTCCCCGCAGATTCCGCCCAAGCGGCGCGGCATGCCTTCACGGATCTCCCGGAGAACGGGGCTGCCCTTCCACACGTCGGCCAGGGAATCGCTCGAGGCATGGCCGAAGACCAGCTCGGGCACATGTTCCCCGATCCCGCACAGGGCATAGGACCCGCCGGCCAGGACGCCGAGGATTCCGAAAATGCCGCAGACGCCGCAGCCGGACCCCTCCCTGCCGTACATCCTCCCGAGGGGCCGGAACGCCGCAGGGTGGGAGTAATGCAAGCCAAGTTTCGTCCTGGCAGACAGTTCATTTTCAATCCAGTCTCCGAGTCTCACGATTTCCCGGATCGACAGGGTCTCTCCGGCCTCGTGCATCTTGACCCCCCGGGCCGTGGGCTGGACGATGTTGAACGTGACCGATGAGCAGCCGAGGGTTTCGGCAAAGCGCACGAGCGCTTCGATCTGCTCGGCATTTCTGAGCATGAGCGTCATGATGACCTGGGGCCGGATGCCGGCCGCGACGAGATTTCGGATCCCGTCCAGGGCGGCCTCGAAGCAGCCCTTCACGCCCCGCACCCACTCGTGTGTGTCCGCATCGGCCCCGTCGAGGCTCACGGAAATGTATCCGAGGCCGGAGCGAACCAGTTCCCGTGCAAGCTCCGGCGTGCAGAGAACGCCGTTGGTCTCCATGTTGAAGCGGAGCTTCTCTTCCCGGAGAATCCCCAGTATCTCCCCAATCTGCGGGTGCATGAGGGGCTCGCCGCCGGTGAGCTTCACTGATGTTAGGCCCAACGGCCTTGCCTGCTGAAGGATGTACCGGAAGAGATCCGGGTCAAGGGCCGGGTATTGCCGCTTTTCCGACTGGTGGGGCGGCTCGAGCCAGCAGTGCCGGCAGCGCAGGTTGCAGCCCTCGGTAAGATAGAAGTAGAGCGTGTTGAGCGGCGGGACGGGCCTGACCGCCGTCTCGCGCGCGGCGTCGCCCCTGAGGACAGACAATGTCTTTCCGGAACTCACAATCACGACCCTCCCCGGCCGGTCCCGGTTGAAAACACTGCCCGGGTGTCGAGCCTTACCAGATAATTATTTTTTTCCTTGCAGGATTTTCCGCAGCAGGATTTCGACCCCGGCGGAGGCGGAAAAGCGGGCGTGGCCTCTCCTCCATAGGGATTGAACCCCTTGATGTGAAGCGGGTTGACCGTCCACGCGTACAGTCTATCGACACCCTTCTCACCGAGTAGCCGTGCAAAACGCTCCGCGTCGCCGGGACTCTTCGCCACGAGAAATACCCTGTCGAAAAACAGCGGGCCCGCGTGCTCCATGCTCCCGGCGTCGCCCAAGAAGAGGATAGCGTCGCCTGCTGAAGTGTGCCTTTCGAGGAATGCAATCCGTGCGGCATTGTAGTCCTTGTATTTCAGGATCCGGTCCTTTGACTCCTGGATCCCGTTCACGAAAGCGACACCGCAGAAGAAGGCCAGCACGAGGTACATCCCGCGGGCAGCGAAAATGACTTTTCGTTCCAGGGCGATCAGCAGGATGACGGCGGGCACCATCGGCAGCCATGCCGAAAGGACGATCCATGCCTCCGGGCGCAGGATCGCGGCGCCGAGGACAAGACAGAAGACAACGGTGGCTGCAAGGATTGCCTCGAGAGCCCCTTCCCCCTTCTTCAGCCTCTCAAGGCGCCCGGGAACACCGTAGAAAACGAAGAGCACCGCCGGGAAAAGGGCCATGAGATGCGCTATGCTGATCCGGGCCGCCGTGACCACAATAGCGCCCAGCACGACGATCACGGACAGGGCCGACAGGATGGCCCTGTGAACAGGACGGATTCCTTCGCGGCGGGAAAACACAAGAAGAGCGAAGGAGGCCCCGAGAGCACCGCCGAGGGCGGCCACGCGAATCGGCGAAAGCGCATAAAACGGCAGGTACAGCTGCATGTAGGGACCGGGGAAACGCCCGTGAAGCAAAACGTCTTGCAGAACGAACACGGCCAAGCCGAAGATCCCACCTGCCAGGACCGTCCATAGCTCTTTCATCCGCTTTTGAAAAATGAAGACCATCGTGGCGGAAACACAAAAAGAAAGGGCGATGAGCATACACTCCATCCGGACGAGCGCCGAGGCCCCCATCAGGAATGAAGCGCCGAAAAGTTTTACCGCAGAGGGATAATACCCAAAGTGGCTCACCAAGAGCAAAAGGGCCGAGACGATGAGGAAGAGCGCGAGGCCCATCCCCGAGAACTGAAAGCCCTGCATCAAGACGGGGGAACCGAGAAGAAAGGCCGCAAGCAGGAGCCAGTAGAGGAAATCCCTCTGCATCACCCGGTCCAGAATCAGCCCGAGGACAAGCGCCGATAGAAACACGAAGAGGATGGGCGCGAAGTCGACGGTCCGCTCGCCGAAAACCGGGAAAAAGAGGCTCGCCACCCATGGAAAGAGCGGCGGCGGTGTCGCATAGAGCCTGCCATCACGGGCTTCGAGAAGACCTCGCATTCCCGTCACGTCTGCGGATTCAAAGCCGAGGGACTGAGCAGGGCTCGTTATTTCGAAAGACCCGCTGACGGCAAAGTTTTTCATCTGGACGTAGTGGACGCCCTCTTCATTGGAAGCGAGCCCCGGGGGCGCCAGAAAGTAAAACAGGCCCGCCAGCGTCGTGAGTACGACGACGATAAAGAGATTTTCACCGGGGTTTGCTTTCATTTCTTCTGTGTCCATTTCAGCACAGCAGGCTCCGCTCCGGCAGTCTTCCGCCCTCCGCGAGGAATTTCCGCAGACAGGCGTCGGGGCTCGGGTGGTTCACCTCGCCGACCAGCGTATAGGACAGCCCCGGGCAGTTGCCCGTGCAGTACTTGATGTATTCGCAGCCTTGGCAGAAGGCAAAGTCTGAAAGAGGAACCCGGTTCCTATCACGGAGAACCTTCAGGGCATCATGGCCCCTCCAGATTTCCCCGATGTCGTCCCGGTTGATACGGCCCAGGTCGATGTGCGACAGCATCGTGCAGGGGCTCACGGCCCCGTCGGCCCTCACGGCCAGATCCTGCCAGTAACAGCCGCAGCCGGAAAGATATCCTCTCCCCGGCCCGAGTTTTTTACCCCGAAGCCGTGCCTCCTCCATGTCGAGCCAGCCCCTCGCCTCGGCAAGCGGTCCCGCCATGGCGTTGATGCGGCCGTTGTATTTTTTCGTCAGACGAAGGAGTGTCTCCATGGCAATCATGCGGTCTTCCGTCGTGAGCTGCACCATCTCGGCGTTTTTCCGGCACAGCCCCATGGCACCTGCGGAATTGGTCCCGAAGGAGGAAAGCCGGAGATCCTCCAGGAGAAGTTTTGCGATGCCCTCGAGATCATGGACGTTCTTGCGGTGGATGGTCACGCGGACCCCCGCCTGAACCCCGTTGCGCCGAAGGGTCATGAGGCCCTGCAGGGCCTTCGCGAAGCTTCCTTTCCCCCTCATGACGTCGTGGGTCTCGGGCATGGAGCCGTCGATGGAGACCTGGACGTAGTTGCAGCGCTTCGTCGATGCGATGAAAGACGCGATCTCATCGTCGATCAGCGTCCCGTTGCTGAGGATCTGGAACCGCATCCGGTTGCGGACAATCCCGCTGATGATCTCCTTCAGGTCACCCCGGATGAAGGGCTCGCCGCCGGCCAGCGTCACCTCCGTGACGGCGCAGCGGTTCAGTTCCTCGAAGAACTGAAGCCACGCGGCCGTGGAGAGATCGCCTTCCACATCGCCCGCGCTCTCGAAGTGGTAGCAGTATCGGCACCGCAGGTTGCAGCGGTTCGTGATGGCGATGTCCACCTTATTGGGTGTGCGCATCAGGCGCATGGCGGTACCCTGCGGGTGGAATAGTGGAGTAATGGAATAGTGGAATAATGGGTCATGCCTGTATTCTCCACCGGTTGACTTATGCTGGACTGCCAGCGATGACTTCGTAGCCGACGAGCCCTTGTTGCTCCAGGGACGCGATAAACTGGCGGGCGTGCTCGGCGGCGTCCGCGGGGACTTCGTCGGCCTCCTCGCGGAGCCTGTTGACGATCTCATCCGTGTCGTGCTTGCCATCGAGGAGTTTCCAGATGAAGACCCCCGTGGGGTTGAGGCCGAAGGCGTTTCCCGTGTCGGGGTCGAAGAGGATCGCCCAGTCGTCGAATTCCTCGCGCAGGACGATCAGCGGGTTGGCGATGGGATTCTTCTGTTCCACGGTTTCTGCTCCTTTGCTTCCTGAGCGGGATCAATAACTGACGCACGGGCGGCAGGCACTTCCCATCAGGGAAGCGGCAGGGCCGCACCCGGCGCATTTCCAGCAGTGTCGGCTGTCAGTTTGCGCAAGAAGCATACCGGGAAAATCACAGGCATTGCTCATGATTTGCAGCGGGGCGTCGAAGGCAAGATGCTAGGGAAGGCGGGTCCCAAGCGGAGAGGAGAAAATGACGCTAAAGGGCAAGCGTTTTCAGGGACGTGTGGCGGGACAGGAGTTCGTAATGCCGGTCCGAATGCATGAGCGTTACTCCGTGACGGATGGCAATGGAGGCAATCAGGGTATCCAGCGCCGGGATGTTGAGGCCCCGCTGACGGCACAGAAAGGCCGTTTCCCAGGCTGTCTGCCAGGCCTTTGCATCCAGCGACAGCGCGGGGAGCGCCGAAAAATCCTTCAGCAGCATGTTATATTCTTTTTGCGACCTTGCGCCTCTCAAGAGCTCGAAGATGACGATTTCCGTCATGCAGACCCGGTCGTCGGCGATCAGGCCTCCAAGGCGGTCCTTTAATGAATCGTTCCCCCCTCGAAAAAAATTCACCCAGACGGTCGTGTCCACCAGGAATCGTTCAGCGCTCATGCTCTCTGTACCTTTCCACTTCCTCGGGGCTCAATTCCGTCAGGGCCTTGCCGTAAAGACCGGCCAGGTGATCCCGCCTCTTCTTGCGGATCAGCTCCCGCAGGGAATGGTTGACCAGGTCCTTCTTCGTAAGGATCCCCGTCAGCGCCCGCGCCTCCTTCAACAACGCTTCGTTGATGTCTAAAGTGGTTCTCATAATGTGCCTCCTTGAGGCATATGATTCATCAATAATTTATGCCTGTCAAGTTGAAATGTGTTTGGCCCTTTACAAACGGTCGATTCTATGTTCTACTTCAATGCGTTAAAGCGCTGCCCCAAAATCGAGAACCCCATGGATATTCAAAAGGAAATCGAGAATATCAGTTCCCAGATCATCGCAAAATACAAACCCGAAAAAGTCATCCTTTTCGGAAGTGTTGCCCGGGGAGATAATACACCGGAAAGTGATCTCGATTTCCTCATCATCAAGAAAGACACGCCTTACTATGGCGCGGACAGGATCCGCGAGTTGAGCCGCCTGATCGAGAGGAATATTGCCGTTGATTTTCTTGTGTACCGTCCTGAAGAGTGGGAGCAACGCTTGAAGATGGGAGATCCCTTCCTCAAACTTATTCTCCGTGAGGGAAAGGTCCTTTATGGCTGACGCCGAAATCGTCCGTGAATGGTTGGGAATATAACGCATGACCTTCCTGTGCTCCTGCGACTCCTATGCGATAAAGACCCCTCTTTCAGCCAGATAAAATCGGAATGTGAATTCCTGAACGCTTTCTATATTTCGACGGGATATCCAGTTGGCTGAACGATGTAGGGGCCGTTCCCCGAACGGCCCAACAAGCCCGATCGGGGATCGGGCCCTACGAGATGAAGCTGCGAGAAAGGCTCATGCAGCCGCAGACCGGATTCGACTTTTCGTCAAGGAAAAGCTGAAATGACATCGTTCTGGTGGCGAGGGTCAGCCGGTAAATCCGGATAGGGGACCCACCGGGAGGCAGGATCAGAACCTGTTGACAGGAAACAAGCGGTGGAAAAGTTCAACGTGATCATTGCTGGAGCGGGACTGGCGGGGCTAGCCGCGGCTTGGACGCTGGCCGGTGAGGGCGTCGAGGTGGTCGTTCTGGAGCGCGGCGATTACCCGGGCTCCAAGAACGTCTCCGGCGGCCGTATCTACCTGAACCCCGTCCGCGACCTCTTCCCCGGACTCTGGGAGGAGGCCCCCTTCGAGCGGGCCATCGTCCGCGAAGGGGCCACCCTCATGGCCCGGAACCGCTCCGTCACCTTCCAATACACCGGCAGCGAGTTGCGTGCCGGGCAACCCCAGAGCTACAGTGTACTTCGCTCGAAATTCGACCGCTGGTTCTCCGAACGGGTCGAGGAGCGGGGGGCGATGCTGCTTTCCAAGACCCTAGTTACGGACGTGATCCGTGAAAACGGGAAAATCGCCGGCGTGATCGCCGGAGGCGACGAGTTGCGTGCCGACGTGGTCATCGCCTGCGACGGGGCGCTCTCCCTCATCCCTGAGAAGGCGGGCCTGCGGGCACCGGGACGGGCGCATGACAATGCCGTCGGCGTCAAGGAACTCATCCAGCTCGACCCCGCCGTGATTAACGACCGATTCAACGTCGCCGACGGCGAAGGGGCGGCTCAACTTTTCGTGGGGGATGTGACAAAGGGCCTCTTCGGCGGCGGCTTTCTCTACACGAACCGCGACAGCATCAGCCTCGGACTTGTCGCCGCAATCGAGGATATCGCCCGGGAAGAGGCAGCAGGCGACATCCCCGCGCTTTTCGAGTCGTTCAAGGCACGGCCCGAGATCGAGCCCCTCATCAGGGGCGGGAAGACCGTCGAATACGGCGCCCACGTCATCCCCGAGGGGGGCTACCGGGCTCTGAGCCGCCTGTATGGGGACGGCATTCTCGTGGCAGGGGACTCGGCGGGATTCGCCCTTAATCTGGGATTTACGGTGCGGGGAATGGAGTACGCCCTGGCCTCGGGTTATTATGCCGCCAAGGCCATCCTCGAAGCGAAAAAGGCGGGGCGCTACAATGCGGCGACACTCGCCGTCTACCAGAAATTCCTGGAAGACAGCTTCGTCCTGAAAGACTTCCGCACGTTCCAGGACACTCCCCGGGTGCTCTCGAACCCGCATCTGTTCGGCCACTACCCGGAGCTGGCGGGAAATCTGCTGCGTGATCTCTATGATATCCCCGCCGGGCCCAAATCGCCGATCTTCACGACGCTGCGCCAGCACCTGACCCTGAGCCAGCTCTGGACCATGCTCAAGGACGCCAGGGAGGTTACGAAGATATGACCGACCTCAAGGCGAAACTGGGGCTCAATGTCTTCAAACCGCTCCCGACGCCCCACATCAAGATCCGTCCCGGCATGGAGCGCGACCCCCGGCTGAAAGCGGCCATGAGGGGCTGTCCCGCGGGGCTTTACAGCGTGAGCGAAACGGGCGAATTTGTATTGACCATTGACGGATGCCTCGAATGCGGCACCTGCCGCATCGCCTGCGGCTCCGAGGTGCTCGAGTGGAACTACCCCGAAGGCGGCACGGGCGTGCAGTTCAGGTTCGGCTAGAAACAGCAATTTTGAATTTTGAGTGTTGAGTTTTGAATTAAGAAACTTCGGGCTTTGCGCCTGGGCGGAGAATGGGCATCAGGTCCGGGAAAGCTCGTGCAAACGTTTTCATAACTCAACATTGAAAACTCAAAATTGGAGCAGGCCTTGGCCTGCGAACCAGAAGGAGGGGCACATGAATTTCAAGCTGACCGAGGAACAGGAACTCATCCGTAAAAACATCCGGGAATTCTGCGTTAAGAACGTGGAGCCCATCGCCGTGGAGATCGACGAGAAGGAAAGCCATCCGGCCGATCTCTTCAAGAAGCTCGCCGAGGGCGGCTGGATGGGAATCCCCATCCCGACGCAGTACGGCGGCGCCGGCGCCGACTACCTGACCAACGCCATCGTCGTGGAGGAGCTCTCGCGCTCCTGCTCGTCGACGGGGTTCACCGTGTCGATTCACGTCGGGATCGCCTGCATGCTGATCAACCTCTTCGGCACTGAAGACCAGAAGAAGAAATACCTCGTCCCCCTGGCAACGGGAAAGCACCTGGGCGCCTTCGTCCTCACCGAGCCGGGGGCCGGCACGGACGTCATGGCCGCCACGACGGCGGCGACCAAGGATGGCGATGCCTATGTGCTCAACGGCACCAAGACCTTCATCTCCAACGGGCCCATCGCGGACACCTACCTCGTCTTCTGCTGGACCGACAAGGCGGCGGGCCGCAAGGGCATGAGCTCCTTCATCATCCCCAAGGGGACGGCGGGGATGAAGCCCGGCGAGCACTTCCACAAGATGGGGCTTCGCTCGTCCCAGACCTCCGAGGTCGTCTTCAAGGACTGCCGCGTGACGAAGGAAAACCTGCTCGGAGCCGAGGGCGCGGGCATGGTAAACGCCGGGGCGGCCTTCGACCACGGCCGCGTGGGCATCGCCGCCCAGGGCGTGGGCATTCTCCAGGCGGCGCTTGACGAATCCATCAAGTACTCGAAGGAGCGCGTCCAGATGGGGAGCCCCATCGCGCGCCACCAGGCCATCTCGTGGATGATCGCCGACATGGCGACAGACCTCCAGGCCGCCCGCTTCCTGACCTACCATGCCGCCTGGCTGAAGGACAACAAACTACCCTTCACCAAGGAGGCGGCGATGGCGAAGCTCTTTGCCGCCGAGAAGGCCATGCACCACACCACGAAGGCCGTCCAGATCCACGGCGGCTACGGCTACATCAAGGGCGCCAAGGTGGAGCGGATCATGCGCGACGCCAAGATCCTGGAGATCTACGAGGGCACCTCGGAGGCCCAGCGGATGATCATCTCGGGCACGGTGCTGAGATAAGAAATGGCGTATGGCTTAGGGCGAAGGGCTTATGGCGAAGACATAAGACTTCTTTCTATTTGCCTTGCACCTTAAGCCTTTTGCCCGGAGGCATATCATGCCGACGTTTATTTCCTGTTTCAAATGGGTTGTCGACGAGGCCTATATACGGAAGGGCTCCGACGGCAAGCTTGACTTCTCGTCGGTGGACTACAAAATCGGCGAGTACGACCGCAACGCCATCGAGGAGGCCGCACGCCTGAGGGATGCCGGCGGCGGCGGGAGCGTCATCGGCATCACCGTCGGCGCCCCCGAGTCCGCAAAAGGGGT
>Ga0315283_10003681_pt1 | contig 13167 bp, 12 predicted proteins | sample YL17G09_0_MG_FD_204541 | JGI IMG/M metagenome (GOLD analysis project Ga0315283, IMG submission 204541) | Sediment microbial communities from Yellowstone Lake, YNP, Wyoming, USA - YL17G09_0 | ecosystem: Environmental > Aquatic > Freshwater > Lake > Sediment | place: USA: Wyoming | collected...
GGTTGCCCGTCCGGCCCGGGACCAGGCCGGTCGCCGCGGCAGTGATGACCTGCTCGGCCGTGACCGCCGCCATCACCTCGACCTGGGCCACCTCGACGAGTTGGCCCTCACCCGTCCGGTCCCGGTGGCGGAGGGCGGCCTGCAGGGCGACGGCGGCGTGCATGCCGACGACCGGGTCGGCGAACCCACCGGGGTTGAGGGGCGGCCCGTCGGGGAACCCGGTGACCTGGGCCAGCCCGCAGGCCTGCTCGTAGACCATGGCCCAGCCCACGTGGTCCCGCCACGGGCCGACCAGGCCGAAGCCGGGCATGCGCAGGTAGATCAGCTCGGGGCGGCGCTCCCCGACGGCGTCCTCGGACAGCCCGAAGGACTCGACGACCCGGGGCGAGAAGTTCTCGATGAGCACGTCGGCCCCGTCCAGCAGGCGCCAGAGCAGGTCCTGGCCCTCGGGCCGGGTCAGGTCGAGGGTGATGTCCTTCTTGGAGAGGTTGGTGGCCTGCCAGACCAGCGAGCGCTCGTACCAGTCGGCGCCGAGCTCGGGGAAGGAGGCCGAGTAGCGGAAGCCGTCGGGGCGCTGGACCGACTCGACCTTGACCACGTCGGCCCCCAATGAGCCGAGGTACATGGACAGGTAAGGGGCCGACCAGAAGATGCTGAGGTCGACCACCTTCAGCCCGGCGAAGGGCAGCTCGGCAGAACCGGTAGCGGCCGATCGGGACGACTCGGGCAACGTCCCGGCCGCCGGCGTCGGCCCGGGCCGGGCCGGGGTGGCGCTCAGCCGGTACGGGGCGACCGGGGCCACGACGTCGGTGCCCGGGAGCTCGGCGTAGAAGCCCCGCTCGGCGAACTGCGAGAGCCCGGGCAGGTTGGCCCCGTTGCCGATCGGCGCCGCCGGGATGCGCAGGGCCTGGCAGATGCCGACGATCTCCTCGGCGCCCCGGCCGTCCAGCCACGGGCGGGCGTCGGCCAGGAAGTCGGCGTAGGCCGTGTCCTCCACCACCTCCCGCTGGCGGTCCTCCCACTGGGGCAGGCCGAGCAACGAGCAGACGTCGAGCCAGTGCTGGCCGGTCAGGCAGTTGATCCCCACGTGGCCATCGGCACAGGGGACGATCCCGGGGACGACGTAACGGCGCTCGCCGAACCTCTGGCCCATACGGTCGAGAGTGAACTGGAAGAGCATCGGGTAGGGCAGGGTCCCGATCAGGCAGGCCTGGATCGACAGGTCGACGACCACCGGCTCCCCCGTGGCCGCCACCGTGCGGTGAGCGGTCAGGGCCGCCGCCGCGGCATAGCCCCCAGCCACGTACGCCGGCGCCCGCCCCCCGGTCCGGACGGGGTCCAGCCCGGGGATGCCGTGGTTCGACACCCAGCCACCGGACGCCTGCACCGTCAGGTCGGTGGCGGGCTGGTCCGCCCGGGGCCCGGACTGCCCGAACGGCGAGATGCGCACGACGGCTCCGGTCGTGGCCGGCCCGGTGGCCTCCAGGCCTCCCGGCCCCAGGTCCTCCACGACGATGTCGGCGTCCACGGCGACGTCGATGAGCGTCTTGCCGGCATCGAGGTAGGCGCCCAGCCCGTCAGCCCGGCCCGGGCCGACCTTCCCCACCGACGCCCCGAGGTCGGCCAGCAGCTTGGTGGCGTACGCCGAGGCGATACCACCCCCGAGCTCCACCACCGTCAGTCCGTCCAGTGCCCCCACGGCGTCGAGAGTACGCGGGAGGGTTCCGCGCCGTGGACCCCCGGCCCGATCATGGCCGACCCGTTCCGGGACCCACCAGCCGTCACCCAACGGCAACTCCAGGACCCGGAACGGGGGTGGGTAGCCTCGCCCGCTTGCAGCTCATCTTCCTGTGCACGGGAAATGCCGCCCGGTCCGTGATGGCCGGCGCCATGTTCGCCGCCCGACGGTCCGAGACCACCGTCATCACGGCCGGGACCCACGTGGTCGACGGCCACCCCGTGAGCTGGCGGACCCGCGAGGCCCTCGCGTCGGTCGGCTACGACGCCCGCAGCCATCGCAGCGCCCAGCTGCGGCCCCACGACCTGCCCGAGACCGACATCGTCGTGGCCATGGCCAACGAGCACGTGGAGTGGGTCCGGCGCGAGCACCCCGAGGCGGCCGACCGCACCATCACCCTCCACCGCCTGGCCCGGGACCTCGGGCCGGGGGCTGAGCCCCTCCCCGCCCGCCTGAAGCTCCTCCAGCCCGCCACCATCGAGCTGGAGCCGTGGGAGGAGGTGGCCGACCCCGCCGGGGGCGAGCTACCGGAGTACCTCGCCTGCGCTCAGGAGTTGGACGGGCTCATCGCCCGCTTCGCCGACCTGGCCTGAATCCGGGGCACCAGCGACTCCCACGACAGCAGCACCACGATCACCGTCGTGACCCAGCTCCAGTAGTCCAGGCCGAGGGTCAGGTAGATGCCGGCGTGGAACGAGATGATCACGGCGGCGAAGACGGGCCGCAGGCGGGGCACGAAGAGGATGAGCACGAAGCCCAGCTCGAAGGCCAGGGTGGCAAAGGCCACGCCGTGAGCGAGCACGCCGTGGTCGGCGACGAACTGGGCGATGGCGTGGGTCGGCGGCTTCGTGCTCCGGGCTCCGGCGGCCAGGGACCAGCGCACGTTGTCCGAGGCGACCCAGCTCAGCCCACCGGCCAGGATCTTGCCCAGGCCGGTGAAGAAGTACGCCCCGGCCAGGACCACGAGAGCGGCCCGGTGAGGCCAGCCCAGGGCCGGGTCGTCCTCCCGGTCCCGCCAGGACACGGCAACGGGCGCCACCAGGAGGGGGACGGCGGCCAGGATCCCCAGGATCTCGTTGTGGCTGATCTTCACCCGACTGGCCACCAGGCCCTCGAGGAAGACGAAGCAGAGCCACGCACCGGCGAAGGTCACTCGCGGCCGCCACGAGAGCACGGCCAGCACGGCCAGCCCCGCACCCACCACCTGGACGGCCACCAGCACCTCGACCGAGGGCATCCGGTCGAGGAGATGCCAGACCGACGGGGGCCGGAACAGCACCTCGGGCTGTCCGGCCAGGCCCCGGTACTCGCCCAGGGCCAGGCGCACGGCGAACAGCGCGGCCAGCCCCGTGCGCAGGCCCCACACCCGGCTCCCCGGGCCGGGCGCGAACAGCCAACCGTCGATCCGGCGGGCCCAGCTCACGAGGTTCCGCACCGGTAGCGCTCACCGACGCGCTCGGGTGAGCTGTCGGGATCGGCCAGGTGGGTCACGTACTCGTCGACCCGGACGCCGACCACGTCCACGCCGTCGTCGCGAAGCGGTTGCACCCACGCGTCGCAGATCTCGTCCCGCTCGGCCTGGGTCATGTCCGGGAAGTCCGACAGCAGGCGGTTGGTCAGGTGGTAGCCGAAGGGCAGCTCGGCGAACACCACCTCCCTCGTCCCGCCGTCGGCCAGCAGGGCGATGACCCGGGTCGAGGTGCGCTCCTCGGTCCTGATCGCCGTGTAGAGCCGGAACCCGGTGAGTGGCCAGTGCTCGATCTCGAACGCGCCGCAGACCAGGAACACGGCCAGGAAGGCGTAGACGAAGATCCGCACCCGCGGCGACGGGCCCACGACGGGCTCAGGGAGCTGCTTGATCCCTCTAGTGTCCCGCACCATGGGCGATGAGAACGCGTTGGCAGGCACGAAGGCGTTGGTGACCGGGGCCTCCGGGGGCATAGGCGCCGCCCTGGCCGAGGGCCTGGCCGAGCAGGGCGCTGTCGTCGGGCTCTGCGCCCGGCGGGAGGACCGGCTGGCCGAGGTGCGGGAACGCTGCCGGGCCCACCAGCCCGACTGCCGCTCGTGGGTCGTCGACCTGGCCGACCTCGACGGCGTCGCCGCCTTCGCCGAACAGGCCGACGACGAGCTGGGCGGCATCGACGTCCTGGTCAACAACGCGGGCATGCCCAAACGGCGGACCGTGGCGGACCTGAGCATCGCCGAGATCGACGAGGTGATGGCCCTCAACTACTCGTCGCCGATACGGCTCATCATGGCCCTCCTGCCCCGGATGCAGGCCCGGGGAACCGACGCCCACATCGTCAACATCTCCTCGGTGGCGGCCCGGCTGTGCCCGGCGGGCGAGGCGGCCTATGCCGCCTCCAAGGCCGCGGTCACGGCGTTCAGCGAGTGCCTGGCCATCGAGGTCTGGGACACCCCGGTGTCGGTCCACGTGGTGAACCCCGGGGTCATCGACACCGAGCTCTTCACGCTCCCCGGCAACGACCCGCTCAAGGCCGACATCACGCCCGAGTCGCCGCAGATCGTGGTCGACGCGGTGCTCGAGCAGCTGTCGACGGGCACCTTCGAGATCTACGTACCCGGCTACTTCGAGGACTTCGCCACCGGCAAGGCCACCAACCTGCAGGAGTTCCTGGGCGGCTCGGCCGAGTACTGGCGCAGCCTGCAGGACGCCCCGTGAAGGTCGACGGCTTGCCGCGCCAGTCGGTCGCGGCGATCGACCGCCGCGGGCGAGGGGTCCGGAGATGAAGGTCGACGGCGCCTCGGTCCTGCTCACCGGTGCGTCGTCCGGCATCGGTGCCGCCCTGGCCCCGATGCTGGCCGAGGCCGGGGCCCGGGTCGCGCTCGTGGCCCGGCGGGAGGACCGCCTGCTGGAGGTCCTCGACCAGTGTCAGCCGCACTCCCCCGCCTCCCAGATCTGGGTCTGCGACCTGGACGACCCGGCGGCGGCTGAGGAGTGCGCGCTCGAGGTGGAGGGGGCGTTCGGCGCCGTCGACGTCCTCATCAACAACGCCGCCATCCCCAAGCGGCGCAAGGTGACCGACCTGTCGGTGGCCGAGTTCCAGCAGACCATGCGGGTCGACCTGGAGTCGCCCGTGCGCATGACCCTGGCCCTCCTGCCGGGGATGCTGGAACGGCGGCGGGGCACCATCGTCAACGTGTCCTCGATGGGCGGCCGCATCGGCATCACCCACGAGTCGGCCTACTGCGCGGCCAAGTTCGGCCTGTGCGGTTGGAGCGAGGCCATGGCGCTGGACCTGTGGGACACGCCCATCGAGGTCCGCCTGATCCAGCCCGGGCCGATCGACACCGAGATCTGGGACCAGCCCGGCAACGACGCCGCCTTGTACGACGGCCCGTTGGAACCGCCGACGGTCGTGGCCGAGGGCATCATCGCCGCCATCGAGGGCGACAACTTCGAGCACTACCTGCCCGACCTCAAGAGCATCGTCGAGTTCAAGACCGGAGACATCGACGCCTTCCTGGCCGGCTCGGCCGAGGCGATGCGCCAGACCGAGGAGGGGGCCGGATGAAAGCGCTCGTGTTCGGGGTCACCCCGGAGGACGTCCCGGCGCCGCCGCCCGACGCCCCCCGCCTCATCCAGAACCTGGCCGCCACCCCGATGGCGCTGCAGGACGTCGCCGAGCCCAAGCTGTTGGGCCCGGACTGGGCCGTCCTGCGCACCCGGATGACCGGCATCTGCGGCTCGGACGCCAAACAGGCCCTGCTCGACTTCGACGCCGAGTCCGGGGACAACCCCATGACCGCCTTCATCTCGTTCCCCCAGGTCATGGGCCACGAGGTCGTCGCCACGGTGGACCAGGCCGGACCCGAGTCCGAGCTGGAGCCGGGCCAGCGGGTCGTGCTCAACCCCTGGCTGTCGTGTGCCCCGCGGGGGATCAGCCCCGCGTGCCCGGCCTGCGAGAGCGGGGACTACAGCCTCTGCTGGAACTTCAACGACGGCCGGATCACCGCCGGCATCCACACCGGCAACTCGTCGGACGCCTCCGGGGGCTTCGCCGACCTCCTTCCCGCCCACCAGCTGATGGCCGTCCCCGTGCCCGACGCCGTGCCCGACGAGGTCGCCGTCCTGGCCGACCCGTTCGCCGTGTCGCTGCACGCCATCACCCGCAACCCGCCCCCCGAGGGCGGCCGGGCTCTCGTCTACGGCGCCGGCGCGCTGGGGACCACGTCGGGGGCGATCCTGGCCGCGCTCTACCCGTCGGTCGAGGTCGGCGTCGTGGCCCGCTTCCCGCAGCAGGCCGCCCTGGCCGAGCAGCGGGGACTGAAGGTCTTCACCCCGGAGCCCCGCCTGGACCTGATCGAGGCCCTGGCCGACTGGTCCGGCGGCGTCCTGCGCACGCCTTGGGACGGCCTACCCATCTGCCACCCCGGCCGAATCGATGTCATCTACGACACGATCGGCTCGCCGGAGACGGTCGAAGTCGGCATCCGGGTGCTCCGGGAGCGGGGAACGCTGGTCCAGATGGGCGTCTCCTCCCCCGCCCGCTTCGAGTGGACCCCCTGGTACTTCAAGGAACTGCGCCTGGTCGGCTCCAACGCCTTCGGCGTCGAGGAGGTCGACGGCGTCCGGAAGCACGGCATCGCCCACTACCTCGACCTGGTGCTGGACGGCCGCATCGACCTGACGGGGATGCTGACCCACACCTTCCGCCTCGAGCAGTGGCGCGAGGCCTTGGCCGCCTGCGCCGACCAAGGCACCAGCGGCGCCCTGAAGGTCGCCTTCGACTTCCGCGGGTAGACACGGGGCATGAGCCCGAAGTTCGCCACCACGACCGAGGTCGACCTCGACGGCCTACTGGAGTTCGTCCGGCCGCGGCACCACATGATCCTGGTCACGCACCGACGGGACGGCGGGCCGCAACTGTCGCCCGTGACCGGTGGAGTGGACGACGACGGCCGGATCGTCGTCGCCACGTACCCGGAGCGGGCCAAGACGGTCAACGCCCGCCGGGACCCGGCCACGACCGTGCTGGTCCTGTCCGACGGGTTCAACGACGCCTGGGTGCAGGTCGACGGCACCGCCGAGGTCCTCGACGTGCCTGACGCCGTCGAGCCCCTGGTCGACTACTTCCGGTCGATCGCCGGCGAGCACGACGATTGGGACGAGTACCGCCAGGCCATGGTCCGCCAGGCCAAGTCCCTCCTCCGCATCACCCCCGAGCGTTGGGGCCCCATCGCCACCGGCGGCTTCCCCCCGGACCGCACGCCGTAGCGTCACGGCCGTGGAACTGGTCGACCTGGGGCGGAGCGGGCTGCGGGTGACGCCGATCGGGCTGGGGATGGCGTCGATCGGGCGGCCCGCCTACATCAACCTCGGCCACGGCGAGGACCTGGGGGCCGATCGCAGCGTGGCCGCCGTGCAGGCGCTGGCCGTCGACGTGCTCGACACCGCCTGGGAGCAGGGGGTGCGCCACGTGGACACCGCCCGCTCCTACGGGCGGGCCGAGGAGTTCCTGGCGACCTGGATGGAGGCCCGGGAGCTGGGTCGGGAGGACCTGACCGTCAGCTCCAAGTGGGGCTATGAGTACACGGCCGACTGGATGGTCGATCCGCCCAGCGGGAAGCACGAGGAGAAGAACCACTCCGTCGCCCACCTCCACCACCAGTGGGACGAGAGCGAGCGCCTGCTCGGGGACCGACTGGCGCTCTACCAGGTCCATTCCGCCACCTTCGACAGCGGCGTGCTCGACGATCGGCAGGTGTTCGACGCCCTCGCCGCCATCCGGGAGCAGGGCGTGGTCGTCGGCATCACGGTCACCGGGGTGGCCCAGCGAGACCTGATCCGGCGGTCCATGGAGATCGAGTACGACGGACGCTTCCTGTTCGAGACCGTCCAGGCCACGTGGAACCTGCTGGAGACCTCGGCCGAGGATGGCCTCGCCGAGGCGGCCTACGAGGGCATCGGCGTGATCGTGAAGGAGGCCCTGGCCAATGGGCGCCTGACCGAGCGCAACCGTCTCGGCGGGGACGGCGACCTGGTCGAAGCGCTGGGCGACGCCGCCGACGCCCTGAAGGTGTCGCTGGACGCCGCCGCCATCGCCGCCGCCCTGGCCCAGCCGTGGAGCCACGCCGTGCTCAGCGGGGCGGCGACCCCCGAGCAGCTCAAGTCCAACCTCCGCGCCATGGGCGCCGAGTGGACCGACCGCCTGGCCAAGCCCTTCGAGAACTTCCTCGAGTCCCCGAAGGACTACTGGCGCACCCGCTCCTTCCTGCCGTGGACCTGATCGTCGTGCGGGAGGAAACGAGGCAACCACGGGGGCACGAAGTCGAGCGACGAGCATTCGCATCCGGCCGACGCACCGAGGGCGTTGCGCGACCACGGATCGTGAGGTCGAGGACTGCGCCTACCGATTCGGTGGGCAGAGTCCTCGACCTCAGCGCAGACGTCCGGCCACCTGCCTCCGTGCCCGCGGTTCGCCGAGCCCGAGGAATGGCCGTGGCCACCGGCCCGCACCCCGACCAGCTCCGTGCGTCGGCTTCCCCCGCCCGACCATCGGTGCATCCCCGGTGAGCCTGCAGCCGACCTTTGTGCACCCGGAGGCCGGAGCGTGGGCGGCTCCGGGTGGAGCGTTGGACCAGCCGCCGCTGGACGAGGTGCTCGGGCCGGCGGCGGGTGTTGCCGCTCTGGCCGGTGGACTCCACGCCCTGGGGGTGGGCCGCGGAGACGTCGTGGCCTGGCAGCGGCCCAACAGCACCGAGGTGGTGGCCCTCTACCGGGCCTGCTGGCGGCTGGGCGCCGTCGCCGCACCGATCCACCACCACGCGAGCGACGCCGAGGTGGCCCGCCTGCTGGCCCGCGTCGATCCACGGGTGTTCTTCGCCGCCGACGACTCCCTGCCCGAAGGGCCCCCCGCCGCCGCGACCGGTCAGGCCGCCGATGTGGCCTGCGTGATCTGGACCGCCGGGTCGTCGGGGGAGCCCAAGGGCGTCCTCCACACCCAGCGCACCCTCGGCTACAAGGCTCGGACGATGGTCGCCGTCCACGGGCTCGCCCCCGACGACACCGTGCTCATGCCCGCCCCCCTGGCCCACATCAGCGGGCTGCTCAACGGGCTGCTCGTCCCCCAGGCCGCGGGCATGCGCTCGGTCTTCATGGCCCGGTGGGACCCGGAGCAGGCCCTCGACCTGATCGAGGCCGAGCGCATCACCTTCATGGTCGGGCCCCCGACCTTCTTCATCGGCCTGATGGCCGCCGCGGGATTCTCGCCGGAGCGGGTGGCCTCCCTGCGCCTCATCTCCTCGGGCGGCGCCGGGGTCACACCCGCGTTCGTGGACGAGGCCACCCAACGCCTCGGCGCCGTCGTGAAGCGGGCGTACGGCTCGACCGAGGCCCCGACCGTGGCTACGGCCCACGCCGGCGACCCACCCGAACGGGGCCGGGACACCGACGGCCGAGCGACAGGCCAGGCCCGGTTCCGCCTCGGCGACGGCGATGAGCTGTTGGTCAGCGGACCCGAGCTCTTCGTGGGCTACGACGACCCCGTCGCCACCGAGGCCGCCTTCACCGACGGCTGGTTCCGCACCGGCGACCGGGCCTCGATCGATGACGAGGGCTGGATCACCATCACCGGCCGCATCAAGGACGTGGTCATCCGAGGCGGCGAGAACGTGTCCGTCGCCACCGTCGAGGCCGTTCTGGAAGCCCACCCCTCGGTCCGCCACGCCGTCGTCGTGGGCGAGCCCGACGAGCGCCTGGGCGAGCGGGTCGTCGCCGTGGTCGAGGCGACCACCGGATTCGACCTCGACCAGTGCCAACGCTGGTTCGCCGAGCAGGGGGCCACGAAGTTCACCTGGCCCGAGCGCGTGGTCGTCGTCGACCGGATCCCCACCCTCCCCGCCGGCAAGCCCGACCGCGAGGCCGTGCGGGATCTGCTCTCGAGGCACTAGCCCACGGATTCGGTGAGCTAGTGCCTCGGATCAGAGCAGGGGGAGGCCGGCCTCGACTCTGGCGCGCAGGAGGCGGCCGAGGCGGTCGCGGTGCCAGGTGGCGTCGCCGAAGCTGACACCGTCGAGCTGGGCCCGCTTCACGAAGAGGTGCAGGTCGTGCTCCCAGGTGAAGCCGATGCCACCGTGGACCTGCAGGCCCGAGGCCATGACCCGACGGGAGGCGTCCGAGCACCAGGTCTTGGCCGTCGAAGCCGCGACGGACCGGTCCAGGTCCCCCGCGCCCAGCGTCCAGGCGGCGTGGTAGACGGCCGAGCGCATGCCCTCGACGTCGACGAGCATGTCGGCGCAGCGGTGCTTCACGGCTTGGAAGCTGCCGATGGGGCGCCCGAACTGGACCCGCTCCTTGGCGTACTCCACGGCCAGGTCGAGGACCCGGGCCGAGGCCCCCAGCAGTTCGGCGCTGTGACCGACGGCCCCGAGGTCGATGAACCGCTCCACCGCCTCCGCGCCCCCGAGGCGCACCGCCGGGGTGGCGTCCAGGCGCACCCACCCCAAGGCCCGCGTGCGGTCCATGGCCGGTTCGGCCGCCGGGCGGATGTCAACTGCCTCCAGGTCCACGGCGAACAACTCGTCCTCCGTGCGCACGACCAGGGCCCGGGCCGACGGTGCGTGGATGACCGGTTCGGGCCGGCCCGTCACCCGACCGACGGCGTCGACCGAGACCGGCGAGAAGGCGACGGTGCCCACGGCCTCGCCGGCCACCAGCGGGTCGATCAGATCGGCCGGTCCGTTTCCCGCGACGAGGGCGTCCAAGGCCAGAGCCTGCTGCAGAACGGGCGCCGGGGCGACGTGGCCGCCGACCTCCTCCAGGAGCAGGGCCAGCTCGACGATGCCGAGGCCCAGCCCGCCCCGATCCTCGGGCACGGCCAACGCCGTCCAGCCCTGGTCGACCATGGCCGACCACAGCGCCCCGTCGATGCCGCCACCGGCGTCGACCACCGCTCGCACCTGCGTCGGGGCGGCCCGACCGTCGAGCAGGGCGCAGGCCGCGTCCCGCAGGGCGACCTGATCGTCCGAGAGCTCGAAATCCACGTGCGTACCATTGCATCTCCGTGGACCTGACCCCGACGCGCGAGCAGGAGGCCTTCCGGGCGGAGCTGCGCGCCTGGTTGGCCGAGCACCCACCCGACGTCGACCTGCGTGCCCACCACGAGGACCTGGCCCAGGAGGTCGTCGGGCTGCGCCAATGGCAGGCCCGGCTGGCCGAGGGACGCTGGATCGGCGTCACCTGGCCCGAGGCGTACGGCGGCCGGGGCGCCGGGGCGCTGCACCACTACATCGTCCAGGAGGAGCTGGCCCGGGCCCGGGCGCCCGAGCTGGTCGGCCGCATCGGCATCAACCTGGTCGGCCCCACCCTGCTGGCCCACGGCACGCCCGAGCAGAAGGCCCGTTGGCTGCCCCGGATCCTGGCGGCCGACGAGCTGTGGTGCCAGCTCTTCTCCGAGCCGGGCGCCGGTTCCGACCTGGCCGCCGTGTCGACCACGGCTGAGCGGGTCGACGGCGGCTGGCGTCTCACCGGTCAGAAGGTCTGGACCAGCTACGCCCAGTTCGCCGACTGGGGCCTGTGCCTGGCCCGGTCCGACCCCGACGCCCCCAAGAACCGGGGCATCTCCGCCCTTGCCGTGGACATGCGGGCCGAGGGCGTCGAGGTCCGGCCCCTCGTCCAGATCACCGGCGAGGCCGAGTTCAACGAGGTCTTCTTCGACGGCGCCTTCGTGCCCGAGGACAATCTCATCGGTGTCGTGAACGACGGCTGGCGGGTGTCCAGCTCGACGCTCACGCACGAACGGGGGACCAACCCGCGCCAGTTCGTCATCCACGCCCAGTTGGTCGAGGAGCTCTTCAGGCTGGCCGTCGAGTCCGGCCGGTACGACGACACCCGCCTCCAGCGAAAGCTGGCCGAGGCCTTCGTCGAGGTCCGCCTCTTCCAGCTCCACAACTGGCGCTCGTTGTCACGAATCGCGGCGGGCAAGGAGTTGGGCCCCGAGGGCAGCCAACTCAAGCTCTACTGGAGCGAGATGAGCAAGCGCCTGCACGAGACGGTGATGGCCGTGCTGGGCGATGCCGCCCCGCTCTGGCGGGGGGCTGCGGACAACCCGGGCGACGGCGAGTGGCAGCGGTCCTGGCTCTACTACCACGCCGCCTCCGTGTTCGCGGGGACGAACGAGATCCAACACAACATCATCGGCGAGCGGGTCCTCGGCCTGCCCCGGGAGCCCCGACCCACATGACCCGAGCCTTGGAGGGCCTGCGGGTCCTCGACCTCGGGACCCGCATCGCGGCGCCGTTCTGCGCCGGGCTGCTGGGCGAGCAGGGGGCCGAGGTGGTCAAGGTCGAGCAGCCCGGCACCGGTGACTTCATGCGGGAGATCCCGCCGTTCGCGCCGTCGTCGGTGGACCCGGAGGGCCCGGCGGGCTACTCGCTGTTCTGGGCCGTCGAAGGACGGGGGCGCAAGAGCGTCACCCTCGACCTGCGCCAGGCTGAAGGTCAGGCCCTGTTGCGTCGCCTGGCCGAGACGGCCGACGTGCTGGTGGAGAACTTCCGCCCCGGGACGCTCGAGAAGTGGAACATCGCCCCCGACGCCTTGCCCGACCGGCTGGTCACCGTCCGCATCAGCAGCTTCGGCCAGGACGGGCCCAACGCCAAGCGGCCCGGCCTCGACCGGGTCGGCATCGGCTTCGGCGGCCTCATGCACCTGACCGGCTACCCGGACCGTCCGCCGGTGCGGGTCGGGGTGACCATCTCGGACTACCTGACCGGGGTCTTCGCCGCGCAGGCCGCCACCGCCGCCCTGTACGAGCGGGACGCCAAGGGGACAGGGAAGGGCGCGGTCATCGACGCCGCCCTCTACGGCGCCAGCCTCCGGGTCCTGGAGTGGACGCTGCCCGCCTACGACCGCCTCGGCGTGGTCCGGTCCCGGGAGGGCAACCGGCTGGCCAATTCGGCGCCGCTCGACAACTACCCGACCGCTGACGACAGGTACGTCTGCATCGTGGCCGGCAGCGACGCCAACTTCGCCCGCCTCTGCTCGGCCATGGCGCGCCCCGACCTGGCCACCGACCCCCGCTACGACACGCTGGCCAAGCGAGCCGACCTGAGTGACGAGATCAACGGCGTGGTCGCGGACTGGACCATGACGCTGACCGCCGACGAGGTTGTCGAGCACTGCATCACCGCCGACGTCCCGGTGGCCACCGCCTTCACCGCCGCCGACATCTTCGCCGACCCCCATGTCGCCGCTCGGGGCGACCTGGTCACCATCGACGACCCGGTGGCCGGCCCCCTCCGCCAGCAGGCGCCCTACCCCCGCCGGGTCGGCGAGGTCCCCGAGGCGCCGGGCGGAGCCCCGACCCTGGGTCAGCACACCACCGAGGTCCTGACCGATCTGGGCCTCGACGAGACCGAACTGACCCGCCTCGCCGAAGCCGGGGTCATCTGATGGACCCGATCGCGCC